>Ga0163144_10026765_pt1 | contig 11198 bp, 8 predicted proteins | sample OliLak19BULKMAT1_FD_123175 | JGI IMG/M metagenome (GOLD analysis project Ga0163144, IMG submission 123175) | Freshwater microbial mat bacterial communities from Lake Vanda, McMurdo Dry Valleys, Antarctica - Oligotrophic Lake LV.19.BULKMAT1 | ecosystem: Environmental > Aquatic > Freshwater > Lake... | reverse complement strand
GCGGCTCCTTGACCCCCCCGACCCCCGTCCCTAGATTGCCGGCCCTATGTTTATCGGGGCCCTCCAGGAGCGAATTATCCGCCCGGTCCGCTGACCGCGGCCGGGTTGTCCCGTCTGTTTGGCTGCCGTCCCGGCGGCCGCCCATCGCTCCTTTCGCACCGAGTTTCTTGTGACAACTGACTATAAATCCAGCGTTTTCCTGCCCAAGACCGACTTCCCCATGCGCGGCGGCCTTCCCAAGAAGGAGCCGGAGCTGTTGAAGCGCTGGGCCGACATGAAGCTGTGGGACCGGCTCCGCACCGAGAGCAAGGGCCGGCCGAAGTTCGTCCTGCACGACGGCCCTCCCTACGCCAACGGCAACCTCCATATCGGCCACGCGCTCAACAAGATTCTGAAGGACCTGGTGAGCCGCACCCAGCAGATGCTGGGCAAGGACAGCCACTACGTCCCGGGCTGGGACTGCCATGGGCTTCCGATCGAATGGAAGATCGAGGAGCAGTACCGCGCCAAGAAGCAGGACAAGGACCAGGTGCCGGTCGTGGAGTTCCGCAAGGAATGTCGCGCCTTCGCCGATCACTGGATCGGCGTACAGCGCGAGGAGTTCAAGCGGCTGGGCGTCGACGGCGACTGGGAGAACTACTACTCGACGATGAAGTACGAGTCCGAGGCCGTCATCGTGGCCGAGCTCGGCAAGTTCCTGATGAACGGCGGACTCTACAAGGGATCCAAGGCCGTGCTGTGGAGCGTCGTCGAGAAGACTGCGCTGGCCGAGGCCGAGATCGAGTATCACGACCATGTCTCCGACACGGTGCATGTCCGCTTCCCCGTCGTGAAATCAGCGGGTGGCAAGCTCGATGGCGCGGCGATCGTGATCTGGACGACGACGCCCTGGACCATGCCAGGCAACCGCGCGCTCGCTTACGGGCCCGAGATCGCCTACGCGCTGGTCGAAGTGACCGAGGCGGGCGAGGGCAGCAAGGTGCGCGTCGGCGAGAAGATGGTGCTGGCGAAGGAGCTGGTTGCCGCGACCGCCGAAGCGGGCAAGTTCACGGCCAAGGTGCTGGCCGACGTCACGGCATCCGATCTGGAAGGCCTTGTTGCGGCGCATCCGTTGCGCGGGCAGGGCTTCGACTTCGACGTGCGCCTGCTGTCGGGCGGCTTCGTTACCGCCGATGCCGGCACCGGCTTCGTGCACATCGCGCCGGGCCATGGCGCCGACGACTATGAGCTGGGCGTGGCCAATGGCGTCGAGGTGCCGGACACCGTCTCCGAGGATGGCACCTATTATCCGCATGTGCCGATGTTCGCCGGCAAGCGCGTCTACACGCCCGAGGGCAAGAAGGGTGACGCCAATCGCACGGTGATCGCCGCCATCGATGCCGCGGGCGGGCTGCTCGCGTCGGGCCGCATCACCCATTCGTATCCGCATTCCTGGCGCTCCAAGGCGCCTGTCATCTTCCGCAATGCGCCGCAGTGGTTCATCGCCATGGACAAGCAGATCCCCGAGATCGGCGGCACGCTCCGCGAAAAGGCGCTGGCGGCGATCGACGCGACGCGCTTCGTGCCGCCGGCCGGCTACAACCGTCTGCGCTCGATGATCGAGACGCGGCCCGACTGGAACGTCTCGCGCCAGCGCGCCTGGGGCGTGCCGATCGCGGTCTACGTGAACAAGGCGACCGGCGAGCCGTTGCGCGATCCCGAGGTGATGGGCCGCGTCGTAGAAGCCTTCAAGGCCGAGGGCGCCGATGCCTGGTTCGCGAGCCCGCCCGAGCGCTTCCTCGGCAACAAGTACGACGCCAAGGACTTCGAGCAGGTCACCGACATCCTCGACGTCTGGTTCGATTCCGGCTGCACCCATGCCTTCACGCTCGAAGGCAATCCCGATCTCAAGTGGCCGGCCGACCTCTACCTCGAAGGCTCCGACCAGCATCGCGGCTGGTTCCATTCCTCGCTGCTGGAGAGCTGCGGCACCCGCGGCCGCGCACCTTACGACGGCGTGCTGACGCACGGCTTCACGCTCGACGAGCAGGGCCGCAAGATGTCGAAGTCGCTGGGCAACATCACCGCGCCGCAAACGGTGTGCGACCAGTACGGCGCCGACATCCTGCGCCTCTGGGTGGTCGGCACCGACTACACCGAGGACCAGCGCATCGGCCCGGAGATCCTGAAGCACCAGGCCGAGGCCTATCGCCGGCTGCGCAACACCTTGCGCTACCTGCTGGGCAGCCTCGATGGCTTCAGCGCCGCCGAGCGCGTGGCGCCGGCCGAGATGCCGGAGCTCGAGCGCTGGGTGCTGCATCGCCTGGCCGAGCTCGACGTGATCCTGCGCAAGGCGGTCGACGACTACGACTTCCACACCATCGCGACCGAGCTCAATACCTTCTGCTCGGGCGATCTCTCGGCGTTCTACTTCGACATCCGCAAGGACGCGATCTACTGCGACGCGCCGTCGTCGCTGCGTCGGCGGGCTGGGCGGACGGTGATGGCCGAGATCTTCTCGTTTCTCACCGCCTGGCTCGCACCCATCACCTGCTTCACGGCGGAAGAGGCCTGGCTTGCCCGGCCGCAGGACATGCCGGACGGCAAGGCCGACTCGGTGCATCTGCGCGTCTATCCGACCATCCCCGAGGGCTGGCTCGATGCGGCGCTGGGCGAGAAATGGAAGACTGTGCGGGCGTTGCGGCGCGTGGTCACTGGCGCGCTGGAGCTGGAGCGGGCCGAGAAGCGCATCGGCTCCAGCCTGCAGGCCGCCCCGCATGTCCATGCCGGCTCGGTTTTCATCGCGGCGCTGAAGGGCCTCGACCTCACCGAGATCTGCATCACCTCGGGTGGCGACCTGATCGAGGTGCCCGACGGCGGCGTGTTGCCGGCGGGTGCCTTCATGCTCGCCGACGTGGCCGGTGTCGCCGTCGTGCCGGCGCCGGCTGCCGGCGAGAAATGCGCGCGCTGCTGGCAGGTTCTGGAGGAGGTCGGCAAGTCGGCCGCCCATCCACTGCTCTGCCAGCGCTGCGAAGGGGCCGTGACGTGAGGCTCGCCCGATGAGACGCCTCGAACTCCAGGCAATGGCCCTGATCATCGTGACGGTATTGGCCGATCAGCTCTCCAAGGAGCTGCTGCTGGGCTACCTGCTGCGGCACGGCGCGATGGTGTCGGTGATCGATGGGTTCTTCCGCCTGGTCGTGGTGTGGAACAAGGGCGTGAGCTTCGGCATGTTGGGCGGCGACAGGGCGCTGCCGCCGTGGGTCCTGTCGGCGGTTGCCGCGGCCGTCTGCGTCGCCCTGTTCATCTGGCTGCGACGAACCGACCGGCGGCTCGGCGGCTGGGGCATCGGCCTTGTCATCGGTGGCGCTATCGGCAATGTTATTGATCGTGCCCGGTGGGGAGCAGTGTTCGATTTTGCCGATTTCCACATAGGCCGCTGGCATTGGCCGGCCTTCAATGTCGCCGATTCGGCGATCGTTGTCGGCGTCGGGCTGATGCTCATCGATTCTCTCGTCGGCCAAAAACAACGCGCGCCCTGATGCGGCCATGATCAGCGGACAGAAGCTGACCTCCGAAGGACGGACGATGCAACGGACCAGTCTATTCCCGATGACTCTCCTCGCGCTTGGCGCCCTGGCGATGGGCGGCTGCAGCGCCTTCGAGAACCTGGGCGGCGGCAAGAAAGTGTCGCCCGACGAATTCAAGATCGTCTCGCATTCGCCGCTCACCATGCCACCGAACGCCGAGCTGCGCCCGCCGCGGCCCGGCGAGCCCCGGCCGCAGGAAGTAACGCCGGCCGAACAGGCCCGCGAGGCCCTGGCGCCGCAGACCGCCGGACGCCCGCAGCGTGCCCCCGGTGGCGCCGCCGCGCCGCCCGTGGCGGGTGGCGCCTCGGAGCAGGCGTTGGTCGCCAAGGCCGGCCAGGGCGGCATCGATCCCAACATCCGTAGCCGCGTGAACACCGACACGCGCACCATCAACGACAGCGACAAGTCCTTCGTGGATGCCCTGATCTTCTGGCAGGACAAGCCGCCGTCGGGCGTCTTGCTCGATCCGGCCAAGGAACAGCAGCGGCTGCGCGACGCCACGGCGGCCGGCCAGACGCCAGCAGGGGCCACGCCCACGATCACGCGACGCAAGCGCGGCCTGCTTGAAGGCATCTTCTGAGTGTGCTGACGCCCCGCCGCGGCCTTCTCGGTGGCCTTGTCGCCAGCGCGGTCCTGGCGCCGGCCGTCCCGGCGCTGTCGAAGCTGCTGACGGTCGGGCGCCGGCCGGCCGAGAGCTTCACGCTGGCCAACGGCCTGCAGGTGGTCGTGCTGCCGTCGAGCCGCGCGCCGATCGTGACCCAGATGCTGGTCTACAAGGTCGGCAGCGCCGACGAGACCTTCGGCCATACCGGCCTCGCGCATTTCCTCGAGCACTTGATGTTCAAGGGCACCGACCGGGTCGCCTCGGGCGAGTTCTCGCGCATCGTGTCGCGCAACGGCGGCCGCGACAACGCTTACACCACCTTCGATTCGACCGGCTATCACCAGACCGTGGCACCCGACCGGCTCGACATGGTGATGCGCATGGAAGCAGACCGCATGAACGGCGTGCGCTTCACCGAGCGGGACCTGATCTCGGAGCGCCAGGTCGTGCTCGAGGAGCGCCGCTCCAGGACCGACAACGTGCCGTCCGCCCTGCTCGACGAGGCGACGCGCGAACAGCTGTTCGGGCGGCACAAGCCCTACTCCATGCCGGTCATCGGCTATGCCGACGACATCAAGAAGCTGAACATCACCGAGCTGATGGCCTTCTATCGCCGCTTCTACGTGCCCGGCAACGCCGTGCTGATCGTGGCTGGCGACACCACGCCGGCCGAGGTCCGCAAGCTTGCCGATAAGCACTACGGCCCGATCCCGAGCCGCAAGGTCGAGGTCCGCCGCCGGCCGACGCAGGGCGGCACCGACCTGCCGCAGCGTGTGAGCCGGGCCGACGCGAGGGTCGTCGCGCCGCGCTGGTCGTGCGACTGGCTGGCGCCGTCTTACCGGGTCGGCGAGACGAAATACGCGCCGGCACTGCAGGTCCTGGCGCGCCTGTTCGGCGGTACCGAGACCAGCCGGCTATGGCGGTCGCTGGTGATCGACCAGCGGCTCGCGCTCTCGGTATCGGCCGGCTACAGCGCGGCCAGCCTCGGCCTCACTTCGTTCGACGTCAGCGTCCATCCCGCGCCCTCGCGCACCGTGGCCGAAATCGAGACGGCGGTGCGCCTCGAGATGAAGAAGCTGACCGATGGCGGCGTGACAGCAGATGAAGTCGAGCGGGCACAGAACCAGCTCCTGGCCGCGGCGATCTACGCCCAGGATTCGCTGGCGAGCGGCCCCCGCCTCTACGCCGCGGTGCTGAGCACCGGCGGCACCATCGCCGACATCGATGCCTGGCCCGAGCAGATCGCCGCGGTCAAGCCGGCCGACGTGGTCGCCGCCGCGCAACTGGTGTGGCGCGACTCGGGCGCGGTGGTCTCCCTGCTGAGCCCGGCGGAGGGCAGCCGATGAGGATCAGTCTCCGTCGCGGCGCCTGGGCGATCCTCGCCGTCGTGCTGGCCATGATGCCCGTGGCCGGCGCGCAGGCGATCGACATCAAGGAAGTGACCACGCCGCTCGGCATCAAGGCCTGGCTGGTCGAGGACAAGAGCGCGCCCGTCGTGGCGCTGTCCTTCTCGTTCGCCGGCGGCACGGCCTCGGATCCCGAAGGCCAGCTCGGCGTGACCAGCCTCATGGCGACGCTCCTCACCGACGGCGCCGGTACGCTCGACGCCCAGGCCTTCCGCCGCCGCCAGGAGGATGCCGCGGCGTCGCTGGGCTTCGGCGCCTCGCTCGACCGGCTGAGTGGCACCTTGCGCGTGCTGTCGGCCAACCGCGACGAAGGCTTCGAGCTGCTGCGGCTGGCGCTCTCCCAGCCGCGCTTCGATCCCGACATGGTCGACCAGCGGCGCGCCCAGACCATTGCCGCCCTCAACCAGGCGGAGCAGCGGCCGCAGTCGGTCGCCGGCCGCACGCTGATGACCACGCTGTTTGTGGGCCATCCTTATGCCAACAATCCCGAGGGCGCGCGGGAAGACCTGAAGGCGCTCTCGCCCGACCTGCTCAAGCGGCGCGCCGCGACGCTGCTGGTGCGCAGCGGCCTGATCGTGTCGGCGGTCGGCGACATCGGCGAGGCCGAACTCGCCCGCCAGCTCGACCGCGCCTTCGGCAGCCTCGTCGTCGGCGTCGTGCCGCCGCTGCCGCCGGAGTGGAAGCCGCCGACCAAGCCGCGCACCGTCGTCGTCGAGCGGCCGGTGCCGCAGAGCACGGCGCTGATGGCCTTGCCCGGCATCGCCCGCGACGATCCCGACTGGTACTCGGCCGTGGTGATGAATCATGTGTTGGGCGGCGGCGGGCAGCAGTCCCGACTGTTCAACGAGGTCCGCGAGAAGCGCGGGCTGACCTACGGCGTATCGAGCGGGCTCCGCACCTACAAGAGGGCGGCGCTGCTGGTCGTCTCGACCGCGAGCGCCAACGAGCGCGTGGCCGATGCCATCCGCGTCGTCCGCGCCGAGCTCGCGCGCATGCGCACCGAGGGCGTCACCGAGCAGGAGCTGGCCGACGCCAAGACCTACCTCAGCGGTGCGCTGGCGCTGTCGCTCGATTCCTCGGGCTCGGTTGCGAGCTTGATGCACTCGCTGCAGGTCGATGGCCTGGGGCCCGACCATCTGGTCCGGCGCGAGGCGCTGATCGGCGCCGTCAAGCTCGACAGCGTGCGTCGCGTGGCGCGGCGCCTGCTGCGCGAGGAGACGATGACCACGGTCGTCGTCGGCAAGCCCGTGGGTGTCGTTTCCGAACCAAAAGAGTAAGCGCTCCATGTTCTACCGCCAGACCATCGACGATGCCCTCGACAGTTCGGTCGGCGCCAAGGGCCTGTCGCGCGCCAGCCTCGATCGTGCGATGGCCGAGCTGCGCCCGGCGCTGGACAAGATCCGCCACTGGCATGCCAGCGACGAGCTGCCGCTGCTCAAGCTGCCGGCGCGCCGCGACGATCTCGCAGCACTTAAGCCTCACGCCGAGCGCTTCGCCAAGTTCGAGCATGTCGTGGTCATGGGATCGGGCGGCTCCAGTCTCAGCGGCAAGACTCTCGTGGCGCTGAAGGACCAGGGGTTCGGTCCGCTAAAGGGCCGGCCCAAGCTCTGGTTCATGGACAATATCGATCCGGCGAGCTTCGCCGCCTTGATCGAGCGCCTGCCGCTCGGTCGCACGGGGTTCATTCCGATTTCCAAGTCGGGCGGCACGCCCGAGACGATCGCGGCCTTCCTGACATTGACGGCGGCGCTCCAAGCCAAGGCCGGCAAGGCAGCGCTCGCGTCCAATGTGCTGGCCATCACCGAGGCGACCGACAATCCGCTGCGCCGGCTCGCCACCCAGATGGGCTGCACCATTCTCGACCACGATCCCAAGGTCGGCGGCCGCTTCTCGGCGCTGTCGCTGGTCGGCATGCTGCCGGCGATGATCGCGGGCCTCGACTGCGCCGCGGTGCGCGCGGGCGCAGCCAGCGTGCTCGATCCGGTGCTGGCAGCCAACGATGTCACGGGCATTGCCCCGGCGATCGGTGCGGCGTTGTCCGTCGGGTTGGCGCGCGAGAAGGGCATCAACATCACCGTGCTGATGCCCTACGTCGACCGGCTCAATGTTTTTGCCTTCTGGTATCGGCAGATCTGGGCCGAGAGTCTCGGCAAGGACGGCAACGGCACCACGCCGGCCGTGGCGCTGGGCACCGTTGATCAGCACAGCCAGGTCCAGCTCTATCTCGGCGGACCGGCCGACAAGCTCTTCACCTTCCTGATCCAGGACACGGCGGGGCAGGGCGCAGCGCTGCAGGCCGGCGGCGACAAGGCGCTCGATTATCTCGCCGGCCACACCATGGGCGATCTTCTGCTGGCCGAGGCGGATGCGACGGCTGCCACCACCGTCAAGGCCGGCCGGCCGACCAGGATCATCCGCGTCGCCGAGGTCGACGAACGCACGATTGGCGCACTGATGATGCATTTCATCCTGGAGACGATCTTCGCCGCCCATCTCTGGAAGATCGACGCTTTCGACCAGCCCGCCGTCGAGGACGCCAAGGTCCTGGCCCGCCAGTATCTTTCCCAGAGGCAGAAGTCGTAAACTCCGGCGCCATGCTGCGCCGTCTCCCCTCCAACCTCGTGAACCGCATCGCCGCGGGCGAGGTCGTCGAGCGTCCGGCCAGTGCCGTGAAGGAGCTGGTCGAGAACGCCATCGATGCCGGCGCGCACCGCATCGCCGTCACCCTGAAGGAAGGCGGCCGCACCTTCATCTCGGTGGTCGACGACGGAGTCGGCATGACTGCCGAGGAGCTTCAGCTCGCGGTCGAGCGCCACTGCACCTCGAAGCTACCGGACGATGAGCTGACCGACATCCGCACGCTGGGATTTCGCGGCGAGGCGCTGCCCTCGATCGCCTCGGTGAGCCGCTTCACCATCACCTCGCGCCCCGCCGGTGCCGACACGGCGTGGAGCCTCGAGATCGACGGCGGTGCCAAAGGTGAGCCGCGGCCGGCGGCGCATCCGGCGGGCACGCGGGTCGAGGTGCGCGACCTCTTTTTTGCCACGCCCGCCCGGCTCAAGTTTCTGAAGGAGCCGCGGACCGAATCGGGCCATGTGGCCGATGCGATGCGGCGCCTGGCGATGGCCCATCCCGCGATCTCCTTTCGCCTCGAAAGCGAGGAGCGGGCGTTGATCGATCTGGCCGCGGCGCCGCCGTCGCTGCTGGAGCAAGGCGAAGCCGCACGGCTGGCGCGACTGGGCGCGATCATGGGCCGCGACTTCGCCGACAATGCGATCGCTATCGACGCCAACCGCGAAGGTTTCAGGCTCAGCGGCTTCGCCGGCCTGCCGACGCTCAACCGGCCGACCGGTCAGCATCAGTATCTCTTCGTCAACGGCCGGCCGGTGCGCGACAAGCTGCTGGCCGGCGCCGTGCGCGGCGCCTACCAGGATTTCCTGGCGCGCGACCGACATCCGATGGTGGCGCTGTTCCTCCATGCGCCGCCCGAGATGGTCGACGTCAACGTCCATCCCGCCAAGACCGAAGTCCGCTTCCGCGACGCCGGCATCGTGCGCGGCCTGATCGTGGGCGCGCTCCGCACCGCACTCGCCGCCGCCGGCCATCGCGCCAGCACGACGGTGTCCGATGCGGCGCTGGGCGCCTTCCGGCCGCACACCGGCTACACCAATGCTTTGCCGATGGGTGGTGGCGGCTGGAACGGCAGTTCGATCCCGCGCGGTCTCGCCGAAGCCGCGGCGCAGTTCATGGCACCACTCGATGGTTTGTCGGCGCGCGTTGAAATGCCGACCGGCGAGATCGCCAACGGCAACTATCCGCTGGGCGTGGCGCGCGCCCAACTGCATGAGACCTATATCGTCGCCCAGACCGACCAGGGCGTGGTGATCGTCGACCAGCACGCCGCCCACGAGCGGCTGCTGCACGAGAAGCTCAAGAACCAGCTCGAGGCCGACGGCGTGAAGCGCCAGGCGCTGCTGCTGCCCGAAGTGGTCGAGCTGGGCGAGGATGGTGCGCGACGTCTCGCCGCCCGCGCCACCGAGCTGGCGGAGATGGGCCTGGTGCTCGAACCGTTTGGCCTCGGCGCCGTCGTCGTGCGCGAGACGCCGGCCGTGCTGGGCGAGGTCGACCTGCAGGGGCTGGTGCGCGATCTCGCCGACGAGCTGGCCGAGATGGGCGATCATCTGGCGCTCAAGGAAAAGGTCGAGCAGGTCTGCGGCACGCTCGCCTGCCACACCTCGGTCCGCGCCGGCCGGCGTCTCACCGTCGAGGAGATGAACGCCTTGCTCCGGCAGATGGAGGCGACACCGCACTCCGGACAGTGCAATCATGGCCGCCCGACCTACGTCGAACTCAAGCTGGCCGATATCGAGCGGCTGTTCGGAAGACGATGACCAAGTTCTTGTCCCTGCTGCTCGTGTTGGTCGCTGCCGCGTCGGCAAGTGCGCAGACCCGCGCACCGGCACCGGCGCCTGTAGCGCCGCCGGCCAATCCGACACCGGGGCCGGCTGCCTCGCCGCTCGATGGCCAATGGCGTGGCACCAGCGACGGCGGCTCGTGCAATGCGCCGCTTGACTACCAGCTCACCATCGAATCCGGCTTCGTCGACGGCTCGGCCTACGACACCACGGCCCGCGGACCGGTGCCCAATCCGAACAAGTCGGCGGCGCCGGCGCCAGGCCCGGGCCTGTGGCAGATCCACGGCCTGGCCAAGAGCGGCGGCACCTTCAATCTGCTGAGCGTCGCCTCCGTGAAGGGCACCGAGCATCGCCGCGTTCAGCTCACCGCCCGCAGCGACGGCGGCGGTCTCGTGGTGACGGAAAACGGCGGCTGCCGCCGCACCGCGCGCCTCGCCCGCGGCTGACGCCTGACGGCGGCCACCGATCCGGACCATAGGAGGAAACTGAAATGCCTGCTGCGCTTCCGATCGCCAACTACGTCGAGTTCGCCATCGCCAACAAGACGGGCACATCCGGCGCCCTCTACATCTCGCTGGTGAGCAAGACGCAGGCCTACAAGTTCACCCAATACGAGGCGCCTGGCGGCAAGTCGGTGTATGTCGCCGAGGTGGACAATCCCTCCGGCAGTTCCGTGGCGTCTATTCTGCTGTCGAGCCTCGTGAACGAGGTCGATGGCACCATCGGCTTCTACGTGAAGGCCTTCGACGGGAGCCCGATCGCCTTCACGTCGGGCCGCCTCTACTTCGCCGACCAGCAGAACGCCGTGCCGTACGCCGGCGGACAGCCCGGGGGCATCGCGCCCGACGCGTCGTTCGACTTCGATTTCATCGAATTCACCGTCGATCCCAGCACGAACCAGTTCAACGTCGACACGACGCAGGTCGACCAATTCGGCATCCCGGCCTACCTTCAGGTCTCTCCCAAGGTGCCCGACTATGCCGACGGAACCGGCATCGTCGTGACCCAGACGCGGGCGAACGTCATCGCCCAGTTCCAGAAGTACACGCAGAGCGCCTACTACGCGCCTTACAGCGGCATCGTGACCAAGGGCGGAACGCGCCTGCTGGCGCCGCAACATGTCATCGACGCCAGTCCTGGCAAGGCGACTCAGTCGCTGCAGACGTCTTTCGACAGCGCACTCAACTGGCTGTTCGACTACTTC
>Ga0163144_10026763_pt1 | contig 11198 bp, 10 predicted proteins | sample OliLak19BULKMAT1_FD_123175 | JGI IMG/M metagenome (GOLD analysis project Ga0163144, IMG submission 123175) | Freshwater microbial mat bacterial communities from Lake Vanda, McMurdo Dry Valleys, Antarctica - Oligotrophic Lake LV.19.BULKMAT1 | ecosystem: Environmental > Aquatic > Freshwater >... | reverse complement strand
GACGTCCCTGCCGCGCGCAAGCAGCTGCTCGGGATCTGACCGCCCCGCTCAGGCCTTCCCCTTGCCGCGCGACAGGGGGAGACGGCCGATCTCGCGGACGGCGTCCCAGTCCGGCTCGAAGCCCAGTCCCGGCGTCTCGGACACGGCCAGCCAGCCGCGCTCGGCCACGGGCAAGCCCTTGAAGAGGCGCCGGCACATCAGCACGGCGACGTGGTGGTATTCGACGAAGCCGCCGTGCGCGAGGCCGGCGTGCAGGTGCACGTTGTGGAACGGCCAGGCACCGCCGTTTCCGATCGCTACGTTCCAGGCCTGGGCCATGCCGGCGATGCGAAGGCACTGCGTGTAGCCGCCGCTGATCGCCACGTTGGGCTGAAGGACATCGAGCGCGCCGGCCTCGAGGAAATCGGCGAAGCGGCTCGCCAGCCCCTCGTTCTGTCCGCCGGCGAGGGCCAGGCCGGTGCGCTCGCGGATCTCGCGCAGCTGGCGCACGTCGTTGTGGGTCACGGGCTCCTCGAACAGCGCGACGCCGAGCTCGCGGGCGTGGCGACCGATCTCGATCGCGTGCATCGGATCGAGGCTGCAATTGGCGTCGATGCTGATCTGGATCTCGTCGCCGACCGCGTCGCGGACGGCGCGGATGCGCCGCCGATCCTCGGCGATCACCTCGGCGATCGGGCGCGGCTCGTCGCGCCGCATCAGCGCGTGCTGGCCGACCGTCATCTTCAGGTGGGTGAAGCCCTGGTCGACCCAATGGGTGGCCGCGGCACCGAGGGCGTCGCGCTCGATGAATCCGAAGCCGAAGGTCACGTAGGCGGGCACCGCCTGCCGGGCGCCGCCGAGCAGCCGCCAGAGCGGCTGGCCGAGGGCCTGCGCCTTCAGGTCCCACAGCGCGATGTCGAGGGCGGCGATCGCATGGCTGCCGTAACCGCTTTGACCGCGCGGGGTCATCAGCCAGTAGAGCTTCTCCCACAGCCGCTCGGTGCAGAGCGGATCCTCGCCGACGAGATGGTGCGCGGCGACCTCGTTGATCGCGCAGGCGACGACCTCTTCCTCGGTGATCGCGGTAAGCCCGCACCCCGTTCGCCCGTCGTCGGTGTCGATGCGGGCGAGGACGCAGCTGAGGTTGGTGCTCTTGCGAACGCCGACGACGTCGATATCGACCGGAACGTTGAGGGGAAAGGCCTGGACGCGAGCGATCTTCATGGGGCGATGTTCCGCTGGGGCTGCCGGGGTTGCTGCTGCACGGCGTGAGTCAGTCGTCGCAGCATGTCGTCGACCGCGCGGCGTGCGAAGGGATAGCCGGCCTGGTGGCCGAGACGGACGACGACGAGATCGGCCGAGGGAACGACGAAGACGCGCTGCTCGGCCCCGCCGGCCATAAAGTAGGCGTCGTCGGGCAGCGGATAGTCGCCGTTCGCGTTGACCCGGAAGAGGCCGCCGTAGCTGCGGTCGGCCCAGCCGGGGGCGGGCGTGCCGACGAACCGGCTCCAGCCCTGGGGGAGGATGCGGCGGCCGCCGGCGACGCCGTCGTCGAGATAGAGGAGCCCGAGCCGCGCCCAGTTGCGCGCCGTGCCGTAGTTGAAGCCGGTCATCACGAAGTTGCCGTGCAGGTCGGTTTCGAGGATTTGGCTGCGCACGCCGATGGCGTCGAACAGGGTTTCCTGCGGCCAGGCGAGGTAGCTCTCGCCGAGTCGCTTGCGAACGGCCTCGCGGATCAGCCAGCCGAGCACGAGCGGGTCACAGTTGCGGTAACGGCCGACGCTGCCGACTGGCAGCTCGAGCGGTCGCTCCCACGCGAAGCGGAACGTATCGATCGCCTCGCCGTAGACGTAGAAGTGGTCGGGCAGGCCGAGCGGCCAGCGCGCTCTCGGCTCGTCGTAGCCCGGGCAGTCGAGCCCGCTTCGCATCTGCAGCAGGTGGCGCACAGTGATCTCGCGGCGGGGATCGCCGGGAGCCTGCCACGCGGGCACGGGGACCGGGTCGTCGAGGTCGAGCAGGCCGCGCTGCACCAGGATGCCGACGAGGGTGGCGGTGACGCTCTTGCCCATCGACCAGCTCTCGAGCTGGCGGTTCCTGTCGAGGTCGTCGAGGTAGCGCTCGCCGACCAGCTCGCCGCAGTGGACGACGACGACGGCGGCCGTGCAGGCGCGGGCGTCGGCGAACGCGGCGTCGACCGCCGCGTCTACCGCGGCGCGGTCGAGCTTCGACGAGCCGGCGCACCCGGCGAGGTCGTCGCCGCGCGGCCACGGCTCGCCCTCGGCGTCGGGCAGCGTGGTCCGGACCGCGACCGGATCGAAGCGCAGACGGTCGTCGCCCTCGCGCAGGATCACGCTGCCTTGCGACGGCGTGAACTGCGCCTGCCGGCTGACCCGGCCCAGCCGGCGAAGCCGCTCGCTCTCGCCGTCCCAGTCGGCGACGTGGTCGGGATAAGCGGCGCGGTACGCTTCGACGATTCGCCCGACCGCTCGCTCGTCGAGGCGCAAGTCGAGCCGCACGCGGCCCGTGTCGCGATCGACGTGGCCCTCGACCAGCGACGGCAGCGCATCGCCGAGGTGATGCGTCTGCAGAGCATGGAAGGCGCTGTGGCACCACGCGTCCGACTCGGTGCGGCCGGAAACGAAGAGGGCCGAGCAAAGCACCTTTGCGGACGTGGCCAGGAGAAGGTGGAGCGGGATCACCCCGCCGAACGGCGGCGCGAGGGGCCGGACGTCGCCCTGGGCCGGCGCCCCGAGGTTCACTTCGCGCCGACGCCGGCGGCAAGCTCGATCGGCGCCTCGTCCTCGTCGCCTCCTGCCGCCGGCAGGAGGCTGATCAGATCGGTGAACTGTTCGCTGTCGAGCCGCAGGTGGCACCGCATCGCCTCGAAGGCGCGATCGCCGTCGCCGTCGACGATGGCCTGAACGAGTGTCTGGTGTTGTTCGTGCGCCCTCGCGACGCGGTCGCCGATCCGCACCAGGAAGCACCGGTAGGGATGAAGCCGCAGCCGCAGCTGTCGCGCCTGCGCCGCGAGGTAGCCGTTCTGGCTGCCGGTGAAGATGGCCAGGTGCAGGTCCCAGTTGATCTCGTTGAACGTCGCGGTATCGCGCGCCTCGACGGCGGTGACCGCTCGCGCCTGCAAGGCCTGCAGCTCCTTGCGCTGCTGCGGCTTCATCCGCCGCGCCGCGAGCCGCGCCGCCTCGGCCTCCAGGCAGCACATGACTTCGGTCATGTGCATGAGGGCCGGCGCGCTGATCGTCGCGACCCGGGTCGGCATCCGGGGCCGCATCGAGACCAGCCCCAGCGTCGCCAATTGGAGGAGGGCCTCGCGGATCGGCGTGCGGGAAATTCCGTGGCGCTCGGCCAGGGCGCGCTCGTCGATGAGGTCGCCGGGCGTGAGGTGCCCCGCGAGGATGTCGTCCTCGATGCCGCGCCGCAGGCGCTCGCCCAGAGTGATTGAAAGCATGGGCGTCCTCGGGTATGCCCTCGGTCCGATAGGTTGCGTTCCTTTGCGGCTGAGCATAACGTAATAAATACGCAAATCGTCTCCGGAAATACTGGATCGCCCCTTAAAGATACGCAGACAGAACACTCGCCTCGCCAATCCGGCAAGGCATCCCACCGTCAGGAGGCCCCATGGACCGTCGCTCGATCATCAAACACACCGGCATCGCGGGAATCCTTGTTGCCGGCGTCGCGCCCGCGGCGCGTGCCCAGCAACCGGCGATCCGCTGGCGCCTAGCGCACAGCTTTCCGAAGTCGCTCGAGACGGTGTACGGCACCGCCGAGGTCTTCGCGAAGCTGATAGGGGAGCTGTCGGGTGGCAGGTTCGTCATCACCGTGCATCCCGCGGGCGAGCTGATGCCGGCCTTCGGCGTCTTGGAAGGGGTCCAGAAGGGCACGGTCGAGTGTTCGCACACGGCGTCGAACTTCTTCGCCGGCACCGACGAGACATTCGCCTTCAACGGCATCCCGTTCAGCCTCAACTCGCGCCAGATGACGGCGTGGATGTACGAGGGCAACGGCCTCAAGCTGATGCGCGAGTTCTACCGGAAGTACAACATCATCAACTTCCCGATGGGCAACACCGGCGCCCAGATGGGCGGCTGGTACCGCAAGGAGATCAAATCGCTTGGCGACATGAAGGGCCTCAAGCTGCGCGTCTCCGGGCTCATCGCCGGGAAGGTGTACGAGCGCCTGGGCGTCGTTCCGCAAAGCATCCCCGGCGGCGAGATATACCAGGCGCTGGAGAAGGGCACGATCGACGCGGTCGAGTTCGTCGGCCCGGCCGACGATCAGAAGCTCGGCTTCAACAAGGTCGCATCGCACTACTACTACCCTGGCTGGCACGACGGCAGCCCGCAGCTCGACCTCTTCGTCGGCGTAGACGCCTACGAAGCGCTGCCCAAGGAGTACCGCGCCATGATCCAGGCCGCGGCGTCGCATGCGCACATCGTCATGCAGGCGAGGTACGACGCGAGAAATCCGCCGGCGCTGAAGCAGCTCGTTGCCGCAGGCGCGAAGCTGCACCGCTTCCCGGCCGATGTGATCAACGCCGGGTACAAAGAGGCGCAGGCCCTGTACAGCGAGATCTCGGCCAAGAATCCGAACTGGAAGAGGGTCTACGACGACTACTCGAAGTTCCAGTCGGATCAGAACCTCTGGTTCAGCTTCGCCGAAGCGAGCATGGACGGGTTCCAGCAAGCGCAGCGCTAATCCAGGCGAAGGCGAACGTTGGAACCGGCCAGCCGCTCGGCAGGCGCGGGGTCCCCCGCGCCGATGGCATTCCTGCTCAGCGTGTCGGCGGCCATCGACGCAGCGAACGCGCGGATCGGTCGGGCCGTCAGCTGGCTGATCCTGGCCACCGTGCTGATCAGCGCCGGCAATGCGGTCGTCCGCAAGGCGTTCCAGGTGAGCTCGAACTCGTTGCTCGAGGTGCAGTGGTATCTGTTCTCGGCGGTGTTCCTGCTCTGTGCCGGCTACACGCTGATGAAGAACGCGCACGTGCGGATCGACTTCGTCTCCTCGCGCCTCTCGGCACGGGGCCGGGCCTGGGTCGACGTGGTGGGCATCGTCGTCTTCCTGGTCCCGCTGTGCGGGTTGCTGTTCCTGCTCTCGCTGCCGCTGGTCATCGACGCCTGGCGAACCTCGGAGACCTCGCCGAACGCCGGCGGGCTGATCCGCTGGCCGGTCTATGCCCTGCTGCCGCTGGGCATGGTGCTGCTGCTGATCCAGGGCGCGTCCGAGCTGATCAAGCGGATCGCGTTCCTGCGCGGCTTCATCGCCGACCCGTTGCACTCTGACGATACCCACGAGCCCGGCGCCGCCGTCCCGGCGTCCAGCACCTGATGCACTGGCTCAGCGCCTACTTCGTTCCGCTCCTGTTCGCCGGCCTGCTCGTCTTCCTGCTGACGGGCTTTCCGGTGGCGTTCGCCCTGGCGGCGACCGGCCTCACATTCGGGCTGCTCGGCATCGGCCTGGGCTTGTTCCCGGTCGTCCTGTTCCAGGCGCTGCCCTTGCGCGTGTTTGGCATCATGCAGAATGACACGCTCCTGGCCGTGCCGTTCTTCACCTTCATGGGAATCGTCCTGCAGCGAAGCGGCATCGCCGAGGACCTGCTCGAGACCGTCGGCCAGGTGTTCGGCCCGTTGCGCGGCGGCCTGGCCTTCGCGGTGATCCTGGTCGGGGCGCTGCTCGCCGCGACCACCGGCGTCGTCTCGGCCGCCGTCATCTCGATGGGACTCATTTCGCTGCCAGTGATGCTCCGCTACGGCTACGACCGAAGCGTCGCGACCGGCGTGATCATGGCATCCGGCGTCCTCGCCCAGATCATCCCGCCGTCGGTCGTTCTCATCGTGCTCGCCGACCAACTCGGCCGCTCGGTCGGCGACATGTATGCGGGCGCCATGATCCCCGGGCTGCTATTGGTCGGCCTCTACGCCGTGTACATCGCGGTGCTGGCGATCTTTCGCCCGAAGGCGGTCCCGGCGCTACCGCCGGAAGCGCGCATCTACGTCGAGGCGAACGGGGCGAGCGGCCACCGGTCGCTACTCGGGCTGGTCGGCGTCGCTTCCGCGGTCGGCCTCGTCTGGGCAGCCTTCCACGACCAGATCCTCGGCCCGGTGCTCGGCCGCGAAGGCGCCGCGCCGGGGGGCGAGGTCCTCGTCATGTCGATCACCGCTGGCGCCGTGACGGCATTGCTTCTGGCTCTGGCCGACCACTGGCTGAGGCTGCGCCTGCTCTCGCGCCTGTCGGTGCGGGTCACTTTGATGCTGATCCCGCCGCTGACCCTGATCTTTCTCGTCCTGGGAACGATCTTCATCGGCGTCGCGACGCCGACCGAGGGCGGCGCGATGGGCGCCGTCGCGGCACTGATCCTGGCCATCGGACGGCGACGGCTCGATCTGCATCTTCTCCGCGAGGCGCTCGACAGCACCGCGCAGCTCACCTGTTTCGTCGTCTTCATCCTCATCGGCGCGACAGTGTTCAGCTTCACCTTCAATGCCGCCGACGGTCACGTCTGGGTGGAGCACCTGTTCGACAAGCTGCCTGGCGGCCCGCTCGGCTTCCTCATCGCCGTCAACCTGCTCGTGTTCGTGCTCGGCTGCTTCCTCGACTTCTTCGAGATCGCATTCATCGTCATCCCGATCCTGGCCCCGGTCGCGCACAAGCTCGGCATCGACCTGATCTGGTTCGGCGTCATCATCGGCATGAACCTGCAGACGTCCTATCTCACGCCGCCGTTCGGATTCGCCTTGTTCTTCCTGCGCAGCGTCGCCGCCAAGGCCGACTACCGCGACCGGGTGACGAACCGGCTGATCCCGGCCGTGACGACGCGCCAGATCTACAAGGGCTCCATCGCCTTCGTTATCCTGCAGCTCGCGATGGTCGCCCTGCTCCTGTTTCAGCCGCAGCTCGTCACCGGGCAGCTCGACAGCGGCCCAACGCTCGACGTCGACAAGCTGAAGATCGAGGCCGAGACCGGTGGATTCCGTCGCGACGACGACGATCCGATGAAGCGCTTCGGGCGCTAGCGCCCCGGTCCGCGGAAGGCCCGTGAACGATCTCTGCCGGCTCACCGCCCAGGCCGCTGTCGACCTGCTGCGCCGGCGCGAGGTCTCGCCGCTCGAGCTCGTCGATGCCGCGGCCGCGCGCATCGCCGAGACCGACCCGGTCGTCAACGCGCTGCCGATCCTCTGCCTCGACCGGGCCCGCGCGCACGCGCGCCGACTGATGCAGCAGTCGTCCGCCGACGCCCCGCCGTGGCACCTCCACGGCCTGCCCATCGCCGTCAAGGACAACGTCGACGTCGCCGGCGTCCGCTGCACGATGGGCTCGCCGATCTTCGCCGACCGGACCGCGGTGACGTCCGACGTCGTCATCGAGCGACTGGAAGCGTTCGGTGCGATCGTCGTCGCCAAGTCGAACCTGCCCGAGTTCGCTGCCGGAGGCGCCACTTTCAACGACGTCTTCGGCGTCACGCGCAACCCCTGGGATACGTCAGTGACGCCCGGGGGCTCGTCCGGCGGGACGGCCGCGGCGCTGGCCGCCGGGCAGGTGTGGCTGGGCACCGGCAACGATTTCGGCGGCAGCATCCGGGTGCCCTCGAGCTTCTGCTCGCTCGTGGGACTTCGGCCGTCGCCCGGGCTGGTGCCGCGCGTGCAGCGGCAAGCCTACTCGCCGCTCAACGTCGAAGGGCCGATGGCGCGGACGGTCGCCGACTGCGCCCTGATGCTCGAATGCGAAGCGGGCCCGCATCCGCTGGACCCGCTCTCGGCTGCGCCGGTGGCTGCCGGCTCCTTCATGGCGGCGGCGGCGAGCCCGCGTGCGCCGAGGTCGGTCGGCTTCAGCCTCGACCTCGGCATCGCGCCGGTGGTCGATGCGGAGGTGGCCCGCGTCTGCACCGCGGCCGCGCGCACGCTGCAGGCCGCGGGCTGCAGGGTCGAGGAGGCGTGTCCCGACCTGAAGGACGCCGAGCGGACGTTCCTGACCCTTCGCGGCGCCGCCTTCATCGCCAACATGGGCGCGCTGCTGGCGACTCATCGCGACGCGCTCAAATCCGAGGTCATCGCGAACGCGGAGTTCGGCTTCGGCCTGCGCGTCGCCGACGTCGTGCAGGCGGAGATCGCGCAGGGCGAGATCGTCCGTCGTATGGCGCGCTTCTTCGAAGAACACGAGGTCCTGATCTGCCCGACGGTGCTTTGCCCGCCGATCGCGATCGGGCAGCGCTACGTCGAATCGCTGCAGGGCGTGGCGTTCGACGGCTACCTTGGTTGGCTGGTCCTCACATGCGCGGTCTCGGCGACGGGCTGCCCGGTGCTCGCGCTGCCGTGCGGCTTCACGGGCAGCGGGCTGCCGGTCGGCCTGCAGATCATCGGTGCGCCGCGCAGCGATGCGCGGCTGCTCGCGATCGGCGCCTACCTCGAGTCGGTCCTCGGCGTCTCGCCGGCCCCGCCCGTCGACCCGCGCGGACCAGGCGGACTCGGGTCATGAGCGAGCCGTACGTCCCGCCGCCCGGTTTCTGGAGCAGGCTCGAACCGGCCGAGGCCGGCTTCGACCCCGGGGCGCTCGCCAATGCCGTGGCGTGCGCGGTCGCCAGCGAGTCGGCCTGGCCGCTCAGCCTTCATCTCGCCGACGGTCGCTTCGTCGGCAATGCGTACGTCGACGACCAGCCGCCGCACGACCGGCCGATCGGCATCGTCCGTCCGCGCGGTCCGGCCTGCGGGCTCGTTCTGAGACACGGACGCATCGTCGCCGCGTGGGGCGACGTCGACCGGCCCGACAACACGTTTTCGGTCGCCAAGAGCTATCTCGCGCTGCTCTGCGGCATCGCCGTCGCCGACGGCCTTATCGCCTCCGTCGACGACGTCGTGCATGAGGCGATGCCGGCGTCGGACCCGGGGTTCGCCTCGGCGCACAACCGCGCCATCACCTGGCGCCACCTGCTGCATCAGGCGAGCGAATGGCAGGGCAGCGTCTGGGGCATCCCCGATCGAGTCGACCGCCATCGCCGCTTCGGCGCCCAGGGCGAGACCCGAGTCGGCGTCTCGGACGACGCACCGAAAGCTCCGGGCGCGCGGTGGGAATACAACGACGTGCGCGTCAACCGGCTCGCGTTGTCGCTGCTGCAGGTCTTTCGCCGGCCGCTTCCCGACGTGCTGCGCGAGCGCGTCATGGTGCCGATCGGCGCCTCATCGACGTGGGAATGGCACGGCTACGAGAATTCGACCGTCGTCGTCGACGGCCGGCCGATGAGTTCGGTGTCGGGCGGCGCGCATTGGGGCGGCGGCCTCTTCATCTCCACCTGCGACCACGCCCGCGTCGGCCTGCTCGTGCAACGGCGGGGCGGCTGGCAGTCCCGGCAGACCATCTCGAGTAGCTGGATCGCCGCGATGACCGAGCCGTCGGCGGTCAACCCGCTCTACGGCTATCTCTGGTGGACCAACGCCGGTCGCGGCCTCTATCCATCGGCGCCCGAGAGCAGCCGGTTCGCCCTCGGCGGCGGCAGCCATCTCGTCTGGCTCGACCCCGAGCACGACCTCGTCATGGTGGCGCGCTGGATCGACCCGGCGCGCTGCGACGACCTCATCGCCCGCGTCCTCGGGAGCCTTGCCTGAGCGGCGAGGCCGCGGCCCGATTGGAGCCGCGCTACTTGCCGACGAAAGTCGGCTTCTGCTTGGCGAGGAAGGCGGCTCGGCCGCGGCGGAAGTCCTCGCTGTCGAAGCAGGCGTAGCACTCGGCGCGCTCGCTCGCCGAGATCGGTCTCGGGTCGGCGAGGCGGCGTGCGAACTTCTTGTGCCAGCGCGCGACGAGCGGCGCGCCTTCGGCGATCCTCGCCGCTGCCGCACGCGCCTCGGCGGCGACCTGGTCGTCGCCGACGAAGCGCGTCACCAAGCGCTTGTCCTTGGCCTCGGCCGCACCGAAGACCCGTCCTTCGAGCAGGATCTCGAGGGCGACATCAGCGCCTGCGAGACGGACCAACGGCGCCATCTCGGCATACGCTTCCACCAGCCCTAGGTTCTTGACCGGCACCCCGAACCGGCTCGATTCGCCGCAGATTCGGATGTCGCACAACGTCGCGATCAGCAGGCCACCGCCGACGCACACGCCGTGGATCTGCGCCACCAGCGGATGCCAGCAAGCGACGAGACTGTCCACGGTCTGCTCGATCAGTCGACCGTACTCGGCTGCCTGGGCGCTGTCGGCGCGCTCGTGCTCGAATTCGGCGATGTCGGCGCCTGAGCAGAATGCCTTCTCGCCGGCGCCGCGAACGATCACGCAGCGCAGGCTGTCGTCGGCGGAGAGAGCGCGGATCGCGGCACCGAGCCCGAGCCACATCGCCTTGTTCATGGCGTTCAGCCGCTCGGGGCGGTTGATGACGACCGTCGCGACGACGTCGTTGCGCTCGATGAGAATCGGTTCGGACACGCTGCGGCGGCGCTTCACTTATGGCTGTGCTCGTTGTCGGATGGAAGGCGGCAGTGAGGCTGCACGGTCAATGCCACTGAACCACGGTGCTCGGGGCGGTTCGTCCGATGAAAAAACTCGTGTACGTGACCTTGCGACACTTTGTCGGGCAGGAATGCTCGAGTCGTCTCAAGCGAGCGAATGAAGCCGTCTTGGCCGATTGACGTGCTCGGGCTATGCGGTGCAGCCTCCCGGGAAGCGAGGGGTACAGGGTACACCTTCGAGGTACCTGCTTTCCATAGGTATCAGGGCCGGGCCGCTCAACCGGGCGCAGGTGCTGGTCGGGGAAATGAAGAAGCTTAAAGCCTACAAGCAGCGGCCGCTGGGTATCGCCGCGCTGGAAGACAAGATTGTCCAGCGCGCGCTTGTCGCGGTGCTCAACGCCATCTACGAGGAAGACTTCCTCGGGTTCTCGTATGGTTCCGGCCCGGACGGAGCCAGCACGATGCGCTTGATGCACCGTCGGTAGCGATCAGCGGCACCCCGGTGAACTGGATTCTCGACGCAGATATTCGGAGCTTCTTCGACTCGGTCAGCCAGGAATGGCTGGTCCGGGTCCCCCCGCGTCAGACTAGTTGTCGCCTCCATAGACCAACCCAGGGGGCGGCGATGAAGGACGGACTTGGCTCGATACGGACAGACATTCAAAGACAGAGCGGTGGGGCGGTTGCTGCCGCCGGAGAGCGCAGCGATCGACGTGGTTGCGCGAGAGGTTGGGATCGGCACGGACACCTTGGAGCGCTGGCGCGAGGATG
>Ga0163144_10026762_pt1 | contig 11198 bp, 13 predicted proteins | sample OliLak19BULKMAT1_FD_123175 | JGI IMG/M metagenome (GOLD analysis project Ga0163144, IMG submission 123175) | Freshwater microbial mat bacterial communities from Lake Vanda, McMurdo Dry Valleys, Antarctica - Oligotrophic Lake LV.19.BULKMAT1 | ecosystem: Environmental > Aquatic > Freshwater >... | reverse complement strand
TACTTTAGCAGGTCCGGGTGGACGGCGAAGGGTCAGCTCGGGCGCTGCACGCGGCGCAGGAAGTCGCGCACGCCGGTCGCGAAGCGGTCGGGTTGCTCGATGTGCGGCGCGTGCCCCGCGTCGGCGATCACGAGCAGCTCGGCCTGCGCAAGGCCCGCCTGCAAGGTGCGCGACACGTCGAGGCCGGTGACGCGGTCGTCTTCGCCGCAGACGATCAGCGCCGGCTGGCCGAGGTCGGCGAGCCATGGCCGCGCGTCGGTCTGCGCGATCGCCCGGGCCACGGCCAGGTAGCCCTCGGGCCGTGCCCGCCGCATGTGGCGGGCGATCTCCTCGATCACCTCGGCTCCGGCGTTCGGCCCCGCGAGCTCGCGCGCCCGCTCCAGGCTGCGCGATGCCAGCTCGTTGCCGAGACGCTCGCGGCCCTGCAGCCAGCGCTCGCGCTCCTCGGCCGGAAAGTGGGCCCGGCCGAGCGTCGCATCCGAGAGGACGAGCGAGCGCACGAGGTCGGGACGGGCGCGCGCCAGCCCGAGCGCGGTGAGCGCGCCGAAGGACACGCCGACGACATGGGCCGGCTGCCCTTCGAGCACGTCGACGACGTCGGCGACGATCGGCTCGAGGCCCTCGCCGGTCGGGCCGGGCGAATCGCCGTAGCCGGGCAGGTCGGGGGCGAGGCAGGTGAATTCACCGCCCAGCCGTTCCACCTGCTTCGACCAGGCCGTGGCGCTGGAGCCGATGCCGTGGAGGAGCAGAAGCACCGGCCCATGGCCTTCGCGCAGAACATGCAAGCGACCCATGGGCTTCAGATTCCCGTCAGCTCGCCGCCGTCGACGAGCAAGCCCGAACCGGTGACGAAGCGGGAAGCCTCGCCGCACAGCAGCAGCGCCCCGGCGGTGGCGCGGCCGAGCCCGCGGGACGCCCCGGTGACGATCGCCACCCGGTCGTTCAGGCCGAGGTCCACGGCACCCCGCGCCTAGAATGTTCCATACCACGCCCAACTCTCGCGGCGGGTCCCCTGCGTCCACGAAGCGGCGATGTCATCGATCCCCACCCTGGTTCGTCCGGAAAGCCTGGCCCGGCAGGGCTACGACACCATCCGGCGCGCCATTCGCGACGGCAAGATTCCGCGCGGCCAGCTCTTCTCCGAAAGCTCGCTCGCGGAGTCGCTCGGCGTGTCCAGAACGCCGGTTCGCGAGGCGCTGCTGAACCTGTTTCGCGACGGCGTCGTGGAGATCGTTCCGAAGCGCGGCTATCGGCTGGTCGAGCTCGACGAGGCCGCGATCAGCGAGATCCGCCTGTTGCGTGCGGCGCTGGAGCAGATCGTCGTCGGCCGCCTCTGCGAGATCGCCACGCCGGCCGACATCCGCGAGCTGCGCACCATCCTCAAGGGCAAGGGTCGCAGCCAGGCCGACATGTACAGCATCGACGAGGCCTTCCACATCCGCATGGCGGAGATGGCCGGGCTGCTGCAGATCCGGCGCGAGCTTTTGAGCGTGCGCGGCAAGATGTACCTGATCGCCAGCGGCATCGCGGTGGCGCCGATGCGCAACGACAAGGTCGTCGACGAGCACGCGGCACTGGTCGATGCCCTCGAGCGGCACGACTGCAAGGCCGCCCGGCGCGTGATCACGGAGCATGTGGAGCGCTCGATCGATGCGTTTGCGATGGCCCGGGTGCAGCGGACGGAGCAGCCTCGGCTGAAGCGGCTCTCCTGAGCTCGGTGTCGCCGATGCAGCGGTAGTAGCGCTCGTTGGCCCAGCCGCCGGCGCGGGCGAAGTACATCAGCGCCATCGGGTGCGCGCCGGCCAGCCACAAGGTGCCGATGTCCTGCGAGAGCACCGCCGCGCGCAGCCCGTCGTCGAGCCGCGACGTGGCGAGCACGCCTTGCGGATCGCGCGCGAACTCGTCCTTGCGGTGGCCGCGGGTGATGTCGACCAGGAACTGGGTCAGGGTCGCGGCTTTCACGCCGTCTCCCACAGCAGCTGGTGCACGCCGGTGTCCCAGCCGGGTGCGAAGGCAATGGCGGTGACGACCGTCGGCCGCGCCGGCTGCATCGCGCTGGCGACCGCGACCCAGTTGCGGACCTCGTGCGTTCCGTTGCCCGCCGCATCGAGCACCCGATCGGAATGGCTGCAGGCGCGTTCGAGGTCGCCCTCGGCGAGCGCGCCGAGGAAGGCGGCGTCGAAGTCGGGATCGTTGCGCTCCATGCCCGGGGCGCCGACGGTGTGCGAGATCCCGCCGGTCGCGAGCAGCGCGACCCGGCGGCGCGATGTCGATCCGCCGATCGCCGCCGCGACGGCCGCGCCGAGCTCGCGGCAGCGCCGCAGCGTCGGCAGCGGGGGAAAGATGCTGTTGACGATGATCGGCACGACCCGGATCTCCGCGCCGATCCCGAGCTGCGCCAGCGGCAGCGTGGTGCCGTGATCCAGGCGCAGCTCGCTGGAATGGGCCGGGTCGAAGCCGCGCGCGTAGAGCCCGCGAACCAGCTCCTCGGCCAGCTCGGGGTCGCCGCGCCGGGCCAGCGGCGCGAGCTTGAACTGCGGCTCGGGGAAGGCCTCGTGGCTTTCGCCCACGCCGATCAGGAAGGGCGGAGCGAGCCGCGGCTGGAGGTTGACGATGTGCTCGCTCGTGAACACGACGAGCGTCTCGATGCCGGCGTCGGCGAACGCCCGGCCCAGCCGCGCGAAGCCGGCGGTCGTCGCCGCCCGGTGCGCGTCGGACGCCCGCTCCGGCCAGCCGGTCATGGTCGGGAAGTGGACGGTGGCGGCGGCGAGCACGACCGGCTTTCTAGAAGAAGACGCTCAGGCCCTGCTTGCCGAGAACCTGGCGGTCGAGCACGACCCGCCGTTCGCGCAGGCGGAACCCGCCGGCGGCGGGCACGAGCAGGTCGCTGCGGCTGCCGCTGAACTGCTGCTCCATGTTCCAGCGGTATTGCAGGAGCAGCAGGTTGCTGCGGGCGAGCACGGTGCCTTCCGGCTCGAGACTCGCGTCGACCACCTGCACGAAGTAGCGAAGTCGCGACGGCGGCTGCTCCACCCACGACTGCTTGCTCTCGAGCTTGGCGACGCGGGCCTTCAGCAGCTCGAAGTCTTCGTCGTAGTAGCCGAGCTCGTCTTCGCGCGTGACGAGCCCGTCGAGCGTCGAGGTGGTCACGGGCACGCGGTACGAGATCGCCGGGTCCATGATGTCGAGCCACTCGCGGTAGCGGTGATCCTGCAGCAGCAGGACCTCGCGCCGGTAGAACGCCTCCAGCTCCTGGAACAGGGCGACGGTCGACGTATCGGCGCCGGTCATGGCGCGGGGTCCGCCATCACCGTGGCGTAGTGCCGGTAGAAGGCGCGCTGGTTCGCCTCGGTCATCAGGATGTCGCTGCAGCTGCCGGGGAAGGGCGGGCCGTAGCGCTCCGCGGTCGGCGCCTCGCGGCCGAGCCCCATGCGGTAGTTGAAGCGGCCCTGGCGGCCGACGTGGCCGCGCAGCGCGTCCTGCACGCTTTGCCAGATGTCGCCGTCGTCCTGCTCGAAGATGCCGCCTGGCCCGAAGGCGAGCGAGTACTGGCGCCGAACCGCCTCCTTGAGCTCGGCCGGCAGCGCCTTGTCGACGATGCACCACGAGTGCACCTCGATCCTGTCGACGCCGCGCGGGTGCCAGACCCGGAAGGCGCGAAAGCGCGCGCTGTCGAGGAACGACATGTTCGGGAAGATCGTGCCGACGCCGATCGGCACGAACGCGTCGGCCGCTTGGCCGTACTTCGCCACCAGCTCCGAGCGCATCTGCTTCATGAAGCCGTCGTACTCGGTCTGGACCGCGGTGCCTTGCTGCGCGCCGCCGCGCTCGCTGCCGATGGAGTGGCCGTTGCCGGTCTGGATGCAGTAGCCGTTGTTCGTGAGCTGGCTGCGGAAGCCCATCTCGACGCCGGCGCCGTGCGTCGACGGCACGTGATAGTGGTCGCCGGCGAAGTTCTCGGCCGGGATCTTCCAGTTGACGTCGATCGTCCAGCGATGGACGCCGCCGATGACCTCGGTGCCGCCTTCCATCCGCGACAGCATCAGCTCGAGGTAGAACGCCATGTCGCCGAGGTACTCGCGCAGCGTCGGCGCCTTGGGGTCCCAGCTCGCGAAGATCATGCCGCCGAAGCTGTCCACGTGCGGCGCTTCGCGCAGGCCGTAGAGGCTGCGATCGAAGGCCTCGCCGTACACGGGACCGATGCGCGGCACGGCGATGAGCTCGCCCTCGGTGCTGAAGGTCCACCCGTGGTACGGGCACTTGAAGAACCGCGCCGTGCCCGAGTCGACCCGGCAGACCTTGGCCCCCCGGTGGCTGCAGCTGTTGAGAAAGGCGCGCAGGCGGCCGGTCTTGTCGCGGACCACCATGACCGGGTCCTCGCCCATGGTCGTCGTGAAGAACGACTGGTTCTCGGGCAAGGCGGTCTCGTGCCCGAGGTAAAGCCAGCACTTGGCGAAGATGCGCTCCTGCTCCAGGCGGTACACGCCGGCGTCGACGAAAAGCCGCCGGTCGACGGCCGAGCCGTCCGGCGCCATGAGCTCGCCGGCGGAGAAAGAAGCAATCCGCGCGTCCGCGCTGACCAGCGGCGGCAACGGCGTGCGCACGGGCGGGGTGAGGGTCGCGGGCTTCTCCGTGTCGCTCATGCTGCAGTGTCGTTGTGGGGCGGGGTCGTCAGTCTCGCCTGTGCGTCAGGTGCGCGGGCCGCGAATGGCGGCGCCGCCGTCGAGTGCGAGCACGGTCCCGGTGGCGGTTCGGGCGCAGGCATCCGAAGCGAGGAAGACATAGGCGCCGGCGTGGTCGTCGGCGGTGGCGAGCGCCTGCAGCGGCATCTGGCCGGCCGCCGGCCCGTCCGTGTAGGCCGCCTGTCCGAGGCTTTCCAGGCCACGCAGCCCGGTCGGCACGTAGCCGGGCGCGACGGCATTGACCCGGATGTCGGGGGCCAGCTCCAGGGCGAGCTGCTTGGTCAGCCCGTTCACCGCATGCTTGGCCGCGACGTACAGCGGGCCGCCGAAGCCGGCGTGGGTGCCGGAGATCGAGCTGGTGAAGAGGATGCAGCCGCGCGCCTGCGCAAGGGCCTCGGCCGCGGCGAGCGCGCCCAGCAGATAGCCCTTGACGTTGACCGCGAACAGCTCGTCGAACGCGGCGTCGAGCTCGGCCGGGGAGAAGGTGCGCAAGGCGCGCCGGTTGTCGTAGACGCCGGCGTTGCCGACGAATACGTCGAGCCTGCCGAAGCGCGTGACGGCCAGCTCGACCGCGCGCTGGTTGTCGGCGGCCGACCGCACGTCGCCCGTGACGCTGGCGAACGCGCCGGGCAGGGCGCCGTCGAGCGGGTTCGACGCGGCGCGGTCGAAGGCGACGACGTTCGCGCCTTCGGCCAGGAAACGCCGCGCCACCGCCAGGCCGATGCCGCTCGCGGCCCCGGTGATCAACGCGGTCTTCCCCTGCAGTTGGCGTGACATGCGGCCCTCGACTCGACCGTAGTATTCTACCGTAGTATGCTACCGTCATCACCACGGGAGTTTGCATGACGAAGAAGCTGTTGGGCCTGCTGATGATCCTCGTCTCGACCACGGCCGGCGCGGAGGTGGTGGTCGGCGTCTCGGTCAGCGCCACCGGGCCCGGCGCCTCGCTCGGCGTGCACGTGCAGAAGGCGATCGCCCTGCTGCCGAAGACGATCGGCGGCGAGGCCGTCCGCTACGTCGTGCTCGACGACACCAGCGACCCGACCACCGGCGCGAAGAACGTGCGCCGCTTTGTCGCCGAAGACAAGGTCGACGTCATCATCGGCTCGAGCACCGTGCCGGTCGCGCTGGCCCAGGGGGCCGTCGCCAACGAAGCGCGCGTCGCCTTCATCGCCCTCTGCCCGATCCCGATCGATGCCACGAAGCAGACCTACCTGTTCGCCGTGCCGCAGCCGATCCCGCTGATGGTGAGCGCGCTCGTCGAGCACATGCAGGCGAACAAGGTGAAGACGGTGGGCTACATCGGCTTCTCCGACTCTTGGGGAGACGCCAACTACAACACCATCAAGAACGGCGCCGCCGCCGCCGGCATGGAGGTCACGACCAACGAGCGCTACGCCCGCGCCGACACGGCCGTGACCGGGCAGATGCTCAAGGTGCTCGCCAGCAATCCCGACGCGATCTTCGTCGGCGCCTCGGGCACGCCGGCCGACCTGCCGCAGATCGCGGCCGTCGAGCGCGGCTACCGCAAGCAGATCTATCACACCCACGGCGTCGTCAACCCCGACTTCATCCGCGTCGGCGGCAAGAGCACCGAGGGCGTGATCGCGCCGACCGGCCCGGTCGTCGTCGCCGAGCAGCTGGCGGCGAGCGATCCGCTGAAGGCCTCGGGGCTGGAGTTTCTCAGGCAGTACGAGGGCGCCTACGGAGCGGGCAGCCGCAACGCCTTCGCCGCCTACGCATGGGATGCCGGCACGATCGTGCAGAGCGCGCTGCCGGTGGCGCTGAAGGCCGCCAGGCCCGGCACGCCGGCCTTCCGCGACGCGCTGCGCGACGCCATCGAGTCCGGCAAGGACGTGAAGGGCACGCACGCGATCTACAACATGAGCGCGACCGACCACTACGGCGTCGACAAGCGCGCCCGCGTGCTCGTGAAGGTCGACAACGGCGAGTGGAAGCTGGTTCGCTGACCGGGAGACGGACATGAACGGATTCAGGGTCTCGCGCATCGCCGAGACGGAAGTGGTGTCGTACGGGCCGCAGAGCGACCTGCGCGTGCTCGTGGGCGACGATGCCGGCAGCACGCCGATCCGCGCCGCGCTGCAGACCTGCCAGCCGGGCTACGTCGTGCCCTACCACTGCCACCCGTACATCGAGTACCTGTTCGTGCTCGAGGGCTCCGCTACCTTCACGATCGAGGTCGACGGCGTGCAGACCGTGGGGCTGGGCAAGGGCGACACGGTGGAGTTGCAACCCGGCGTGTGGCACGCGTTCAACACCTCCCCCAGCGAGGTGACGCGCCTGCTCGGCATCCACCTCTCGCCGGAGCGCATCGTCAACTACAAGCCTGGCGTGAAGACCGACGCGCGCGGCTTTCGCGTCACCGACGACACCCCGGTCGCCGAAACCGCCACCGGCGGCTGATCGCGGCCGACCCGTCGCCGGCCTGCGGGAACAAGGCGATGTTCAAGCTGGCGGTGGTCGGTTTCGGCGCCATCGGCCAGGAGCTGGCGCGGGTGCTGCAGGCCGACGAGGGCCTGCGGATCACGCAGATCGTCACGACACTCCGGTCGATCGAGCGCGTGCGCGCCGTCGCCGCAACCCTTGCGCCGCACGCGCTCGTGCTGCCCGCGCTCGATCAGTCGCCGGAGCGCCGTCCCGACCTCGTGGCCGAGTGCGCCGGCCATGCCGCGATCGTGGCGCACGTCATGCCTGCCTTGCTGGCCGGCACGCCATGCGTGGTGGCGTCCGTCGGCGCGCTCGCCGACGGCGACATGTTCATGCGCCTCGAAGACGCAGCCAGGGGCGGCGGCACGCGGGTGCAGCTCGTGGCCGGTGCCATCGGTGCGCTCGACGCGCTCGAGGCGGCGCGCATCGGCGGCCTGGACCGGGTGCTCTACGTCGGCCGCAAGCCGCCGCAAAGCTGGCTGGGCACGCCCGCCGAACGCGTCTGCACGCTCTCCGGGCTCACCGCGCCGTGCGTCGTGTTCCAGGGCAGCGCTCGGGAGGCGGCGACGACATTTCCGAAGAATGCCAACGTGGCCGCGACCGTCGCCCTGGCCGGCCTCGGACTCGACCGCACGGAGGTTCGGCTGATTGCCGATCCTGGCGTCGAATGCAACGTCCATCGGCTGGAAGCCTCCGGTGCCTTCGGTCTGCTGGAGCTCCAGCTGGAGAACCTGGCGCTGGCCAGCAATCCGAGGACGTCGGCGCTCACGGTCTACAGCCTCGCGCGCGCGGTGCGCGGCGCATCGTCGCCGGTCGTCTTCTGACCCTTCCATAATGGGTCCTCGGCACCGATCCCACGCCGACCGGCCACGGACGGGAAATCGCTGAAGGAGACACGCGCATGCCCAGCTCCCCCCCAGGCACCGGCGCCGCAGTCGCATCGATTCGCACGCTCGCGCTGCTCGGGCCGGCCGCCGCGGGCAAGACCAGCCTGGCCGAGGCCCTTCTCGCCGCGTCGGGCGCGATCGCCGGCCCTGGCAGCCTCGAGCGCGGCACCACGGTCAGCGACTTCGACGCGATGGAGCGGCGAATGCAGCACTCGCTCAACTCGAGCGTGCTCCATCTCTCGCACGGCGGCAGCCGGGTCCACTTCATCGACACGCCGGGCGCGCCCGACTTCCTCGGCCAGAGCTTGCCGGCTCTCGAGGCCGTCGAGACCGCGGCCGTCGTGGTCAGCGCGGTCGCCGGCGTCGAGCCGATGGCGGTGCGGATGATGGAGCAGGCCGCGCTGCGCCAGCGCGACCGCCTGATCATCGTCAACAAGATCGACGCCCCCGGCGTTGACCTGCCCGGCGTGCTGGCGCAGATCCAGGCCGCTTTCGGCAAGGAGTGCCTGCCGCTGAACCTGCCCGATGCCGGCGGCACCCGCGTCGTCGACTGCTTCCATAACCGCGAAGGGCACAGCGACTTCGGCAGCGTCGACGCCGCCCACCGCGCCCTGGTCGAGCAGGTCGTCGAGGTCGACGCCGATTTCGTCGAGCGCTACCTGAACGAAGGCGACGTCGACGCCGCGGAGCTGCACGCGCCGCTGGAACAGGCGATGCGCGAGGGCCACCTGATCCCGGTGTGCTTCGTCTCGGCCAGGAGCGGCGCCGGCATCGCCGAGCTGCTCGACATCATCGTCAGGCTGCTGCCCAACCCGGCCGAAGCCAACCCGCCCGCCTTCCTGCGTGGCGAAGGCGCGGCGGCGGAGCCGCTGGCGGCCTTGCCCGAGCCGGAGCGGCATGTGCTGGCCCATGTGTTCAAGGTGACGGTCGACCCGTTCGTCGGCCGGCTCGGCGTGTTCCGCGTCCACCAGGGCACGGTCACCAAGGACAGCCTGCTCTACATCGGCGACGGCAGGAAACCGTTCAAGGTCGGACGGCTCTTCATGCTCCAGGGCAAGGAGCACGTCGAGGTGGCGCAGGCGCTGCCGGGCGACATCGCCGCGGTCGCCAAGGTCGACGAGATCCGCTTCGACGCGGTGCTGCACGACGCCGCCGAGGACGACCACATCCACCTCGCGCCCCTGCCGTTCCCGAAGCCGGTGCACGGCCTGGCGATCGAGCCGAGGCGCCACGGCGACGAGCAGCGGATGTGGGAGATCCTGACCAAGCTGGTCGACGAGGACCCGTGCCTGAAGCTCGAGCACGTGACCAGCACCAACGAGACCGTCGTGTACGGTCTCGGCGAGCTGCACCTGCGCATCCTGCTCGAGCGCTTGCGCGAGACCTATCGCTTCGAGGTCGTCACCCGACCGCCGCGGGTCGCCTACCGCGAAACGATCACGGCGCCGGCCGAGGGTCACCACCGGCACAAGAAGCAGAGCGGCGGCGCCGGCCAGTTCGGCGAGGTCTTCCTGCGCGTCGAGCCGCTGCCGCGCGGCGCCGGCTTCGAGTTCCTCGACCAGGTCAAGGGTGGCACGATTCCGGGCCAGTACATCCCGGCGGTGGAGAAGGGCGTGCGCGAGGTGCTCGCCTCCGGCGCCATCGCCGGCCATCCGGTGGTCGACGTGCGGGTGGTGGTCTACGACGGCAAGCACCACAGCGTCGACAGCAAGGAGATCGCCTTCGTCACCGCCGGCCGCAAGGCCTTCCTGGCGGCGGTGCGCGAGGCCCGGCCGATCGTGCTCGAGCCGATCGTGCATGTCGAGATCACGGCGCCGGGGCAGGCGCTCGGCGACATCACCGGCGACCTGGCCTCGCGCCGCGGCATGGTGAGCGGCACGGCCAACGGCGCGCCGGGCACGATGACGGTGCGCGGCCAGGCGCCGATGTCGGAGCTGCTCGACTACCAGAGCCGGCTCAACGCCCTGACCAGCGGCCAGGGCCGCTACACGATCGAGTTCTCGCACTACGAATCGGTGCCGCCGAACACGCAGCAGCGGCTCGTCAGCGAGTTCAAGGTGCGCGACGACGATTGAAGCGCATCGTCCCGGAGGCCGGACGCACGCCCCTGCACCCATGAACGATTCCTGCTTCGCCGCGGCGCACGACGTGCCGATTCCCTACCTGCAGCGTGTCGCCACGTACTACCAGGCGCTCGGCTACGGCGCACCGTACGAGTGGGCGCACTACGCCGAGGTGCCGTTCCGGCACTTGGAGAAGCCCTTGTCCCGATGTCGCGTCGCGCTGATCACGACCGCGGCGCCGTTCCGGCCCGACGCCGGCGATCAGGGTCCGGGGGCGGCGTACAACGCCAGGGCCAAGTTCTACGCGGTCTACTCGGGCGACAACGCCGTCGACCCCGACCTGCGGATCTCGCATCTGGCCATCGACCGGCAGCACACCACGGCCGAGGACCCGGCGACGTATTTCCCCCTGGCGGAGTTGCGTCGCAGCGCCGCGTCGGGCCGCATCGGCTCCCTGGCGTCGCGCTTCCATGGCGCGCCGACCAACCGCAGCCAGCGCGCCACGCTCGAGGTCGATGCGCCCGAGATCGTGGCGCGCTGCCGCGAGGATGCGGTCGACGCGGTCGTCCTGGTGGCCAACTGTCCGGTGTGCCACCAGACCGCCGCCCTGCTGGCCCGCCTGCTGGAGCGCAGCGCGATCGCCAGCGTCGTGATGGGCTGCGCCAAGGACATCGTCGAGCATGTCGGCGTGCCGCGCCTGCTGTTCTCCGACTTTCCGCTCGGCAACGCGGCGGGGCGGCCGTGCGACCGCGCTTCGCAAGCCTTCACGCTCGAGCTGGCGCTGCGCACGCTTGAGGCCGCCCCCGGGCCGCGCACCACGGTGCAGTCGCCGCTGCGATGGAGCGAGAGCCCCGACTGGAAGCTCGACTACTGCAACATCGAGCGCCTCGCGCCGGAGGAGATCCGCCGCCGGCGCGTCGACTTCGACCAAGCGAAGGCGCAGGCGAAGCAGTTGCGAACGGCGCCCTGACCCCGATGCCGAAGATTCTCTGGGCCGCGCTGCCGCTCCTGATCGCGGCGGCGGTGCTCGCGGTGCAGTTGCTGCGCGGTCGCGCGCCGTCGCGGATGGCGATCAACGTCGCCTCGAGCGTGCTGCTGCTCGGCTACGTCGCGGCCAC
>Ga0163144_10026760_pt1 | contig 11199 bp, 19 predicted proteins | sample OliLak19BULKMAT1_FD_123175 | JGI IMG/M metagenome (GOLD analysis project Ga0163144, IMG submission 123175) | Freshwater microbial mat bacterial communities from Lake Vanda, McMurdo Dry Valleys, Antarctica - Oligotrophic Lake LV.19.BULKMAT1 | ecosystem: Environmental > Aquatic > Freshwater >... | reverse complement strand
TTTCAAAAAATGAATTAGCGTCATTTGTTTCAAAAAATGATGTTAGAGATGATGCCGGAGTTGGTGATAGTTGCGGTGATTCATATAGTTACCTTGTTCAACTTGATAATTCTGACCAAGAAGTAAAATTCCAAACTTACGAAGAGCTAGTTAGTTTCTTAAATAAGTTATAAAAGATTTGGACAGTTTAAATTTGCAGTGTGGCATCATTGCCTGGATAATAGGTGTAAAGCCTTGCACTGTTTATAAATTCGTGAGCACCGAGGATTTTAGTATCGTGGCGGCTTAAGCGGTGTTCGTATAATGGTATTACTTGAGTTTTCCAAACTCATAACGGCGGATCGTAACCGCCACACCGCTCCACTGTTTCTGGCACAAATCTAATCCATTGCGGTTAGCAGTAGACCTTGTATGACAAGTTAGGCTGAGTGTTGGCGACGCAAACTACACAGAGGTAATCGTAGTAAAATGCCATAACCTCTATATTTTCAGTATAGATAATCAGGAAATGCGGTAATGGTAACCTCAAACCTTTGGAGCGTTTGATTCCGAGTTCGAATCTCGGTTTCCTGACCATTGTAGGGATATATTTGGGTTCGAATCCCAACAGCTAAATAAATAATTTGTATTCGTTAGAAACAACAGATACTACGATATATCGAGCGCAGATATAAGGAAAGGATTACTTCCAGTCCTCATTAGAACAAGATCTGTTATAAACAATTTGCTGTAACTTAATGGTAAAGTAGTCTCGCCATCAGGGAATATGATAACCTGGCAGTCGCATAGACCTGGACTCTATGAGTTTCGGTTCAAATCCGAATTCCCTGACCAAAGAATAAGTATGATGCGGTGTCATCTGCTGTAAAGTAAAATTTACAGTCCGGCGAAACTCCGGTGCTTGTTCCCACGAATGATCCCGATAGATGTATACAAAGTGATTAAGTTCACCGGATTCATTTGACATCCCCTCTAAGCTAACTTAGTAGAAGCGTGTGCCTGAAGAGCACGAGGAGTCGGAGCGTAACCGTCAGTGTGGACCATGACTAATAAGGAAGATCAATATGTCAAAACGAAAAATTAAAACTCAGCGTCTCTTAGGTAAAGCTCTATCTTTTAAAGAGCTTGTTCATGAAGGAATGAAGGGTAATTCTAAAAAGAAGACTCCTTTATTTCTAAGCTTAAGTGTTTTCTTATCAAAAAGAAGTCAAGATAAAGCTGCTAAATTAGTTTTTAGGGAAGCTAGGCGAGAAGCTAAGAAACAATTATAAATAATTGGCGCAGTGAAAGCTGCGCTATATCGAACATTCGTATAACGGTTTTGCGTCAACTGCCTGATACACAGTTAACGCAAGTGCAACTCTTGCATGTTCGACCAAAATGAGAACGAGTTTAGTAAGTATCTCCCAGAATAACTTACACACTGGTTTTGCATCTAAGACAAATGCCATGTAAGAATACACCAAATTGATAAACCTTCTTACATAACTTTCGTTGATCTTATACAAGTTGATAATCAATATGATTATCGTTTTCAGGGATATTGGCTAAGACAAATGACTTTGAATCATTGAACCTCCGATCGTAACGGAGTGTCCCTTCCAAAAAAAAGTAGAATAGTGTAATTGTATGGATTCATGATGTTTAAAGGTCTAGCATAGCTGGTTCTTACCCAGTCCGTCCCAGTTCGATTCTGGGTGAATCCACCAAAATATTCGAACTATACTATGGCATAAGATAGTATGTTAAAAATGTGATGCCATTCAATAGTTTTTCATTCTAAGAATAATAAGTAAATAAATCATTCCGCTGTAGCCTAACGGCAAGGCACATGGCTGTGAGAGTTAAAGGCGCGAGAAATCGCTTACGTTCAATTCGTAAAACTCTAAAAGTAACCATGCGGGGAAACCCATTCTAGGTTCGAATCCTAGCGGCGGAGCCATAGCATCCCAGCTTTACGGGAGGAGATACATGCCTTGTTGTATGACAAATGGGGAGAGACCTGTACGATGTGACCTTAGCTCAGGGGTAGAGCGAGAAGCTGTTAACTTCTTGGTCCTAGGTTCAAATCCTAGAGGTTACGCCATGTTATTATATAATGTATCGGAAGCAGCCCTGTTAAAAATCGGGGAGATTGAGTTCAACTCCCAATATGAAACAGTTATTTCGAAGTACCATAATGTAATATGGGTACAGGCTTTATGCCTGGAGAGTGTTGGTTAAAATCCAACCTTCGGAGCCATAGCGGATTAGAGCAGTGGTAGCTCGGTTGGCTCATAACCAACAGGTGACTTAAATGTCAGTTCCAATGGTTCAATTCCATTATCCGCAACCAACGTAGCGAATGCCGTAAGTGTTTACAAGCAAAACACTTGCAATACTCGTCGCTATATTCCACGGTACTATAATTAGCAATAGGCTTGACTGTTACTCAAGAATATGTAGGTGCAAATCCTACCTGTGGAGCCATATACTGAGGTATCATAATTACTAATGAGCACGCCGTCTATAGCGGAAGTTTTGGTATCGAATCCAAGGGAGGGAGCCATTAAGTTGTGAGTTGAGTTGATTTGTTAAGGATATAATTCTGGTCTTCCCACTTAACATGGGATAGTAATGGAACCCAGAGGCACACAACTTATATGCCAAATATTCAAGTAGAGTATCACCTGCACCTAAAGCCTGCAAGCTTTAGTGAGACGGAGTACAAAACTGGGGATGAGTACCATCTTTTTGCAGATTGATGGAAATATACTGCGAGGTTCAATTCCACGATTTGGTTCCAATGCCTATATCGTACTCTGGTGAGTACACTTGATTGTCAATCAAGATCAGTTGAGTTCGATCCTCATTATAGGCGCCATATAAAAGATGAAGATTTATATTGGTTAGCAGGATTATTAGAAGGTGAAGGAAGCTTCTTAAAAACTCCACCATCCGAGAAGAATAGAATTTCTGTTACATGACAGATGAAGATATACTCGCTAGAGTAGCTAGTTTATTTGGAGTATCTTATTGTAAATGCTATACAGTGATGGAGCATTATAAGCCAACATATAAAACCACTGCATATGGAAGTAGGGCTTATCATTTGATGATAAAACTAAAACCGCTTATGGGAATAAGAAGGAAAAATCAAATAGATAATGCATTAAAGGATTATAAATTGCCAATTAAATCAACTGAATTACCTTCAGCAGATATTATATTGCAGATGTATGAAACTTTATCTATTAGAGATATAGATAAAAAAATAGGTTGTACTCATCAGCGGATACATCGGATTATTAAAAAGATAAATAAGAAAGACATTTAATGAAAACAACAGACGAATTTATTGAAAGTATAATAGACAAAATTATTAAAGAGTATGGAAAATGTTTTCGTAATAGTTGTGTTGATGATGCGGTAAAATCAGTGCAAGAAGATGCTGATAAAATCATTTGGGCTGGTGCCAAATATAAATTAGATTACAATGAATTTTGTCAAAAACATGCTGACGAAGTTGTAAATGCATCAGATTCAATTGATGGTCAATTCATAGTTAAAGATCTAAAGAATAAGAAAGACAAATGAAACTAGTACCAACTTATTTAGGGTTTACATTAAAGGGTCAATTTATAATGCATGTAACGTGTTTTACATCAGAGCAATTTGATCAGCTACCAAATAAAATTTGATAATAAGACATTTGATAAAAAGGGATTTACTCAATCTAATATAGCTTATTATGAAACTGTTGGATTAGAGGTAGAAGAAATTGTTCCAGTTGAATCACGTAGTGGTGAAGCTGAAATTCTTCAATCTATATAAAAATTTTTAGTGAATGCAGTATTGATTACATCGAAAACTCCTGTCAGGGTTTGAATCCTGATTCTGGCTTTAGTGCCAAGGGAGAGTTACATCAATACGATCTCTTGTCACTATTATTGCTTGTTAGTTCAAAGGCAGAACCTGTAGCTGTTAACTCCATTATGTCCGTTCAATTCGGTCACAAGCAGCCACAAAGAAAGAATCTACAAATGAAGATGCTATGTAATGAGATCAAAGTAAACGGTATCAAAATTAATGCAAGCGCAATTTACATTAAGCATGATGCAGATACCATCTATAAGCAGCAAACCATTTCAGGATTTGCAAAGTATATTTCTGAAACTGGAACGATTCAATTGATTCCTAATATTGACTTCACTCATTTTCATCTAAATAAAGATGATATAGTTGAAATTACGGACACTGCTGGAATTGTAAAGCAGTGTAAAATCTTGGAAGAGAAGCCTTTCAACTCATTTGATTTTTAAGATAAAATTTACCATTAGCTCAAGTAGAGCAGCGGCTTAAGACCGCAAAATTTAGGTGCAAGTCCTATATGGTAAACCATGACGAATGCCGAAAAGGATTACATATACATCAAATTGCAATAGCTCTCAATAACGCACAAAAGAGATAAACCCACTAGTTCATAACTGATTTATAGTTGCAAGACTAGATATCTAAGAGTCTCTAGTGTTTAAAATAAGTGCATCACAAGCATATAGAAGATTAAAATCTTATGTCCCAAAGATTAGCGGGTTAAAATAGATATTCTTTATGGTACCTGAATATATGGTTTCGATTATATATTCATTAACAGATTAGTTGGTACTATGTTTGTGTAGCAATACACACTCATTATCTTTTTCATTTTTGTCGTCAAAATGCTTTCATCGTCTAATTTTTAGGACGCTACCCGTTAATTGGGGAAGAATCTTAGTGCAAATCTAAGTGGAAGCACCGAGGTAAATCATATGTATAATGAAATAAAATGCGATATATGTGGTGATATGGTAGGTTTTGGGTCCATTATGGATCAAGCTTCTTTAGATGAATTAAGTAGTATGAGACAAGAGCCGATATGTAGAAGTTGTAAGAAAGCAATTGCCGATGCTCAAAGTCAATTAGTTTATCTTAAAGAATTAGAAAAAGATGCTAAGTAGAATTTTTGAAATTATCACATACTTGACACTGGTGGGGTTTGTGCTTATGATGCTCTCTGGAGTTCACGCGATGTCTGTGGAGCATCAGCAAATATTGGCGATAGTATTATTGATGTGGTAAGTTTAAATGGGACTAGCACCTGCGGTTTCGGGTAGCCATTCTTATAAAGTGGCAGGCATAGCCAGGAGTTCGACTCTCCATAGTCCCACCATCTAAAAAGGAAGAACGATTATGAATAACGACGAATTAGTAACAGTATTAGGCAAGCTATCAATCACTGAGGTAATTTCTCTAACCAAGAAGCTAGAGGAAAAATGGGGAGTTAGTGCAACTCCTGTACTTTCTAAGCAGGTAGAGGTAGTAGTTGAGGCTGTTACTCAAGAGGAGTGGACTTTAACTTTAGTATCAGTTCCTCCAGATAAAAAGATGGCAGTTGTAAAGGCTGTAAAGGCTGTAAAGGATGTTACTGGTCTTGGTCTAAAGGAATCTAAGGACTTAGTAGAAGGCGCACCAAAGTCTCTTAAAGAGGGCATTTCACTATCTGAAGCAACTGAGTTGAAGGATAAGCTTACTGCGGCTGGTGCAGTAGTCGAAGTAAAGTAATGATTGATCAATCAATTGAATTTCAGATAGAAAAATTAGCTTTAGAAGAGACCATTCGATAACTGGTGAAAAGTAACGAATAATTAAGTATAAGTTTATGACTTTCAATAAAATACTTAAACTTGCTGCTCGATTTCAAAGTAAAATTGCTTCATTTGAGGATGAAGAAGATTTCCCTGAATCTAAAAGAGAAAAATTACAAAAAATAATTCATTACAATATAATGAATAGTCCAACTTCCAAAGCCACATTTGGCAACTATATTGTTGATAATACAATTGGTGAAATGTATTCTGAAGAAACAAAGGCTAATCCAGAATCAATTGTATGTATGATAACATTATCCGCACTACCACTTGTTGGATTTGAAAAAAAATCCCCAAGCTTAAATGATGAAGAGTTTTTTGAAATGATGGGAGGTTTCTTAAAACATATAAAATCATCATATCCAAATGTAAAGTTTACACGTATTGAAGATGCAAGCGATAAGCAAGGAATACTAAAAGATATTTGGTTTATTATTCCTCAATAAAAAATAATGGCGATGTGTAATCACCATATGGTACATTCATCCAACGGTTTAAGATGGCTTGCTGATAACGAGCACACAGAGGTTCAACTCCTCTATGTACCACCAATGAAACAAATGCTCTGAAGGATTACGTTCATTATTCGAACGAAGATGCAGGTTAGATTCCTGCCTCAGCGACCATAAAGAGATTTATTGCTGAGTGGTGTAATGTTAGCACGCGAAAAACATCTTTCTAATTTTTGTTGTTTCATATTGGGTGAGTAGTTGATGGTCAACAACTGGATTGTGATCCCAGTTAATGCGGTTCGATTCCGCTTCACCCAACCATAATACTAAGAATAATTTTACATATAATTATGTGGAATTACAAGGCAGATCTGATTAGAGTTATTGATGGTGATACAGTAGTATTAAAATTACATAAAGATTTCCAATTTGATGTAGATTTTGGTTTTAATATCAAAGAGAAAATTACTATCTCTAAATCAACTGAAGTATCTTTTAGATTGTTAGGAATTAACGCGCCAGAAATGAGCGGGTTAACTAAATCTGCTGGAACAGCATCAAAAGATGAATTGGAAAAAATATTAAAGTCTGGCGATATGAGCGTAACAACTTATAAGCCAGATAAATATGGAAGATGGTTAGTTACCATTGAAATTAAAAATATAGATGGATCGTTTACTAATGTAAACGATCATTTAGTGAAAAATGGTTTTGCAAAACCATATATGGTTTCGACTATAGTAACGAGTACTTAACTACCTGGCAGGGCTTTGTATTAGATCCGTGATGTGGAAGGTTGCGAAAGAAACCTTGGAAGCATATTACGGTAATCTAAGTAGCTAAAATTAACAATTCTGAATAATAGGTTTAAGATGAGCCAAGATAAAATGATGAAAGATCTGAAAATTGATCTTGCTATTCGTGAAGATAATAAACATTTCGGAAGTGGTTTAGGCGGAAATCCTTCGGAATTCCTATGGCTAATTACCAATAATATTCACAGTCATTATGAGACTTATAATGGCGATATTGATATGGATGTACACGAACAAAATCTTAAAAATAGGGGTAAGGTCAAGAACTTCTTTGAGAAAGATGGTAAAATCTTTTTTTATTTGAGTTATGAAGAAGAGTCTCTTGGTGAAGTTCGTGCTGCTCTAACAGAGTTTTTGAAGACAAAAGAAGTTCGTCAAATAACATTTCAGATGTTAGCTGATACTACTTTTCTTAGAAGTTTAGATGAGAAAACGGATTCTAATGTCCATATCCTTGCTTTATGTGTAGAGCATTGTAGAAGGCTTATGGACTCATTGAATGCTAAGAATGAAGCCAGACGCATCATCAATGAAGTTTTTAATGCTGAAAGCGAACAACTTAATTCTGAATTTAGGAAACAGTTTGGATTTCCACCAGCAAACAATAAATACTCAGAAGCTGACGGCAATATAGGTACAATGCTTTCTGAACATCCAATTTTTGGAAAAAGAGAAAAGGCAATAAACAAAAGACACAGATCATCTATTAGATTGCTTATAAGTAATGAAGATGTAGAATTAATAAATGTAATTCAGTGTTTCCCCAAACATCTATGTCTCGTATCCATTAGAATGGCAATTGGTATTGAATATATTGTAAGACTTAATTTGGATGAATTTTTCAAGTTTAATAAACTTTCGACCCTGCAAAATTCAAAAGATGAGGATAAATGAAAATAGAATTAGATAAATCCTCTGGCAGAAGTTTATGTCGTTCAACCACTTGCGCAAAAGATCCAGAATTCATTAATGAAAATGGTAGAATAAGAAAAGACACTATTTGTGCTATAATACACACACGTAGTGCCTCTGGTGGACATTCATCCTATTATTGCAGAGGATGTATTGATAAACTATACCAAGATATGAAAAAAATACTTAATCCTCAGTTATGGATTTTTCACTAATTATTCTACCTTACCGCCACCCAAAGCCTCAACAATTGAAGCAATATTTGCCATTGCATTGGTAAATTGATGATTTGCATCGTTATTATGCTTAACCATTTCTTTAATTCTAGCATAATTTGATCTATAGATTTCAATAGATGATTGAGGATCTCTTGCTTGTAAAGCATTCAATGTTTTTTCTACATCTGCGTGTAATGCTACACCTTCGTTTGTAAAACTAACACCATTATGGAAGTAATTGTAAAATACTTTGAATAGGTTGGATAGTTTTGCACGCGCTGGGTCAACTGGCGCTTCTTGAGCGCTTTGGGCAACCTGGGCTTTCTTAGTAAGTTTTTTGAAGAAGCTATCTAAAATGATGTCTGAATTTGTTTTCATACTGAATATATGTCAGTAGTAATAGATACTGTACATCAGAATATGCTGCTGGATTAAAAGCTACTGTGATAGCTTTCTATAAGCAATCAGAATTAGATGGCTATAAACATGTTCATGTATTCTTAAATAGAAACAAAGGATACAGTACTGAAGGTAGATTTCAAACTGAAGCAGAAGCTAAGGAAATTGATTCTGGCATTAAAGAATTGCTAGTTGAATTAGAGCTTCCATTTATGGAATGTGCTGCTGATGAACAAGATTTGCATCAACTATTAAACAAGATTCGTGGAAAGTAACTAAAAATGATCGAAAGTTTTAAAGATTTAGGTATTGCTGAAACGGCTTCATTTGAAGAGCTTGATCTAATAATCAAAGAAAAACTTGGAGTTTGTTCTACGGATATGGCTGAGAAAATTTCAGCTTACATGATTGAGAATGTAGAGAAAATTGGATCATCATTTGTTACATTATCGCCTTTTGGGGATTATTCTAAAGCCATTGAAGGTGAATCAGAGATTAATAAGTTCATTCACAATGAAGCTTCCAAACCTGAAAACTGGAAACTATATTACGCGCAAGTCAGCGAGACCAACCCATCCCTAATGGAGTTCGTGTTCCATTGTCTGGCAGTAAATGATGGTGAAGAGCTAAAGGGTTACGCTTATATTAGTAAAAGTGGCAAGATTCGCCACGTTTTTGCTCAGGTGGAGTGATTATGGCAAGAGAAAATTTCGTATTAAAAACACTGTTAGAAAAGCGTGAAGTAATTTTCAAACCTCATGGTAACAGTATGACGCCTAAGATTTACTCAGGTGACAAAGTAAAAGTAATAAGTGCTGACTCTTGGTCGTACAGACTTGGTGATATTGTTTATGCTAAGGTAAATGGTAATTACTACCTTCATTTACTAACTGGTATCGATGCCAGTGTTGATAAATTTCAAATCAGTAATAACCATGGTCATGTGAATGGTTGGACTAATATGAAGAATGTATTCGGTATTTGCGCTGAAATCAATGATAAAGTAATCCTTACTAAGAAAGATATTCTTGGTAGATTTTGGAACAAAGACGGAAAGCAATGGAAGATGGAAGATTTTGATACTGGTGGATTGCCATTGGCAGTACCAAGCAATTTCAAAATTACTCCTGAACTTCAGAAGCATCTAGATCAGAAAAATATTGAACACGCCAATAGGGTTAAGCTTCCAATCGTTTACTTGAATGATGAAGCCGCTTTAAATGTTGAATCAGATAAAGTGGATCTTGGTGAAGAAAATTCGGTACTAGATAGTGCCAATAAAACATCATAATTATACTACTATATGATAGGATGAATAATGGCACAAATACAAGATGTTAGGACGGTTAAATCATTACTTACTAGAATAGAATCAATAATGGGTCAATTAGATGATCTTTCTGTTGAGGGTGATTCAGTAAATGGTTTATGTGAAAAATTCAAATTGTACGATTCTAACTTCACAAAACTAGCTAGATTGACGTATAATGGTGATTTACCGCCTGCTCTTCGTAAAAAGGTGCCAAAAATAAAGCAATGGCTTACATCTTTACAAGAATCTTTAAATAAGGAAAATGCGTCAAGAACCAACAAAAAAGCGCTTTTAGACCTATCAGAAGTCGAAAAATATCAAGATTATTGTGAGAAAATCAGTCATTATTTTGATGAAGTTTTCCCTACAAGATATGAAAATATATCACAAGGTGCAGAAAGCATTCTTGAAAAATATAAAGTTCTAAAAAAGAACATGCGTCATTTTGATTTACCAAGTGACTTAGTTAATCCTGACTTACTAAGAGCGGAAGATGCAGAAATGAATCTTGCTCAACCAAAAACGGTAGCTGCAATAATACCAATTGTAAAAGAATTCGCTTCTTTTATCAAAAAAGTTCAAGTATTATTGTCAAGTTTGGAAGCGATTACTGATGAATTAACGAATGTAGATGTTAAAGAATTATTTGTTGCACTCAATAGAAGAAACATTTTATTGAAGTCATTACTTATAAATTTCTCAAATCTAAATCAAGCTATTTATGCTGGCAATTTCGCATCTCATTTAGCTATTCGTACTAAGTATCATGATTTATTGGCTGAATGTATTAAGAGATATCCAATCCCAGAAACCTTCTCTTCTAAATTGAAGTTGGAAGATTCTCCTGAGCATGAAGTAGATCGTTCTATTAAAAGAACTAGGGAGAGAGCTATGACTGAGCCAGTAGACACATTTGTATCACCATGGCAGAGAGAAATGGATATTCCAGTTACCGTTCAAGCGCCACCAAAGATTACTATGCCAGTTCTTTCTCCAGAAGATAAAGTAAAGTATGAATCATTATGGAACTCTCCACAAGGTGACAAGCTTTCTCCAGAAGAAAAGTCTAAGTACGAAGCATTATGGGCTTATGAGTCAGCTATCAAGCTGCTAAAATTAGCACGTAAATCAAAATAAATAGCAATTGTGTTATAGTATGCGGCAGTAATATGCCGCATTTATAATTTTAAGGATAAGCAATGAGGAATGAAAATTTTGTACGTGGAACTGTTGAGTTACACATTTCGAATAGTGGTGTAAGTATTTCTGTTGTTGATGAGGGTAATGGACCAACATTAGTTATTAGTGGATCAGCTTTTGGTAAGATAGCTTCTGAGATGAAAATTCATACATACTCTAAATCATTAGAAGCTTTAAGAGACATGCTTACCAGATACTTTAAAGTTTAAGTATAGTGATCCTTAT
>Ga0163144_10026757_pt1 | contig 11201 bp, 9 predicted proteins | sample OliLak19BULKMAT1_FD_123175 | JGI IMG/M metagenome (GOLD analysis project Ga0163144, IMG submission 123175) | Freshwater microbial mat bacterial communities from Lake Vanda, McMurdo Dry Valleys, Antarctica - Oligotrophic Lake LV.19.BULKMAT1 | ecosystem: Environmental > Aquatic > Freshwater > Lake... | reverse complement strand
GTGGAATTTCCATTGGCGATGAATTGGAATATGCGGATGAAGTTACTCTTGGTCGCTCAATTGTGAACAGAACACTTTACGAAAACTCTTTATTGACGAAATGAAACTAAGCGTCATCATCGTCAATTATAACGTTCAGCATTTCCTGGAACAATGTTTACACTCTGTTCGCAAAGCGTCTAAGAATATTGCTATTGAAATTTTCGTAGTTGATAACAACTCTGTGGATGGTTCCACCGCTATGGTGAAACAAAAATTTCCGGAAGCTCTACTCATCGAGAATAAAAAAAATACTGGTTTTTCTTTTGCTAACAATCAAGCAATGCGAATTGCAAAAGGTGAATATATTTTACTTTTAAATCCAGATACCGTTGTTGAAGAAGATACTTTTGAAAAAGTGGTTGCGTTTATGGATTCGCATCCAGATGCTGGCGGATTGGGCGTAAAGATGCTAGATGGCAAAGGAAATTTTTTACCGGAGTCAAAACGCGGATTGCCAACTCCTGCTGTTGCTTTCTACAAAATATTTGGATTCTCTCGTTTATTTCCTCGCTCTAAAACTTTTGGAAAATATCATTTGGGATTTTTAGACAAAGATAAAACGCATGAAGTAGATATTCTTTCAGGCGCATTTATGCTGATGCGTAAAAGTGTTTTAGATAAAGTTGGTTTGTTAGATGAAACATTTTTCATGTACGGAGAAGACATTGATCTTTCTTACCGAATTATTTTAGGAGGTTATAAGAATTATTATTTCCCCGAAACCCGCATTATTCACTACAAAGGAGAAAGCACAAAAAAGAGCAGCGTCAATTATGTATTTGTGTTTTACAAAGCCATGGTGATTTTTGCGAACAAACATTTTTCGCAAAACAATGCAAAAACATTTTCTTTCCTCATCAACATTGCTATTTATTTAAGAGCTGCTGCTGCCATCTTCATTCGTTTCATCAAATCAATTGCTGTTCCTGCTTTTGATTTTGCTTTAATAATGGGCGGATTATTACTCATCAAAGATTATTACGAAAAGAATGTTAAATTTTTGGAAGGCGGTTCCTACTCTTCTGCTCTTGTTAATATTGCATTTCCTGCCTACATTCTCATTTGGATGTTTACCGTTTATTTGAGTGGCGGTTATGATAAACCTGTTCGTTTGTTTAGAATCATCAGAGGAATTTTAGTCGGGACCGGAATTATTTTAATTGCATACTCTTTATTGCCTGAAGCATACCGTTTCTCTAGAGCATTAATTATTCTTGGAATGGGTTGGGTAGTTTTATCCTATTTGATTTCTCGTTTGGCATTCCATTTTGCTGGACTTAAATCATTCAATCTAAATCCTGATAAAACAAAACGCATTGCCATTATTGGAAAACAAGAAGAGTTTGAACGTGTGAGTGGCTTATTGCGACAAACAAGTATTAATACCAGCTTATTAGTTTTCATCAGCGCTGACGACAATGGAAACACCCACAAAGATTATGTAGGCAATATCAATCAGATTGAAGAAGTAATTGAAATTTACAAAATCAATGAAGCAATCTTTTGTTCCCGCGACATTTCTTCTCAAGGCATAATTGACTACATGCACACACTTGTTGCTGCGGATGTAGATTTTAAAATTGCTCCACCCGAAAGCTTATCCATCATAGGAAGCAACTCTATTGATACTGCCGGAGACCTATATATCATTGATGTGAACTCCATCGGAAAACCAAAAAACAAACGCAACAAACGCTTGTTTGATGTATTGTCGAGTTTTATTTTATTCCTCTTCTTCCCTATTTTTATTTTAGTTCAAGAAAACAAATTGGGATTCCTTAAAAATATTTTTGCGGTACTCTTTGGTTTTAAATCTTGGGTAGGTTATGGAAAAGACAAACACGAACATTTACCAAAACTTCGTCCTTCAGTACTTTCTCCTGCCGATGCAATCAAAAACAATATCACCATCACTGCAGATACTCGCAATCGTTTGCATTTGGCTTACTCTAAAGATTATAAAATTGAGAATGACTTGAATATTGTTTGGAAGGCGGTTAGGGCTCTTGGCAGATAGGACGCGGATGACGCAGAAAACAGGGATATTCGCGGATTTAAAAAAAAGAATTTTTTCGGAACGGGCAGAGCGAAGATTCGTTCAGGAGAGTAATCTCATTTTCACTATATTTGATAATCCTTATAATTATTAATCAAGGTTATTTAAATTTGGGTGAACGAGACTAACAACAGAAGACAAATAACTATGTTAGCTTAAAGCATGGAAGAAAACGAAAGAAATATAGCTCTTTTAGAAAGACAATTAAAAGATCTAATTAGCCAAGCTGACCAAATTTTGTCTGGAAACAACTCTGCAGATCGTATCGAAACCTTTTCAAAATATTCAGAGGAATTAAAATTATTCGTTTACAAGAAAATTGAAATTCCAAAATTGAAAGAAAGATCACAGAGAATTGAAAAAATAAAATTCTCGAGAAATGAATTAAAACTTTGGCACTACGTTACATTTTCTTTCTGGATTGTATTACTTATCCAATATATCGCTACTCAAAAAAGTATAGAATAAGTTGCCAGAGTCAAAAGTGATTGGAACACTTTTCTTTTCGAATTACAAGAAAATTCTTTATTTTAGCTCTAATACTTAACCAGCTCCAATTATCAAGATGAAGACACTAAAAATATTTTTGCTGCTGACCATGCTCAGCACTTATTCATTTTCAATCACCAGATATGTTTCTCCATCAGGTGCAGGCCTTCTAAATGGTAGTAGTTGGGCAAATGCAAAACAGGGCGATTCGCTTCAAGCAATCATTAATATTTCTTCTACAGGGGATGAAGTTTGGGTTATGTGTGGCACTTATTTAACAACTGCTACAACCAACAGAAACATTTCTTTTGTTATGAAAAATGGAGTAACCATTTACGGCAGTTTTGCCGGAACTGAAACTATTTTATCACAACGTATTTTTTCTTGCGGCCCCTGCAGTATTTTAAGTGGAGAAATTGCGGGCTCAACTACTGCTGACAATAGTTATCATGTAATCAGCAATCCTGTTGGAATAAATAATACAGCTATTATTGATGGATTTATAGTTCAAGGTGCGAACGATGACAGAGCTCCCACACTAACAAATGGTTTAGGAGGAGGATTTTATAATAATGGTGGCAACTCAGGAAATGTTTGTAGTCCAACTATCAGAAATTGTGTCATCAGAAATAATTTTGCTCAGTTTGGAGCAGGTATTTTTAATAGCGGACATACGGGTGGAAATTCCTCACCCATTATCAGCAATTGCATCATCACTAACAATACCGCATATAATGGCGGTGGCGGAATAGATAATTTTGGATTGGGTGGCAACTCCAGTCCAACACTTACAAACACAATTGTTTATTCCAACAGCGCTTTGCAAAGAGCAGGTGGAATGTATTGCTGGGGAGGCAATAGCGGAAATGCAAATCCATTGGTAGTGAATTGTGTTTTTGCAAATAACTCTGCAATTGATGGTGGAGGAATTGTTTCTGATAGAGAAAATTCTCCGAGTGGGAGTTTTTCCGGAAATAGTAATCCCAACATTTTTAACAGTGTTTTCTGGGGAAATACGGCTTCAGGAATTGGTCCGCAATTTTACATTATTGGTTTAGCTAATTTTAATGCAACCTATTCTTGTATTGATATAGTTGGACAAACTACTCCGCATGCTATTACAGGGCCGGGGACTGGCAACATTACTACAAATCCGTTGTTTATGAGTATTGCAAATGCAATTGGAATTGATAATTGCTGGCTAACTGCTGACGATGGACTTCATTTGCAAAGTTCAAGTTTATTAATCAATTCCGGCAATTTGTCGGGCGCACCACTTACTGATATTTTAGGATTAACCCGTTTAGGAAATCCGGATATGGGCGCATACGAATTTGGTGTTTCTACACAAATTGAAATGTATCAATTAGAAGACATTGTGCTATATCCTAATCCTTCTTCTACAAACATTAGCTTCGTTTTTCCTGACAACACAAGTCACTTGATTGAAATTTACAATTCTATTGGAGAATTGTTGCAGACAGAAAATCGTTCAAACAAGGAAACAATAGATGTTTCTGCTTTAAAAATCGGAATTTATTTTATTCAGATTGATGGGATACAGACAAAAAAACTGGTCAAAGAATAGTAATTCCAACTTCTTCCTTGCATTAACGAACAAACTTCCCACTAAGCATTTCTGTATCCGTTACTTCTTTTATGATGTAAACTCCTGTTGGAAAATTTTAAAAATCTATTAAAGAAATACCTTGTCCAACTTTTTGTGAGAGCACCATTCTTCCAGTCATATCATAAATATAAATAACAACGGAAGAAAGCGAGGTGGCACAAGTAATTGTTCCATCGTGCATCCAATATTGAAATTCGTTTTTCAAATCGGATAATTCATTTACAAAAACGGGCGGTGCAAATTCAAACGCACCTATATCAATTGCTCCTGTAGTTGTTCGCGTAACCCAATCTATCGGATGAAAATATTCTTTATCAGCTGTTAATGGAAAACCAGAATTTGCAATCCCAGGATTGGTTCCTGCATTTATAGCAATAGAACCCGCTGTAAGATGATAATTATAGGTGCTTGCATTTACAAATCCCATTGTTGCAATACTTGAAGTACGAATATTATTAGAGCTATCTATAACTATTGCTGCTCCTGAAAGAGTTGTGCCTGGCCCTGCAAAAATATTATTGTAAGATTTATATAAACTTAATCCCGATGATGGCAAAGCCACAAACGTTCCCGTTGTTCGGTCGTTCACAACTGTATTATTGACAAAATAAAATTCCTGAGGATTTGGATTTACCAAGCCTTCCAAGCCATAACCCACAATTCCTGAGTTGGTAGAATTTGGCCCTTGCTCAATCACATTTCCAATAACGTAACTCGTTCCACCATTTGGAAGATCAATTTCTCTGCTGGCATTGCCTGTTGCTTCGTTGCTTATGCGGTTATACATAATGTAATTCACATGTGCTCTGCTTTTGATTTCGTGTCCGATATTACAATGGTGAGTATAGTTGTAACGAAAAACGAGCGTGTCGATATTATTAATGTATAGATTATGAGTATAGCCATCTCCAAAACCATTGGTACTAAATTCGGTATACTCAATAATAATTTTACTTGGGTTTAATGTTCCTGCTAAAATTCCATTCTCGTTATCATGAAAATAACAATGGCTGACTGTTAAGTTCAATCCTTCTTGTCGGATACCGGCACCATTTTCGGAAGGACAAGCACACAAAGAAAATTCTATCCATTCTACTTTGGTATTGCTTCCACCAATTACCCAAATGGCCTTTCCGCCCCAGCTAAGCCCGTTCGCTTTTAAATGTGCCAATCCACCAACACCACGAAGTAATAAATTATTGGCTGTCCAGTGTGCAACATCCGAATTATAAATTCCAGCATCAATAGAAACGGTATCTCCATTATTCACTAATCCTGAAACTTGGCTTGGCAAAGTATAAGTACGAGTTGGACCAACCAGCCAGTTTGCAGAATAAGAAAAATAAGAAATTAAAAGGAAGAAGAATAAGATGTAATTTTTTTTCATTGCCATGATTTTATTTTTAACGATTAAAAGCTATTTGTCCTTTTTGACGCATTTTCGCTTCCAACAACATATCAAACAATTTCGCAGTCGCCACAGCATCACCTTCGGCTCTGTGTCGTGCATTGTTAGGAATATTCAATGCTTCACATATTTTCCCTAAGCCATACGATTTATGTCCTGGAATTAATTTTCTGCTTAGTTGAACAGTACACAATTTATTTCGGTGAAAATGAAAACCAAGAGAAGCGAATTCATCGCGGATAAAATTATAATCGAAACTTACATTGTGAGCAACAAAAGTTCGTCCATCAGTAAGTTCATGAATTTTTTTTGCTACTTGACTAAATTTCGGAGCGCCCGCCACCATTTGATTGGTAATTCCGGTAATGTCGGTATACAAAGGAGAGATATAACATTCAGGATTGATGAGGGTGGAAAATTTTTCTACAACAGTAAGACCGTCATGAATTAAAATACAAATTTCGGTAATGCGCCCGTTCGGGTAATTGAATTTACCTCCGCAAGTTTCTATATCTATGATGGCGAACATTTATCAAATATAGGGTTTTTCAACACAGAGTGCACGGAGTGAAAAAGAGTTACAAAAAAGAGAAATAAAAAAAGAGAGCTGCACAAAAATACTCTGTGAAACTCTCCTTTTTTCTCTGAGAACTCTGTGTTGAAAAATCGGGTTACTTGCCCATTTCAACTCTAAACGACTGTAAGAATCTTATCATACTATCAAACCGTTTACTTTAATTTTTTGCTTTGTTTGTTCTGAGGCAAGAAGTTTTCGCCAGTCACAACACTTTTTCCTGTTTTAGACTCTAATGCTTTTCGGGCATTTTTTGCAATTGAACCACCTTTTTTACCAGCCTTTGCATTTTCAATTAACCCTTTTGATTTTTCCGTTTCTGCTATTTGCCTTGTTGACAATTCTGCCAAGGCTGTAAAAATAAGCTCTGCTTCCGTCATGTGATCTCTCAAATTTTGTGATTTCAACCTTTTATGTTCTTGTGATTTTTTACTGTCAAGCCTGTCCATTCTTTATGAATGATATTAGTCAAAAACGCAAATTCATTAGGCTTTTCTACTTCATTTTGTTTCCAATAATCCGTTAACTTATTTCGGGTTTCTTGTCCGGTCATTCTTTGTTGTATCCACTTCTCACTTCTTCCAAGTGCTTGCCAATTCTCTCTTGCTCTATCTATACTTTACTCAGGATCAGAAATTTCTTGCATTCTCTCATATCCCACTTTTGCTAACCATTGCTTAAAAGGTTCAGCTTTTGGTGAAGGTATCGATTGAATAATGCGTAATAAACCTTCTGTATTTGAGCAATCTGTAGAATACTTTTTACCATCAGGTGACTCCATTTTGAGTTGTCGACAGATTGTCGATAACTCAATTCCCGATAGTTTTTCTCTTTTTTTCATTCTATACCAATAATCTTTAGGGTCGGGACTATCTGTTAAAATTTCGACAACATCCACAACGGAAAAATACCATTGTTGCTCAACCTCATTCCATTGACTACGAACTTTCTTTTCTTCAAATAATTTTATATTGCTCATGTTAATCATGTCTTTTGAAATTGCATCAACCTAAAAAACTATTTCCCCATCTCCACTCTAAACGACTGTAAGAACCGAATCATACTATCCAAGTTCAAATCCTGTGGCTTGAATTCACCAATGTTTAAGCTACAGACAAAGCTCCACACCTCAATAATGTTTTCGGATTTAACTGTGTATGGCGAATACGCTTGATTATCGGAATGAAATTGAAACACATCGTTTAATTTTTTGTCTTCGCGATACAAACGCTTATATACAACACCATCTTCTTTGGTAAGGATGATATAGGTTTGTCCTTCTTTAATTTCTTTTAAAGACTCCACATATTTACCAACTACAAATGTTCCGTCTTTTAATGGCGGCATAGAATCACCTTTGATGGAAAATGCACGATGTTTCCCAACAATCTTAAACGGAAGATTCATAATTGGAAGATCTTCGATGAATTCAGGATCGGCATAACCGGTTAAATATCCGGCTACCGCTTTTGCAGGAACTACTTCTACTAAGTCATGATTTTGCCTGTCCACAATCACAGGAAACAGGATACGATTTTTACCAACTTCCATTAAAGATTCGGGGTCGGTTTTTGCCAAATCACCACGGACCAAGGCATCAATTGCGATGTGAAAATGGTCAGCAATTCTGATCAAAAGATCGTACGGAGGTTCAGCTCTTCCTTCTTCATAAGAGCCTAATCGGGAGCGAGAAATATCCAATTCTTCCGATAACTGAGTTTGAGATAGTTTTTTTAGTGCTCTCAGAACACTAATGTTTTTGGCTATTTTTGACATTGCTAATATATTTAGCACAAATATACTAAATATATTTGCACATTTGCAAATGAAACTTAAAAAATATTTTGTTTGTGATTAATGATTTTTAATGTTTTCGAATCGGGGTGCTGTTTTCGGTAAAAAATAAACAACGCCATGGTTATTTCAATAATGAAACCACCCCGATTTTTTTCTCGACTTCGCTACATATGAATAAAATATAATCATCGCGAGGAGCGAGGCAATTTCTGGACAACCCATTGAAAAGAGATTGCTTCGTTTCCTTCACAATGATTTCTCGCCCTTCGACTCCGCTCAGGGTGACAACTCGAAATGACAAAAGTAGAACGATTGCAATGACGGGCACAAAGAACGGTTAACACTACTAATGAACGATTGAACTAATAAACCATTGAACCAAAATTCCCTCCATACAAAAACCGGCTCTCGTGTACTCTTTATTGACATGAATAGTTTTTTTGCCAGCTGTGAACAGCAAAACAATTATTGGTTGCGTGGTCGTCCTGTTGGCGTTTGTGTATACACGGGGAAATTTGGTTGCATCATTGCTCCTTCCATCGAAGCAAAAAAAAGAGGCATCAAAACGGGCATGCGCCTCAACGAAGCTATGGTGATTTGTCCGGATTTAGTTCCTCTAGAAACCAACCCTGCTCGTTACCGCGACTTTCATGTGAAGATTATGAAAGTGCTGAAAAAGTATTCGGAAGATGTGATTCCGAAAAGTATTGATGAAGCGATTGTTAATTTGAATAACTACCAACTTGTGCATAAAGACATGGTAGAAGTAGCAAAAAAAATAAAGCAAGACATCAAAAATGAAGTAGGCGATTGGTTAAAATGTTCGATTGGAATTGCTCCCAACGCCTTTTTAGCAAAGCTTGCCAGCGATATTCAAAAACCAGATGGACTCACCATCATTACTCCCGAAAACATTGATACTGTTTTAAGTAAGTTGCGTTTAAAAGATTTACCAGGCATTGCAAAAAACATGGCGGAGCGCTTGCAACGGGCTAATATCAATAATCCTGTGGAATTGCGACATACTTCTCCCGAACGATTGAGGATTATATGTCGCGGTGTAGCAGGCGACTATTGGCACAAACGCTTAAATTTTGGAGAAGTGGATATGTATGATCGTACCGAATACAAAAGTATGCAGGCGATGCGACATTTATCTTTAGCACAACGTAAAGAACCAGAATACATCGAATCCATTTTTTTGTCACTTTGCTTAACACTTGAAAAACGAATGGTACAAGCCAATGTATTTTGCAAAACGATTGGCTTTCATACCCGCTACGAAAATGGCTACAGCTATAGCGACAATATCAATATGAGTATTCCCATGCAGGATGGTGTAGATATTATGCAAGTATTAAAAAAACGAATGAAACAATTTGAAATCGATAATAAATCGGAATCCGTTATCAATGAAGACACCACCTCCTTAAGTATTTATGTTGGCAACTTTGTGAATGAAAGTATGGTACAATACGGAATGTTTGAAGACCACAGCAAAAAAGACAAACTGCGAAAAACGGTGTATTCATTAAAAGAAAAATTTGGTTTAAATAAACTCGTTCGTGGTGCCGAAATAGACGATGAACACAGCGTGAAAGATGTGATTGGCTTTGGCTCCGTAAAGGATTTGCATGAAATCTAATTTTTACCACGAAGAACGGGCAACACGACTAATTAACCAGTGAACCAATTAACTATTGAACAACATTTCTCTCACCATTTTCAAAAAATCGTCTATATTTACAATAGAATTTACGCACGATTTTATCTATGAAGAAAATAACTCTCTTAACTACACTTTTGCTCTCATTTGCAAGCCAATCTTTTGCACAATTTCCTGAAAGCAATTTTCAAAGTAGCAATAACCAATATTATTGGAAAAACCGAAAACCTATCGAAGGATATTGGCAGCAAGATGTGCATTATAAAATAAATGCTTCGCTGGATGATAAAACAGATATCATTGAAGCAACGGAAGAATTAACCTATTACAATAATTCTCCAGATGAACTAGCATTTGTTTACTTCCACTTATATAACAATGCTCAAACAAAGGGTTCTTACTTGGAAGATTTATATAAAAACAACAACATTAAAGTAAAATTTGGAAAGTATCAGGAACAAGGCTTAGGAACAGTTGTTTCAAAAATCACATCCAATGGTGTTGATTTAAAAATGGAATTAGACAATACTATTTTAAAAGTATATCTCCCTACTCCACTAAAATCAGGCGAAAGCATCACTTTCAAATTAGATTTCAAAACGTATTTCGATAATGGCTCTATTCGTAACCGAATGAAAATGTTTAATGCATTTGGCTACAAACATTACGATGTGGTGCATTGGTATCCACGCATTTCGGTGTACGATCGCAAAGCAGGTTGGGATACCGACCAACACATGGACCATGAATTTTATGGTGATTATGGGACCTTTGATGTGGCATTTTCATTTCCTAACAACTATATTTTAGATGCGACAGGAATGTTGTTGAATAGAAAAGATGTATTGCCTGATGATTTACGCGCCAAACTCGACATCAAGAATTTTGCTAAAAAACCTTGGAACGAAAAACCATCTGTAATCATTGAGCCAAACGGAACTACAAAAACCTGGATGTTTCATGCTGAGAATGTGCATGATTTTGCATTGACTGCCGATCCAACTTATCGTATCAGCGAAACAGAATGGAACGGCATTAAATGTATTGCATTAGTGCAAGAGCCACATGCGGTTGGGTGGTTGAATGCTGCTGAATACACTGCAAAAATTATCAAAATAAATTCCGAAGATTTTGGAATGTATGGCTACAAAAAAATGGTGGTGGCTGATGCGCAAGATGGAATGGAATATCCAATGCTAACACTTTGCGGAGGATTTGACCCTAACTACCGCGATTTGTTTGTGCATGAAATTAGTCACAACTGGTTCTTCGGAATGGTTGGTTCCAACGAAACCTATCGTCCGTCTTTGGATGAAGGATTCACACAATTTATTACCAACTGGACCTATGAACGCATTGACGGAAAACAACGCATCGCCTATTTACCAAAATCAAATTACGTAAACCGCTTTATGGAACCCGACTATGTTCGTAACAGCGAAGTCTACAATGGCTATATGAACTCCGCAGCCAAAGATGTGGAAACATTTATGAATTTACATGGCGATGGCTATAATGGTGCTATTCGTCATGGTGGCG
>Ga0163144_10026756_pt1 | contig 11201 bp, 9 predicted proteins | sample OliLak19BULKMAT1_FD_123175 | JGI IMG/M metagenome (GOLD analysis project Ga0163144, IMG submission 123175) | Freshwater microbial mat bacterial communities from Lake Vanda, McMurdo Dry Valleys, Antarctica - Oligotrophic Lake LV.19.BULKMAT1 | ecosystem: Environmental > Aquatic > Freshwater > Lake... | reverse complement strand
GGACATTGTCCTATGTGAACTTCAGTGCCGGTCTGGTGCAGGTTGCTTAAGGGTTAGGTTCCCATGCATAAAATTGCATTAAATGGTATGACGTTTTCCTTAAATCTTTCGTCTGAGGTCAGTTAGGGGGGCCGACCTTAAGTACGCCAAGTGTCCCAGATGAAAAAAAGTACTGAAACACTGTTGTAAAAAAAAAAGGGTCAGTTCGGGGGGACGGGGGACGGAGGTGAGGTAATGATGTTTTCTCAACTCCGGTCACCTTTTTAGTCGCACACTTGATTCGATATGATTGATTGAATGACTCACCATGTGAACGTGTCACGGTTTAGTCACGTGAGACTGGTGTTTACTGACGATGGACAGACCATTGTCTTTCAGAAATTTCGGAATAGTTCATTCCGATTTGGAGACATCATTGCCCTAAACTGTAAGTGTGGTGTCTATGCAATTTTTGTTTGGCTGTCTGTCTGTCTTTCTGTCTTTCTGTCTTTCTGTCTGTCACTTAAGGGACATGTCACATAAGGGTCATGTCACAGTGGTAACTTGTGGGACAGAAAACCAGAACTCTGATGTCATGCAACTGCCGGGAGGGTTGTCTGCGTAGCAAAAATACGCACCCTATTTGTTGCGTAAAAAAATTACGCATGGCACAAGCTCAATCGTTTAGGGCACACCCCCCCCGTGGCTTCAAGTTTTTTTAATAGAAATGGACGAGGTGGTTGAGGCCTTGATTTGGAAGAGGGTTTACGAAGGAGGACAATGGCGTAACATAGAGCCCGATCGATGTGTCAACCATTGGATTGAATGGAATATCAAGGAGAACACAGGACAATATCGACGTGCAGCTTGCGGACATCAAGAGTATGTTTCATGGCAAGAACATGCATTTGACGATATCGAGAAGGCGTTAGAGGCAATACATCGGTACAACCATTGCAGAGAGGATTTCAAAATCACTGATATGCTTCTTGAAATGCTTGAGACGGAAAATCTTCAACGGAGAACAGTACTCCGGAGTATTAGAAGTATCGTAGTAGAAGTATCGTTCGCGTCTCTTGTCCATTGAATATATATTTGCTTTCTTGTTGAATAAATATTTATTATTATGTTAAACCCGTCCCCGTCAGCGAAAGGTTATGCCGCACCAGGCGGACTATCGTGGCCTCCAAAGTAGCGTCCTAGCCAAGGAGGCACGGAACGGCTTGAAGAAAGAGATAAAGGAAGGCCAAGCTCGTCAGACAATTCCGAAAGACTGCCTTCATCAGCAGGTCCCACGGCTTCGGCACTTCCAGGTAAACGTCTAATCTCAATTGCAGCACTAAGACGAGTCAATTCTTCTCCAGATTCGTCCAAATTCCGGTTAAAGATCTCGACAAACTGATCAACCAAACCACGCATTGAAGCCAAAGACTGTGCCCCAGAATCCTGTACAACACTTTCGAAATCATCAAACGAAAGGGGAGTCGAGTCAACCGCTCGATACATCAACGCCTCGACAACGTGTGCAACCTGATCTCTGTTTGAACCAATTGTCTGCACAATTGCCCCCACTCGTTCGGCAATTTCTTGCATGCGTTGTTGTTTTGCTCGTTGAAGTTCGAGTTGTCTTTCTCGTTGTCTTCTATGCACAGCTGTTAGAAGTTCTTGGGCTTGAAACGAAACCACTGAAATAAATATTTCCGGATGAGCGGTGTAATCGTGATACAAACGATCTACGTTAGCTTGTTCACCCTGGCATCGCCTAAAAATTTCCGTAAAGCGGGGTTTAGGCAACAGAGAATCTGAATTGGAGGCATTGGACTGAAGCGTTCGGAGCACTGATCTTCGTTGCGTCTCAGACAAAGCGGCTATGATCCCATTTAGGCGGCTACGAACAGCAGCTCGCTGCTGTGCGTCCTGTAGTTGGTCTTGGTTAGTACCTCCTCTGTTTTCTTCACATATCGTTGGCGAAAGCTAAAAAACTAGGTTAATAATAAGTTCGGAAACATACTGCCAGAAATTCCTTATGAAACGAATCTTACCGTAACTCGACGAACGTTGGAGATCTGGACAGTTTTTATGCTACAGTCATCGTCAATGCTGCTTCGTTGGACCAAGGGCGCCTTTTGTAGGCCGATTGGTTTGCATTTGTGAAGCGTTTCTTCCATTTTTTTGTTGTCCACCCTTTATTTCTATTTGCCAGCAGCGAGAACCTGAGAAAACATTATGTCGCCTCCTAGCGCGCGGGCCAATCAATAAATAAATATCTAATAATATGCATATTAACATACTGACACCCTTCGTCTCTGTTGGATATTCGAAGACATTCAACGATCAAAAAAATCAATAATGTTCTTAAAGATGTAACGGCCTAAATAACGGTTGGGACTTGTCAGTCACGGTCCCGCAGCCGCAGGGTCCAGCGAAGGCGGCGAATGTCCCGTAGAATCGGGGTACTAGTACGACAGTAGCTCGCAAAAATAAGGTTGCGTGAATCTCAAGGAAGCAGTGTGCATCTAACGTAAAATGTAGCCGTTAAAAGGGGCGGCTGTGGGTGAGTCCCTGTTAGTTTTGATGAAAACCATCTTACGAATGAATCAATGGAGCAACGACAACACAACACCATTTGGTCGGGAAAAGTACTCACTCAACTGTGTCTTGGCAATATCATCAACAGGAGCTTGCTACTACATAAAACATGTCCGTCTTTCTCGCGATTTGTTCTGCTCGTGCTCGAAGCGAAAGCATCGGCATGGCCGGGAGCGACAACCAGGAGCAATCGTCGCCAGAAAGAAAAGGCGAGATAGAAACGGCAGCAAGGTCAAATTTTGTTTCGGAAGAATTAAATTTGTCTCTTTTACCACATACAATACTGTCCGAGATTGTGTCCTTCATAGATTTGGACGATTTTATTCTCTATAATTTGCGTGGAGTGTGTGTTTCGATCCAAGAGGCCTGCGACATGGACTCGCGTTGGCTGCCCGTCATCGCTCCGCCCTCTTTGGCCACGACTGTTCTTTCGTTAGACATCCATGGTTTTGAGTTGCGTAGATTGTATAAGCGCTATCGAAAGTGGTACAGTACCTGGCAACATGATTTTATGCAAGACAGGGAGGAACACCTACGTTCGAAGCAGTCTGCTTTGGATGGGTTCTTCAGCCTGGCTCCCTGGCGACACCCGGAGGATTCGAGTTCTTCCTATCCTATACCCTGGCTACATCTTATGGTGTATGGAAAGCTGTGCCCGACGACCACTGGCAGCAAACGGTACAAAACAGCACAGAGATCCGCGAGAAAGAAGCAGAAACAAGTGGACCCGGACAAAGAAAGGAGCCTCTTCTTTCACCAAAGAATTCGTGATGCATATCAATTTCGTATCTTTTTTACGTATCCCATCAAACCTTGGGGTCGGAGCAAAAAAATCATCAAACCTTGGGGTTCGAGCAAAAAAAGCGATCGTCGAGTGCTAATACAGCCAGTGAATTTCCGCCATGAGAAGGATGGGTCCAAACACAAACTACTTCCAGACCACGACCCCGCGGAGCTCAGTCAGTGGAACTATGCCTGTGCCCAAGTATTAGATTGCTACTTTGGCAAAGGAAACGTGATCATCGCCCCTCTTGTCCAGCACCAGACAAATTTGAAGGGTCGGCAATATTATCGTAGAAGCTCAGTGACGCGTGATCCGCAAGTAAATGCCGAAGCATTGGTTGGCTTGCGTCGTTCGGTCCTGGACACCCACAAAAGCCATCATGAGAATGAACTCAACGAAGAGAACTGTGCCATTATCTATGTCATCGCTCCTCACATGTATCACATCGATGCCGAGGGATCAGGCAAACATTACGACTGGATGTACGGCACCTATCTGGATGACGAGGGAGGGATCGATGCTGGGGTTCTATCTATCTTTCAAATGAAGCAGTGTACCAGGGACGATTCTGCCAAGCAGCTACACGCCTATGTTTGCATGACTCTTGCCACAGTGCTAAAAGGGGTGATCGGCGAAGGTTGTTGCGAAAGTCGACACTGCGCCATGAACAATTCAGATTCAATGGACGAAATGATTGCGTCGGCACACTTGGTTGTGTGCCCCGTTTGTATCCGCAAACTACAGTTCTGTGGTGTTCTAGACGGAAATATTCCCTCTTTTTTTGCTCGATTGTATGCGGTTCTGTCTCAGGGGCAGCTCAAAGACGTGTGCAAGGGAGACGCGCTAAAGCTCAAGAAGTATGGTGGTGCCGAGGGTGGATAGCTGCCCATCTACTATTGGCTTGAAAGGACTAGTATCCATATACTGCAGAGGGAGGCGGGCCAATCATTCTTTTATTTCGCCCCAATAAAATTTTACATATACTATTTTCAGTCGTAAGAAAAGCGGCCATAGAAAGTCAATCACCAAACCATCCAACAGAGAACATTGACTTGTCATTCTTCTTTTTGGCTTGCAGATAATCCACACAATACTACTCTAGATACCGAGTTCAAGCATTGTTTGTCACTAGCCCCAACTCCACACAATGGTCTGACTGTTTAGAAAGCTAGAATATAGTCAATCTGGTGCATTTCTTCATGTGAGCAAAATGGAGAAACCTGTACTAAACTTCCAGGTAAAAAACAGGCAGTAAAAAAAATAAACCTATCCATTCGTGACTGACTAACTCCTGGTTGGATAAAAATTTGGATCTTAAAAATGAGGGAATTCTTTTTCGCCATGCACACACCAATGCGAGATCGTCAGAAGCACAACACATTCTGCCATGCTTAGTCGACTCACTAGCTACGTAGTCTCTATGGTAGACTATTAATTTGATCTATCCACTCATCACAACAATAGTTTGTTTGACTGCTGTATTGCAATGGGCCCTCCAACTCCTTCCGTAGAGCAGAAAACACTATTGGATAGAACAGCCACACCCCCGACGACGACAACCAACACACCTGCTTATCATGATCCATCGGCGGCCCCCAGTCTGGCGACTACTTCCGTCAATGTGGTGCTCTACGTCCTCTCTGGATGCACCCAACCCATTCTCATGACCGTACTACGAACATCGGGACTGGCCGATCCATCCTGTCAATTGTACATGCTGTGGTATTACATGGGAACAGCTTCCGCATTGGTGTTGTTGTTACGAGATCCGAATGGTGTTTCCTGGCCATCTCTGAGAACCATGGCCAAAGCCAGTGGCATTGCCTTGTGGGATATTGGAGCACAGACCATGAATTATACCGGTGCCGCCATGACGGGACCTGCCATTTTTGCCATTATCTATGCCAGTGTCACGGTATGGGCCGCACTGTACTCGCAATTGTTTTTGAAACGTCGCATGGATGGCTGGCAATGGATGGCCGTCGTGACCGTCTTTGCTGGATTGGCCTTGACGGCGACGGATTCTTTGGAATTGGGATCCGGTGTCAAGCAGGGTTTGATCCTTGTGATTTTGGGATCCAGTATGCACGGATTGTTTTATGTCATGAGTGAAGCCGTCATGACGAGGGGCGACGAAAAGTTATCAGTGCCCCAGAACTGTGCTATACAAGGATTGACAGCATCGGCTTCCTTTTTAGTGTGGCAATGCCTTTACACCCTTCCCCATTTGGAGGAGAAATTGCGACAACCTATGCGGGCGGCAGGAACGAGTGTGGGAAAAGCAGTCTTTCTGTTGGCTGTCTTTGCCTTGGTTAGTTTTATTCATTCCATTACGTTTTACCACACGCTCCGTCATCTGCCCGGTGGGTCTACTAGTGCAGGTGTCTTTAAAGGCCTGCAAGCCGTGCTGGTGTTTCTGGCGACACACTTGATTTACTGTGGTCGTGTGGGAGGTGCCGAAATGTGTTTTACCGTCACGAAATTCATCTCGCTCTTGACTGTCTCCAGTGGGGTACTTGCTTACGGCTATGCCACTTCCAAAAGCAACAGTAGTATTTCTGACGCAATAAAAAAGAACGATAGCCTTGAGGAGGATGACGACCACCACGATGCGATCGAAACAGAACCTGCCATAGAGATTGGATCCATTCGGGTGGTATAAGTGCAGACTTTTGGCCACAGTATGGTTCGTGACATTGGACATCAAGAATTGGGGGTGGGTTTGAGGCGCAACAACAGTATATTAAGAAAGATTATTCCTGCAATCTGCGTTGATGACTGGGGCCTCCTTGGGCCTATGCTCCAGCTTGTCGAAGGTTCTAGATCTTAGAGATATGGGAGACGGGTGGTGTCGCCCCCGTGGTGGCTTGCTTTTTCTCGGGCCGAAACAAACCAAGACGACAACCGAAGTGGTGGAGGCAAGCCACGCTCCTTCTACTGTAAATCAGTCTCCAATGGTAGCCATTCCCTGCATTCGAATGACTCTACGATCCAAACTTGGATCGTTGGTGGTTGCAACCAACTTTCCAAGCGTCAATCTACGGAATGAATTCAACGTGTTGCACGCTAAGTTACTGTTAGCACCAAGCTAGATACATGCACTTTACTGGGCAGTGGTATTCCAATTAGTAGTCCTCCATAAAATTGAAGAACCAGCTAGCTGGATAGCTCTTTTTTGTCGCCGTACACGGTGAGAATTGAAATGTTGATTGAGAGCCAGTGTGCGGTCCACTTGTCCCCTTCGTCTGCCCTACGCCCGGTTTTGTATCCAACCGCCACCAAATCCGCTCATGATTTTGAGTTCAGAAATGAAACTATTGAATTCATGAGCCAACAACTTTCTCGGAAACAATAGACACTACACAGTACTTTACCATCTCTCTATACCGAAATCAGAGATGGCGTCTTCTTCACCATCAAAGCATTTTTTGTTGGGGTTTGCAAGTGCCCTCGCGACTGTTTGGGCGGTCAACAAATTCGTCTCATCGTCGTCGTCGTCAAAGAAGCAGAGAAGAAACAATGATCAAAGCGCCAGTGCCAAGCCCAAACATCTTAGTGGTAACAACAATAGCAACAAGAATGCGTCGTCCTCAGCAGCAGGAGTCATCATGGACAGTCCAGAATTGGATCAACGCATCATTCGCAAAGCTGAAGCTGTCATTCGTTGGCGAACATCCCGAATCACGGTTGTCGTCGAACGGTGCACCAACGATCACAATTATTCCGCCATTTTAAGGACCGCCGAAGCCTTGGGCATTCAAAATGTCTGGCTGATTGATCCACCACCTCCTCCTACCATTCTTGCTGTCGACAACAACAAGAATGATGATGACGGAGATGCCGATGCTGTCGAAAGGGTGACGACGCCCGTGGAAACTTGGGCGAGTGGCAAACCGATTGGGAAGGGCGGAACAAGCACGAGAACAACGAGCTTTGCACCATCTCTTTGCGCAAAAAGCCAATGAATGGTTGACCCTGCGGGACTTTTCCACCACCACGGAATGTGTGCAAGAATTGCGCAAGACAGGCCATGACATTTGGGTGACAGATCTCAGTCAACTTGCCGTTTGTTTGACACCCGAGGAACTAATGGAGAACGGTACTTCGAATACTACGAATGGTAGTAGCTTCTCGTTGCCGCCCAAACTGGCAATTGTGTTTGGAACAGAATCAGTGGGAGCTACGGATGAAATGTTACAAGCAGCCGACAAGCGAGTGTATCTTCCGCTTCGTGGTTTTGCGGACTCTTTGAATTTAGGCGTTGCCACTGCGTTGGTGTTGCAGCAACTCTTTTTGTTGGATCCCACCGTTGTTGGGGGAATGCCAGAAGAAGAGCGTCGAGAACTGCGACAGGCATGGTATGTAAAATTGTGTCAACAACGACTGTTGACGCCAGCGCAAAAACGACAACGACACCGTGTCCTGGCCTCTATTAAAAAGTGCGAAAAAATCCAAAGCAAGATTGGAACCAACAGTCGAATGCAACCCGGAGAACTGGAAAAGCTGAACGAACTAGAGGGGTACCAACGACAATTACAGGAATTTGAAGAGACGGCTCTATTTCAAGAAAGCAAAGACGGTAAAAGCAGCGTATTGCATCAAGCCATTCAAGATTTGATTGATTGTCCCCCGAGTCCCTTGACGGATTTACGACGTGCCGACGTCCATCGAGTGTGCTTTGTGGGGAAGAACACCAAAAAGCAAAACGAGTCCAACTGGAAAAATATGGTGGCCACGTCCAACTATGATACCACTGCGGCACGCAACACTACTAGCAGTTTCTTTCGGGATCGAGTCCAACAAGCGGCGGCATCTGCATCTGCATCCACATCTACAGAGACGGCCAGCTAGCTGCTGGTGGAAAGGATAGTGATACAAGAGGGGATTTACCAGGAGCACGCAAGCCCCCTGGACGGGGATGACTGTGCCAAGTCTCGTGGTTAATATTATGGGGCGATGGATCGTTCTTTTTAGGTAGATGACCTAATTCCAGATTATTTTAGTCCTTGAAAGATTAGGCTATGTTTTGTATAGCGATCCTAGTAGTAGTATAGAGAGGGTTGCTCCTCGTACCTGTAAGTAAGCGCCCCCATTCGCAACCAAGCCAATCCTAAATAAATTCCCACGCAGAGGCAGAAGAGGGGAGGAAAGAGAGTCAGCTACAAGTTTGATCAGACTACAGGACCAGTTTGGATCATGAGACCGAGTTACTAGCTATCGCCGGCTTTTGCGCTGGCATCCACCATTGACTTTGAAGTGCACAGAAAAAAAGTGCTCCAACCAATTTCTATAAATTTCTGCTACCGTACTAACTGGGTTGGTACACTGTTGGCACTATACTGTATGTACTAGCTGCTGTAGTCCTGTCACAGCAGGCATGTTACATTGTGCCACGCGATCAGATTAACTGACGGCCGGTATTGTACCGTATGGTTACCGGCGGTCAGCATTGGCCTTGCTGTCTTACGCTTAGAATGCCATTTCCGACGCGCATTAGCTCCAATGGGTTAAGGAAACAACAACCACGGAAAACTAGTGAGTGAAAGCAGCTGCAACCACGATCTCAAGTTTTTTATTCATCATGCAGTGATTGAGATTTAAAGACAACGATCGCGTTGCTATACTGGTTGTTAGCTCTAGCTAGCTAGTTGGATACCATTACATGCTCCGCTGTTTGTAGCAATAAGAGTATTCAGTCGTTAAGAGGAGAGAAAAGGATCAGCTCTCCGGTCCATAGTCGTTGACACCATTAAGCACTTTTGCGTGCTGCGGAGTTCGTGTTTTGGACAGCAAACAACATTGAGAAAAAGTCAACCCAAATAGTTGCGCGCGCAGGTACGAGCGATCAACGCTTTGAGAGTCCTTTTCTTTGGCTGCGATAATTGCAGCAATTTCTTATATATTCTTGAATTCGTTCGTTAGAGTTAAGCAAGCACTATGACGACACGGCGAAGTGGACGCACGTGGGATGAAAATTTCTTGGTGTTGTTGCGCTTCAAGAAGAAGTATGGAACAGCGCATGTTCCTTTCACTTTTCCAGACCGTCAATTGGCGAGTTGGGTGTTTAAAAATCGTACCAATAAAGGCAGCCTCTCATCTGAGCAGCTCAAGAAACTCGAAGATGTCGGTTTTGATTTTCAATTAATGCAGGAGCGCAATATTATTAATTGGAATAACAAGTACGAAGCTCTCAAGGGCTACGCCAGACTGCACGGAACTTGCGTCGTTCCGACAAGTGTCATGGTGGGAGACGAATCTCTAGGGCATTGGGTGACAAGACAGCGTTGTCGGAAAAAGAAAGGTTTATTGAACGAATATCGTTTTGAGAAACTCGATGCCGTCGGCTTCGCATGGCAGTTATCCAAGCCACGCAAGAAGAAGAGCAACAAAAAGAGGCAACGCGCAGAAGGCAGCAGTAGCAAGAGAAAGAGCAAGTTACGCACCAGCAGAAAGAGGACTGTAGATGGCGCTGCTGTTTCAGCGAAGTCAATGCGAAACGGTGGCCGGCGAATGAAACGTACAAATGAAGATCGCCATGATGGCACAGCAAAGTATCATGGCAGTGCTCAGCGCATGTCTACGGCTAGTGCTTTTGACGAAAAACAACGCTTTCATTTCGATGACCTTTCATCATCTGATAGTTCCGCTAGCGACGAAGACGACTACGATGATTCAGATGATGACGAAATCCCCGACCTGAACGCCTGGGCCGAGCAGGTGCTTCGTCGTACAAGTCTCGGTTCTTCTCTGTTTGATGATAACCGGACAAGCGAGTCATACATGTATACAACAGGGACTCTTCTGGATACTGAGTTTATCACGGAAGATCCACATGAAATTCAGTGGCAGTTTATGTATCGACAGCTAGTGCGATTCCTTCTGATGAACGGGCACTGTGTTGTGCCTTCCGGCTACAAGTATCCGGACTCAGTCTCTTCCGCAGATTTTGCAAAGCCTGTTTCTCTCCCAGAGTGGGTGTCGGAACAGCGTCTGAAAACAAAACAAGGAAAGCTTAAGAAATGTCATCGGCAGTTGTTGGATCAGGTCGGGTTTGTCTGGAGGATGGATGCAGGGGCAGCGCAAATCCTACAGGAAATGGAAAGCCGAAAGAAAACTAAAACGGCAGAACCCCAACCTAGCATTTGCATCAACACGAACACAGTGGCGACTCCAAATGCAAAGCCCCCGAAGCCCGCGTGTGTCACTCCTTTAGCGTCCGATGACGAACCTCCTCACATGTCTCGGCGTCGAACTAAAGGCTCAGCTCTGTTTCACGATGGCGCCACCTGCCAGGTTTCGTTAGGGAAAGAGCACGAAGCTATGCTTGACTCGTATTTGACAATTTGAATATGTATTATTGTCTGCTATGTCGCGCTATTACAGATTAGTCTATTAGAGATGTATACGTTATCTAAAATTGTGTAAGGTCTACTTAACTACTGTAGACATGTGCTATGCCGAGCAAAATGCTGAGGCTGGTTCTCCTGTGATTCGTAAGCGAAACAAGCAGCCGCACGATCGAGCAAGATGCTTTAACTTTGGCTTCCCTTATACTGCGTACCACACATGTTCTGCTGCGGCGATAACCTCGCCCGCCAGTTCTATCAACCACTCAGACAAATCCCACTTCCTCCAGGCGCACTACTTTCTAAATTATGCGCGCTGACGTCTTGACTTTCTGGGTCCTGGTCTTCGTACTTTCACAACCGGGAGATCCGAAATCGCATAGAGAACATTCTCGTCGTGACAATGGCGACGCTTGGCATGGAAAAAAGCAATAAGGTCATCCATTCCGTGGTTATAAATCTTGGCTACCTTGTGTTCCATTTCGGTAGCATGGGCCGTCTTG
>Ga0163144_10026754_pt1 | contig 11201 bp, 10 predicted proteins | sample OliLak19BULKMAT1_FD_123175 | JGI IMG/M metagenome (GOLD analysis project Ga0163144, IMG submission 123175) | Freshwater microbial mat bacterial communities from Lake Vanda, McMurdo Dry Valleys, Antarctica - Oligotrophic Lake LV.19.BULKMAT1 | ecosystem: Environmental > Aquatic > Freshwater >... | reverse complement strand
GGAGGGAAGTTATAATGCAGCATGAAGTGCTCGTCGTACTTGCCTTCGAGCGCATCAATCAATTGCTCATCCTGGCTGGTGCCCAGCGTAGTAACCACAATCGCTTGCGTCTCCCCACGGGTGAACAATGCCGAACCATGCACGCGCGGCAAAATACCCACTTCGCACACGATAGGGCGAATTTGGTCGGGGTTACGGCCATCAATGCGTTGCTTGTCTTTTGCAATCGCCGAACGAACAATGTCCTGCTCCAGCTTTTTGAGTACCGTGCCCACAAGCTTCTCGGAGAATTTGCCTTCGTCGGAACCAACATAGGTTTCCTTCACGGCTTTCTTCGCATCGTTGATGGCGTTCACGCGCTCTTGCTTACCGGTGATGGCATAGGCGGCACGTAGCTTGCTTTCCGCAATCGCTTTCACGCCCGCTTTAAGGTCCGCCGGATATTCTGGCGAAACAAAATCCCATGGCTCTTTCGCCGCTTCTTCCGCGAATGCAATAATGAGATCCAGCACAGGCTGGAAGCTGGTGTGCGCAAACATCACGCCTTTGAGCATTTCTTCTTCGCTCAGTTCGTTCGCTTGGCTTTCAACCATCAGCACCGAGGTGCGCGTGCCCGCAACAATAAGGTCCAGCGTGCTTGCGTCGTTCTGCGATTTCATTGGGTTGAGCACAAATTGGCCATCAATCATGCCCACTTTTGCGGCACCCACCGGGCCCATAAACGGCACGCCCGAAAGCGCAAGCGCTGCCGATGCACCAATCATGGCAGGAATATCGGAATCATTTTCCAAATCATGGCTCATCACGGTGCATACAACCTGCACTTCGTTGTAAAAGCCTTCCGCAAACATCGGACGCAATGGGCGATCGATAAGGCGCGAAATGAGAATTTCTTTTTCGCTCTGGCGGCCTTCACGTTTGAAGAAGCCACCAGGGATTTTGCCCGCAGCGTAGGTTTTTTCGATGTAGTTGATGGTCAGCGGGAAGAAATCAATATCCGGCTTGGCTTGTTTGGCAGCGGTAACGGCGCAGAGTACAACCGTTTCACCGTAAGTAACGAGAACGGCACCATCCGCTTGGCGCGCAATGCGGCCGGTTTCGAGGGTGAGTGGGCGACCGCCCCATTCCATAGTTTTTTTAGTAATTGTGAACATAGTAGTTTCCTTCTTTTCCCCCATCCCTTCTACGCATTCTCCCAATGAGATGCGCGACCGCAAAATAATATTCCTATCCGTTCCGCGATTCCTACCAGGCGGGAGCCTGTGGTGTGCGCTCTTTGCTAAAACGTTCCGCCACGCACTCGCGGAAGTTTTTTAGTTTTAACTGTCACCCCGTTTTTAAAACGGGGTCCACCTTCCCTTAAAAAAGATGGACCCCGGCACAAGGCCGGGGTGACAAATTGTTACTTACGAATGCCTAATTTTGCAATCAAGGCGCTGTAGCGCTTAGTATCTTTACCCTTCAGGTAATCCAGCAAACGGCGACGCGAGCTTACCATTTTGAGCAGACCACGGCGTGAGTGGTGATCTTTCGCATGGGTTTTAAAATGATCCGTAAGGTTCGCAATGCGCTCGCTCAAAATAGCGATTTGCACTTCTGGCGAGCCGGTATCACCTTTGGCGGTGGCGTTTTCTTTAATAACAGCTTCTTTGCGCTGGGCAGAAATGGTCATGGTCGTTCTCTTTCACGACATCGGGTTTATATATTCAGCAGCCGATTGGAAATCACCTGATTTCCCTCCACCCGCGCCAATCCCACCAATTTTCCCTCAAACAGTAGCGCAAGCTGCTGTGTATCAGGGTGGTGGTTGGCCAAGGTTACCCGTTGGCCGTGGCACAGTGTTTCCAGCTGCTCCCGCTCAAGCAAAAGCGCCGGGATGTCGTCCAGCGCGCGTTCAAGCGGTGTAAGCCAGCGAGAATTTCCCTCTGGCGGTGGCGCCTTATGCACCGATTCGGCCAGAAAATCCAGCGAAATCGCCTCCGCATCAGTAAATGGCCCTACGGCAGCACGATGCAGGCGTGAAATATAGCCTTCCGAGCCGCACGCTTGCGCCATATCACGCCCCAAACTGCGGATATAGGTGCCTTTGGAGACGATGGCACGGAAATGGACGGTTTTTGCATCTTTTAATACAGCACTATGCAGTTTATTAAGCTGCGAAGGTGAAGCCGGCAAGCCCTCTCCCCTCGGGGGAGAGGGTTGGGTGAGGGTGCGTGAAATTTCGCTGCGAATCATCGCAACCACTCCCTCTAAGTTGCCCATCACTTCGTTATTCCAAAAACGCAGAACCCGAAACCCTTGCGACTTGAAATACGCCGTACGTTTTACGTCGTATACCTCGGTAGTTCCATGCAATCCCCCATCAACCTCGATAACGACATGCTGATCGAGACAGATAAAATCGGCGATATAATGCCCAAACGAGTGCTGGCGCCGAAATTTCAATCCATCCAACCGCCGGTCACGCAGCACACCCCAAACGCGCTGCTCGGCCTCGGTCGATACGCGCCGCATTGCCTGCGCACGGTCCGTTGCTTGCTGCTCCTGAGCTAAGTATAGATGCGAGCGCAAATGTCCCGTCCCCTCATCCAAACCTTCTCCCCCAAGGGAAGAAGGCTTTCCACCCGAGCCCGTTTCAGCTTCAAACCCAAAAAACTCCAGAGCATGCACTGTCACCAGTCGCTTTTCGAGCACCACCTCCTGCCCCGCCCGCGCGAGGTCGTAGGCGCGTTTACCATCGACTTTGAGGGCAGAATAGATGGGCGGTAGCTGGCTGATTTCGCCTGTAAAGCACGGCAGAATGGCTCTAATTTCATCTTCGGTGGGCATCTTATCGCTGGTCGCAATCACCTCGCCCTCAGCGTCCTCGGTGCTGCGGCGCTCACCAAACGTCACCGAAAACTCATAGGTTTTCTTCGCATCCATCAGCAGATTCACGCACTTCGTCCCCTCGCCCAGCGCCAACGGCAGCACGCCGGTGGCGAGCGGATCAAGCGTGCCCGCATGGCCAATTTTGGAGGGCTTAAGCAGCCACTTGGCCTTATTCACCGCCGCCGCACTGGTGATGCCGAGTGGCTTATTAAGGTTTATCCAGCCGTGGATAGTGTTTTTATGCTTGCTCATCATCCCGCGGCTTCATCACATCCGCACGCACGCGCTCGGAGTTGAGCAGCAGGTTGATTCGGTTGGCTTCCTCGAACGAGGTATCGAGCTTAAAACCAATGCGAGGTGAAGTGCGCAGGATTATTTTGCGGGTGACCATGCCGCGCAGGCGGCTGGCATTATCCTTCAGTGCTTCCATCACCACTTCTTTGTTGCTGCCGGCAAGCGGCATCACATAGGCCGTCGCGTTTTTCAAATCGGGGCTAATGCGCACTTCGGAAACGGTAATGGAGGAGCCATCCAGAATCGGATTATGCGTTTCGCCATGCGCAAAAATCATGGCCAAAGCACTACGAATTTCCTCGCCCACCCTAAGTTGGCGCTGGCTGGGTGGTCGTTTGCCGCTTTTTTCCACTACCCGAATCCCTACTTACGCGTTCGCTGCGTCTTCGGCAGCCGCTTCGGCATTCGCTTTCGCCTCGGCCTCAGCTTTCGCTTCCGCTTTCAAATCACGCGCCTGCACTTCGCGGGCGAATTCTTGGATTTCGAAACATTCGATCATATCGCCCGCGCGGATGTCTTCGTAATTTTCAAACGCCATGCCGCATTCAAAGCCCGCTTTCACATCCTTCACTTCATCCTTGAAGCGTTTCAGCGTTTTCAGCGTGCCTTCGTGAATCACCACGTTATCGCGCAACAGGCGCACTTTCGCGCCGCGTTTCACGATGCCTTCGGTAATCATACAGCCCGCCACTTTGCCATATTTGGTGATGTTGAACACCTCGCGAATTTCGGCGTAGCCAATAAAATTCTCGCGGCGCTCTGGCGATAACAGGCCCGAAAGTGCGGCCTTAATATCATCAATCACGTTATAAATAATGGAGTAGTAACGAATATCCACCTTCTGTGCCGCCGCCAGCTCCTTGGCTTTGGGCGATGGGCGCACGTTAAACGCAATCAGCATCGCGCCCGTGGCTTGCGCCAGCGTTACGTCGGACTCGTTAATTGCACCCACGGCGGAGTGCAGCACACGCACTTTTACTTCGTCGCCATTAAACCTGCTCATGCTGCCAACAATCGCCTCGGCCGAACCATGCACATCGGATTTAACGATGACATTAAATTCCTTGGCGCTGGTTTTGCCTGCAATTGCAAATAGCTGATCGACCGATTTAGTCGATGCCACGGAAATACGTTTTTTCTCTTTCTCGCGGCGATATTCTACAATTTCACGTGCCGCTTTTTCGTTCTCGGCCACCGCAAATTCGTCACCCGCCTCGGGCGGTTGGTCGAGGCCGAGCACTTCCACCGGCAGGCTTGGGCCAGCCTCGGTAATGTTCTGTCCCTTATCGTTCACCAGCGCACGCACGCGGCCATAGGAGCCACCGGCCACAATCAAATCACCCACCCGCAAGGTGCCACGTTGCACCAGCAACGTTGCCACCGCACCACGGCCACGATCAACCTTGCTCTCAATCACCGAACCGGCCGCACGGCGCTCCACGTTTGCTTTCAGCTCCATCACTTCGGCTTGCAGCAAAATAGTTTCTTGCAGTTTATCGAGGTTGGTTTTTTGCTTCGCCGAAACTTCGATCACCATCGTGTCGCCGCCAAATTCTTCGGGCACCAAACCATGGCTCATCAATTCGGTTTTTACACGGGCCGAATCGGCACCCGGCTTCTCAATTTTGTTTACGGCCACAATAATCGGCACATTGGCCGCTTTGGCGTGGTTAATCGCCTCAATCGTTTGCGGCATAATGCCATCATCCGCTGCCACCACCAGCACCACAATATCCGTCACCTTCGCACCGCGCTGACGCATGGCGGTGAACGCTTCGTGGCCCGGTGTATCGAGGAAGCTGATTTTCTCGCCAGTCGCGAGTGTCACCTGATAGGCGCCGATATGCTGGGTAATGCCGCCAGCCTCGCCTGCCACTACATCCGTTTTGCGCAACGCATCCAGCAGCGAGGTTTTCCCGTGATCCACATGACCCATAATGGTAACGACCGGGGGCCGTGGCGTCAGTGATTCTGCCGCATCCACCTCGTTATCGAGGTTCACTTCCACATCCGCATCACTCACGCGCTTGGGTTTGTGGCCCATGGTTTCCACAATAATTTCCGCCGTATCGGCATCAATCGCTTGGTTGACGGTGGCCATCGTGCCCAGCTTAATCAGCTCCTTAATCACATCCACCGCGCGCACGGCCATACGGTTGGCAAGCTCTTGCACCGTAATCACCTCAGGAATTTGCACTTCGCGGATAATCATTTCCTGTTGGCTCGATGGAATGCTGGAGTTTTTCTTCAGCACTTTCGCGCGCTGGCGCTTCACCTGCGCCATGGAGCGCACTTTAATATCGTCGCCCATGCCCAGTGCTTGCGCAATCGTCAGCTTGCCGCCGCGTTTATATTCCGAAACATCCTCGGCCGCTTTGGTGCGTTTGGCTTTTGCTTCCGCCGATTCATCCTCAGACCCACGCGGTGCCGCGGCAGGGCTGCTGAAAGTTGGCTTGGCACGCACCGCCGCCGCTTTGGGCGCGGCTGCTGTCATGCTCGAGCGGTTGGAAGGCGCATTGCGCAAGCGCTCCATATTCCGCGCGGCAATTTCATCCATCGGCGAGCGCTGGCTAACGCGTGCGTTGGAAACACCCGCTGTTGTTGAAACATCCTCGCTACCGGCATCATCACCCTCTGCAGGCTCAACTTCGCGCGCGAAATTTGTAAAATTTTCCTGTTGCTGGCGTGTTTCATCTACTTTTTCAGCTTGCTGCAACGCGCGTAGGCGCGCCTCGCGCTCGGCTTGGCTGAGCATGCGCTGCTTGGCCGCTTCGGATGTACCGCGGTCCACCTCTACCATGCCGCCTGCGCGTTGGCTGAAAGTGCGGGTTTTTTTCACTTCCACCGTGACGGTCTTGCTGCGTCCACGCTGAAAATTCTGCTTCACCTTGCCGGATTCAACCGTTTTGGTGAGCGATAACGTGTTGGGCGAGCTGAGCTTCAGCGCGTCTTTTTTCGGGGTGTTGCCGTTGTCGGTCATGCGTCGTTTTTCCAGTACTTTTTCAGATATTTTTCTAATGAGGTGAGGGCTTATAGAGGAGTTCATGCAAGAAATAAAGTAAAACGGCGCGCCTCCTCGATAAAAAACGCGGCTGCTGGGCCATGGGTGAGTGCCGCATGCACTGCATTCTCGCGCCCTAACACCTCGGAAAGTAAGTCACGCGGAAGGTTAGCGAAGGTTGGCCCCGTGTAAAATGCGAGTTTTTTTACCCCATCTTCTCCGGCATCATCGGCATGAATCAAGGCCTCAACTTTGCCAGATTTACACGCTGCCTCCACCTTTTCAAACCCCGTCGTCACCTGCCCCGCCTTACGCGCCAGCGACAGCGAATCTGCCACGCGGCGCGCCATCAAGCCCTCAAGCGTCGCCAGCAAGCCATCCGGAATTTGCACCTGTTTTTTTGCCGCTTTGGAGAAGGCACGCTTGGCAATCGCTTCCGCCACCAGCAGCTTGGATGAAGTGACATACATGCCCCGCCCGGGAAGCCTTCCGGCCAAATCCGGCACCAGCTTATCCCCCGGCCCCATCACAAAACGAATCAACTCCGCCTTTGGCTTGCTCTCGCGGGTGACTATGCAGGTGCGGTTTGGTTCGTTATCTTTTTCCATACATATCCCAGCTGTCACCCCTGCCTTGCGCCGGGGCCCATCTGTTTTCAAGAGAAGTGGACCCCGGCACAAGGCCGGGGTGACACGCTGAGGGCTTACGCCTTCTTCACATCATCCGCGAACCACGCTTCACGCGCTTTCATGATCATGGCTTCCACATCATCGCGGCTAATGCCGGATTTTGGCACCATTTCGAAGAACTCATCGGTCGCCAAACCAGCGAAATCATCCATGGTTTTGATTCCACCTTCGGCCAGTTTCAGAACAATATCACTGTTCAGGCCTTCATGTTTGGCAAGTGCTTCTTCAACCCCAAGCTCCTTGAACTTGGCTGCCACTTCGGCCTCTTTCACCTTGAGGTATTCCGCCGCACGGTTTTTCAGTTCCTCGGCCACGTTTTCATCAAATCCTTCAATGTTCGCGAGGTCTTCCGTTGGCACGTAAGCCACTTCCTCAACGCTTGAGAACCCTTCCGTCACCAACAAGTGTGCAATCACTTCCTCAACGTTCAGGGCCTCAATGAACAGCTCGCTCAGGCGGTTGAATTCCTGCGTGCGGCGCTCGGATTCAACTTCCTCGGTGAGGATGTCAATGCTCCAACCCGTCAGCTGCGCAGCCAAGCGCACGTTCTGGCCACGGCGGCCAATCGCGAGGCTCAACTGATCATCCGGCACCACCACTTCGATGCGGCCTGAATCTTCGTCGATCACCACTTTCGATACTTCAGCCGAGCTGAGGGCGTTCACGATGAAGGTTGCAGGGTCTTCCGAATAATGAACAATGTCCACCTTCTCACCTTGCAATTCGTTCACCACGGCCTGCACGCGCGAACCACGTACACCCACGCATGAAAGCACAGGGTTGACCGAGAAATCGTTGCTAAGAACCGCGATTTTCGCACGGCTGCCAGGGTCACGCGCCACGGCTTTAATTTCGATGATACCATCGTAAATTTCGGGCACTTCTTGCATAAACAATTTCGCCATAAACTCAGGGCGGACGCGGCTGAGGAACACTTGCGGGCCCGATTTTTCGCGGCGCACATCAAAGATATAAGCGCGGATGCGATCACCGGGGCGGAAATTCTCGCGTGGGATGAGTTCGTCCTTGCGGATAACCGCTTCGGCGCGGCCAAAATCTACCGTCACGTTGCCATATTCCACACGTTTCACGGTGCCGTTGACAATTTCGCCAATGCGATCTTTAAACTCGTCGTACTGGCGCTCGCGCTCGGCGTCTTTCACGCGCTGCACAATCACTTGCTTGGCGGTTTGGGCGGCGACGCGGCCAAAATCAATCGGCGGCAATTCGTCGCGAATAAAATCGCCCACCACGTACGTCGCTTTCGGGAATTTCTTTTTCGCTTTGGAAACGGTCATTTGCTGCACGGCGTTAAAGGTGCTCGCGCCATCTTCGTCCACCGCCGCTTCGGCCACATCTTCAGTCACTTCCATCAGGCGGAACAGGGAAATGGCACCTGTTTTTTTATCAATCTCAGCCTTGATGTTATGCTCCACGCCATATTTTTTGCGGCCCGCAATTTCAATCGCATTGGCCATCGCATCGAGCACCGTGTCGCGATCAATATTCTTCTCACGCGCCACCGCATCCGCAATTTGCAACATTTCGGTTGAGCCGTGAATTACTTGGTTTACTGCCATTTTCTGCTCCTAAAGTTACTTTATATGTGTCATGCTGAACTTGTTTCAGCATCCATCCTTAGATAGACCCTGAAACAAGTTCAGGGTGACGGTTAAACAAAATTACGATGCCTCTTTTTGCCGCTTCTGATGCGCCTTAATCAATGCATCCGTCAGCACCAGCTTGGCGGAATGAATATCGATGAATGGCAGCGCGATATCCTTACCATCCACGGTTAAAATAATATCCGCGCCTTCAGCCGCTTTAATAATGCCAGCAAACCGCTTGCGGCCTGCAATCGGCAGCACCGTTTCAATTTTAGCGCTGTGACCAATATACGGCGCATAATCCGTATATTTCACCAGCGGGCGGTCAATACCGGGCGAGCTAACCTCCAGCCGATAAGCGGTGGGGATAATATCCTCCACATCCAGCACCGCGGAAGCTTGGCGGCTAATCATAGCGCAATCTTCCACGCCCATGCGGCCATCGGGCCACTCCGCCATAATCTGCAGCGTTTGCGAGCTTTTACCATCCATAAACTTCACCTGCACAATATGGTAGCCCATATCGGTGATGGATGGCGTAATCGCCGCTTGAACTTTTTCTGCCAGTGAATTCACGAGATGCGCCTTATCTTTTTGTCATCCTGAACAACGTGAAGAATCTATGCCGCGACATAGATTCTTTGGCTGCGCCTCAGAATGACAAATGATTACAACCAACAAAAAAGGCGGCTCCAAGTGGGCCACCTCTTTGCGAGTGTATGAATGTTTGTTGAGGGCTATCTAAAGGCTAACGTGAGAGATTGCAAGGGGGAAGTTGGAAATCATTTATAGTGTGATTACGTGAAGCGCCTACTTTAACGAGCAGCAACCGCAGTAGATTTAGAAGCCTGAGCCACATGCGCTGGCGTTACGCTGCAACCGTCTGCTTGTGCACCCACAGCAATTTGAACATCTCGGAATTTTGCACCTGTACCACGAAGTTCTTGAACGGACTCATTAAGCACACGCGAGCAAATGGCATTTTTTTCTGGGTCTTTATTCATTGGAGTAACTGGCGGAGCAGCCTGAGCAGCCTCAGTTGGTTTTGTAAAAAAGCCAAATAATCCAGCCATAAAAGATCCCTACAATGTAAGCATTTATACTATGTAGAGTATCGAAAAATAGTTAAATAAAAGTTAATATTTTGCGCTTCAAGCGATGCCCATGGACCCTCTAGGCCTTTCTGTAGGTGCCTGCGGAATCTGCTGTTCTGCACGGTTTTCTAATAATTTGCCCAAAAGATGTATGAACTCCGATTTATCCATACTTGCCTTCTTGTCAAAAGCTGAATCTATCTCTTGCTTTTCATATGAAAAATCAGTGCCTTGAAATCTTTCTCCCAATAATTTTAGTTTCGTTTGTACCGTTGCATAGGTAATCCGATTGTCTTTTATGCCATCCGCTTTATCGAAATCATCGGCAATCCAACCGTAAGCCTGCGCAACAATTTTCTCACGTTGTTCTCCGTCCAATGCCTTTGGATCGACAGTGCACATAGCGTTTCTAATCTCATTAACAGTCTTTTCTCCAAGTATCTCTCGGAACAAATTCGCTTGCTCGACACATTCTTTATCCATAGCCATATAAAATGCTCCTCTGCCCTAGCTATAGCAAAAATAGGGGGACAACTCCCGTGACAGTTTTATGACAATTGCTACGCCAATTGAGATGGTGAACGAACTACAGCTTACCTCCGCACACACTCCAAAAAAACAGGCTCCCTGCCCTCGGCACTAGTTTTTCGCTGATATTTCGTTTCCGTCCAGTCGCTTGGCGGGTTTTTCCAATCGGCCTGCTGCTGCGCGGTCCACTCATAATCGGAGTGGGTTAGCAACACCTCCAGCATCCATACCGAATAATCCACATGGTCGGTCGCCAGCAGCAAACGTCCACCCTTCTTGTGGGTGCGGGCAAGCATAGTTAGCGTTTCCGCACTCACCAACCGCCGCTTGTTGTGGCGCAGCTTGGGCCACGGGTCGGGGAATAATATAAACACTGAATCAAGGCAAGCATCCGGCAGCGCCTCTATCAGCGTCCGCGCATCGTGCGTAAATAGGCGAATATTCGGCAGTTCTTGCGCATCAATCCCCGCGAGGCACTTGGCCACCCCGTTAATAAACGGCTCGCAGCCAATAAATAACGTATCCGGATTATGCGCCGCCTGTGCCAGCAAATGCTCGCCCCCACCAAAGCCAATTTCGAGGGCGAGCTTGGCATAACCCTCCTTGGGCGCTTCCGGGTTGGGGGCCAACTTGGGCAACAAATCATCCACCAAGCCCTGCTGATACGGCCTAAGGCTACGCCCGCGGTTGCGCCCAAACGAGGATAAAAACTTAAGCTTGGCGAGTGACGACATGAACAAAGCAGCCTTTTAATGATTCCAAAGAACGCCGCTTAGGGGATATTTCAGGCCAAATCAATGGAAACGCGTGCCCGCTTCACCACATCATCAAACATCGCCTGCGTCAGGCGGCCGGTAGATACGTTATAGCGGCTGGTATGGTAGCTATCCAGCAACATCAGGCCGTTGGGAAGAATATGGATGGCGGCGTGAGCAAACTTATAATCCTTCACCTTCAGCTTAAACGTCCTCAGCACTGCTTGGTGGGAGGTCAGGCCCAGCGAGAGGATGATTTTCAGGTTGGGCATGGCCGCAATTTCCTTGATGAGAAAGGGGTTGCAGGTTTTTTCCTCCGCAGGCGTCGGCTTGTTCTCTGGCGGCACACAGCGCACGGCGTT
>Ga0163144_10026750_pt1 | contig 11204 bp, 10 predicted proteins | sample OliLak19BULKMAT1_FD_123175 | JGI IMG/M metagenome (GOLD analysis project Ga0163144, IMG submission 123175) | Freshwater microbial mat bacterial communities from Lake Vanda, McMurdo Dry Valleys, Antarctica - Oligotrophic Lake LV.19.BULKMAT1 | ecosystem: Environmental > Aquatic > Freshwater >... | reverse complement strand
TTCGTTCGGCGGCAGCTCGCCGCCCACGCCGAGCGGCGTGAACGTCAGATCGACGCCAGTGCCAGTCGGCAGGTAGGCGTACTTCGACAGATCGATGGTCGAGCCGTTCGCGTCACCCGAGATAGTCACCGGCGCGTTCCAGGTATTGGCGATGAACATCGCATGACAGCCGCGGCCGAACAGCGTGAGCGGGTTGTGTGCGTAGTAGTCGCAACCGATGCTGCTCTTGTTGGCGATGGCGGCGTCGCACGCGGGAATGCAGCTCGCTTCGGCGCAGCCCTGGTCGGGCGGGCAAGTCGACTGGACCACGCCATTGCAGTCGACCACTGAATGCAGATCGCCCGAACAGCTCAGCCCACACGCGCCATTGCCCCCGCTGCCGCCGGCCTGAAAAGGCCCGGTCGAGCCGCCGTCGCCGCCCTGGCCGTTGCCGCCCTGATTGTTGGCGCCCTGGTTGCCGCCACCTTCTGGCTCGGTGCCGGGGCTACAGCTGCAGCCTGCAAACAGTGCGGAGAAGGAGAGCGCAAGAAGCGGAACGAGGTAGCTGAAGCGCATCGTCGGAGGCTATCACGCTGCTTTCGGAGGCCGAGGCGAATTGCGGCGCAAGTCTGCTCGCCGGAGAGGCCTTCCAAATCGCGCAGCACCAATACTTCACGATACGGTCGCTCGAGCGACGCAATAGCGGCGTGCACCGATCGCACGAGCTCCCAGCGTTCGAGGGCTTGCTGGGCATCGAGCTCGGCCGCGGGCAGCTCGTCTGCGTCGTCGACGCGTGCGCCCAGCGCGCGGCGCTCACGAATGAGAGGTCGCAGCATGCGGAGGCACGCGTTCCGCGCGACACTCAGTAGCCAGGAGAGCGCGCTCGGGTCGCGCACCACGTCGGGCCGGGTGGCGAGCTTGGTGAATGCTTCTTGTACGGCGTCGTCGGCGTCGAATCGGTTGCGGCACACGCGCACTCCGAAGCGGTACACGCGGTCATGATAGTGCGCACGAGCACAGTCAGCGCGGCGTCGTCTCCGCGCTCGGCCAACAGGGCGCTGTGCGCAACAGAAGCGGCAGCGGCGAGATCACGGCGCAGCTGAACATGGCCAGGGCTGCCAAGCCGCGGAAAACTCGATCGACGTTGCCGACGTTGCGTTTCATGGCTGGAGAAGCCTCGTCGGGCGCGAAAGGATTCGAGGAAACGCTGGTGGCCGACGTTTTCCTGCGCTGCACCGCGAAAGCGGCGTCGGTGATAACGTCAGGGCATGACAGCTGCGGGGCTTCGTGTGCGATCGCTCGGGGTGGTGGGCGTCGCGTTGTGGGCGAGCCTCGTGTTTGCGTGCAGCGACCCGCCCCCGCCCGAGCCTCCGCCGCAGCCTGCGCGACCCGCGTGCAACGGCATGCTGCAGACGACGTGCTTGCCGCCGATGTTGATCCCGCCGGGGGCGTGCCTGCCCGCTGCGCAAGTGGGCGGCCAATGCACTGGGATGTATGCGCTCAGCGAAGGGACGCTCGGGCCGGCAGGCTGCTGCTACTCGGTGTGCGTCGGCATCCCGGGGCAGTGCGGGCCGGGTGGCCAGCCGGGGCAGCCTGGCATGCAAGGCCAGCAGCCGGGGTATTCGCAGCCTGGTTACTCGCAGCCGGGGCGTTGAGTGGTTGCGGCAATGCTGCCGGCTGTGCGGGTGCGCCGGGATGGGGGCGGCGCACCTTGCGGCGAGGGTACTGGCTAGGGTAGGCCTCAGGGTGCGTGCTGGTCGCTGTTTGCAGCTGACGGCGCTGTAGCGGCGCACCTTGCGGGGGAGGGTATTGGCTAGGGTGGGCCTCAGGGTGCGCGCTGGGCGCTGTTTGCAGCTGACGGGGCGTAGCGGCGCACCTTGCGGCGGAGGGTGCTGGCTAGGGTGCGCCTCAGGGTGCGCGCTGCCTGCTTCACGCAGATCGCACCCGCATAGCAAGACCGGATCGCAGCGCGAGCTGGCGCTGGATGGCGGTGACCAATCGACGCTCGGGGCTGCGCTGTCGAAGTCGCCGCACCGAAGCGGCGGCGATGCCGAGCAAGGGTCCAACTTCGCGAGCAGGCGCGTCGACTGCGTGCGCGGCTGCGAGCCGCCCGGCCTCGCTCGAGAGGCAACGGGTCAGCGTGCCGAGCCCGCTTGCCGCGAGCGTCGCCTCCAGCAGCAAGGCGATCGGCGGCGGGTCGGTGGTGGCAATGTCAAGGGCGGCAATGTCGAGGGCGCCCAGCTGTAGCAGCGCGGCGCGACTCAAGCGCGGCAAGGCCGCGAAGAACTGGCGGCTGGTGGGCTCATCGAGCACGCGCAGCCCGACCAGGTCGACGAGGCTGCTCGCGTCGTGCGTCGGGTCGGCGTCGATGCCGTGGTGGCCCTCTTGTCTGAAGGTGTAGCGGACGGCGTTCTCCAGGTGCCGCTGATCGACGAGGGCGCGCATGCGGCAAGGCTCGAACGGCGCGGCGAGTCGCAGCTTCCAGCGCAGCGACATCATCGCATACCGCGCAAAGAGGCCGGCATCGGTGCGGCTTCCGTTGGTGACGACATGCAGATGCGTGTCGGCCGCTGCGCACCACGGGTGCTTCCCACAAACTTTCTCAAAGACCCGAAAACAGCGCTCTGCGCAGCTTGCTGCGGGAGTAGATCGCGGTAGAGTCAAAGCCGTTTCGCACTCGTTTCTTAGACAGGCCTGTTTCTTCCCGCACTCGTTGCAGTCCTGACATATTTAGATCCCAAAGGTGGGCACATTCTGATAGTGTGCGCCCCGTTTCGGGTTAGGCAGGCCATCTTCCCCGCAGCGTCGATCCACCAGATCGGCGACGAGGGGCGCGGCTTCTTCGTTCGCGGCGAAACGCGCCGCTTGTCGCTCGACACCATCGGCAGTTCTTTTTGGAGGTCGTCTCATGAATCTAAAGCTTGTTAGTTTGGTGGCTCTCGTCGGTTCGTTCGGGTTCGCCTGTGGTGACTCTGGTACCGACACCGCCACGGGCGGCAACACCCCCACCGGCGGCAACAACTCCGAAGGCGGCGGCGGCAGCACGGGCGTTCTCGCCGGCCCCGGCGGCGGTAATCCGGTTGGAGCAGGCGGCCCCGGGGGCGGTGCTGAGCCTGGCACCGGCGTGTGCGAGACCGACCTCGAGTTTGACGGCGACGTTATTGACGGCTGCCTCAGCACGAACTGCTGCGCCTCGTTTGACCCCTGCCTGGCCGACGCGGACTGCACGGATTGCCTCGAGTCGGGGCCGACAGGCGCAGGCTGCGATACCAACGCGCTCTACCAGCCCTTCCAGACCTGCTTCGACACAAGCTGCCCGGGCCTCATCTGCGACTCGACCCTGGGCACCGCGAGCCCCCTCCTGAACGCATGCGTTCAGGACAACTGCTGCGCGACGTTTAGCCCTTGCGCGGCAGATACGACGTGCACGGATTGCTTGAGCGACGACACGATCGTGGGCTGCGACACCAACGCGCTCTACACCCCCTACCTCACTTGTCGCGACGGCAGCTGCCCGCAGGACATCTGCGGCACGGGAATCATTTTCGGCATCACCTATCCGAACGGGTCGCAAGACACCGCCTACGACTCCAACCTGTGCGCGCAGGACAACTGCTGCGCCGAGCTCACCGCCTGCGCTGATCCGGAGGGTGACGGCTTTCTCCCGATGAACGATCCGGGCACCACAGCTTGTCTGCTCTGCCTGCAAAACGATCCGGCTTGCTCCAGTGCGATTGAGCCCGACGCCACCGCGTTCAGCGCGTGCATCGAAGCCGAATGCCCCATGTGAAAGTCGTCGGCTGACCCCGTCAGCCTCTGCATCTTGCTCAGCAAGGGATTGCTGAGCTCGAGTGATTGAAATGCGAACGGCGCGCCTCTTCGGAGGTCGCGCCGTTCTGCTTCTGTGAGTCGAACCCTTCGTCCTTGCCTTTCGGCTTTGGCGGCCTAGCTTGTGGTTTCGGGAGCATGTCATGCGCATGAGGCTCGCGAGTCTGGTTCCATTGGGCTTCTTGGCCGCAGCGTGCGGCGACAGCAGCACCGAAATGCCCGGCGGCAATGCGCCAGCAGGCGGCAGTGCAGCCGAAGGCGGCAGCGCGAGCGGGGCTGGCGGCAGTGGGGGCGCGAGCGGCGGCGCCGCGCCCGAGGCGCCAGCCTGCTACGCCGAAGAAGCCGCCCTCAACGCACCGGGAAACGTGACGCTCGTGGGCCTCGATCTGTGCACCGCGACACAAGTCACCGAGTACCTCGCGGCGTGCTTCGGCGCGCTTGCTACCGAAGCGACCTGTGCTGTCTTCACCGAGAACGCACTGAACGACGGCTGCTACAACTGCATCAACGCAGTCGACGCGAATGGCAACTCCGCCGGCTCGACCCCGGTGATCAACGCGTTCCCCACTGCAGGGGGCGTGCTGGCGGCGCCCAACCTGCTCGCCTGCGAATCCGCGGCGCAGGGCGCACCCGAGTGCGGGCCGGCGCTGTCCGACTTCGTGTTCTGCTACCAAACCGCGTGCAGTGAATGCGACGAAGACGCATTTCAGGAGTGCGCGCAATGGTCGCTCGACGCAGAAGGCATCTGCTCGACGCTCCCCTTACCAGCCGCGTGCACGTCCAGCGTCGACCTGGACATCAAGAGCCCCCAATGTGCGGGCGACACCTTCGAGACGGTGTTCACCAGCATTGCCAATTACTTCTGTGGGCCTCCGCGTTGACGGCCAATACACGAGCGCAGCGCGGCTAGCACCAACGCGCGGAGAGAGGCACGCGCTCGGTCACGAGGTCGCAGCGGCAACACCAATGCGCATCGGTGTCCCCCAAAGCTGCTACTTTGGATCGCGCGCACCGCCAGCGGCACCCTAGCGTTTACCCTGCCTCGCAAGGTGCGTTGGCGCCATTGCGTGGCTTGCACGGGCGCTCGATGACGCGCCGGGAATGCGGCTCGCGTCGGGCTCGCATCAATTTCTGTGTCACGAGCCAGGCGTCGCGCCCCAAAGCTCGACTCCACGCAGAGCCACTTGATCGAACGGTTCCGCGTGCGGAGCGCGGTTCCGAAATTGGAAAGGCCCCTCGGTGGCCACGGCGCGGCCACGCTGGCCAGCTAGCAAGGTCGTTGGCCCCCTCGGTGGCCGCGACGCCCCCCCCAGGGCTCACGGCCCAGCCCGAAACCGGCGCGCCGAGCCTGGAGCGCGAGGCTCCGTCGGCGCCCAGGACGCGTGCCTCCGCGCAGCCAACCTGCTCGCGCAACGCCACGCTCAGCAAGGCTCCCCACCACAAGCACGCGCCCTTTCTGCTGCTTTTCCGCGCCGTGCGCCCCGTCGTTCGACCCCTGTGGAGAAAACAGGCCCTCCTGCCAGCCCGCCCGTTGCGCCGAGCCCCCCCGCAGCGTAGGGTGCCCGTCAACGTGGGCCCGCACGATCTCGTGCTGGCGCCCCAGCAGTCTTCTGGTCCCTTCTCTCCTTTGGAGGCTTCTCCCACGGAGAAAGGGACGCTCCCCGCCTCGCGCGAGTCTCGCTCGCGGCGGATTACGCCAGATCGATCTCTCCGACCCATTCGCTCGCACGTCGCGCGAGGGGTCGCACCAGCCTGCTCGCGGATCGTTCATTTGCTTGCCAAGTGATCGGATTTCCGAGCGGCGAGCCTCGGCCTCTTCCTCAGAAAGAAGGCGCAGTGGCACCAGAAGAGCGAGGTCGGTCGGGCGCCCCAACCTCAGTAACCCTGCCCGCGATTTTTTCGCCGGGCCTTCAAAATGGCCAAAAATACCCTTGTTATCAACATCGACATCCGCGAGACACGAGTCGCGCTGATCGAAAACGGCGTCATCGCCGAGCTTCACATCGAGCGCCACGGCCACCGCGGCACGCTCGGCAACATCGTCCTCGGCAAAGTGAGCCGGGTGCTCCCCGGCATGCAGGCGGCCTTCATCGACATCGGTGAAGAGCGAGCCGCCTTCCTTCACGTCGAAGACCTGATCCGCCCCGACGACTTCGAGGCCTACCTCGCAGGCCACCGCAACCCGGCCCGCACTGAAGATCGCCCCAACGACGCCAGCGCCGAAGACGCAGTCGAGCAAAGCGACGCTGCCCACGCCGACCAAGCCGCGGCCGAGCACGCAGTCTCGCAACACCCTGAAGCCGGCACCGAGCCTGGTGGCAAAGAGGCCGCAGAAGTCGACGAGGCAGAGGCCGCAGAAGACGCGCAAGCCGAGGCAGACGCCGCCGAGCGAGCCCAAGCGCCCGACGACGACGAAGCAGACGGCGACGAAGCAGACGGCGACGAAGCAGACGGCGAAGCAGAAGCCGCTGGCGACGACGCCGAAGCCAACGACGCCGCCCAAGACGAAGAAGACGAAGACGACGCGCAAGAAGTCTCCGATCCGGAAGAGGTCGTTCACGCCGACGCCGCCGAGGCGAAAGAGCCCCCCAGCGACCAGCCCGAAGAAGAGGACATCGACGCCGCTTGGGACGAAGCTGGCGAATCCGAAGCCAACCAGCTCGACCTCCCGCGCATCGAAGGGCAACCCGAAGCCCACCTCCAAGGGCAGCAACGCGACAGCGAAGAGACCGGCGACATTAGGCCCGACGTTCCAGTCGGTGACGTCGACCCTGTCGGTGCTGTCGACGATCTCGAGCCCAGAGCAGCCGGCGCTGAGGGTGAGGCCGTCGACGAGCTCGGCAACAGCGCGAAACGCACACGCCGAGGCGGCCGTGGGCGCCGCCGTCGTCGCAGCACGACCGACGTCGTCGGGGCCGTGATCGCACCGACTGCAGCGCCGCCGCCTCCGGTTGGCGACGATGCACCGCGTGAAGCCTCCGCAGCCGCGCCTCGTGAAGGTCGCGGTCGTCGATCGCGCAACGATGGTCCCCGCGGTGGTGGTGGTGGTGGTGGTGGTGGTGGTGGTGGTGGTGGTGGTGGTGGCACTGCCCCTCGCGAAGCTTCGCGTGACGGCGGTCGCGGTGCTCGCGCAGATCGCGGTCGCGGTGGTGACAAGCGCGGTGGCTTGCGCGCAGGCAGCGGCACCACCTCGAACCAGTCGATCGATCGCGGACCCGATCGCGGCCGCAGCCGTCGCGACAAAGACCCGCTCCGCGTCTCCAAGTCGACGCCGATTCGCAACGTCGTGCGCGAAGGCCAAGAGGTCGTCGTGCAAGTCTCGAAAGAGCCGATCGGCACCAAAGGCGCGCGCGTCACCAGCCACATCTCACTGCCTGGCCGCTACGTGGTGTACCTGCCCACGGTCGAGCACGTCGGCATCTCCAAGCGCATCGGCTCCGACAAAGAGCGCGGCCGTTTGCGCGAAGCGATCGAAGCGATGAAGCCGCCGCAGGGTGGGCTCATCGTGCGCACCCTCGCAGAAGGCCTCACCAAGAAGTCGCTCAAAGCAGACGTCGGCTACCTCGTGCGCCTGTGGGGTGAGATCGCCAAGAAGCGCGAGCAATCTCCGAAGGCGCCGTCGCTGCTCTACGCCGAGCTCGACTTGGTGCTGAAGACCGCGCGCGACTTGTTCACCGACGACGTCGAGAAGATCATCATCGACAGCAAAGAGGAGCACGCGCGCCTGGTTCGCTTCGTCGAGATGTTCATGCCCGAGCGTGTCGGCGCCATCGAGCTCTACGAAGGTGACGAACCCATCTTCGACGAATACGGCATCGAAGAAGAGATCGGCCGCGCGCTCTCGCGCAGAGTACCGCTCGCCTCCGGTGGCCACTTGGTGATCGACCAAGCCGAAGCGCTCACCGCGATCGACGTCAACACCGGCCGCTACGTCGGCAAAGGCTCGAAAGATCTGGAAGACACCATTCTCCAGACCAACCTCGAAGCCGTCGAAGAGATCGCCTACCAGCTACGCTTTCGCAATATCGGCGGCCTGATCATCCTCGACTTGATCGATATGGAGCGCATCTCCAATCGCGAGAAGGTGCGCCGTCGCCTCGAGCAGCTTTTGCTGAACGACAAGGCGAAGACGACGCTGAACCGCATCTCGGATCTCGGCCTCATCGAGATGACCCGAAAGCGCACACGCGAGAGCCTCGGCCGCATCATGAACGAGCCGTGTTTCTACTGCGACGGCACCGGCAACCTGCAGTCTCGCCAGACCATCGCGTACGAAATTCTGCGCCAGATCAAGCGAGAGCGCGGCAGTCTGCGGGGATATAGTGTGGTTGTGAACGCGCACCCCGCCGTCGTCGATTGCTTGCGCAACGAAGAACGCAGCGCCGTCACCGAGGCCGAGCGCCTGCACCAGCGCCGCATCGAGCTCGTCCCCCAAAAGGAATACCACCTCGAGCAGTTCGACCTAATCGGCAAATGACGGAGGGTTCGTCGATGGAGAGCGAGAACGACCGACGCGAAGAGCGCGTCACCATCAATAAAGAGTTCGAGTCGTACGACGCGTTCATCAATGAGTACGTCACGAACATCTCCCGCACCGGCGCTTTCGTGCGCGCAAAGACAGTGCTGCCGATCGGCACGCTGGTGAACCTGCGCTTCACCGTGATCATGGACGACATCGAGACGATCGAAGGCATCGGCGAGGTCGTTCGCGTTCACGATGACCCGCCCGGCATGGGCGTCGTGTTCACCGAGCTCTCCAGCTACTCGAAGGGCCTGATCGACAAGCTCTTGACCCTGCAGGGCGTTCACAAACCTACGCTGTAATATTGCTTCGCAAGGAGTTGCTGCGCGAGGTCCCAGCGCCGCCACAAAATCAACGCAGTATGTTCACCGGACTCGTAGAAGACGTCGGCAATCTGGAGCGCTTCGCCACCAAAGGCGCATCGGCGCGGGCCACGATTCGCACGGGGTTCCCGGCGAGTGATCCCCTCGTGTTGGGCGAGTCGATCGCTGTCAATGGCGTGTGTCTGACCGTCGCCAGCTTCGCAGGCATGGTCTTCGAAGCAGATTTGTCAGCCGAGACACTCGCGCGGTCGACGCTGGGCGCGCTCAAAGCCGGCGCGCCCTTGAACCTCGAGCGTTCGATGAAGCTCGGCGGGCGCATGGGCGGCCATGTCGTGCTCGGCCACGTAGATGGCGTCGGCACCTTTGTCCGCGCAGAGCTGGTGAGCGGCTCGCAGCGCACCGAATTTTCAGTGAGCCGCGACCTGGCGGCGTATCTCGCGCATAAGGGCTCGGTCGCCATCGACGGCGTGAGCCTGACCATCAATGAGGTCAGCGACAACGCCGACAGCGTGCATTTCAGTGTCATGTTGGTGCCGCATACGCTCGGCCGCACCACGCTCGCGCATCTGACCGCTGGCGCGAAGGTGAACATCGAGATCGATGTGCTGGCGCGCTACGTCGAACGGCGGCTTTCTTTGGCGGTCGGCCCCGCGGGCGCAAAAGATGAAGCGTCCCTCCTGGAAAAGTTGCGTTCCGGAAGCTACATGTGAGCCCTGTGCCGAATAGCCCCCAGAATCGCGTGATACCAGAGCCCCGGCCTTCGAGCCGCGAAGCCGTGATCGCACAACCGCAGCGGTTGACGATCGACTCTGCGCTGCTCGACCGCGTGAACCTGGCGCTCAACGAGATCCGCGAAGGCAAGATGGTGATCCTCGTCGACGATGAAGATCGCGAGAACGAAGGCGACCTAGTGATGGCCGCCGATAGGTGCACCGCCGAGTCGGTGAACTTCATGGCCAAACATGGCCGCGGACTCATCTGTTTGACCCTGACTGAAGAGCACGTCGAGCGGCTCGAGCTGCCGATGATGTCGGCGCCTGGTCGCGTCGGGCCGCTGCTCGGCACTGCGTTCACTGTCAGCATCGAGGCGCGCACGGGTGTCACCAGCGGCATCTCGGCTGCCGATCGCGCGCGCACGGTGCAGGTCGCGATCGACCCGGAAACAAAGCCCTCCGACTTGGTCACGCCAGGCCACATCTTTCCGCTCAAAGCCCGCCGTGGCGGCGTGCTAGTGCGCACCGGCCACACTGAAGGCTCGGTCGATTTGGCGACCCTCGCAGGCCAAGCAGCTGCGGGCGTCATCTGCGAGATCATGAACGACGACGGCAGCATGGCGCGCCTGCCAGATCTCGAGCTCTTTGCAAAGACGCACGGGCTGATGGTGCTCACGATCGCCGATCTGATCAGTTACCGCCTGCAGACCGAGCGCCTCGTGGTGCGGCGCAGCGAAACACCGCTGAAGCTCGACGTCTCCGGCACCGAGTGGCTGGCGATCGCCTACGACATCCTCGGCGAGCAGCGGCAGTTCCTCGCGCTGGTGAAGGGCCAAGTCTCCGGCCCCGAACCAGTGCTGACGCGCGTCCACTCCGGCAGCTTGGTTGGCGACATTTTCGCCTCCACGCCGTCCGACGGCGGCGCCAACCTGCGTGAGTCGATCCGAATGATCGAGACGAAGGGTCGTGGCGTGATTTTGTATGTCCCCCCGAAAGGGGATCTGGTCAGCGAGCTCGATCGGGCCGTTCTGCTCTCGGGCAGGGCGCCAGTTGCCCAGAAGAACGGTGAATCGAAAGGCCCGTCCCCGAAGCCCGCTGCGAGCAACGCGCCGCTGCGCGAGTTCGGTTTGGGGGCGCAGGTGCTCGCCGACCTCGGCGTGCAAGAGCTGGTGCTGCTCTCCAACCACGAGACCAAGATCGCCGGCCTCGACGGCTTTGGCCTCAAAGTGGTCGAGCGCATTCCCATCCCCAGAGAGCGGTGTTAGTCGCTCGCTCGCATGAGCCCCCGCGAAATCGAAGGCCAGGTCGTCGTCCCTGAAGGCGCGCGCTTCGGCATCGTAGCCAGCCGCTTCAATCACTTCATCGTCGACCGGTTGGTCGACGGCGCGCTCGACGCGATTCGGCGTCACGGCGGCGAAAAGGCCGACGTCACCATCGTGCGCGTGCCCGGCGCCTGGGAGATCCCGTACGGCGTGCAGCGGCTCGCCCAGATCAAGAAGCACAAAGCTGAGTCTTCGGCTTCGCACGAGGGTGCTCCGCAGCTCTTCGCCATCATCGCCCTCGGCGCGGTGATCCGCGGCTCGACGCCTCACTTCGACTACATCGCCGCGGAGGTGACCAAGGGCATCGCATCGGTGTCGATGGATAGCGGCGTACCGATCGCGTTCGGAGTGCTGACGACGGACACCATCGAGCAAGCCATCGAGCGCGCAGGCACCAAGGCCGGCAACAAAGGCTGGGAGGCTGCCGTCAGCGCGATCGAGATGCTGAACCTCAGCGCCGCTCTCACCGCCAACGGCTTCTGATGGGTGCGCGAAGTGTCGGCCGCGAGTGTGGGCT
>Ga0163144_10026749_pt1 | contig 11204 bp, 7 predicted proteins | sample OliLak19BULKMAT1_FD_123175 | JGI IMG/M metagenome (GOLD analysis project Ga0163144, IMG submission 123175) | Freshwater microbial mat bacterial communities from Lake Vanda, McMurdo Dry Valleys, Antarctica - Oligotrophic Lake LV.19.BULKMAT1 | ecosystem: Environmental > Aquatic > Freshwater > Lake... | reverse complement strand
GCGCCGTCGAAATCGCCGACGGCGTATTCGCTATTCGCGCCCAGCAGCGCCCATTTCTTTTTCGCGGACTTGCCCTCCCCCGCTCCCTCCACCGCCAATTCAAAAAAGTCCGGGCATTCAAAGAGATAATTGCTCCCGGCGATCCCCGGGGTGATCGAGGCGAGAGACCACTCGCGCAAGTTGGGCGAAGTGAAAAAATGGACGGTATGCTTGCCGCCCGGCAATTCCACATAGAGCGTCATGACCCAGCGTTTAGTCGGCTCGTGCCAGATCACTTTGGGATCGCGATTGCCGGCGGTGATTTGCTTGAGGATCGGGTTGCCGCTGAATTTGGTAAATGTCCGGCCGTCGAGGCTCCAGGCAAGGCACTGCACGGTCGGATTGCCGGCTGCGGTATAAATCAACACGAGCGGCGGCTTCCCCTCTTTGCCGAAGCCGCTGGAGTTTTGCCAGTCCACCACCGCGCTGCCGCTAAACATTGGACCCATTTCATCCGGCGCGAGCTTGTCGCCGAGTTCCTCCCAGTGAACCATATCGCGGCTCACGGCGTGGCCCCAATGCATGTTCCCCCAGCCCCAGCCATAGGGATTGTGCTGGAAAAACAAATGATATTCGCCGTTGAAAAAGACCAGGCCGTTGGGGTCGTTGTTCCAACCGCGGCGCGGCGAAAAATGGAATTGCCCGCGAAGCGGCTCGCGATATAACTGTTCCGCCCCTTTGAGGGTCTCGCTTTGCACGATGGAACTCAGCGCGGCCGAATCCTCCGGCAGCTTATCGACTTGGATCGTCACCCTCTTGCCGCGCCACGCGCTCACATCCAGCGGTGCCCACCATTCCGGGTCCGCGTCGGCTAGCTCGATCTCGTTCTTCACCGCGACGCGGCCATCCACCAGCACGGTCACCTGCCGTTTGGGGGCTTCCTTTTTGATCGGCAGGTTGAGATAACGCCGCTCGATTTTGAAATCGCGCTTCGCGTTAGCCAGGAGTTGCGGCGGCCTGCGGTCGGTTTGCACGAGCTGATCCACATTGATGTGTCCCCAACCGCCGGTCGCCATGTCCACAATTTGGATCACGGCCGTTTTGCCCCCCAGCGCGCTCACATCCCACGATTCCCGCGCCAGGGTCTCGACCCCGCCCGGCTTGTCATTGGGTCCGGTGGCGGTGCGGACGGCTTTGCCATCGATGAGCAGATTGAGAGCGAGCTTCTCCGCGTCTTTGCCTCCGCCGATGAGAAAGCTGATGAATTGCCGCTCGATCTTGAACTCCGGCGAAGTCAGCGTGCCGGTCGTCCCATCCCCTTTGTAAAACGAATTGACCAGCCCCCGGCCTTGAAAGCCGTCCACCTGCATCTGTCCCGGCAACGTCCCCCGCGCCGGCCCGGGACCAAAGGCGTCGCCGGTGGACTTCCACGCTCCGTAAGTGTCCCCTTCAAAATCAGCGATGAGCAAATCCTCCGCCGCGGCGAGGCGGTGGGAAAAGATCAAGCCAGCGGCGTAGAGCAGCGCCGTGAGGAGGCGGGTTTTCATTGGTGGGGAAGCGCTTGTGTTGGGGGGACGCGGGTGGTGTGAATTCCGTCCGCTCGTTGAATCGTTTCACCAGATTCGTCCTGGCAAAAATATAGCCGTAAATTCGGCTGAGTGAAGAGTGAGTCTAGCACGCGGCGGGGTTGACTTCTAATCCGAATTGCGTCATTTGGCAAGTTGCGGCTTCGTAATTCTGTCGCCTGCCGCGCAGCGGCGCTGGAGCGTAGCCGTGGGCGTCAGCCCACGGGAATTGTTGTGAAAATTAATGAAAGCCGCGCAGCGGCGAGGGAGTTGACCGGCCAGACAGTCATGCGTCACTCGACTTCTAATTCGCCCTCGGGCAACAGATTTGCTACAGGAATTTCCGCGATCAGTTTGCCATCGAGGCGCAGCGGTACGGACATCGCATTTGGATAAACGACTTTGGGCAAGTACAACGGTGAACCAGATTGCGAATCGAGTAGATAAACTTCGACGCAGTCCTCGATCAAATTCACGATCCAATACTCTGGGACCGCATGTTGGGCGTGGATAAATCTTTTTGTGGTCCGGTCGAAGTTTAACGACAACTCGGGAATCGTTTGAATACATTGAAAAAATACCTTCGTCCCAACGGGACGAGATTCGATAGCCTAGGGTGCAACCCTAGGTAACAATATAATCGCGCATGAAAAGCCCTGAAAGGGCGATACATCGTTGACCAAGCGATCGCAGTAACGTTGTTTCGCCCCTTCAGGGCTTCCATATTTGATCTGATATTCTTTACCCAGGGTTGCACCCTGGGCTTTCGTATTACGCCCCGTTGGGGCTAATTCAGTAGTGTTGCGTGGCCACCCATCACCCGCCCTCCTAACCCAAGCTCACAATCACCGTCTTATTCTCGGTGTAGGCATCTAACCCCTTCTCGCCCAATTCGCGGCCGATGCCCGACATTTTGAAGCCACCGAACGGCGCGGCCGCGTCGAAGACTTCATAACAGTTGATCCAGACCGTCCCCGCGCGGATTTTGCTGGCCAGGTAGTGGGCCTTGGAAATGTCGCGCGTCCAAATCCCCGCCGCCAGGCCGAAGCAGGTATTGTTCGCACGTTTGATGATGTCGTCCGCGTCCTTGAACCGCAGCACCGAGAGGACCGGGCCGAAGATTTCGTCCTTGGCGATCGACATTTCGTCGTTCACGCCGGCGAAGAGCGTCGGCTCGATGAAGAAGCCGCGGTCGCCGTGCCGCTTGCCGCCGGTCAGCATCTTGGCTCCTTCCTTCTGGCCCAGATCGACATAGTGCATGATCTTGTCGAACTGCGCCTGATCGATTTGCGGGCCTTGTTCGGTGGTCGGGTCTTGCGGGTCGCCGATCTTGCGATTCGTGTTCATCGCTGCGATCTTGTCCACCAGTTTGTCATAGACCTTGTCTTCGACAAACAGACGGCTCCCGGCCGTGCAGCATTGCCCTTGGTTGAAGTACAATCCGAAGTGCGCGCCGGCCGCCGCCGCATCGAGATCACTATCGGCGAAGACGATGTTCGGGCTTTTTCCGCCGAGTTCAAACGTCAATCGCTTGAGCGTTTGCGACGCGTCTTTCATGATGATCTGCGCCGTGCGATGCTCTCCGGTGAACGCGATCTTATCCACGCCGGGATGCTTGACCAGCGCCGCGCCGGCGGTCGGGCCGTATCCCGGAACGACGTTGATCACGCCGTCGGGGATGCCCGCCTTTTGCGCCAATCGCGCCAACCGCAGGCAAGTCAGCGGCGTCTGTTCGGCGGGCTTCATCACGATGGTGCAACCGCTGGCCAGTGCCGGACCCCATTTCCAAGCCGCCATCAAGATCGGAAAGTTCCACGGAATGATCTGCCCCACCACGCCAACCGGCTCGCGGCGCGTGTAGCAAAAATTGTTGCCGCGGATCGGAATCGTTTGGCCGTGAATCTTGTCGGCGTAGCCCGCGTAATAACGGAGGCAATCGAGCGCGAGGGGCAGGTCGGCCGCTTTGGCGTCGCGAATCGGTTTGCCGTTATCAAGCGATTCCAGCGCGGCCAATTCGTGAAAATCCTCTTCGATCAGGTCGCTGAGCTTGTGCATCAAGCGGCCCCGGTCGCGGGCATCCATCTTCGACCACGGCCCGTTTTCAAACGCCTCGCGGGCGGCGGTCACGGCGCGGTCGATATCGGCGGCGTCCCCTTCGGCCACATCGGCGATCACTTCTTCGGTGGCCGGGTTCACGGTTTGAAACGTTTTGCCGCTCGCCGAGGGAACCCAGTTCCCGCCGATGAAGCATTGCGTTTGACGAATCTTGGGCAGGGTCGGGGCTTCGAGCATGGTGGCCATGATAGATTCCTTCTGGGCTAAAGTTCTTCTGCAAGAAAATGCGTGACGAATGCGTGGCACGGGTAGCTTGCCTACCCGTGATTGTAGGATATAGCCGAAGTCGCCCGACTTCCTTACCGTAAAGGAAAATGGGAAAAGGGAAAAGGCGGAGCGTAAGAGGTCAATGCTGCCGGCAAACGGCCAACGACTTACAACCGCATCCCAACGCCCAATCTACGAATTCTATCGCGGGGGAATTTCCGCTAGCAAGCGAATTTCGCCCCCCCGAGGCGTTCACGGCGGGTTTCGACGCGGTTTTCTTTTTCGCAATGTGGCGTTTATCGGCAGGGCCAATTGGAAAATTGGACAAATTTTCGCGAATTGGCCGAACCCCAAACTGTTGCCTTTCGTATGGGGTGTCGTATGATAACGGGAGATTCCCCGCCCGTAAGTGACCGGCGAAATTTTCCTCGCCGCTTTCAGATTGTTCCCGGCGCGATGTATTCGCCGCGCGGTGAACGTCTTAGCAACGGATTGCCTGCTTTGACTCGTTTACCGGGTTTGCCCAAACTCGGTTCTGTTTTTCAGATTTCCGTTTCGTTCCGATTCTTTTTTGAGGAGCCGATGATGAAGTTGTTGAAGACATTTTTAGCGACGGTCGCGGTGGCGTTGTTTGTAAGCGGCGCGCAAGCCGCCGAATTGAAGAGCGGTCCGCAAGCCGGCGAAGAAGTCGGCGCTTTTGAAGTGGTCAAGGTCGCCGGTAACGCTGAAGACGGCGTGAAGGAAGGGGACAAGCTCTGCTATCGCTGCAAATTGGGAAGCCGCCCCGTCGTGATGATCTTTGCCCGCAAGCCCGACGCGAACCTGGCCAAGCTGGTGGGCCAGTTGGACAAAGTGGTCGCCGATAACGGCGAAAAGAAAATGGCGTCGTTTGTGAATTTGATCGGCACCGACGCCGAACACGGCAAAGCGGCCGCGGCCAAGTTGGTCAAGGATTCCAAGGCGAGCAATATCGCCGTGGTTGTCCCCGCCGATCAACCGAACGGTCCCGCGGAATACAAAATCTCGGCCGATGCCGACGTGACTGTGTTGATCTACAAAGAAGGCGTGGTCAAAGCGAATCACGCGCTTCCCGCCGGCGGCTTGACCGACGCTGTCGTGAAGAAGATCGTCGCCGACACAAACGCGATTTTGAACTGAGGTTGGGATTAGTTTAGTGATGCTGATTTAAGCGGAGCCGGAGGATTTCGATCCTCCGGCTTTTATTGTTTTTGCGATTGCTGGATGTCGATTTTTGATAGCCGCAAGTAAAGTTAAAAATTGTGGGGTATGGGGTATGGTTGGAATTTGATTTTCATTTCTAATCCATTTTTGCTCTTATTTCTTTTTTTGCGGCCAATCTGCATTTTGAATTTCTTTCCGGCCAATCCCCAACGCCCAATCCCCAATCCCCATACCCTAATTCAACAATTTCCACCCTACCGCAAAAATTATCGCATCGACGATGCCGTGGCTCAGCCAGGCTCCCGCAATCGTCCCTTGCCTGCGGTCCAGCACGGCCCAAATCGCCCCGCCGAGCCCGACCGCCAACGACGCCCAATACGTCCAGGGATTGTCCCAACCGAGGTACGTCGCCACGATCACGACGTGATGCGCGGTGAAGCCCAGGCTCGAAATCGCCAAGCTTCCCCACCACCCGCACAGCGGACGCAGTTGCCGATCGACCAGCCACCGCCAATAATATTCTTCCAGCCCCGAGTGGAACACCGCATAGAACAACGCCAGCAGCGCAAATCGCACCGGCGTAGTCAGTCCAAAACCAGACAGCTTGATGCGCATCGTCGCGGCGGCCGCGTCGAACATCCCGCTGGGGATTAGCCAAAACAGCGCGGGCAAGGCGATTGCCAACCCGATCGCCAACCCGCTCAGCACGCCCGCGCTCAGAATACCGCGTGTCCAGCGCGGCGGGCCTTTTTCCAAGGGCGCGCCGGCGGCAAATGCGACGATTGCCCAGGGGATCAAGATGAACTGGGCCGCTTTGCCGAACGCATACGCAATTTGTTGAACAAGCGTCGGCGCATCGGCCAGCCAGACGAAATAGACCACCGTGAAGAGCGTGGGAAAGAGAAGTGCGGTTGTCAATAAGCCGATGCGTCGAAACATGGCATGGTTGAAGGGAAAAGGCGGGGGGTAAATGATGAACGATGAAATTGTGACGTGGAAAGTGGAAAGTGGAAAGTGGAAAGCGAAGCAAGTAAAATAACGTGTCAGTTCTCCAAACACCAAACACCAGTCTCCTCCCGTCCTCCAACGCCCAACGCCCGCCTACTCCCGCTGCCGCCGCCAATTCTCAAGCTGCTCCAAGAACGGCTTCGCATCTTCCGCTTTCCCTCGCTCCTGCAACACCTCGACCAGGCGTTGCAAAATCAACGCTTGCGGTGCCCGCCGCGCATAGTCGCGCAGCAACTCCTCTTCCTTGTCGCGCAGCTCCCGCGCGCGGTACGTTTGGGCAAGCAAGATCACCCATTCCGGCCGCGTTTGCGATTTTAACGCGGCGATAAGCAGCGCCTCGGACGCGGCCGTTTTCCGCTGTTCCAACAAGACCTCTGCCAAGGGTTCAACGGCCGCCAGCGCGGTCGGATCCAGTTGCAGCGCGGCGGTGAATTGCTTTTCCGCCTCGGGCAAATTCTTCAATTGCCGCTGAACTAAGGCCATCGCCAGCCGATGCCCGCTGTTTTTTTCATCGTGTCCGATCGCCTGTTCCAACAGTTTGTTAGCTTCAGCCAAACCCGCCTCATTCACGGCCAAGCGGCGGGCGAGTTGCGCTTCGAGCGTTCCCAGAAATTCACTCATGATCTGAATATCGCGCTCCACATCTGCGCGCGTATCCTTATGCGTTATCAGTTTTAAGTTCTCGCGCAGTTCCGCCACATAAGCCGTGTTGACTTCAATTCCCTCGCGGAGCGTCTTGATTGCCTCGTCAGGCCGCTCCAACAATCCGTGAGTCGCCGCCAGCGAAATCCAGGCCGCGCTGCCGCGGCGATTGATGGTCAGCGCGCGTTGAAAATAATCACGTCCCTCGGCAAACCGCGACCGCAGCAACGCGAGGCTTCCCAACATCAGGTTTTCGGCTTCGGTATCCAGATCTTGAATCCGCGTCGCGAGATATTCATCAAGGACTGCGCCCAGCACCGCTTGCGTCACCTCATCGAGGTACGGCTGAAAATCGACCGCCGCCAACCGCCGCACCGCCGCAAACCGCACTTCGCGGCTCGAATCGCCCAGTAGCTCTTTCGCCCGCGGAATCAGCAACTCGGGTATCAGGTTCGCCACCGCCGCCGCGCGGACCATTGACTCGGGATCGGCCAACGCACGCTCCAGCGCGTCACGCTGTTGCGCGGGCGGATAGTTCGCCAGATACCGCACCGCGCTAGCCCGCACATTCGGCCCGACATTCGGCGAACGAGCGAGCTTTTCCAATTCCGGCAGCGCGGCGGGTTGGCCTTGCCGCGCGGCGGCCAAAATCTCGCCATAGTGCGGGTCGTCGCGGCGTTTTGGTCCGTACCACTTCTCGATCGCTTGCACGGCCCAAGCGGTCCGCTGGGCGGCTGATTCCCCTTTTTGATCCGGCGTTTGAATCTCGTCGTGGCATTGATTGCAAGCGTTCGGAGAGCCGATCTTTTGCGTTAGATCGGGCCGCGGAATCCGCAGGCTGTGATCGTGCCGCTCGTGGACGACCATGTACTTGCGCTGCGGCATGTGGCATTCCACGCATTGCGCCCCGGTCGAGCCGGCCGCGTGATGATGATGATTCGGCGCGTCGTATTTGGCCGGTTGATGGCATTTCGCGCACATCTGATTGCCGGGCGCCTCGAGTTTGCCGCTATGCGGATCGTGGCAATCGGTGCAGCGCACGTTCATCCGAAACATCTTGCTTTGTAAAAACGAACCGTGCTCAAAGACCTCGTCGAGAATTTGCCCGTCGTCGTGATACAACCGCTCTTCGAGCAATTGCAGCGTCTTGTGATCGTGATATTTCTTGCCCGGCCCTAGCCCCTCGGCCAATGATCCGCTTCGCGCATGGCACTTGGCGCACATGTCAATCTGCGTCCGATTCTCCGGATCCTTCAAATTTACCGCCAAGCCTTTGCCGTAATAGCGGTCCCAAAACGGCGATTTGGCCTGGGCTAATTCGACGTGCAAACTCCCCGGCCCGTGACACGCCTCGCAACTCACGTCGATCTCGCGAAAGCTCGTTCTGTAACTATTCGAGTGGGCGTTGAAATTCTTTTGCACGTCGGTCGAGTGACATTCCGCGCACATGTGGTTCCAAGTCGAACCGACGTTGGTCCAATACAGCGGATCCTGGGGGCTGAGCGGTTCGTGGTGATGAAGATGAAACCAAACCTTGTTTCGCGTATCCCAACAGAGCGGCAGAACCTGATACCGTCCGTCGGGAAACTCGACCAGATATTGCTGCAATGGATCGATCCCAAACGCGTACTTGACCGTGTAGATCTCCGGTTTGCCGTCGGGTCCGGAGGTTTCGACGCAGAACGCGCGTTCTTGGCGAAAGAAACGCGACTTCACGCCGAAGCGGTCAAAGGTTTGGCCATCGAACTTGCCGAGTATGGTCGTTTCGTCGGCCTCTTGCATCGCCAGATCGTGGTGCGAACCGGTCCATGCGGCCGTCTCCTTTACGTGGCATTGCGCGCAGCTTTGCCGCCCGACATAGCTTCGCGTTTTTCCCGGCGGCAACGACCAGAACCAATCGACCAGGAGCCAGCCTCCCCCGATCAAGAGCATTCCCCCCGTAAGCCAAAGCAACTTTGCCAGCACAACAAACTCCCTATAGGATGAGCGATGCTGATTACTATAACATGGAAGCGAGGGACGAGGGGGTGGATGAGGTTAAGGGCTGGAGACTGGGGGCTGGAGGGGGAACGATGAACGATGAGTGAATGTAGCGAGAAACGAGTAACGAGAAGCGAGAAATACATTTTCGTCCACCTTATTCCCTTTTCCCTTCGATTTGACGCATCCATTTCGATCAACCCGAGAAGTTCCCTCCCATGCCAACCTCCCACTACCCCCCTCCCCTCATCCGTCCGCTACGGCCCGACGAATGGTCCGCCGTCGCGGCGTTGATCTGCGAATCGACCAACGCCTGGTACATGGCGCACGGCAAGCCGGCGATCTTCACCGGACCGATCGAGGCGACGCTGCTCTTTCCACAAGTCTATGAAACACTTGATCCCGGCTGTTGCCTGGTCGCGGTGGAGCCCAACGGAGGCGCATTGCTCGGCTCGTGCTTTTACCATCCTCGCGAGACGCATGTCGCGCTGGGGATCATGAACGTCGCCCCGGCCGCGTTCGGCAGCGGTATCGCCGGCAAGCTGCTCCGCGCGATCACCGACATCGCCGACTCCCGCGGCTTGCACGTTCGGTTGGTGTCAAGCGCGCAAAACCTCGATTCGTATTCGCTCTACACGCGGCAGGGCTTTACGCCGCGGGCTTTGTTTCAGGACATGCTCTTGCCGGTCCCGGAACATGGCTTGCCGCCGCGCGCCGCGCCCCCCGGCCTGCTGCTTCGCCCCGCCGCGACTGATGACATCCCGGCGATCGTTGAACTCGAAAGCGAACTCGTCGGGATCGTGCGGGAAAAGGATTATCGTTACTTCTTGGCCAACGCGTTGGGCTGTTGGCAGATCAGCGTGGCGACCGACGCGGCGGGCAAGTTGGCGGGGTTCCTGGCGGCCGTCAATCATCCGGGTAGCTGCCTGCTTGGCCCCGGCGTGCAGCGCGACGAGGCGACCGCGCTGGCGTTAATCTATTACGCCCTCAACAGGCAACGAAATTGGTCGCCGGTCTTTCTGATTCCCGCCGCCGCGGGGAACCTGGTTAGCGAACTCTATGCCCTGGGGGCGAAGAACCTGGAACTCCACGTCCTCCAAGTCCGCGGCTCTTGCCCGGCGATCGGCGGCATCATCATGCCCACCTTTATGCCCGAGACGGGGTGAACAATTCGCCTGAATTGAACTGCGAATTTTAGTCGCAGATCCGTGTCGAAGCTTTTAATACTATTTGGACCTCCATCAGATCAGAAAAACCATTTGATTTCGTAGCTATTGCCTGAGCAGATTTTAAGTGATGCATATTTACGAACGCATTTGCTCGCTTAGCAGACAGCCTGGTCGGGTTCCTACCAAAGAATTTCCGTAAACTTGCGGCAGGAATATCCTAGTAAAAATGAATTATTGGCGGAGTTCAGCGGAATTCCTTGATTGAACTGTTTGCAAATAAGCAGAATACCCAAAAAAGCGGCCTGAATTGTGCGCTTTCATTTAAGACTTGGGGATTAATCATGTGCCTGGCATCGCATTTGCACAGAGTTACTTCTAGTTTCCACAACACTATTTTCCATATTAGGAAAACCATCATGAGACATCTTTTACTCTGCGTCGGCCTCGTCTGCTGTCTCGGTTGCGGCAATACCGATAAGGCGGCGACCAACACAAGTACGACCAAGCCCGGCGAACCCGGCGTCAATCGTGACAATACTGCGGTCAATGAACGCGACCGGAATTCCAATTCCAAGACTCCCATCGACCAAAATGAGAATCAGGCCGACATTGACAGGACCGCCGAAATTCGCCGGCAAGTCATGGACGCGAAGCTCTCCGTCAACGGCCAAAATGTCAAAATCATTACGAGTGACGGCCATGTGACTTTACGCGGCCCGGTCGATTCTGCTGAAGAGAAGAATCGGATCACGGAAATTGCCACAAAGATCGCCGGAGTCGATAAAGTTCACAACGAGTTGGAAGTGAATGTCAATCGTTAGTTTACACGCCAGTTACCACACATTTTTTTGAGGAGAGTCATCATGTCCACGGCCGTTTTTTGTCTTGCCAAAACCCCTGCACAGGCCTCCGACATCGTCGGGCGGCTGAAGGGGGCCGGGTTTTCCAACAACGATATTTCCGTCCTTATGCCGGATAAAGTTGGGAGTCGGGATTTTGCCGTCGAAAATCAAACTAAAGCCCCCGAAGGTGCGGTCACCGGCGCGGGCACAGGCGCTTTGCTGGGGGGCACTTTAGGTTGGTTGACCGGAATTGGCGCGCTTGCGATTCCGGGCGTGGGACCGTTTATTGCCGCCGGTCCGATTATGGCGGCACTGGGCGGAGTGGCTTTAGGGGGTGCCCTGGGCGGCATTGCCGGTTCGCTCATCGGCATGGGAATTCCCGAATATGAAGCCCGTCAGTATGAAGGAAAAGTCAAAGGAGGAAGCGTCTTGGTTTCCGTGCATTCGGAAAACGCTCAGGAAACCGAACGCGCCAAGGAGATTTTTGAAATCTCCGGCGGGGAAGATATTTCATC
>Ga0163144_10026747_pt1 | contig 11204 bp, 9 predicted proteins | sample OliLak19BULKMAT1_FD_123175 | JGI IMG/M metagenome (GOLD analysis project Ga0163144, IMG submission 123175) | Freshwater microbial mat bacterial communities from Lake Vanda, McMurdo Dry Valleys, Antarctica - Oligotrophic Lake LV.19.BULKMAT1 | ecosystem: Environmental > Aquatic > Freshwater > Lake... | reverse complement strand
CTCCGCCAAAACCGTCAGGCGATCGCTCACAACGTCCACGTCCAGATGCAGGCGCATCATTGGGAAGAAACCGCCGGGTACGACATCGTCGTGAACAAGGGTTTCACGGACCTCAAGGAGCCGTCGTTTTCGCGGACTGAACCCATCGCGGACTTCCGCGTCTCGCCGCCAGACAAGAGCAACATGGCGAAGTACCTCTTCGGGCGCTTCAGCCGCTCCCTCTTCGCCGTTGAGAAGTTCCAGTCCGACACCGAACGCGTGCTCGCCGTCATCCTCGAACGCGACGCCGAGAAATGGTTCAAACCAGCCAAGGGCCAGTTCCAGATCTTCTACAAGTCCGGCGCTGACCACCTCGAATACCAACCCGACTTCGTCGCCGAGACGCCCACGGGCATCTTCATGCTTGAGCCGAAGATGAGGAGCCAGATGCAGGACCCCGTTGTGCTCGCCAAGCGCGATGCCGCCGTCGCCTGGTGTGCCCGCGCAACCGCGCACACAGCGACCTACGCGGGCAAGCCCTGGACCTACGCCCTCATCCCCCACGACGAGATCGCCGAGAACATGACCATCGACGGCCTCGTCCACCGCTTCGCCCAGAATTCCGGCTGACAGGAATGCCCGGGTTCAGCACCTGGAGCAAACGATCTGGCCCTGCTGGTGTGGTGCGCTCGCCGGTTCCGCCCGAATCCGCGTCAGCATCGTGTTCACCCTTGCTCCCCGCCGTTCGCCCCGCATGATTCCGTAGCCCGACCGTCAGGGAGGGTTCACCCCCAGCCCCAGAACCATGCGGGCCCCGCCACATCGCCTTACTCCCCCTCGCCCGTCCTTCCGGAGAGGGGCCGCACGCCGGGCGACGAAACCTGACCCGCAAACCGCATCCTGGCAGCCAGCTTGCAGACGAGCGCCGTCAGTGGGGCGGATGCATCGGCCCGACACGGGCCCGCGGCCGGCGCACCCCCACGCCAGGCAGACGCACCGTGGCAGCGGAATGAGGGCCTTCCTCACGGGTTTTGTGTATTCGAATTCCTAACAAATGTCGGGATCCAGATTCAGCCGGGTAATCAATACGAATGGGTCGGCAAAACAAAGACGCAATCCCGCCTTCCCTGCCAATCAGGTCATGCGCCAACCCGCCGTTCACCTGCGCATGATTCCGTAGCCCGACCGTCAGGGAGGGTTCACTGCCGACCCGAGACCCACGCACGGGCCGCGCTACATCGCTCGCTCCCCTTCGCCCGCGGCGGCACGAATCGGGAGGCCAACATGGCACGACGCCAACGAAAGCGAAAAGTGCAAGGGCCGCCTTGCACCCTGGCGTGGCAGGGACTCTATTTTCCAACTTCCATTTCCTACTTCTAACACGAAGGGGCCGGGGGGTGAGCACCGGACAGCGCACGCCACAATGCCAAACCCCTCCCTCGCGCCATGCGCACAAGGGCGGGCGGGGCGACAATGCGCGGGCACATCCCTGGCGTTGGAGTTCCCGTGACCGATTCCCACGAAGCCGACCCGAACGTGGCGCCGATGCACCACGATATCCGCACGCGGTTCGCGGCGGCGCAGATAGCTATCGTTGGTGGCCTCGGGGTTGTCGCTATTATCGCCGGGATCGTGTTCGGGTTGCTGCTCGCGAACGACTAACCCTCGGTGAGTTGGGTTACCGGTTAACGGTCGAACTGCTAGACTGGGGGCAGCTACCACCGACGAGAGGGTCCTCTTGCCGTATTCAATCGTTGAAACCTGTATCGGCTGCACGGCCTGCACCAAGCGTTGCCCCACGAACGCCATCACGGGCGAGCGCAACCAGCTCCATGTGATCGACCCGACGCTCTGCATCGATTGCGGAGCCTGCGGGCTCGTCTGTCCGCCCGAGGCCATTCTCGACACCTTTGGCGAGGTTTGCGCTTCGCTCAAGAAAACCGACTGGCCCAAGGCCGTCGTGATCGACGAGAAGTGCATTGGCTCCGGTTGTGAGCTGTGCATCAACATCTGCCCGTTCGACGCTCTCAGCCTTCAGCACACCGACCGCGTCGATGACTTCTTCGGGGTGAGCACGGTCGATGAGAAGAAATGCACGGGCTGCCGACTCTGCGAAGACGTCTGCGGCTGGGACGCGGTGCACATCTTCCCGTTGAAGAGCGAAATACTGAAGCCGTGGGAAGCGTTGACGGAGCATGAGCGCGTGGTCGTGGTCGCGGCGCGGCAGGCGTCCGGGATTAACTAAACTCGGTCCCGGCGCGGCCTATTCAGTCATCGCTTCGCGTCGTGGCCCCTCAATCCTGATCTGAGCGTGCGGCTGCTGGCGTGCGTGTCGTTGCTCGAACGGCGGCCCACCCTTCGACAAACAGCTCTGAAACGATCCTGAACTGACCCGCCGCAGCCCCCGAAGGGTTCTCGTTTCATCCCTGATTGTGGCCATAGGCCATCTACGACTCGGGGTGAGCGGAATTGTTGTGCTTGCCAGCGCGTTCAGGCGTAGCTGTTGATTTTGGCGGCGAGCGCGATATCGCGGTCCGTGACACCGCCGGCGTCGTGGGAGCTGAGGTGGATTTCGACGCGATTGTAGACGATACGCAGATCCGGGTGGTGGTCCATGACCTCAGCGGACATGGCAACGCGAACGACGAATCCCATGGCCGCAATGTGGTCGGCGAAGGTGAAGGTGCGCGTGATGTCGGCGCCATCCGTTGAACTCCAGCCGGGGAGCTCCGTTAGCGCCGCGTCTACTGTCTCTTTCGCCATTCGTTTGGGCATTCGTTCCTCGCGTTATGTCGGCCTGTCGGCCTGTACCACTGTCCGCCTCTAGTATGAAGTCATGGTTGCCAACCGAACAGGAGCAGTGCGCGGCGGGCGCCGATGGTTCCTGGCCATGGGCGGGGGCGCCACGGCAGCGGCAGCTTTGGCTGCCAGCGGATGCTCTGGAAGCTCGCCCAATCCGCGCCCAACGCCCCCGCTTCGAAACGACCAACCGACGCTCTCGCCGCGAACCGCAACTCCGGGCACGCCATCACCTGGTAGCGTTTCGGGGACAACGCTTCGTTACACGGGATTCGTTTCGGGCGACGGAGTTTTCGATCCGCACAAGACGCAGGCAGGACCCTTCTATGGCCAGCAGGCGCTGGTGTACAGCCGCCTTCTGGCCTACGCGAGCCAGGTAGAAGGGACGATTGCGCCGGACCTGGCGGTATCGTTGCCCGAGCAGCCGGACGCACAGACGTACCTGTTCCGGTTGAACCAGAATGCGCGCTGGCACGACCAGCCGCCCCTCAATGGGCGCCCCGTGACGAGCGAGGATGTCAAGTTCAGCATCGCGCGCCAACAGTCGGGAGACACCTCCTTCGTGCGCAAGGCGCAGTGGACGAATGTCGAGTCAATCGAAACGCCGACCCCAGACCGCGTGGTTGTGAAGTTGAAGACGCCCCTGGCGACGGCGACGAACCTGTTCGCCGATGTGAACTCGTTCATCGTTGCGCCGGAGATGGAGAAGGCGGGGTTTGCAGCGGACCGGCAGGTGGGCAGCGGGCCGTTCCGCTGGGTGGAATGGAGCGAAGGCAAGTTTGCCACGGTCGTCCGAAATCCAGGTTGGCACGGGGGGAAGGCTCGCCCACACCTCGACGGCATCAAGTTGACGCAGGCGCAGAACGCGTCGGAGATCGAAGCGGGATTGCGCACAAAAGCGCTAGACGTGGCGTTCGTGGGCAGGAAGACGGCAAACCAACTGCGCGCGGGCAAGCCGGAACTTATGGAGCGGGACCAGACACTGGCGCAGTTTTACGGGATCCGATTCTTCCTTCCACAGTTCCCTTTCAACGACCTGCGATTCCGGTCGGCGGTGAGTTACGCGCTGGATCGCCGGGCGATGATTAGCCGGTTTTTCGCGGATTCGGGGGAAGTGAACCCGTGGGTGAGCACGGCGATTCGACGGTGGAGCCTGCCCCAGGCAGAGTTGGCGACGATGCCAGGCTATCGACCGGGAGCGGGCGGACGCGCGGAAGACATCAAGGAAGCTCGCGCCCTCTTGAACGCATTCAAGGCGGAGAAAACGCTGCCCCCGGAGCTGCCACTGTTCGTCGTGGATGCCGCGGAGAAGGCGATCGGCCTCGGGACGACGATTCGCGATCAACTCCAGGAGACGCTGGACCTGAATGTGAAGGTGTTTCCCGTACCGATCGGTGAACTGGCAGCGCGAGTGTTTTCTCAGAACGGCCCCTGGGCGGCGGCGCCGGACATTGGCTGGGTGGACCTCGACGACTGGCTCTATCCGTACTTCCACAGCTCGGGCACGAACAATTCCTTCGCCCTGAAGGACAGCGCAATGGACACGCTGATCGAGGCGCAGCGCACGGAACTGGATGAGAGCAGACGGCGCGAGCTTGGCTTCGAGATTCAGCGGAAGTTGCTCACGCTGAACGTCGGAATAAACCTCGTGAGCGAGACAATCGTGGGAATTCATTGGCCGTATGTGAAGAGCTTTCCGTTCGATGCGGCGGACGGGTATCAGCACCGCCTGGCGGACTGTCGGCTGGACCCGACGGACCCCACGTTCAAGGGCCGTTAACGCGGCAAGGTGACGCCGTACATCTCTCCGAGGAGGTCGAGGAACGCCGCCATCGGACCGGACTGCGGCTTATTGCGCCGGTACATCACGGCGATGTCGCGCTCGACGGGTTCCGCGGATTCGATATGCACCTTGTGGAGCGTGCCCAGCTTAATCTCTCGATCGACGGAGACTTCCGGGAGGAGGGCGATACCGAGGTTGGCCTCGACCATCTTTTTCGTCGCCTCGATGCTATCCAGCTGCATCTGCTGCTGCGGTACGACGCCGAGGTCGCGGAAGAGGCCGAGGATCATGCCGTAGTATCCGGAGTCGCGGTCGAAGAGGATGAGAGATTCTTCCGCGAGGTCATCAACCTTGACCGCACCCCGCTTGGCATAGCGGTGGTTGGAGGCGACCACGAGCACAAGTTCATCGCGATAGAGGAAGATCGTGCGCACGTCCGGGTGGTTGATGGGCCGACCGAGGCCGACCTGGACATCGTCGTCGAGGACCATTTGGAGGACCTCGTCGGAGTGACCGGTGCGCACGACGACGTCCACGCCTTCGTGATTATCACAGAAGGTCTTGAGCATGCGGGGGAGGACATAGGTGCCGACGGCGGGAGCGGTGCCGATGGAGAGGCGACCACCCGTGCCTTCGCGCGTGCCATCGAGCACGAGGAGGCCATCGTGTAGCGTGCGGAGGATGCGCTGTGCATAGGGAAGGAAGGCGCGGCCGGCGTCCGTTAGCTTCACGCCACGGCCCATGCGTTCGAACATGGGCTGGCCGACTTCGCGTTCGAGAGACTGGATGCGGTTGCTCAAGGATGGCTGGGCAACTTTGAGCAGCTCCGCCGCGCGGCTGAAGCTGCCGCAATCCGCGGCGGCGATGAAGGCATCCAATTGTGCCAATTCCATGGATAGCTCGCCCCCAAGCCATAGTGGCTACCAATGGATGAATGTACACAATTGGTGAGCCATAGGCTAGGGCTGGATATGTATTCGCAGGGACTTTAGTCGAAGTAGCGCGCGAGGATCCACGCCATCACGTCCGTGGCGGTGACGACACCGGCAACCTGATCATCGCGGACGAGGGGGATGTGGCGGAAGCCGCCGCCGCCCATCTTGTTCAGGGCGATAGCCATCGTATCGGATTCGCGAAGCATGACGGGATCGCTCGTCATCCATCGGGAAATCGGATCGCCGAGCCGTTCCGGGCGCCCGGCGATCTTGTGAAGGACATCCCGTTCCGTGAAGATGCCGACGACGCTTGTGCCTTCCGTAATCACGACTGCGCTGTCGGGGAGGTCGCGAAGGAGATCGACTGCCTCGGCGACCGTCGCGGACGGTCGGACGACGAGCGGCCGGGCAAGGCGTATGTCGGCAAGCGAAGCACTGAACTCGGTTTCGGAGAATCCCTGGGCGGTTTCGGGGATATCCACGCTACGAAGATCCGTCATGCACTCGGGGCATTCGTCGGAGCCTTCGAGGACGGTTGCGCCGCAGGCAGGGCATTCGAAGAGGTTGTGGGCTTTGGTGATCTCGGGCATGGATGCGCACCTGCCATGAAACGCCGAGCGGGCTGTTTGCACAGCCCGCTCGATTGGTGTTGCTGTTTGTTTAATTGGGTCTACTCAACGACCCAGGTTTCGCTGCCCCGAAGGAGGGACGCGAAGTCGGCGGGGTCATGGGACTTCGCCTCATCGACCTGGGCCTGGACCATGTCTTCGAAGGTCGGCTCTTCGATGCTGCGGATGATGCCGACGGGGACCGGGAATTCCGGGTAGTCCATGCCGACAAGGATGTTCGCGAGCGTCGGGTTGACGGCATGCTCATCGTGAATGAGAAGGCCTTCGTCGCTCTGGGCGTTCTCGACGACTTCCGCTGTGAAGCCGTTGAGGCGAACGCCGTGCTCGAGGTTCTTGCCGAAGCGGATGGGCTTGCCGTGTTCGATGTAGGTCATCCGCTCCTGGCGGACATCCTTGTTCGTGAAGGCATCGAAGGCGCCGTCGTTGAAGATGTTGCAGTTCTGATAGACCTCGACGAACGATGTGCCCTTGTGCTGGGAAGCTTTGTAGAGGGTCTCTTCGAGGTGCTTAATATCGCGATCGACGGCTCGGGCGACGAAGGTGGCGCCCGCCGCGAGAGCGATGCGGATAGGGTTCAGGGGCCGTTCCGTCGTTCCGTAGGGCGACGCCTTTGTGACCTTCCCCATCTCGGATGTGGGAGAAGGCTGGCCCTTCGTCAACCCATAAATGCGGTTGTTGAAGAGGATAACGTTGAGATTCACGTTGCGGCGCATCGCGTGAAGAAGGTGGTTCCCGCCGATGCTGAGGCCGTCACCGTCGCCCGTGATGACGAAGACGGTGAGCTCCGGGCGGGCGGTCTTGAGGCCCGTTGCGAGCGTGAGGGCGCGGCCGTGGATGCTGTGAAAACCATACGTTTCGAGGTAGTACGGGAAACGGCTGGAGCAGCCGATGCCGCTGATGAAGACGATGTTCTCGCGCGGGATCTTGAGTTCCGGGAGCATCTTCTGCATCTGGGCGAGGATGGAATAGTCGCCGCAACCGGGGCACCAACGTACCTCCTGGTCGCTGACGAAGTCTTTCCGTGTGAGCACGGGAAGATCGGAGATGAGGTTTCCGTTCGCTACCGTTGCAACCACGAGTTAGCCTCCACCCAGCGCGCTGACTGGGCCGAATGAGAGTTCGTAGGGGCCCGTGAGCCCGAGGACAGCGTCGATCTTCGCTTCGAGTTCGCCGATCTTGAACGGCTGGCCCGAGATCTTGTTGAAGGGGATCGCATCAACGAGGAAGAGCCCGCGGATGAGCAGCGAAAGCTGCCCCGCGTTCAGTTCGGGAATGATCACCTGTTTGAAGTTCTTCAGGACATCGCCAGTGTTCTTGGGCATGGGGTTGAGATAGCGAAGGTGGGCGGAGGAGACGCTCAGGCCACGTTTGCGGGCGTTCTCCGCAGCGGAGGTGATGGCGCCGTGGGTTCCGCCCCAACCGAGGAGCAGAAGGTCGCCGCTGGCTGGTCCCGTGACTTCGAGATCCGGGATATCGGCCGCGATGTTATCGACGCGGCTCTTGCGAATGATCGTCATGCGGTGATGGTTTTCCGGGTCATAACTGATATCGCCGGAGTGTTCCGACTTTTCGATTCCGCCGATGCGGTGTTCGAAGCCAGCCTGACCAGGAACGGCCCACGGACGGGCGAGCGTCTTCGGGTCGCGCAGATACGGTTGCCAGTTGTCAGCGGGCTTTGCGTATGAGTATTCGACTTTAGGGAGGTCGGCCATCGAAGGGACCTTCCATGGCTCGGAGCCGTTGCCGAGATAACCGTCGCTGAGATAGATGACCGGGACCATGTACTTGAGGGCGATACGGAAGGCTTCGATGGCCATCCAGAAGCAGTCCGAAGGCGTGGCCGGGGCGAGGATGACGACGGAGCTGTCGCCGTTGCGGCAATACATCGCCTGGAGCAAGTCGGATTGCTCGGTCTTGGTTGGCATGCCGGTGCTGGGCCCGGCGCGCTGCACGTCGATGACGACGAGCGGGAGTTCGGTCATGACGGCGAGGTTCAGCATCTCGCTCTTAAGCGAGAGGCCCGGACCGCTGGTACCGGTAAGCGCGAGGTGTCCGCCATAGGCGGCGCCAAGGGCAGAACCGATGGCGGCAATCTCGTCCTCTGCCTGGAAGGTCTTGATGCCGAACTGCTTGAGCTTCGAGAGCTCGTGGAGAACATCGGAGGCGGGGGTGATGGGGTAGCTGCCATAGAACAGCGGCAGGCCACTTTGGACGGAGGCGGCAACGAAGCCGAGGGCGGTGGCTTCGTTGCCCGTGATGAAGCGGTAGGTTCCGGGTTCGACCTTCGCCGGGGCGACTTCGTAACGCGCGCGAAACAACTCCGTGGTTTCACCGAAGGCGTGTCCAGCATGCAGCGCCCGCAAGTTGCCATCGAGCACCGCGGGGTTGCGCCGGAACTGCTGGGTGGCCCACTTGATGGTCCCTTCGAGGGGGCGGCCATAGAGCCAGAGCACGAGGCCGAGGGCATAGAAGTTGCGCGAACGGAACTTGGCCTTGGCGTCGAGGGCAACGCCTTCGAGGGCGAGTTCGTTCTGGCGGGTGATGCGGATCTTGATGAGCTGGTAGGCGCCGAGTGAACCGTCTTCGAGGGGGTTAGTCGTATAGGCGGCCTTCTTCAGGTTGACGGGGGTGAACTCATCCTCATCAACGATCAGCAGGCCGCCGGGACGAAGGTCACCAACGTTGACCTTGAGCGCCGCGGGGTTCATGGCGACGAGCGCATCCGGTTGGTCGCCGGGTGTGCGGATATCGTTACTGGAGAAGGAGAGCTGGAAGCCGGAGACACCCGGGAGGGAGCCCGTGGGAGCGCGGATTTCCGCCGGGAAGTCCGGGAGCGTGGCGATGTCGTTGCCGAAGACGGCGCTCGTCTTTGTGAACTGTGTACCCGTGAGCTGCATACCATCGCCCGAGTCTCCGGCGAAGCGAATGGTGACTCGGTCGAGTTCTTCGACAATCTGCTGGGGCCGAACTGGTGTTTCCGTCGTCATTTGGCTGCGCTAACCACCCTCTGGTTTCTCCATGACCTGGTGCGGCCGGGGAGGAAGATTAAGCACCGATTCCGGGTAGGCCTCGGTGAATTGGCCGATGAGAGTGCCGAGCCGGGCAAGCCCAACCACGCGCCCATCCTGCACCACGGGCAGGCTGCGGTAACGGCGTTGCTGCATGGTGGCGATCGCTTCAGCGACACTGCGGTTTGCAGCGATGGTTCTCGGTTCCCGCGTCAACGCAGTGGCGCCAATGGGCTGGTCCCAATCGAAAGCCTCGGTCATGCACCGGGAGAGAACATCCCGCTCTGTGAAGATCCCTTCGACGCGGTCCCCATTCATGGCGAGCACGCAGGAGAGTTTCTCATCTTGCATCTTGGCCACGACCGTTCGGACCGAGTCGTTCGAAGAGATTGTCACGGGCGCATCAAGGCGGACGTCAGCGAGCGGCTGATCCATAAACTGCTTGAGAGGCGAACGATCCATCGGTACGTGTCACTTCCGCGCGGGGCTACGGCAGGACGACAGGCCTCGCAAATCGGCGATGGCCAGATTCCGTACCTCGAACAGTGTACGCCCAAATGGTCTGACGTGCAGCCTCGAAACGCTCCATGGTGCGCGGCATTACCCCGGATCTTCACCGTTTGAATGGAATCAACGGATTCGGTAGCCGAGCTCCCGAATTGCCCGGTGTTCCTGCTGTGCGGATGCCATAAACGCGCCGATAGTTCCGGTACTCGCCCCTCGACAGTGGAGACACGGCCGTATGGCTTCCAACGCGCAAATCCAAACCCTCAAAGCTGACTTCCTTGAATCAGCACTCTACGATGAACCCGGCATCGCGGGGCTTCCGCGGCTCAGCCGTGGTTCGCTCCTGGCGCCGCTCAGCCGCGCCTTCGACCTCGCGGAGGGGCGCAAGCCCGGCCACGCCCAGCGCGTCGCATACGTGGGCGTGTACCTGGCCGGAGAACTCGGACTCGAACCCGCTCGCATCGAGGAAGTCTACTTCGCTTGCTTGTTGCACGATGCCGGGATGTCCGCGACGGCGACCGGTCCACGGATGGACCCCGTTCGGGGCGCGCGCATGATCTCCGGGTCCGGCGCGACCAGCGACTTGCTTGGGGCGCCACCTCCCGGGAAATGGGCGGACGTCATCCACTCCCTGGCTCTGCATTGTGAGCTCGGAGCGCGTATCGCCAGGAAACTTGGCCTTGGGGAGGCGGTTGCGAAGGCCGTTGCGACACATCACGACTGCTGGGATGGCTCGGGCCTGCCGGGCGGGAAGCCGGGGAAGGGTGGCTCAATAGTCTCGAGAATCGTTGCCGCAGCTGATCGCGTGGAGTCAATCATCGACGTCGAAGGTTCACCGCTGTTGGTTCGGCGTCGGGGGCCAAGTCTCGTGCGGGAGATGGCGGGGAGCGAGATGGACCCGGACATTGCCGCCACGATGGCCAACATTGCCGCGCGGGACGATTTCTGGATCGGCTTCTACGATGGAGACCTTGCTTCATGGCTGATGTCGCTCAATTACGGCGGCATGATGACGAACGAGGAGTTGTTCGATTTCCTTGGGGTGATCAGCGACGTCGTGGATGCCAGGAACGGTCGCGAGGCGGGCCGGGGGCGCCGGGTGGCGGAACTGTCGTATCGAATGGCGCTGACATGCGATATGACGGAGCGGCGGGCCGGGATGGTGAAAGCCGCCGCCCTCTTGCAGGATATTGGGACGCTTGGCGTGCCGGTGAAAGTGCTGAGCAAGCCGGACATTCTCTCGATAGACGAGATGTCCGCCGTGCAACTTCACCCCACATTCGCGCGCGACATCGTGAGCGAAGTGCCGGGCTTTGGGGCGCCGGCATGGTGGGTTGGGTGCCATCATGAACGCATTGACGGAAAGGGCTACCCCGGCATGCTTGAGGGCGACGAGGTGCCAATCGAGGCGCAGATCATTGGGATGTGTGAAACCTACGAGGCGCTGACGAGCGACCGGCCCTATCGCAAAGCAATGAGCGGAGAAGACGCGATGGACGTGCTCCAGGGCCTCACAGGTACTCGCTTCGATGGATACCTGCTTTTGCGCTTCGAAGCTGTCTGT
>Ga0163144_10026745_pt1 | contig 11205 bp, 16 predicted proteins | sample OliLak19BULKMAT1_FD_123175 | JGI IMG/M metagenome (GOLD analysis project Ga0163144, IMG submission 123175) | Freshwater microbial mat bacterial communities from Lake Vanda, McMurdo Dry Valleys, Antarctica - Oligotrophic Lake LV.19.BULKMAT1 | ecosystem: Environmental > Aquatic > Freshwater >... | reverse complement strand
CAAATGGAACATTTACATTTGGTTCTGCTCCCGATATTCCAAATGGAACATTTACATTCGGTCCTGCTCCAGTTATTCCAAATGGAACATTTACATTCGGTCCTGCTCCAGTTATTTCGACTGTAGAATTTACATTCGCTCCTGCTCCAGTTATTTCGTGTACAGAATTTACATTCGGTCATGCTCCAGACTTACAGGTCCAATTCCCGCCTACTATACCAACAATAGATATAACTGTATCGTTATTAGTGCCAACTTTACCGTTGAGCGTAGATTGGGGCACTCCCCCAACTTTGCCGTTGAGCGTAGATTGGGGTATTGTCCCAACTTTGGAAATTGATTGGGGTACTCCCCCAGATTTACCGTTGAGCGTGAATTGGGGTGCTGTCCCAACTTTGCCGTTGAATGTGGAATGGGGTACTCCCCCAGATTTACCGATTGAATGGGGTACTCCCCCAGATGTGCCGATTGACTGGGGTGCTGTCCCAGATTTGCCGATTGACTGGGGTGCTGTCCCAAACATAATGGTCGAATTTCCGCTTGCCATACCAACAATAGATATAGCTGTCGATGTAAATGTGGATGTATTGTTACCAACTTTGCCGTTGAGCGTAGATTGGAATGTTGGTAATATCCCAGAAGTGAAGATTGACTGGACAACACCTATACCTACTCTTGATGTGAAATTCCCAGATGTTATGCCTAACTTGACGATTGATTGGAATATTGCTGGGCTTCCAGAGGTACAAATAAATTGGAATACTCCTCCAACAATATCTTGTGTTGTTAGCGTAGAATGTCCTACGACTCCAACTCCATTTAGAAAGAACATGACATTAGATGATAATTTCGTTGATGATTTTAATGACGATGATTATGAAATAGAAATTAATGGACTTGGAATTCCTTCTGAAATCAAGATTGTTGTTCCAAAATTTCCAGAAATTAAAATTTCTCATAATATCCCTAGTTTCATAGAAATAAAATCAAATATTCCTGAAAAGATAATGATCTATCAAGATGAAAGTTTGCCAAAAGAAATTAGAATTATTTCCGATCCAATTCCAGAACAAATTTTATTAAATGCAGAGGCTGTTCCTAGATCTATTGAAATAGATGCATCTAAAATTCCAGAATTTATAACATTAATTGCTCCAGATCTTCCTAGTATAATAAAACTAGATGCTTCGGACATTCCAAATTCCATTAAAGTTACTGGGATTCCAAACTCTATTGAGGTTAAGATGCCTACGGAAATCATTGCAAAATTAGAATTGCCAGAAAATCTTGAAATTCCACTTGTTTACAAGGGAGATCCAATTCCAATTAAATTTGATACATCTATTCTTTCAAATGGAGAAGAACAAGTTTGTTTTGCTTTAGTTCCATGTAATAAAAAATGAGAATAAAAAAATATAAAAATAATCAATATGTAACAACAGATGAAATTTGGATACGAAATCCTTTTAAAGAATCAAAAGCTGTTGATATTAATTTTCTTGGAAAAGAAGAAATTAATATATTTATTAAAAATGAAGAACAAAACATACGATCTTCTTATATTGAAATGGATAAAATGGAAGAGTTTTCCATGGATAACATAATTATTGTTTCAGATGGTTATAATTGGAAAGAAAAACAATTAATTTTGGCAGATCTGCCGAATAGTGATGTAAAAATAATAGGAGTAAATGGAAGTCTTTCCCAATGGAATATGGTAGGAAAAGAAGCTGTTAAAAAAAGAGTCATGGCTTTTTATATTATCAACAATCCTTATAGTGAATCAATGAGATTTCTTCCTAAAAAACATAGTTATTATCCGAATATAGTTTCTTCTACAAGAACTTATTCTCCGTTTTTAAAAGAATATAAAACACAACCTTATCTTTATAGGCCGACTCCAGATGTAAATTATTCTGGATTGGGTGATGTTGGCATGACATTGGATGATTATAGAAATCCAATTTGCGCAGCTATTAGTTTTGCAGTTCGGAGAAAAGCAAAAAAAATACTTTTATTTTGTTGTGATGAGGCTTTTGAAGAAAAAAGACCAGGATCTATTGAAATGAAAAATGGTTTGTATCAATATCCGCAACAAGTCATGTGTCAAAACATAATAGATAAACAGTGTTATTGGCTGAAAAAGAATGCAATTGAAATAAAAGACTGTTCTTATGGAATAAAATATGAAAATATAGAATATATAAATTTTGAAAATATAACAGATTTTTTTAAGAAGGATTAATGTGAATAAATTTGGATTTCTTAACGCAGATGATTTTAAAAGATGGATAAAAAAAAATCATAATGAAGAAGCGGTAAAAGAAACAAACTTAATAGGAACTACAGTAGAATCAAAATATTCTGGAAAAAAAATTGCTAAAAATATGACTTTAGAAACAGGAAGTGCTGGCAAAGTAATAAGAGAATTTGTCCAATTTGGTGGAGTTATAAAAGAAATAGATGGAAGCGAATATTTGATAGAAGTAGAATCTGGTTCTTTTTTTACAAATAAAAGAAATGTCATTGTTTGATTTTTGCTAACATTATTGAATTTTTTGTTATTAATGCTTTTTCATTTATAGTTGTATTCTTTATTGTTCCTGAAAATTGGTGAGAAGGAAGATTTGAGTATCCTCTTTTTCTCAATGAAATTTTTAATTTTTCAAATGATTCTGCAGATTCTAAGAATAATTCGTGTGACATTTTATATTCTGTAACCATATTATTTACTTTAGCGGAAACTTCTCGATTCATATTTAATGAAGCAATATCTCTAGCTCTTGTAGGAAAAACTTTCGTTGTATATGGGAAAGATGTTATGACTTCTATTCCTTTTTTATCTAATTTTGCAAGATATATGTAAAGTTTATTCTTTTCCACTCATTAATTCCTTAAAAAATTCCTCTAAAACAATGGCTGCGTAATCATCTATTTCTCCAAATTGATCAAAAAAAGCAATTAATGCAGAACAAAACTGGTCTTCATTTGTATTTTCTTCATCCATTTAGATATATAATATAGAAATAAATTAATTTTTAAAGGGAAAAAATGAGTATTTTTAAAATTAAATTAAAGAATGCAAAACAAGGGCTTTTAGATGTTTACGACAATCAAAGAACTGTTTATATAACTGGTCCTAATAAAATAAATAGAAAACTAAAGGATGGAGATACATTTACAGATTGTAATTATTGGAAAAGATTTGCTTATCCAAATGTTGGCTTAGAAGAATCTTTTATAGAAGTTTTAGAAGATGATGGAACAATTTATAGTGATCAAATAATCCATAATACATATCCAAAAGTTTATGACATTTCCACTTCTGCGAATAGCACATATAGTGAAAATCAGGTAAAAATACAGGAAGAGACAGGTAGTTTTGCCCTTTTTACTCAAATGACCAACCGAAGCAGCGATGAGGTTAAGGTCAAATTAAATGGTTTAAATACTGCTATTTTGGACCTTCCAAATGGCAGCACTCAAACATTTAATTTTGGCGAACTACCAATTGGATTAATAGAAATTCAAAATGAATCTGAAAATATCGTAGATATTCAAATTATAGTTTCTTTGCAAATTATTACTAAGAGTTAACTAATTTAAAGAAAGGAACTCATGCCAAGTCTAATCAAACAAGGTGAAGCTAGAGTATTTACAAAAAATGGAGAAGTTTTTGTAAATATTGCTTTAGAATTAACTATAAAATTAGATGGATTGACCTCTCAAAATTTTGATTCAAAATCAGAAAAAAAAATAGAAACTAAAATTGAAGAAAAAGTTAATTGGGAAATACCTGATTTCAACTCTAATAAAATAAACTTTGGAAAATAAAGAGGAAATTATGAAGTGTATTGGTGCAGATGTTGGAACTTATAACTTAGTTATGTGTCGAAGAAATGAAGAAAATGATTTTTATTATAAAAAAGAAATAAATGCTTTTTTAGAATTGCCATTAGAAAATCGTTTTGTTTTTAATATGATGAAAAATGCTGGAGTGCCTCTTATTGAAAATACAGAGTCCAATATGGGATATGCACTTGGTGAAGCTGCTGTAAATATGGCTTATACAATGAGTCAAATTGAATTAAAAAGACCTATGAAAGATGGATGTTTAAATCCAAAAGAAAGAAACGCTCAACAAATAATGAATGTTATGTGCCATAGTCTTATTGGAGAAATTGAAGAAGATGATACTACATTATATTATTCAGTACCAGCAAATGCTATCAATAAAGAAACAGATGCTGAATATCATGGAAAATTATTAGAGGCAATGTTTAAAGCTTATAAAAGTGAAAAAGGATATAAACTAAATCCATATCCAATAAATGAAGCTCTTGCTTTAGTATATGCAGAACTTGGACATAAAGCATACACTGGAATTGGCGTGTCATGTGGTGCAGGAATGATTAATGTTTGTTACGCCATTTATGGTGCTCCAATATTTCAATTTTCATTAGTTAATAGTGGAGATTGGATTGATAAAATGGCTTCAAAAGCGATTGGTGAAGAAACAACAACTTATGTAAATTGTGAAAAACTAAAAACAGATTTAACAATAGAAAGTCCTGATACATTGGTTCAAAGAGCTATAAAAACTCAGTATGAAATAATGATTCAGCATACAGTTTCTGGAATAAAACGGGGAATTGAAGAATTGGGCAATAAAGCCAGATCGGAAACTCCACTTGATTTTATAATTGCTGGAGGAACTAGTATGCCACAAGGCTTTGATATATTGTTTAAAAAGATATTGGATCAAGCGAAAATTACATCTTTAAAAATAGGTAATGTAATTCGTCCAAATGATCCTTTATTTTCGGTGGCACGCGGTTGCCTTATTGCCGCAGAAAACGCGAAATGAAAGGAAAAGAATGAGAAAGACAGTAAGTGATCTTGGTGCTGGAGCATATTTACTTATGCACGGACATAAAGTGGTAGGAAGAAAAGGAAGAGATTTTATTTTCGAAGTGTCTGAAAACGAAGAATTAGAATTTGAGCAAAGAAAACTTGAATATCTATCAAGTGAATTTCATCGTTTCGATTCTTATATCATGTCTCTCAAAAAGGTTGGAGATTATTCTTTCTAATGAAAATCGAAGATCTCGAATATTTTGTTGGTAAAATATGTTCAGTATTTACAGTTCCTACAAATAGGGATTTTAAAGCAGAAAATCCATCTACATTTCCACAACCTATTTTTCATTACTTCGTAGGCAAAGTCTTAGAAGTGACAAATAGAGGCGTCTCTATAGAACAATGGAATAGCGAAAAAAGATTAAGAACATTCTTTTTTTTAGATCATATTGTTTCTATATCAGAAGAAGAAATATTAGATCCTTCTAATCCTAAAGATGTTTCTATAATAGAAGAATATAAAAAAGTAAATGAGATTGCTAAAAACAAAGCTGAAGAAAACATTAAACAATTAAAACAAACACAAAAATATGTAGATATTGCAGATCTTCAAGATATTAGTGGAAAATCTCATTGAAATCAAATTTTAATCCTTCCCAATTTGCACCAGCAATTAATTCATATTCTTTTTCTTCTTTAAAAATATATTTTTTTATAATTTCAATTCCACAATTAACCAACATTTTATTCCAATCTTTATGTTCTTCACTTGATCGAACATATCTAACTTCTAAAAATCCATTTTGAATTAATTTCATTGCCATTTGAGGAAGTGCTTTTCCGCCATGTATGTCAGCATCTAAACATAAAACAGGAATAGATCCTTTAAGCATATTTATTTGGTTTTCCGATATGTTTTTTCCACCCAAGGCAACGGATTTAAATCCGCAAATATCTAACGATATAGAATCAAATTCTCCCTCTGTAATATACACTTTTTCTTTTGCTGAAAACCAATTTTTGGAGTATAATACATCGCCTTTGCTAATACCAAGTTCTTTTGGTGGTCCAAGATATCTAGAATATTGCCCAGGATCACCAATATATCTTCCATTATAATAAATTAAATTTTTATTTCGATCATAATATGGAATTAATATTCTATTTCTATATCTTCCTCCTGTGCAAATTAAAAGTCCTTCATTTGATAGTTTTCTTTTTTCCAAATAATCTGCTGCTTCTTTTCTTAAACGATGACATGATGGTAAATCTTCAAAATTATAACAATCTATTGGCAATTCTAAATGATCTTTCTTTTCTAGTTCTTCCTTTACTACTTTTTCTTTTTTATTAAATATATCATTTACTTTTTGTTCTAATTCTGCGAGTCCGCTACTTCCACCAATGTCTAATATTTCTAAGGCTCGATCATAAGAGCATTGTTCTACTTTCATAACTAAACCAACCAAATTTCCTTTTTTGTCAGTTTTCCAGCAATGATATACTCCTAATTCACTCTCTGTTTTACCTCCATCTGGATTGCACCAGAGGTGATGCTTTCGATCATCACAAAAAATAGAATTTAGTTTTATTTCAGATCCACTAATGACAACATTATCAAATCTTGATTCTGCCCATTCTAGAAATCTGTCGTGGTCAATCATATTGATATCTTACCACTTGTAGACAAAATTGCAATTTTCATCTATAATAACATTATGAAAATAGAACATATCTCAGTTTCTCGTGGGAAATCTTACAAACAATGTCCTTATTATTATAAATTAAAATATCACGAAAAGATTCCAAATCCAGGAGAAGAACAATTTTATTTTGTTTATGGAAAAATAGTTCATAAAATAGCAGAACAATATGTTATTGAAGAAGGAAAAAGAAATATAGACATTATCGCTAAAGATGTTTTAAAAGGAAAAATAGAAATTGAAAATGGAAAGAAGGCTCCAAAACTACCAAGTGATTATCAAAGAAGATTTCCAAAACACATTAAAGCATTGATAAATTTAAATAATATGGTTGGCTCAAAAGGTGTTACAGAATATAAATTCAGATATGATCTAGAACCTCCAAAATCAAAATTAGTTCTTGGTTTTATTGATAGAATAATTATTAATGAAAATAAAGCATGGATTATAGATTATAAAACAACAAAAGAAGGTCCATATAGAGAAAATAAAGAAACAATTAAATATGACCCACAATTAAGAATGTATGCTAGAGTTGTTCAAAAAGAATTCAAAATTCCTGCACAAAATATAAAAGCTGCTTTGTACTACTTGGAAGATGAGAAATTTATTCATTCTTCTTATAGCGAAGAATCTTTAGATAATGTGGAAAAAGAACTTTTAAATCTTTATGATTCCATTAAAGAACATGAATCAGATGATGCTCGCGGCGTCATTGGTCCGCATTGTAAAAGATGTGAATATAAAACAATATGTCCTTTTTTCAAGAGTAGTCAGAGAAAATTTAATTGGGACGGCGATTTATCTTCTCTCTAACTACTTTCTTGGAAGTGGAATATATTCTCTGTCAAATATCTTATTGAAATCAGTATGATTTACAATTGTTATTCTTCTTGCAATTGAGCCTGTTTCCAACAACCAATTGTGTTGATTTGCTGTAAATATATATTTAATAGAATTTAGTGGAGTAAAAAAACCTATTCCATCACCAGAATTAGTATCTGTTGTCCCCCAGCAAACTCCTACTAATTCTCCTTCTTGACTAATTAATCCACCTCCAGATCTTCCTGGTCTTGGACTATTAATTTTTGTAATAAAATTATAAGGCTCACCAGCCCCAGTTATAGATTCAAATCCTGCTGAAATTACTTCATAACGGGCAACTTCGTCTCCATTGTCACATCCTAGAGAGTTGAACATTTCCCCCATTTTGGGAGTAAATTTGAAGCTTATAGGAGTACATGAAGGCATCCAGTCTGGTTTAAACCTTAAAAGACTAACATCATAACCTTTTCTGTTGCTCCAAAACAGAACTTCTGCATCAAATTTTGTTGATTTTTCTAGTTTTTCACACTTATACCAACAAACAATTTCAGAATTGTTTTTTAAAGGAATAGAATAATCTCTATTTCCTTTCCAAAGATGACCACAAGATATAACATATGCAAAACCAGCATTTTTGTCAAAATAACAAATTGTTCCTGATCCCAATGCTGATCCAACTTTTATTTGAACAGAATTTTTGAGATATTTCTCATATACTGCGCTTCTATCTTCTTTCAGAATACATAATTCAGACCGTTTACCGTTATAAACAGAGTGAATTGGTGCAGATAGTGATATTGTGCTATAAAACACAATAAATATAAAAACTAAAACAATTATTGAAATCCGTTTCATTTTGTCAGCCTCCTTGCTAGACTATAAATATATATGATAAATAATTTAGGACTTTTTATAACACATCATATCTTTTTAACCGAAGATCAATTTCGCGAGTTAATTGAAGAAAAAACAACATCTACGCTAGCTCATTGTGTTCCAACTTGGGTAGATGCTAAAACAGGGAAAAATAGCGAACCTTCACAAGAAATATTTTGCAAATATAAATTGATAAATTCTAAAGAAAAAAACAATGAAATAAATGTAATAAAAAATAAAGAATTTGAAATATATGTTCCACAATCAGATTGGAAACCACCAGAAAATATAGATTTTGAAGCTATTTCTTCATGGAAAAGCGAAGAAAGAATGAAGTTTTTAAAAGAAAGAGATAAATGGTGGTTCAATAATCCAAAATTGCCAGACTCAAGAGATTTGGAAAATGGTTATTTGCGATTTGAAATAAAAATAAAATCACTAAAAATATTTGATAAAGATTATTCTGTTCAACATATTATTGAAATATCCAGAATAAATAAACTTTTAGAATCATTTTGCTAAATAAAGCATGGATTTTAAACAATGGCTTTTTGAGGTAGGGATGGGCGTAGGCGTTGGCAGTGGCATGAGTCCTCTACAACAAAGACCTATGCCAACGGCAATGCCTACTTATTACGCAGATATTGATGTAGAAAAAGATCCTAGAAATCAAAATGGTCAACTTCCACCAGTTACAAGGAAAAAGAAGAAAAAATGAAAAGTTTTAAGCAATTTTTGATAGAGATGCCAATCAATAATTTTCAGTTAAAAGGACAATGGGGAAAAGACGCCAAAAGAAAATATGGTTATGATTCTAAATCCAGTGGCATTTTAGAAAATCCAAAAGGGATAGAAAAGATTCATCGTTTATGGTCAAATAGCAAACAAGACTTTGATTTTTATTTTTTAAGAAGCTCCAAAGCCTATAAACATGTAGAAGTCGGAATGGTCGAACCAAAATGGGTAAAAGAAAATCTTGATTTAGATATTAAGCCAAATGATGATAATATAACAGTAATATTTACTAATAATAATGCCGCAGATCGTCAACCTTTAAATAGCTGGACTATAGGTCATCGACTTGGTCATGCAATTGCAAGAACAGAAGAATATAATTATTATTTTCAAAAAGCAATTGAAACTGATTTTAAACAAATATTAAAATCAGTTTATGGTCTGGATTCTAAACTTCATGTGAGTTATTCTGATTTTGATAAACAATTAAAAGCTTTAGCTTCTGCTCTAGGAACAATGAAATCCGCTAGAGATGGAACTCTTCGCAACTTCAATGAGTTTTTACATGAATTATTAGCTCAATATTTAATAACAGGTAAAATAACATTTAATAATTTAACAAGAAGTTTAATTTTGAGAAAAAGATTTGCTTGGGGAAATCCAAGTAATTTGACTAAATATTATATAATTTCAGATGAAGAATTAGAACAATGGAATGATACAATTCAATATTATTCTAAAAAATATGAAGATGGTCTCGATCAGCTTTTATCAAGTTTTAACGGTTCAATATTTGTAATGTAGAGGAAAAATGGACAAAGAAATTTTAGACGAATTAGAAAAAGAAATAAGTAAAGTTGTTGACCATTGGGTTTCTTCTGTTTTAAAAAATATGCTGATTGGACAATCTTCAAGTGAACCAAAAAATACTAGTTTACTTCAAAAGTTCAAGCATGGTTTGTCAAATTGGTGGCATGGAAGTGAACATGAAGACAATCCATATCGTTGGCAAAATAAATTTGGTAATTTAGGAGTAAAAGAATCATTAAATCCTTTTTTTATGTTTAGTTTATCTGAATATAAGGAAATAAAAAATCAAATTGAATCTTTTGAATTAATTTTAAATGAAAGTAATGATTTTGATAATTTAAAATTAATGCAAACTATCAAATCTGCTGCTCAGCAATTAAAAACCAATATTTATCTTATAGTTTCTAAACTTTTATTGAAGAAACAATTAGAATATTTAAAAGTACAAAAAGTAACATCTAATTCAGAAACACCATTTGCACCTCCGGAAACTAAAGGCGGCAAACCTACAATGCCTATTGATTCGGACGCTCCGTCTAAGTCTCCAGAAGAAGCTAAGTCTCCAGAAGTAGTTAAGTCTAAGTCTCCAAAAGAAGCTAAGTCTAAGTCTCCAGAAGTAGTTAAGTCTAAGTCTCCAGAAGAAGCTAAGTCTAAGTCTCCAGAAGTAGTTAAGTCTAAGTCTCCAGAAGTAGTTAAGTCTAAGTCTCCAGAAGAAGCTAAGTCTAAGTCTCCAGAAGAAGCTAAGTCTAAGTCTCCAGAAGAAGCTAAGTCTAAGTCTCCAGAAGAAGCTAAGTCTCAAAAGGAAAGATTATATGAAATTTTTTTTAGTGAAGAAAACTTAACTTCTGAAAAGATACTTAATACATTAAAAGATATTGTTTTTAGAAATAATTTATCTCAAAGAAGAAAAGATAACTTAGAAACTTGGATATTAATCAAGAAAAGAAAAATTGCACAAATGGGGAATGAAAGTGATAGACTTCAATATTTAGAAAATATTCTTACAAATAAAGATAGCGAAGACTTAAAAAAACTAGCTGAATCTTTCAAATCAACGCCAAATGAATTTATAGAAAAAATAATAGAATTAGCTAAAAAATAAATTATTCATCCTCATCCTCATCCTCATCCTCATCCTCATCCTCATCCTCATCCTCATCCTCATCCTCATCCCATTCATCTTCATCTTCATCCTCATCCTCATCTTCATCTTCATCCTCATCTTCATCTTCATCTTCATCCTCATCCTCATCCTCATCCTCATCCTCATCCTCATCCCATTCATCTTTATCTTCATCTTCATCTTCATCTTCATCACAATCATCTTCATAACTATTTTTTATCAAATCAACTTCTCCCCAAGACCAATCTGTAATTCCTTTTGACTCATATAGAT
>Ga0163144_10026744_pt1 | contig 11205 bp, 10 predicted proteins | sample OliLak19BULKMAT1_FD_123175 | JGI IMG/M metagenome (GOLD analysis project Ga0163144, IMG submission 123175) | Freshwater microbial mat bacterial communities from Lake Vanda, McMurdo Dry Valleys, Antarctica - Oligotrophic Lake LV.19.BULKMAT1 | ecosystem: Environmental > Aquatic > Freshwater >... | reverse complement strand
TCCATTAGCAACAATTTTCTCCTGCTTGAATTGGCGGACATTTAACTGACCCGTAGCTACAATAAACACAGCAGTCGCCTTGCAATGGTTTAAGTCGAGTTTTACATTGTTCACATTCGTAAAAATATACACAAGCGTCTGTCGGCATAATTTCAGTTTTCTTGTGTCCGCAGTTAGGGCAGGTCAACGTTGATTGCGTTTCAACTGTCTTGCCGTTATATGTTGTGCAACTGTCGCAAGTTCCGTGCATTTTATTTCGTTTATAGTTCCAAATACTTGCGATTAAAAATCCGAACATTCCAGTGTAAAGAAAATATATCCAGTAGTCTCTGTCGTTAAAATGATAGGCATAAAAAATTAATAGTCCGCTTGGTATGGCAACTATTAAAGGATACATACAACGGTGCTTGCGATACGAAAAATAAAGTCCGCCAACAGAAATCAGAACCATTGCTTGAAAAATCCACATTGTCCACCCACCAAAAAGTTCAAAACTCCCAAGTCCAAGGGCAGAAGCGGCAAATGCAAAAAGAGGAAAACAGCAAGGTGAAAATATTGCGGTCAAGAAAAGTCCAACTGTTCCAAATTTGACTATGTTACTTGTCAATTTTATTTGCTATTTTTCTGTCGTTTAATTATTGCACTCTCGGTCTGGTAGGGTTGCATATAACTATTCACTAACCGAAGTATTTTGATACTTGATTTGCAAGTTACTTTACTATTGTATTACTAAGCTACTAAACCAGTTTTGGTTCCGCCATTAATCCGGCCTTACTTAACCATTTTTTCAACTCATCTAGAGACTTCGTATTTTCAGTAACATCCTTCTTTGTCAGATCAAGGATATAGTTTATTGTTTCTTTTGAAGAATTATCCATTTCAGAAAATTTCTCATTCGGAATATTAATTGAAAGTCTTAGATAATTGCCTTCTTCCATCATTTCCAACATTTCATAGTCAGTAGCTTTATTAACACCCCGCATCATAATATCAGAAATTCTTGTTGCCCAAAAAAGGAGTCCACTTGACTTTGCTTCACTGGCAGTTATGACGCCTGAGTAGGTGCCAGTTCCCAGACTTAAAACATGCACCTCATCATAGTCAATATCCTCCCCTTTTATAATTTCTGAATCATACTCATGGGCGTTCCGAGAAAACTCTGACAAAGCTCCTAGCGATGGATTATTGATAAAGACACCACCATCTATACAAAGTCGGTGGGGCATTTCTTTTCCATTTGGATATTCAAATTCATAGGCCGGTAAATACGTTGGTGCAGCTGAAGTAGCTCGGCAAGCATGATATTGCAAAATATTCTGTCCAGGGTTTTTCCGCGAAGATCGACTCTTTAAAAACAAAGGCATGTTATTATTTAAATCGTAGCTTGAAATCATAATTTGTGTAAGACTGTCATTCAGCCTTGCGTCACCAAGTACTTCAGAAAAAACTTTATGTACCCCTTTGTCGAGGTACTTTGGATTTCTGGCATCTGATAAAATACCTAATTTATTAGCCAGCCAGCCTCGAGGAGGAAAAATTTCTTTACCTCTTTCCTTATAAATGTTCATTATATAATTAAGATCATATTTTGCTTCCTTTACTCCGGGTGCTTTTGGCAGAGTAATACCGCAAGCTATAAGTCCACCGGTTGATGTTCCAGCAATCAAATCAAAACTTTCCCATATAGGTTTACCTGTAAATTCTTCTACTTTTTCGAGAATAGAAACAGGTACTATTCCGCGTAAACCGCCGCCATCAATGGACAAAATTCGAAATTTTTTCATAGTTATGTGTGATTAGTTTGTGCGAAAGTAGTTTTATAATTTTAATATAAAGAAAAAGAGAAGAAAAGATTTCTTTGAATATTAAACTATTGATTTAGATTTGGGGAGTATTATAGTGTTACTTTAAATGGTAATGAATCTTCAATAATCAATCTGAGTTTACAGCAAGGATTTGGATTACCAAGCAGAACAGAATTGCTAAGTAGCTTTAATCCTAAATCGCCGTTTGACCTCTTGATTTATAACCCACCCAATCCTTTCAATGACCTCGATTTTGCAATACAGGATAATTTAAGAAAATGCTACCTGCTACTTTCCGATATTGATGGTCAGAATATGTACAGCAACAATTTTTGTTTAGATATTGTACCTGTGTTTTTTATGCCCAATGTATTTAGTGCAAATGGTGATGGTTTGAATGATAAATCTGCTCCTGCCACTTTTGGAATAGAATACTATACCATGACTATTTATGGTCGCTGGGGCGAAAAGCTTTATTCAGGAAGCGAACCATGGGATGGCACTTTTAACGGTCAAACGGTTGTGGATGGCGTTTATTTTTATCAGATATTTTTAACTGAAAACATAAAAAGGGTGATAAATAAAGCTGGCGTAATGCATGTTACAAAATCGAATTTTATTAGTTCTATTTGATACATCAAAATTTAATTTTGCAAAATATTATCCTTCACAGAAGGATTCGAGTAGAGGAAATCTACTTTCAACAAAGAATTGTTTACTTAATATTAACTGCGTCTATACTAGAATATCAATGTTACGGTAAAATTCCGTATAGTTTATTTATTTTTTTACTGCTTTTTTTATTGATAATAATTCATCAAATTATTTTTAATAGATATACATGTCCTTTGGTCACTAGTCAAAATTAAAATTCCAGCTAAGGCATTACTAAATTTTCTGACAATGCTTGTTATGAAAGTGTCCTGATAAATATCGATAGAGAGTTTATTCTGTTTTAGTAACATTCCAAAAATAAATTCGTAAATGCCTAATTTATAACTATATGTAATTCGCCAGAGGCACATCAACGGCGAACTTTGGGTGAAATTCCTATAGGTTACTCATCTGAATTATTTTGTAATAATCTTATCAAAATCAATGATTTTCTGCCAACTAAACAACATTAATTCGTAATTGCTAATTCTTTATTCCTAATTCTTAATTCCTAATTCTAAATTCCTAATTCCTAATTTACTCACCACTGAATATGATTTTTTTTGAGTAAGTTTGCGGCATTGCAGCCTATGTTAACAGCCCACCAAATAGCTCAGGAATTAGACGGAGAAGTCATTGGAGACTCAAATTTAATTATCAATTCTGTATGTAAAATTGATGCAGGATCATCAGATGCCATTAGTTTTTTGGCCAATCTAAAGTATGAAGCATTTTTAGAAACCACTGAAGCAGGTATTGTTTTAGTTGAACCTAATCAAAAATTACCAACAAGAGAAAATGTAACCTTTATTAAAGTAAAGAATCCGTACAATGCTTTCTGTATTGTTTTAGGGAAATATTTCGACCCCATAAAACACCCAACAGGCGTTTCAGAAAAATCGCATGTCAGTGGCAACGTTGACATAAAAGAAGGATTGTACCTCGCTGAATTTTCCTACATAGGTAAAAATGTAATTCTTGAAAAAAATGTCAAAGTTTATCAGCATGCCTTTATTGGCGACAATTGCACTATCGGTAAAAATTCTGTCATCTATCCTGGCGTTAGAATTTATAGAGATACAGTGATTGGGGAAAATTGCATCATTCACAGTGGCACAGTGATAGGATCTGATGGATTTGGTTTTGTGCCACAGAAAGATGGATCCTATATCAAAATTCCACAGGTAGGTAATGTAGTCATTGAAAACAATGTTGAAATAGGTGCCAATTGCACCATCGATAGAGCAACGATGGGAAGTACCATTATCAGACAAGGTGTAAAACTTGATAATTTGATTCAGGTTGCCCATAATGTAGAAATAGGAAAGAACACTGTTATCGCGGCACAAACTGGAATATCAGGTTCCGTTAAGCTTGGTGATAATTGTGTAATCGGTGGCCAAGTTGGTTTTGTAGGACATATAATTGTAGCAGATGGTACGCAGATTGGTGCACAAAGCGGTATTATGAAAAGCATTGAAGAACAAAACAGTCAGTGGATTGGCAGCCCGATTATGCCCTTGAAAGATGCTTTTAAGGCTCAGGTACTTTATAGGAAATTGCCTGATATGAATACAAGATTAAACACGATTGAAAAAAAAATAAGCGAATAACTAATAAAATTTATAATGGAAAAGTTTCAAACCACCATTACTAAAGCCTTTACCATGTCGGGTGTTGGTTTACACACAGGTGAAAAGGCAAATCTTACTTTTGTACCTGCCCCTGAACACCATGGCTATATTTTTCAGCGCATTGATTTAGAAAATCAACCAACTATCAAAGCGGATTGTGATTTGGTTGTGGACACATCTCGTGGCACAACGCTCGAGCAAAACGGTGCAAGAATTTCAACCGTTGAACATGTTTTAGCTGCCCTTGTCGGTTTGGAAATAGACAATGTTCTTATGCAAATAGATGGGCCTGAAATGCCCATTATGGACGGCAGTGCCATCGAATTTGTTAAGCAATTATCTGAAATTGGCATAACTGTTCAAAAAGCAGAAAGGGAATATTTTGAAATTACAGAAAATATTAGTTACCGCGACCTTCCTAATCAAGTAGAAATAGTTGCTATGCCTCTGAATGATTATAGACTTACTGTCATGGTAGATTATAATTCTCCTGTGCTTGGCAGTCAGCATGCCTCCATTACTTCACTTTCCGAATTCTCGGAGCAGATTGCAAGCTGCAGAACTTTTTGTTTTTTGCATGAATTGGAAATGCTCATTAAAAACAACTTAATTAAAGGTGGAGACCTCAACAATGCTATTGTAATTGTAGATAGAGTTGTTGAAGATTATGAATTAGAAAATCTTGCCAAACTTTTTAACAAACCAAAAGTTGAGGTAAAAAAAGAGGGAATTCTGAACAATGTTCAACTTAGATTTCATAATGAACCTGCGCGACACAAACTATTAGATATGATAGGTGATTTGGCTTTAATCGGAATGCCTATTAAAGCTCAAATTATGGCAGCCCGACCTGGCCACGCTGCAAATGTTGAATTTGCAAAAAAAATAAAGAGACAGATTGAAAAGGTAAAGAAAGATAATAAATTCAAAGTTGATGTACCGCTTTATGACCCTTCAAAACCACCCGTTTATACGCACAGTGAGGTAGAAAAATTATTGCCACACAAATGGCCATTTTTATTGGTTGACAAGGTGATAAAATTAACAGAAAATGAAGTGGTTGCCATTAAAAATGTGAGTGCAGATCAGTACTTTTTTCCAGGTCATTTTCCAGGTGAAGCTTTATTTCCTGCCGTTCTTCAAATTGAAGCACTTGCTCAGGCTGGAGGGGTTTTAATACTAAGCAGAGAAAAAGATCCTGAAAATTTCAGTACCTATTTTGTAAAAATTGATTTTGCAAAATTTAAGGGTAAAGTGGTCCCTGGAGATACATTGATTTTAAAAATGGAGCTGATTGCTCCAATACGCAGAGGCATGTGCTTAATGCGTGGAACTGCCTTTGTAGGCAATAAAATTGTGGCTGAAGCCGAGATGATGGCACAGGTAGTGCGTAACAAAACAGAAGAAATTAATAATAACGGAGAAGTATGATTCAACCTTTAGCGTATGTGAGTCCAGAGGCTAAACTCGCCAATAATGTGATGATAGACCCTTTCGTTACCATCCACAGAAATGTGGAAATTGATGAAGGAACTTGGATTGCCTCCAATGTAACCATCATGGAAGGAGCAAGAATAGGTAAAAATGTAAAAATATTTCCCGGAGCCGTAATCTCTGCTATTCCACAAGATTTAAAATTTGATGGGGAACAAAGCCTCACAATCATAGGCGACAATACCGTAATCAGAGAGTGTGTAACACTAAACCGGGGGACGAATGCCAGTGGAAAAACGATTATTGGTTCAAACTGTTTGTTGATGGCCTACGTGCACGTTGCTCATGATTGTGTAATTGGAGACCATTGTATATTAGCCAATGCCGTTCAGTTAGCAGGCCATGTTGAAGTTGGAGAGTATACCATACTTGGTGGACTTTCGGCAGTGCATCAATTTGCAAAAATAGGTGTACATGTTATGATTTCAGGTGGTTCACTCGTAAGAAAAGATGTTCCCCCATACTCAAAAGCTGCAAGAGAGCCACTTTCTTACGAAGGGGTTAATTCAATTGGACTAAGAAGAAGAGGATTTACACCTGAAAAAATTGCGGAAATTCAGGAAATCTATCGCATACTCTATCTCCGAGGATATAACAATGCCGCAGCCCTTAAAAAGATAGAAGCCGAAATGCCCGCTTCAAAAGAAAGAGACGAAATTCTCACATTTATAAAGGAGTCAGACAGAGGAATTATGAAGGGCTTTTGGTCAAAGTAAGCTACGACTGGTTTCGCTTGGTTACAACATCTATTAAAAATATCAAAAGCTACCTAATAACTTTTTGATCTCTATGCCAACCAATATATAGTAAAATAAAGTAATAAAGTGCCTGTTTCATTACATATTGAAAAGCTTAGCAAAAAATTCGGTGTTTATTGGATACTGAAATCAGTTAATCTCAACATTTATCACAGCGAAAAAATTGCTATCTTGGGTTCTAATGGTTCTGGTAAGAGCACTTTCTTAAAAATTATTGCAGGCTTTATTTATTACGATAAAGGAAAAATTACATGGAAGAATGAGGCTACAGGTACAACTTCCGAATATCCTGATTTTGCATTTTCATCTCCCTATATTGATTTATTTAACCATCTTACCATTAGGGAACATATTGAATTTCACTTCAAACAAAAACAGTGTATCAATCAATTGACAGTGGATGAAATATTAGAAGTTGGAAATCTGGCTGACCATCAGTCAAAGCAAATTAGTCAGCTCTCCTCCGGAATCCGCCAAAGATTCAAAAATGTCCTTGCCATTCTTACCAACTCGGAAGTCTTATTCTTAGACGAGCCCTGCTCTAATCTTGATGAGGCAAATATTGCGTTATATCAAAAATTAGTTGCCGAATACACAAAAAACCGAACCGTGTTCATTGCGTCAAACAATCCTGCTGAATATGATTTTATCTGTACCAAAGAATTTAGAATCGAAAATCAGAATCTTCAACTTTTAACAAGCAAACAGTTGTGGGCATAAAAAGACTTCATATTCTTATTCTGCGCACTTTTATTGGCCCATTTATAGCCACTTTTTTTGTTGCCCTATTTCTCTTTTTACTTCAATTTTTATGGAAGTATATTGGAGATCTTATTGGCAAAGGATTGGAATGGTATGTAATTTTGGAATTTATCGGTTATTCAGCAATACATCTTATTCCAATGGCATTGCCACTTGCCGTTTTGCTTTCATCTATCATGGCTTTTGGAAGTTTGGGCGAACATTATGAATTAGTGGCTATGAAATCGGCCGGAGTATCTATGATCAGGATTTTTATTCCTATGTATTCAGCTATTTTAACTATTGCCATTTTTGCTTTTTATGCCTCCAATATACTTATCCCTAAAGCCAATTTGGGATGGGGTGCTTTGCTCTACGATGTGAGCAACAAAAGACCGGCCTTCAATATTAAGGAAGGTGTATTTTTTAAGGATATTGACGGTTATGCTATCAAAATCGGTAAAAAAATGAAGGATAATAAAACCATTCAAAACATATTGATTTATGTAAACAATTCAGGGAGAGGAAACAACAATATTATACTTGCGAAAAGCGGAACCATGCAAATAACGCCGGATGAAAAATTTCTGGTTTTAACCCTTCGTGATGGTATTAAATATCAGGAAATGATTGATAATCCTTCATACTATAAATCTTTTCAGCACAATGTTATGGCCTTTAAAACACAAGATATTGCAATTGATTTATCGGATTTAAAATTTAAAAGAACTAAGAAAGATTTATTCAAAGATGATTACAGAATGATGAATGTGAGGGAATTGAAAGAAAAAATAGATTCTTTACGAAGACTCATTTTGGAAAGACAAAGTCTTACCTATCAGTTTTTAACTCCCTATTTTCATTTTTCGATAGATACAAGTGCTCACTATCAGTTTGATAAGGCGAGTCTAAAATTGAAGTTTCACCAAACACTTGGAAGTTTTAGGGAACTTAATAATTCATTGAATGAATCTTATCAGACGGTTGAAAGAAAACCTGACAGAAAAAAAATCAAGCTTGAAAGAGATTCCATACCGGAGTCATCACCAAGCATCGCACTGCCCCCACCGAGTAAAAAAAAGAATTATAAACCTGAAATTTTGGAGTCTTCACGTCAATTTGCACGCAATATCCTAAGTATTGTAGAATCTAATCATAAAGATGTTCTTAATCAACGTGAAAACCAGTTAAAATATGAAGTAGAGTGGCACAAAAAATACACCTTAGCCATTTCCTGCATCTTGTTGTTCTTTATTGGTGCCCCTATGGGAGCTATTATTCGGAAGGGAGGATTTGGGTGGCCAATGGTTGTGTCGGTTATTCTCTTTATTCTATATTTCTCAATCAATTTGATTGGAGAAAAGCTAGCACGCGGCGAAGTTTTGCCTGCGTATATTTCGGTTTGGATGAGTACTTTTATCCTCCTTCCCTTTGCACTTATACTAACATATAAAGCCAATATTGATGCCAGTTTGTTTGAAAGAGGAAAAGCTTTAAAGTGGTTAGATAAATTGGTATTCTGGAAGAAAAAATAGAATAATTTATCCATTTGAAAATCCTACAAGTATCCCATCGCGTTCCGTTTCCACTTAATGAAGGTGGAACAATCGGAATATATAATTATACCCGTGGCTTTGCCGAAGCCGGACATGAGGTAACTCTCGTTGCTCTCAATGGTATTAAGCATAACATTGATATGCATGCAGCCAAAACGGAATTAAAAAAATATTGCCGACCTTTCATTTTTGATATCAATACGAATATTAAACCTTTTGATGCCTTTTTTAATTTGTTTTCGAAAGAATCTTACAATGTCATTCGTTTTTTTAGTAAAAAATTTGAACTGTTTTTAATGCATCTCCTAAAATCTGAAAAATTCGATATCATTCAGGTGGAAGGCACCTTTGTAGCTATGTATTATGACGTATTATCAAAATATTCTCATTCACCAATCATTTTAAGACAACACAATGTAGAATACCAAATATGGGAAAGATTGGCACTCAATGAGAAGAATCCTTTAAAAAAGTGGTACTTAAAATTATTGTCCAATAGGCTTAAGAATTTCGAGAGTGAGTATAACAATAAATTTGATGCCATCGTTCCTGTAACTCAGGATGATGCTGAACTCTTCAAAAATATTGGCCACAATAGACCTGTATTTGTTTCTCCTGCAGGGATAGATATCAAGTATTGGAAACCTTCACAAAGTGAAAATCCATTTCATATTTTTCATTTAGGCTCTTTGGAGTGGGCACCAAACAGAGAAGCTATTCTTTGGTTTATAAAAGAGGTTTGGCCACTTATTTTAGCCATTGATAAACGCTTTGTACTTTTTGTTGCAGGTAAAAATATGCCAACAGACATGAAAAAGATGAAGATTGAAAATGTTATAATGGTTGGAGAGGTAAAAGATGGCGCTGAATTTATAAGTGATAAAGCCATTACAGTCGTCCCTTTGCTATCTGGCAGTGGCATTCGTCTTAAAATACTAGAAGCCATGTCTGCTTCAAAATTGGTGATATCAACAACGATTGGAGCGCAGGGCATTGCATACCAAAATGGAAAAGATATATTGATTGCCGATAGTCCAGCAGATTTTGCAAGCCTATTTAAAAGCATTTCTGAAAATCAGGAAACATTTAATAAGGTGAAACTGAATGGATATGCTTTGATTCACACTTTCTATTCTAATGATGCAGTGGTTGGAAGGCTTCTGGACTTTTATACTACCCTATTGAAGGTTTAAAATGCATAACCTATAAATTTTGAATGATTTATAAAAAACACCTAACATTTTTTTTATCTAATTTATTAGCTTCGAATAATATGATAAAGAAAATTACTACTGTATTCGCCTTGTTAATTTTAATTAACAAACCGTTATTCGCCCAAACAGCACTACCGCCTCCAATATTCAAATAAGGATGTTAGACTGTTAGACTGTTAGATGTCTGACTGTTAGATGTTAGACTGTTAGATGTTAGTCTGTTAGATGTTAGATGTTAGACTGTTAGATGTTAGACTGTTAGATGTTAGACTGTTAGATGTTAGACTGTTAGATGTTAGATGTTAGAAATTAGATTTTAGATGTTAGGCTTGAGACTTAAAACTTACAACTTAAAACTTGCAACTTAAAACTTGCAACTTAAAACTTAAAAAAGCCCATTCATCACTGCTTCCACTTTGTTTATTACCAAACCAAAATCCTCTGGTTTGTTTTCGAAATCTAAGTCATCCACGTCAATGATTAGCAACGGGCCATCTTTATAGTTAGAAACCCAGGCTTCGTAACGTTCATTCAATCGTCGCAAATAATCAAGACGAATAGAATCTTCATACTGTCGGCCACGCTTTTGAATTTGATTTACCAAGGTTGGAATAGAAGCACGCATGTAAATCATAAGATCTGGTGCTTTTATCATGCTTTTAAGACTTTCAAACAATGTTCTATACGTATTAAAATCACGGGTGCTCATTAAACCCATTCCGTGAAGATTAGGCGCAAAGATATTGGCATCTTCGTAGATACTTCTGTCTTGAATAATAGAAGACCTACCTTTCATAATTTCTAAAATACTGTTGAAGCGGCTATTCAAAAAATAAATTTGCATATTGAACGACCAACGGTGCATATCATCATAAAAATCGCTGATGTAAGGATTATCATCCAAGGTTTCAAAATGAGGTTCCCAATTATAATGTTTTGCCAATAGGCGGGTAAGGGTTGTCTTTCCTGCACCTATATTTCCGGCTACGGTTATATGTTTTATTGAGTCACTCATATTGTAAGGCTTATATTATTTAATATTTGATTGAATGATGCTTGTAAATTAGTCATGATTACGTGTAGATGTTTTTACTGTGGCGAATTTAAGATTTTTTGCGGTTTAGAAGATAGATGTGTATTAATTCTACCATCTTTTTTTTCTCCAAACATACAACCTACCTAATATGCTTTAATTCAATCGTATGGAATCTTATAAAAGTTTTAAAAATAAATTCCCGGAATAAGAAAAGATTATTGAATAAATTTGGCACATCAGAAGAAAGTTCAAAATTTGTTTTATTCAAAGCTTTTGTCTTATGACTAACGCATTAAGAGTACCTCATTTTCAG
>Ga0163144_10026743_pt1 | contig 11206 bp, 10 predicted proteins | sample OliLak19BULKMAT1_FD_123175 | JGI IMG/M metagenome (GOLD analysis project Ga0163144, IMG submission 123175) | Freshwater microbial mat bacterial communities from Lake Vanda, McMurdo Dry Valleys, Antarctica - Oligotrophic Lake LV.19.BULKMAT1 | ecosystem: Environmental > Aquatic > Freshwater >... | reverse complement strand
TTCCGCGACGAAGCCAAAGACGGTGATGCCGAACGGCGCGAGGAGTTGCTTGCACAAGGCGCCGGCGGCGACGCGGACGGCGGTCTCGCGGGCGCTGGCACGTTCGAGGACGCCGCGGATGCTGCCGAGGTACTTCACAGCGCCGGTGAGATCGCCATGGCCGGGGCGCGGGCGGGGGAGATCTTCGAGGCGTTCGAGCTTGTAGTCGCGGTTAACGACTTCCAGCGCGATCGGGCTGCCGAGCGTGACGCCATGCCAGACGCCTGTGCGAACGTCGACCGTGTCTGTTTCAATCCGCTGCCGACCGCCGCGGCCGTAGCCCCCTTGGCGGCGGCGGAGTTCGACGTTGATCGGCGCTTCGTCGACGGTGACGCCGGCGGGAAAGCCGTCGAGGAGCGCGATGAGCGCTTTGCCGTGAGATTCGCCGGCGGTCCAGTAGCGGAGCATTGAATGGAATGGGGAAGGCGGAATGGGGAATGTGGATGCACGCGGGGCAGTAGCGCGTACGGCTCCCTAAGCCCTCGGCTAGTAGCCGGGGGTAACCGCGGATTGCGCCGAGGGGAGAGTACGAATCTGCCGCTGGAGCCGCAAGGTCGGGCGGGGGCTCCATTGTACATTGGCGAAATGGGGGGAGATAGGCGGCGGGAGTGCTGCAAGTTGCCCATTTCAGGCATCATCCCCCTTGAGGTCCGCTTGATCTCCCATGCGGCAACGTGTATCTCACCGCGATGAAATTCGGCCGCTTTCCGCTGACGTTTCTTGGCGTAATCGCCCTGCTAGGCTTGGCAGGATGTGCGTTCATGGACAGCGTATTCAATCTGGGCCTGCGCGACTCGCACGAGCAGGCAATAGCCAACGGCTTGGGAAGTCCCAATGAACAAATTCAAGCGGAGGCTGTGGCCAGGCAGAGAGAGGTCAGCGAGATTTACGACTAACGGCGAGTTCGCTACTTCGGCGGTTTTGTTGGCAGGTCCCCTGGGCGCGGAAGACGGTAGCCGTGGCGGAAGCCGATGACGTGGACGGCTCGCTTCTCTTCGTCAATCGTGAAGAGGGCTAAGTACTGCCCGATCAGCAGACGGCGAATCTCGTAGGGGCGATGGGCGTTTTCTGGAGCCAAAACGCAACGCTGCGGCATTCGATCGAGCGTCTCGATCGCATCGTAGACGCGTTCGAGCCAACGTTGTGCGTTTTCAGGAGCGCGGCGCTGTTCTGCAATGAAGCGAGCGTACTCGGTAATCTGCTCGACGACGGTCACTGAGAGTTTGACCGTATAGCGCATCAGTTGGCGCCGGAGCGGAGTTGGTTAAGCGACTTCTGCCGTGCCTCGGCGACGGAAAGCGTGCGGCCTTCGGCGATGTCGTTCATGCTCTGATCGATTTGGGCGAGGCTTGTCGCCAATTGCTCCGAGTTGGGTTGGTCGAGATCCAGCCATTCAACGGCGTCTAGAACTTCGCGGAGCGCATCGACCTCGGTGGAGCCCGGCGCGGTTCGGATGCTCAAACGGTGGTATAAATCGCCAGGGATGTCGAGTTGCATAGATTCTGGACTCCTCTGCCATTCATCGTAGCACGCGGCGAGTTCGTGAGTCAAAGTTGTGCGACGGCGCCCCCCGGACCGCGTGGCGGTCCGGCTATTTGCGCAGTGAGGTTTGGGGTTACGTCCAGGGGAATTTTTCGCCGGTGATTCGTTCGCAGGTTTCGATATATTTCGCTCGCGTCTTTTCGACGATGTCGCTCGGCAGTTCGGGCGGGGGGCTGTTCTTATCCCAGCCGCTGGCCGAAAGCCAGTCGCGGACGAATTGTTTGTCGAACGAGGTTTGGGCACAGCCTTCCTTATAGCCGTCGGCGGGCCAGAAGCGGCTGCTGTCGGGGGTCATCACTTCGTCGATGAGGATCGGCCCGCCGTCGACGATGCCGAATTCGAACTTGGTGTCGGCGAGGATGATGCCGACCTCGGCGGCGCGGCGGGAGCCGTGGGCGTAGACGTCGAGGCTGAGCTGGCGGAGCTGCTCGGCCAACTCGACGCCGATGAGCGATTGCATCTCGGCAAAGGTGATGTTCTCGTCGTGTTCGCCTTGGGCAGCCTTCGTGGCTGGGGTGAAGATCGGGGCTGGGAGACGTTCCGACTCGCGGAGGCCGCTCGGCAGCGAGATGCCGGCGACGCCGCCGTGGTGGCGGTATTCGGTCCAGGCCGAACCGCTGAGATACGCGCGGACGACGCATTCGATGGGGACGACGGCGGTTTTGCGGACGAGGATCGTGCGGCCGGCGAGCGACTCGAGGTCGGAGCCGGCGGGGAGATCCATCCGATAGACGTCGGTTTCGATCAGATGGTGATCGACCGGCAGCGAGCCGAACCAATAGTTGCTCACCTGGGTGAGGACGCGGCCCTTGTCGGGGATCGGCGTGGGGAGGATCCAATCGAACGCACTGATGCGGTCGGTGCTGACCAGGAGGAGGCGGTCGCCGAGGTCGTAGACGTCGCGGACCTTGCCGCGCGTGACGGAGAGGCCGGGGAGGTTGGTTTCGACGACGGGGGGGGACATGGGGAGCGGTTCCTGATCGCGAGCGGTTTGCCGTAATGGGGAGTATATCGGAATGTGGGTAGTGTGATGAGTCACGGGAAGTGACGCACTCTACTTCGAGCGCCAATTTGTCATTCAGAGGTCTCCGAGGAATCTAGCCGGACCCCTCGGAGTACATCGGAGTGACAGGACTGCGGCGGAGCGGACCCTTCGGAGTACCTCAGGGTGACAGGGTTCCGGGGTGAATTTGCGGTCGTCCGCGTGGAGTTGTGACCCCCTCGCGGCGGCTGTAAACTGAAATGGGCGAAGGGACTTCGCCGTTGGGCTAGGGCACGAGACACAGGCCGCCACGCCACCGACACTGACACCACGCTTTCGCCCTTTCCCCGACAGGCCTCGATTATGGGACAGATGCGGTTTCATCTGCATCGCCGCGACCGCATCCCTCCCGGCGGGCTCCCGCGAATTTACGTCGCCGGAGCCGAGGATATCCCCTGGCAGACGCGCACTCGCTGGGAAAAAGAAACGCTCGTCATCGAGCGCGGCGTCGACGACTCGGGCTACGTCTATGTGCCGTGGCTGATCGACGGGCATGGTCAATATCTGCTCGGCACCAGTACCCTGATTGAGCGCGATCGGCCCTACCTGCTCGACGTTGAGCTTGCCCGTGGGTTGGTGCAGCGGCTTCGCTCGCGACTCTTCATCTGGGAATGGCTGGGGCTGAAAACGCCGCCTGAGTTGACCGAGCGGCTCCAAGAGGCGACGAAACTCTTCTCCCGGGCGGCGACCAATCAGCGCGACGTGGCGGCGGCGGCCGAATCGGCGAACAAGTCGATCGCGCTGGCGCTGACCGTCTCCGAGCAATTGGTGCGGGCCTTTTCGGAGCAGACGATCGGTTCGCGGCAGCGGCAGACGCCGATCGCCTCGCTGATGGGAGTCTCGCTCGGCCCCGCGGCGCCGCCGGTGGCGGTGCGACGCCAATTGGTCGACGCCTGCAACATTGTGCAGTTGCCGGTCGGGTGGCGGGCGATCGAATCACGCGAAGGGAAGCGAGACTGGAAGCCGACCGACGAGCAGCTCGGTTGGTGCCAAACCGCCGGGCTGAAAGTGGCGGCGGGCCCCCTGCTCCGCCTCGACGACCGCGGCGTCCCCGACTGGATGTATCTGTGGGAAGGGGATGACGACAACCTCGTGCGGCTGCTGCTCGACCATGTGAAGGCGGTCGTGTCGCGCTACTCGGGTCGCGTCCATCTCTGGCATGTGGCGTCGCGAGTCAACAACGGACAACTGCTATCGCTGAGCGAAGAGAGCCGACTGAACCTGGTCGCCCAAGCGGTGCAGGTGGTGCGGAAGATCGACCCGCGGACGCCGATTGTCGTGTCGTTCGATCAGCCGTGGGGCGAATATTTGATTGACCAGGAGCACGACCTGGCGCCGCTCCACTACGCCGACGCGCTGCTGCGGGCCGACCTGGGGATTTCGGGCTTTGGGCTGGAGATCAACGCCGGGTATTGGCCGCGCGGTAGCAGCCATCGGCCGACGTTTGAATACGGCAAGTTAATTGACCAATGGAGCCAACTCGGGCTGCCGTTGATGGTGCTGCTGACGGCGCCGAGCGGCGATCTGCCCGATCCGCTGGCGGCGAAGACGATCGCGGCGGAGTTGATCGAGTCGCCCGAGGCGCCGCAGCAAGATTCGCAGTTGGTGCTCGCGTCGACGGTGGCGCCGCTGCTGTTGGGACGGACATCGGTGCAGGTGGTGTTGTGGAACCAACTGACCGATCACGAGCCGCATGAGTTTCCTCACGGGGGGCTCTTCGACGGCAAGGGGAACGCGAAGCCGACGCTGGGAATGCTGCGCGATTTGCGCAAGGCTTGCGGAGGGTAGTAGGCTGGGACAACGTCCCACCTGAAGCGCGGAATCGCTCGGCGCGCAGGTGGGGCGTTGCCCCAGCCTACGCGAAATGACCTGCGGCTACTGCTTACGCATTCGCGAAGTGGGGGGCTGAGCGGCGTTGGCCCTTCACCGCGTCTTCGAGCGACGCGAAGTTCGGCAGCGCCTGGTCGAGGCGGCAGAAGCGTAGCGCTTCGGCGCACTCCTTCGACAGGCCGCAAAGGCGTAAGGCGCCTTCGCGTTGCAGCACGCGCTTTTGCAGCATCACGAGCTGACCCATCAGGTGGCTCGGGATCACCGCGAGATCGTCCATCTCCAGCACGAGCCGGTAGACGAAGTGCCGGTCGGCGAGCGACCAGATTTTGTCGGCCATTCCCTCCGGCTCTTGCTTGCCGGGGCGAAGGCGCAGGAATAACCAATCGGGGCCGCGCGAAACGTCGACGCCCCACTCTTCACAAACGTCGGCCATGACAATCTCCGCCTGCGAGGCGTTTCCCTCCCAGGAAACTCCGCCGCCTCGCGTAAGAAATGAGCCTGCCGCATCCGAACGGCGAGCTTCGATGAGCGCGCGGGAGTTGCCTCTCCCGCCAGCAATGACCTTCATGGTAGAAGCTTTGACGGGACGCGGCAATCTCGATTGCGAAATCCTCAGAATCCGCCGTTTGAAAACAGGTAGACTGCGCAAAGCCTACCCCAGGGTGGGATGGTCTCGATGGCGCCTCATTGTGATCCAGCGCGCTAGAAAAAACTAAATTGGAACGCTGAAAGCGTTCAAGCATCCAGCCTATGGTTGATCGCGCAGCGATCTACCATAGGTGAGGCCCCCATGAAAACCCTACCCTGAAAGGGTTGCAGCGTCTGATTCAACCCTTTCAGGGTTGTGGGTTGCGGCTCACTGCGTACCCGGGGTAGATCGCTCGCGCGATCAACCCCGGGCTGGATGATGGAACGCCGTTGGCGTTCGGCATGCTCACGCCTGCGGACGTGAGCATTCCGAGGTAAATGGGAAGGAGCGGAGCTTGAGGTGGAGTCTTCACCCCATTCCCTGGTCAGCATTCCCCATTTGTATTCGCTCCGGCGGGTCGTTGACCCGCGGCTAATGCTAGCAAGCTGTCGGCTGGGGCAACGCCCCACCTGAAGTGCGGAATCGCTCGGTGCGCCGGTGGGACGTTGTCCCAGCCTACGCCTTGAGCATCTCAGCGATCGTTTTGTTCGCGACTTCGAGGGCGGCGGGGAGTTTGGCTGGGTCTTTGCCGCCGGCTTGGGCGAGGTCGGGGCGTCCGCCGCCGCCGCCGCCGACGGCTGCTGCGACGGGGCCGATCCACTTGCCGGCGCTCAGGCCACGTTCTTGCAACTGCTTCGAGATGCCGGCGACCAGAGTCACCTTGTCGTCGCCTTGGGTGGTGGCGAGCAGCACCGCGGATAGCGGCTGCTTCTGGCGGATCTGGTCGATCAGCTGCCGCATGAGGTTCGGCTCGACGCCTGGAACGTCGGCGACGACGACGGTCACGCCGCCCTCGGTGGTCGCCTTTTCCAGGAGCGAGTCGGCCGACAGGGGGCCAGCGGCTTCGCGCTGGGCGAGCCGTTGGCCGAGCGATTCGACTTCGGTCGCCATCATTTCGATCCGTTCCGCGACGCCAAGCAAGCCAACCGACATGCGCCGGGCCGCTTCGCCGAGGATCGACTTCATCGACTCGGCGGTGTCGCCGGCGACTTTCTTCACGGTGGCTTGAGCGGCAGCGAGGTTTGGCTTCACGCCCGCTTCGAGGGCCCGCTTCAGTTCGCGACGCTTCTCGATGAGGGCTTCGACCGCGTGCGGCAGATCGTAGCCGGCGACGCCGAGCTTTTCGGAAGCCTTCTTCACTTCCGCTTCGAGCCGCGCGCGGTAGTCGGTTGCCTTCTTGCCGGTGAGCGCGATGATCCGCCGTGTGCCGGCGGAGACTCCCTCCTCGCTGAGGATCTCGAACGCGCCGACTTCGCTTGTGCTGTTCAGGTGGACGCCGCCGCAAAGCTCGCGGCTGAAGTCGCCCATCGACACCATGCGGACCGGATCGGGGTACTTTTCGCCGAAGAGCATCATGGCGCCTTGCTTGCGAGCATCGGCCAGCGGGAGCGTTTCCCACTTCACCGGGGCGCCGGCGGCGACGCGCTCGACGACATCCTTGGCGATCGCGGCGAGTTGCGCGCTCTCGACGGGGCTGAGGTTCGTGAAGTCGAACCGCAGCTCGTCGTCGGTCACCTTCGAGCCTTGCTGCTGGGCGTGCGAGCCGAGGTTCTTCTGCAGGGCGTAGTGGAGGATGTGCGTCGCCGAGTGAGCGCGGCGGATCGCGTCGCGGCGAGCGTCGTCGACGGTGGCGCGGACTTTGGCGCCTTCGCGGATCGTGCCCTTGCGGAGGTGGCCGATGTGGACGATCAGGGCGCCATCTTTCTGCGTGTCGATCACTTCGAACTCGAAGCCGTCGCCGACGAGTTTGCCGACGTCGCCGACTTGGCCGCCGCTTTCGCCGTAGAAGCGGGTGCGGTCGAGTATGATGCGGACGGGGGCGGGAGCGGGGGCGGGGGCGCCGGGGGCGGGGACGCCCCGGCTCGCTGTCGTCATTGCTTCGTCGAGCTTGTCGACGAGGTGATCGTTCGGCGCCTTGCCGGTGATGATCCCCTTCACGATGGCGTCGGCGACGGTGGCGTCGTAGCCGAGGAATTCGGTCGAGTGGAGGGCATGCTTCAGCGAATCGATCGGGCCCTTGGCGCCCATCACCGTGTGCTGCACCTTGCCCGAGGCTTCGCCATGCTCTTCCATCGACTTGCCGTAACCTTCCCAGTCGAAGGCGAGGTTATGCTCAGCGGCGAGCGACTCGAACAGCTCCGGCGGCACGCCGTAGGTTTGGTACAACTCGGCCGCAACGGCGCCTTCGACGCGCGTGCGGTTCTCCTTACGCATGTCGTCGAACGCCCGCTCAATGCGGTTGAGGCCGGCGTCGATCGTGCCGAAGAAGTTCGCTTCTTCCTTCTCGATGACGCTGGCAACGCGCTGGGCCGTTTCGACCAGATCGGGGTACGGGCCCTTCATCGCCGCGACGACAGCCGGGACGAGCTTGTGGAGGAACGGTTCGTGCAGCCCCATCTGGTGGCCGTCGAGCACCGCGCGGCGAAGGAGCCGCTTCACGACGTACTTTTCCTTCTGGGGGCCGGGATAGACGTTCTCGTGGATCGCGAACGTGCAAGCGCGGACGTGGTCGGTAATGCGGCGGCAGCGGCGGCCAGCGTCGCTATCGAGCTCGTACTCCACGCCGCAGATTTCCGCGGCGGCTTGCACGATCGGGAAAAGGGTGTCGATGTGGTAGTTGGTCGGCACGCCTTGCAGCGTCGCGGCCGTGCGCTCCAGGCCCATGCCGGTGTCGATGTTTTTCGACGGCAGCGGGCGGAGGTTGTTCGGCGGCTCGCCGACGCGGTTGAACTGGGTGAAGACGAGATTCCAGATCTCGACGCTCTTCCCCTGGTCGGGGTGGAAGTAGATTTCGCTGCAGGGACCGCAGACGCCGTCGGGGCCCTGGCTCGGGGCGCTCGCCGGCCAGAAGTTTTCGTCCTCATCGCAACGCTCGATGCGGTCGACCTTCAGGCCGATGTCCTTCGCCCAGATGCCGGCCGCTTCGTCGTCGTCCTTGTAGACGGTGACGGTGAGCCGCGAGGGGTCGATGCCGAGCCACTTTTTGTCGGTGAGAAATTCCCAGGCCCAGTTGATCGCTTCGCGTTTGAAGTAGTCGCCGAAGCTGAAGTTGCCGAGCATCTCGAAGAAGGTGTGATGGTAGGCGGTTCGGCCGACGTTCTCGATGTCGCCGGTGCGGAGGCACTTCTGGCAACTGGTCGCGCGGGTGAAGTCGAGCTTCACCTTCCCCAGGAAGTGATCCTTGAACTGGTTCATCCCGGCGGGAGTGAACAGGACGCTCGGATCCCAGGTGGGGACGAGCACGTCGCTAGCGACGCGGCGATGCCCCTTGGACTCGAAGAAGCTGAGATACTTGTCGCGAAGTTCGTCGGTTTTCATGAGAAGGGAAGCAGGCTATAGGCTATAGGCTATAGGCCGTAGGAAGACCAGGGCAAGGGCGCGAGCGCGTCCCCTATTCAGTGAGCCGGGGCGTCCTCGCCCCCGGCGCGTTCCAACGACCGGCGTAAGCCCGTCATGATATCGGCGCGGGGGGCGTTTGACACTACCGGTTGGGAGAGGCGTGCGGCGGGCGGGGTTCGCTGAGGCCTCACGAAGTGGCAGAACCGACGAGCGGGGCTGGACTGGTCGCTTAAGCGACCAGTCCGAAGTGCTGGGGGATGCCGGTGACTGAGGGGTCGCGTGCTAGATCCCGAGGTTCGCCAGCGCGGCGGCGACTTGGTTCACGGCAGCGGTCACCTGCGGGTGTTCCGCCTCGAATTCAAGGATCGAATCCTGCAACTTCCCGCCGAGCGATTCGCCTTCCTCGGTCGGCAGGTCGCCGCCTACTTCGAGTTGGCGGTGAATGTCGGCCGTGATCGCCAGCAGCGACTGTCTTGAGGCGTCGTCGAGCGTGTTGGCGCCGGAGAGTTCAGCCTGCAACGTGTGGAGGGCGTCGAGTACGCGGTTTTTGTCCATCGCACGGCTTCCGATTCTAGGCAAACGAAGGTGAACTCAGGGCAGCTCCGACGGCGGCCCTCAGTTCATTATACGACATCAATGGGAGCGTAAGTAGCCGCGGCTCAACGAGCCGCCGGAGCGGTTCAGAATACTAACCACCAAGACACGAAGGACACAAAGACGCACGAAGGAAGGCAAAGGAAGAAAATGAAGAAACGGTTTCGGGCATTGTCGCTTGGTTTTCTCTCCCTTCGCTTGAATTTCTTGGTGCGTCTTCGTGCCCTTCGTGTCTTGGTGGTTCGTTTTGTGCGGCGCTCCGGCGGGTCGTTGACCCGCGGCTACTTGTCAGAGCGGCCGGACTTTGATGTTCCGCCAGCGGCACTTTTTGCCTTCGGGGTAGCTGCCGCCGCCGTGGACCTGGACGGCGATCGAGCCCTTCTCGGTGAGGGCCTTCAGCACGGCGTCGCGATCGTACTGAGGGATGTCGGCGGTGGCGGCGTCGAACACGGCGACCTGCTGGCCGTTGAGGGTGGTGGTGATCTTCGGATACTTGCCCCCCTCGACGCGGACGAGGAAGTGATTCCAGTCGTTGATCTTCCACGCTTCGAGCCATTCGCCCGGCGAGCAGGAGCTGATCAGGCCGACGTCGCCCGCCGCGTGCGGATCGATCGTCTTCAGGGCGACCAGCTTGCCGTCGGTCTCCTCGCCTTGCAGGCTAAAGGCCCGGGCGAGCCAGCCGCCGGTTGCTTCGCCGTAGAAGTGGCCGATGTTGCCGCCGTTGTAATAGTCGACGGTCATCTGGATGCACTCGCCCTTATCGGTGGCGCGGAGGAAGAGGCCGGAGTCGACGCCCCAGGAGGGCTTCATTTCGAGCGAGAGCTCGAAGTCGCCAAACTTGCGGTCGGTGAGCAGGATGCCGCCGTTACCGGAGCCGGGGGGATCTTGCTCGCCGGCGAGGACGCCGTCGGGTTCGACGGTCCACTTGCCGCCGGTGCCGTGGCCGATTTCTTCGGGGTTCTTGTGCCAGCCCTTGAGCGTCTTGCCGTCGAAGAGGGTGATCCAGTCGTTGCCGGTTGGTTCCGCGGCGTGGGTGAGCGTCGTGAGCGTGATCGTTGCGATGGCGAGAACGAGATGCAGCGCGCGCTTCATGAAGTGGACTCCAAGTCTGGTCCCTCTCCCCTGAGGGGAGAGGTTAGGTGAGGGGTTTTTGAATTGAACGAGAGTGGGGTGGTTCGCGTTATGAGCAAGAAGCGTCGGGAATCCCTCCCCTAGCCCCTCCCTGCGAGGGAGGGGGATAAGCAAGACTCTAAACGCCGGCCGCCTCGCGCACCAGTCGCGGGGGGACGCCGATGTCGATGACGCGGAGTTCACCGACGTACGGTTTCGCCTGTGGGACGAGAAATCCGGGCTTCGCGGCGACGAATGTCGTGGTGAGATCGGCCTGTACCGTGGCGGCAGCGGGGCAGCCCGTGTCACAGTTGAGGCCGCTAGGAAGGTCGACGGCGAGGCGGCGGGCGGGCTGGGCGTTCATCCAGCGGATCGCCGTGGCGAACGGCTCCCGCGGTTCGCCCGTGGCGCCGGTGCCGAGGAGGGCGTCGACGAGCCACGGGGCGCCGGCGGCGTGTTGCGTGAGTTGCGGTTCGAGCGGCCCCGACGAAACGTCGATGATCGGCACGTCGGCGTGTTGCAGGATAACGAAGTTGGTTTTCGCGTCGCCCGCGAGTTTGTCGGGCGGCGCGAGGAGGAGCACGCGCACGGCGACGCCGCGGATCTCGAGATGGCGGGCGATGACGAACCCGTCGCCGGCGTTGTTCCCTTTGCCGCAGAGAATGACGACTGGCGACGCTGAGTCTCTGAGCGACGGATCAAACGCCAGCAGCGCGTCGACCACGCCGCGGCCGGCGTTTTCCATCAGCACGAGGCCCGACATGCCGTAGCGCTCGATCGCGAGCGCATCGACGCGGCGGACTTGTTCGCGGGTGAGGACTGTCGGCGTCATGCCGTCAGTTTACGCGATTGCGTAGGCTGGGACAGCGTCCCACCGGAAGCGCAAAACTGTTCGACATGCAGGTGGGGCGTTGCCCTTAAGTTTACCCACAAGTTCGCGTGTAGATTTTACAAAATGCGAAGGGCATAGGGGCGGCTGATAGCGTGGTTAAGTCTTGTCGGGATTGGGAGCTTGGACGCGG
>Ga0163144_10026740_pt1 | contig 11207 bp, 11 predicted proteins | sample OliLak19BULKMAT1_FD_123175 | JGI IMG/M metagenome (GOLD analysis project Ga0163144, IMG submission 123175) | Freshwater microbial mat bacterial communities from Lake Vanda, McMurdo Dry Valleys, Antarctica - Oligotrophic Lake LV.19.BULKMAT1 | ecosystem: Environmental > Aquatic > Freshwater >... | reverse complement strand
GGGCAAATTGATGACAACTATCGTGATCCAACTGCGGTTACCGAACCCAGCCTCAAGTTGGCAATTGAGCAAATGCTAAAAGGCGAAACTATTTCAAAGGCAATGGAACCAGCGATCGGCTGCTCGATTAAATGGAAGTAGTTACTGTGTAGGCATGGCTAAATACCTTAAAATCCCTGACAAAACCTCAGATAAATCCGAGTAAAATTTAAGAAATCTTAAAACTTAACCATGCTATTGAAATCTACTACTCGGCACATTCATATCTTTGCGGCTACCGTCAGCGACAATCAACTAATTGAAAGTGAAACCGAACTCACTCTAGATGTTGATCCTGACAATGAGTTAAGCTGGTCAGACTCATCGATTAAAAAGGTTTATCAAAAATTTGAAGCTTTAGTTGACAGTTATAAGGGTGCCAATCTGACTGACTACAACCTACGGCGGATCGGCTCAGATTTAGAGCACTTTGTGCGATCGCTGCTGCAAAAAGGCGAAGTTACCTATAATCTCAACCATCGGGCGCTCAACTATAGTATGGGCTTACCCCAAATTGTGCCAATTGACGCTACTGAGACCGCCTGAATTTTTTCAACTTGTTTTACAGTCTGTTGATAACTTATAGGATATAAGCTGGGCGTAAGGCGTAGCCCCAAACATCGGTTTCACGCCCCAAGTACATAGACAAAAAATACTATGTTTTTTATTTTAATTAATTTGTGAGCTAAGGAGAAATTAAATGTCAGACGAAGTTGTCAAAGAGGTTGCAGGCGAAAACTCAGAAGAGAAAGCACCTGTCAAAGCAGCTAAACCCAAAGCGGAAAAAGCCCCAGCCCTGGAAGATCTACCATTTATAGAGTTTATTAATCAACACTATTTACCCGCACTCAGCCAAGCTTTTCAAAAGGTTTCTGTCTCTGATTTGAAATTAGAATTGCAAGGCGATCGCTTACAGGGTAGTTGGCAAAATAATTTACGGCAATTTGTAATCTATTTCTCAAAACCCGATATCAACGCCCAGAAGGGTTTCTCTTGTGCAGATTTTGGTCTGAAGCCCAGCACAATTGAGCCTTTCTTAATCGATGAGCGCAAAGCGACCTTAGACCTGATGGTGTTTGGTGTAATGCAGCGACTCACTGCCCAGAAATGGTTGACTGCTAACTAAAACGTGAATAGTATTCAGCCAAATTTTCGGTCAACTTTTAGGCGAGTTTTGCTGGCTTTATTGAGCATTCTTTCTTTAATATTTATTGCTCAATCTTTGTTTAGCACTGTCGATCAGCCTCAAGCACCTAGGTTAGTAGACTTGTTGCAAACTGATTTATCTTTGCAAGCTTCCGCCTGGAAAACTGAAGATCAGAACTGGTCAGGATTATCTGAAATAATTTTAGAGAAAGATCCTACCAAAGCCTATCAGCAGGCATTAGAGAGTTATCAGGAAGCCCTTCAAAGTAATTTGAGAGAGTTGGGAATAGAATCGAAAAGTGATGCTAACTATACTCAGAGATTAGATACAAAAATCAATAAAGCAGATGAGCAATTCTTACTCAATTCAGCCAAGAAAACCTCATTAAATGAATTAGATTTACGCATCGGTATTCTTCAAGCCTTAGCTGAATCTGAGGCTGAAAAAACCTGGAATCAAATAATTACCCGATCGCCCGATGGAGATTTGGCAGAAACAGCTAAAGTGTTGCGGGAACTTTGGCACAAACCCAGTCAGGTACTTCCCAATGCGGAAGCGAAAATTAAAGAAAACCTTGATCGTTGGGCTGAATCCTTTGCATTAGAGAAGCTCTATCAACAACAGAAGCGATCGCCTGAACTTAAAAAAGTTTTGATTCAAAGACAATCAGATGCTTATGCCGCAATTGAGCGGATTGTCAAAGCTAGTGCTGTTCCTTTGGTAGGTAGCTTAATTGGTCTTCTGCTATGGATTGGACTTTTGACTCAAAGACTGTTCTGGTCTAGTGGCGCTATTCTCAAATTAGGCGATCGCGGACAGAATTCCAGTGCAATAACCTGGGGCGCTGAGAAAACCTGGGAAGTAATGGTGATCTGGTTTTCTAGCTATGTGGTTATTTCTAATCTCTTACCGTTTTTGTTGCTCTTAATTAATTCGACTGTGAGTAAGTTTGAGCTTCAACTTAGTCCAGAGATATTTCAATCGATCGCGGGTGTGTTCGTTCCCTACTGCTTAACTATGCTGCCAATGCTACCAATTATCTATTGGAGTTTACCGCAGTCTTCTGCTCTATCTTCTAATCAATTACCTGCTCAACTACCTGCTCAGTCTTCTGCGAATTTGCGTCCTGAATCACAAAATTGGCTAAATCTTAGTTTCAAACCTGGTAGATGGATTGTTTGGGGAATTGGCGGCTACTTTGCCGCAGTGCCATTAGTGCTAATAGCTTCTACACTGAGCGAGAAAATTTGGCATGGACAGGGAGGTAGTAATCCATTGTTACCAATTTTAACTGAGAGTCAAGATAGTCTAGCAAAGTTTATTTTCTGGGTAACTTTAGCGATCGCTGCCCCATTTTTTGAAGAGTATCTATTTCGCGGTTTTTTCTTCTCTTCTCTTACTAAGTTAATGCCAATTCCTTTTGCTTTGGTTCTCAGTGGATTTTGCTTTGCGACCGTGCATCTCAACTTGGGAGATATTATTCCCCTAACGGTTTTGGGCATAGTTTTGGGTTTCGTGTATTACAAGTCTAGGAATTTACTTGCACCAATTTTGCTCCATTGTCTCTGGAATAGCGCTAGTTTTATTTCGTTACTGGCATTGGGATCTTGATCAATAGCTTAAAATGAAAACTAATTAACGGTATGAATTATGGTACAAACAATTCTTCCAACTATTTCCTTAGAGCATTTTCTCAAACTGTCTGAAACTAAGCCTGCTAGTGAATTAATCGAAGGACAAATTAGCCAAAAACCTATGCCTAAAGGAAAACATAGTGCCCTTCAAGGCGATCTCACCAGCTTTATCAATGTAATTCTCAAAAGTAAGCGAATTGCTTGGGCATTCCCTGAGTTGCGTTGTAGTTTTGGCGATCGCTCGATTGTGCCTGATATTGCTGTAGTTACTTGGCAGAATATTCCAATAGATCGAGATGGTGATATTGAAAATAACTTTTTTTTACCCCCTGATTGGACAATTGAAATCCTTAGCCCTGATCAATCAGCGACCAAAGTAATGCTAAATATCATGTATTGCCTTGATCATGGTTCGCAAATGGGTTGGCTAATTGACCCTGCTGAGCAAATCATAATTATCTATCAACCTAATCAATCCCCAGTAGCGATCGCTTCACCTGTACAAATGCTCTTAGTTCCAGATTTTGCTAAGGAACTTCATCTTTCTCTTGGACAAATTTTCGACTGGTTAAAAGTAAAATAGTAAATAAAATGAATGAAAATTATAATATATTGAACATAGAGTTTAGCGAAGATTGGATGACTTTATCAGTAAATGGACAAACCTATCGTATCCTGATCGCCGAAGCATCAAAACAACTAGTCCAAGCAACAGATATAGAAAGAAGAATGTATCGTATTTCTCCATCAGGTTATGGCATTCATTGGTATGCAATTGATGAGGATTTAACTACTAAAGGTCTAATCCAACTGGCTAAGATCTAAGACTGCTGAAAACATAATTAATTCTCTTCCTTCTTCCTAATCAACCCCATCAAGATCATGCCCAAGGCAAAACCCGCCGCGTGAGCCAAATTTGCTACCCCTGGCATACCTGGATTAGTTGTAGCCGCCCGCACCGTCTCGACCGCAAACCAAATCCCCAAAAATACCAGCGCCGGAATCCTGACCAAAGTGACAAAAATAATTAAAATCACCGCCGTATTAATCTTTGCCCTGGGGAAGCGCACGATATAGCCCCCCATGATCCCCGCGATCGCTCCACTCGCTCCTACTAAAGGAATTTCCGAACCAGGTGCAGCCAATCCTTGAGCCAAGATTGCTGCCGTGCCAGTTACTAAGTAGAATAATAAAAACCAAGCAGAGCCTAAAACTCCCTCTACCGATCTACCAAATACCCATAAGAACCACATATTCCCTAACAAATGCAGCCAGCCTCCATGTAAAAACTGAGCGGTCACAATACTCCAACCCACTGCTACAGGCGATCTAAAAAACTCGCTGGGAATAAATGCCCATCTTTGGATAAATGCCTCTAGTCGTACATTGGTCAAACCCACTTGGTTTAGGAAAATCAAGCAATTGAGCAAAATCAAAGCATAAACTGCAAGCGATCGACTTTGGCGAGGATTGTCATCATATAGAGGGATCATGATTAAAATGGGTAGTATACACGTTAATATTTAAGCTTTCTTTACAGGTATTCTGGTTACTATGCTAAAACTTCTTCAAACCATTGTGGGTGATTCTGACAAGCGCAAACTTGACAAATTGCGTCCCAATCTGGCGCTGATCAGCTCAATTGATGAAGAAATTGCCCGCCTCAGCGATGAAGTATTACGGGGCAAAACCGCAGAATTTAAGCGGCGACTAGAAAAGGGTGAAGAACTTGACGAAATCTTGCCCGAAGCCTTTGCAGTGGTTCGAGAAGCCAGTAAGCGGGTAATTGGACTGAGGCATTACGATGTGCAGATGCTAGGCGGCATGATTCTCCATCGCGGCGAGATCTCCGAAATGAAAACTGGTGAAGGTAAAACCCTTGTGGCTACTTTGCCTAGTTACCTAAATGCACTAACAGGTAAGGGTGTTCATGTAGTAACCGTGAATGACTACCTTGCCCGCCGAGATGCCGAGTGGATGGGGCAAGTACATCGCTTTTTAGGCTTGAGTGTAGGGCTAATCCAGGCGGACATGGAACCATCAGAGCGCCAGCGTAACTATGCCTGTGACATCACTTATGCTACCAATGGTGAATTGGGCTTTGACTACCTGCGCGACAATATGGCAACCTCCATGCAGGAAGTTGTGCAGCGACCATTTAATTACTGTGTAATCGATGAAGTAGATTCTATCTTGATTGATGAAGCGCGCACGCCGCTAATTATCTCTGGGCAAGTGGAAAAACCCGCCGAAAAATATGTGGGAGCCTCGGAAATTGCCGAAAAGCTCAAGCCTGAAGTTCACTATGATGTGGATGAGAAGCAGCGTAATGTAATTCTAAGTGATGAAGGTTTTGAAGAAGCAGAACGCTTAATTGGCACAAAGGATCTCTTCGATCAGCAAGATCCCTGGGCACACTTTATCTTCAATGCGCTGAAAGCAAAAGAACTATTCAAATTGGATGTGAATTACATCATTCGGGATGATGAGATTATTATTGTGGATGAATTTACGGGCAGAGTGATGCCTGGTAGACGTTGGAGTGATGGCTTGCACCAAGCAGTAGAAGCAAAGGAAGGTGTAACCATTCAAAATGAAACTCAAACTCTCGCTACCGTAACCTACCAAAATCTGTTTCTGCTCTATCCCAAACTAGGTGGGATGACGGGTACAGCGAAAACAGAGGAATCGGAATTCAGCAAAACCTACAATTTAGAAGTTACGACAATGCCCACCAATCGCAAGAGTGGTCGGTTTGATTTGCCTGACGAAGTTTACAAAACCGAAAAGGGTAAATGGAAAGCCGTGGCAAAGGAATGTTTAGAATTGCACAAAATTGGTCGTCCAATCCTAGTTGGTACTACTAGTGTAGAAAAATCAGAATTGATTTCGCAGTTGCTTTCCCAAGCGGGTATTCCCCATAATTTGCTGAATGCGAAGCCAGAGAATGTAGAGCGTGAATCGGAAATTGTGGCCCAAGCAGGACGAAAAGGAGCGGTAACGATCGCTACCAATATGGCAGGTAGAGGCACAGATATTATTCTCGGTGGCAACTCCGACTACATGGCGCGGTTAAAAGTGCGGGAAAACTATATGCCGCAGATAGTCACACCTGAAGACAATGATCCAATGGGCAATCAACAACGGATGTTTGCACCACGTCAAACTGGGGGGGGTGGTTTTGGTGCGGAAATGGAAAATCCCCAAAAGAATTGGAAGGTTGGCGAAGGACTTTTCCCTGTGGAATTACCCACTGAAGTGAAAGCAATTCTCGATCAAGCGGTGAAATTTGCCGTCCAAAACCTGGGAGCGCAAAGTCTTTCCGAATTGGAAGCCGAAGATATGTTAGCGGTTGCCTGTGAAAAAGCACCTACAGAGAATGCAATGATCCAGAAATTGCGGGAAGCCTATAAAGCGATTCGCCAAGTATATGACCAGCACACCGATCAAGAACATGATGAAGTAGTGAAATTAGGAGGCTTACACGTGATTGGCACCGAAAGGCATGAATCAAGACGAGTAGACAATCAACTGCGTGGACGTTGTGGTAGGCAGGGTGATCCTGGTTCCACTAAGTTCTTTTTGAGCTTAGAAGATAACTTGATGCGAATCTTTGGTGGCGATCGCGTAGCTAGTTTAATGAATGCCTTCAGAGTAGATGAAGATATTCCGATTACTTCAGGAATGCTCACTCGCAGTTTAGAAGGAGCGCAAAAGAAAGTAGAAACTTACTACTACGATATGCGTAAGCAGGTGTTTGAATATGATGAGGTATTAAATAATCAACGGCGCGCAATTTATGCGGAACGCTATCGAGTTCTGAAGGGTGAAGATCTGCGCGATCGCGTGATTGAATATGCTGAGCGCACGATGGATGATATTGTGGCGTACTATGTGAATCCTGATTTGCCTGCGGATGAGTGGGATATTTCTAGCATGGTTGAGAAGGTGAAAGAATTCGTAAATCTGCTGCAAGATATGGAAGCCGATCACCTCGAAGAGATGACTATGCCAGAGATTCAAACTTTCCTACGGGAAGAAGTGCGCCGAGCCTATGAACTCAAAGAAGCACAAATTGATCGAATGCGCCCTGGGCTAATGCGCGATGCGGAAAGATTCTTTATTCTGCAACAGATTGATACTCTTTGGCGGGAACATCTTCAGGGAATGGAATCCTTGCGCGAATCTGTGGGTTTACGAGGCTATGGACAAAAAGATCCGCTAATTGAGTATAAGAGCGAAGGCTATGAACTTTTCCTAGCGATGATGATTGACATTCGCCGTAATGTGGTCTATTCCCTGTTTGAATTTGATCCACAGCCTCAACCTACCGAAATTATTGCGGAATATGTTTAGTCCTTAATAAGTTAAGCAGATTTCCGAAAATAAAGCTACCCATTATTTAGGGAGAATTAAAATATCCCACTTCTGAGAACTCTACCATGCGCTTCAAGAAATGGGTGCGAACACAACTGCCTTCAGATCCATTATCTACTTTCATTTGCAGTTTTTGTGTGTGGTTTTGTTCTTGTTGAGACAAACCATTCCACCAGTCCAGCAACCTATCGACGATAAAATCACTAGTCTTGAAGGTGCTCATCCCCAAAGCAATCGGGTATGGGTTTTGATTCGGGGATTTGGACTAATTCCAGTTTTGTCCCTGCATCTTTGAGCCAGCAAGCGTAATAACTGCGGTAAACCGAGTTTCGACTTCAAATTCTAAAGTTTCAAAATAATTGATCGGATCAAAGATATCTGCCGTCCGAATCGAAATGCGGTGATAGCTCAGCATAAGATCTGATTATCGACTCTTCGGCTGCTGAAACTGCCTTCGAGTTCTCCTCGCCGATGTACTAGCTCTTTAGTGCTTGTAATAGTACAACGTGGCTAAAGTGAATTTAATAACTACAATGTTTAGAAGCAAGAGTCAATGAATATTTGTAAAACCTATCAGACCAGAAGCATCATCCTAGATAGTTCAAGCCCTGTTAACTTTTTAGAAAATATCTCATAATGATTACTTTAAGTCTCCAAAACCCACAAGATATGCAATCTGCGATCGCCCAAGCTGAATATGCTAAAAAGCTCCGTCCTCTGCTGCCCGCCGCCGCGTTTATAACGAATACAAGTAAGGTTTGGCTCCTGTTTATTAATTTGGCGATTTTGGTCTTGGGCTGGGGAATTGCTAGCTATCTGGATCGATGGACTTGGTACTACCTTTGGCTTTATCTGCCTCTAAGTTTGATTATGGGCAACAGCGTGATTGTTTTGTTATTCAGTACCCACGATTTATTACATAGCCAGACAATTAAAAATGCAAATTTGCGCTGGCTGGTAAGTCTACTGGGCTTTACAATTGCGTGGATGCCGCCAACTCTGTGGAAAGCCGTACACAACCGCGAACATCATAATAAAACGAACTCTTTACATGACCCCGATCGCAATTATTTGTATACCCAACCCAATAGCTGGGGTAAAAAAATCCAAAATCTATTCGTGCCATCGGCAGAAGTAAATCCTTTGTGGCTGGCAGTTGGTATGGGTCATGCATGGGGAGTGCATACATTTCGCAATCTAACCGCCGTACTCCTATTTAATGACGGTTTAACTAAATATCCTGCCGTGGCTTTTACGGTAAGTGCTAAAGAAAGAAGAGCGATCGCCTTAGAACTTTTAATAATTTCGAGCATTCATTTAAGTGTATTTTTTTACTTAGGATTTTCACCGATTAAATTGGGTTTAAGTTACTTTCTGCCGATCTGGATTGGCTACGGGGGCGTTTTATTTTATATCTATACCAACCATATGATCTGCCCGATGACCAGCGTTAACGATCCATTAATTAATAGCGTTTCTTTGCGAGTTCCTAAAATATTTGACCTACTACATTTGAACTTTTCTCATCACACCGAACACCATGTATTTCCAGGAATAAATTCAGATTACTATCCTCTAATTAGAGAATGGCTGCAAACAGAATATAGCGATCGCTTTAATTTATTAGATGGTGGAGAAGCTTGGCGGTTAATGTTACAAACTCCGAGACATTACAAAGATGAAAACACTCTTACGGACTGGTTTGGGCAAAAGTCGGTTACTTGCTACTCCTCCAATCAAGCCAAAGAAACTAAAAATCTAGAATTATCTTAGGGATAGAAAATAAATAAGATATGTAAAATACTCCCTTCCCAGCATAGGATTAGATATTGCAAGTTGTAGCGAGAGAATAGATATGCTGAAGAGTATTTGAGATCTGTGAAGGATTCATTAAAATAGTGACATCTTTCAGCTTTTCAGCAATTTTTGTGATCGTGGTAATAGTAACGTCTCTAGCTGAGATTCTGGCACTCGGTCAAGTTCTTGAATGATTTGCTCTTTAATAGTCATAACTAAATTCTACAACAAGCCTTGAGTTATAGCATTACCGCATTTTGGCTTGGACGGCGCAGTAAACCAGAGATATTGAGTTCTCACAATAGTTATCTTTCTACTAACGGGAAGTTGTTAGTACCTTCTAATTACGATTTGTCAGCAACAGAACTCGCTAACGAAGATAAGTCAAAGTAAATTATCAAAAATATGTTGTGTGCTGCTTCCTCTAGATGTTGCGCTTATCGTAATTCACCAGATGACTTCAGATTCCTGATTGTTCTCGATGGCTGAATGTTCACGGTTAGCACGTGCAAAATTGGAATTTCTAATCTCTGAATCGCTAAGGAATAAGACATCTTACATTTTCTGGGTAACAAGCTTCTATGGTGTGTTAACTAGAGACTTTTTGGGTAGCACGCCCAAATTGGTGTATCATCCAGAAAGTTTTTAGATAACTCCCCTTGAATCGGGCAGTTATACAGAGAATTTCGGTGTAATACATAGTTAGCTAGCATTGTTAGGCTATATGGCATGAATAGCGAATTCTTTAAAGAGCAGTTCGGTATGAAAGCCGAGACTCCTAGGATTTGGGCACTAAACGCAAACCGTCTAAAACGCGGTGGCGATCTAATATTTGATGCCTACGAGATAGACTTACAAGCTATGGAAAAGGGAGCGTCACCCCTTGAACTCAATAATCTTGAGGTTGCGGGGGCAGCTACTATGCTGTTTGGTTTTGCCATTGAGAACCTTCTCAAGGCAATAATCATCGCTAAGGAACCAAGAACTGTAAATGAGGGGAATCTACGAGATTGGCCTAGCAATGGTCACAAGCTTATTCTTTTGGCAGAAAAAGCGGATATTCCGCTGAATGAGCAACAAAAAGATATGGTTCATCGGTTGGAGGTATTTGTTGAATGGACTGGTAGATATCCAGTTCCCAAGAAACCAACACAAATCCCTCTAAAACAACTTGGAATCAATAAACCTTTTTTTCCTTTGCCTTTACAGCCTTTTGAGCGAAAGATATTTGAGCAACTTTTTAAGTCTCTCCAGTCATTTATCTTCAGAGATACTCTTGATGACTTGGAAAAAGGCAGCGCTGATAATGCTGGCTAAACCCCACATTGCAGCCGACTTGTATTCCGCTTCGCCCCACGCGAGCGGCTGAACGCTACCGTTATGCCGAACCGATCAATCTGTTTAAGTTATCTGTTTTCAGCAGAGATTAAGCAAGCAAAAATAGTTGAGTTCGGAGAGGTTATTTGCGATACCTTTGTTTTCAACCTTTAGGTTCCTGCAAATCATCATGAGATACGCCAGAAAGTCGAAGCAGGTAATCACGGCAAGATTGTGGCTACTGATATCAACGCTTATTAAAATCGAGTAATTTTGAGCGTACTTTGCGATCCGTTGAAAATAGTGCGATCGCACATCTTGTAGGGTGCGTTAATGAAATGTGATGCACCTTCCAAATTATTGCTACGCCCTTATTGCTAAGCCATTGTGGAACTATTTTGTAAATTTAAAATGATTATCGCTCAAATCTCTTTACAACTAATCTCAAACGCTAAATCAGCGCGGTAAATGCAAACATCAAATGCAAGAAAGAAGTTCATGTGACCTAGAATCAACGGCGCATAGCTATCTTTTGTCCATGCAAACGATAATTCTGTAGAAGGAAAGTGAGCGGCACTGGCAGATAGAAGCAACGCGCGAGCTTCAAATCTAGCTAAATTTTCTCCTAATGGAACTGATATTGTTTGATTGTCCCAGACTGCTCTAAGTTCTAACCCAACCTCATATGGTAAAACGTTTACTGTAGAGTCTGTATCTAACAAGCCAGAAACATTTAAAGATCGGGTTTTATAGGTCAGAGATGTAGATATGGCGTAAGCAATCAGGTGAGAATGGGAATAAGTGAAAGAGAGGAAGGATCGATCAAAGCTTGGCAGAAAAAGTCCAATACAGAGCGACCTTGTGCTTTACAAGTTTGAATAACAGTCAATAAAGCG
>Ga0163144_10026738_pt1 | contig 11208 bp, 12 predicted proteins | sample OliLak19BULKMAT1_FD_123175 | JGI IMG/M metagenome (GOLD analysis project Ga0163144, IMG submission 123175) | Freshwater microbial mat bacterial communities from Lake Vanda, McMurdo Dry Valleys, Antarctica - Oligotrophic Lake LV.19.BULKMAT1 | ecosystem: Environmental > Aquatic > Freshwater >... | reverse complement strand
GCTCCCAAGACCTCACCCAACGAAACCACCATTCGTCTGAAAGAAGAAGTAATCTCATTGCGTACTGAGACAGGTCTATGTGCGCTGAAACTGCACTGGAAGCTCGCCAAACGAGGTATTCATATCCCTGAGAGAACCGTGGGCAAGATTCTTAAACAAGCAGGGTTGGTACGGAAGTACCGAGTGAAGAAAGTGAAGTATAAATATCTCAGAGCAGAACGGAAGCCTGGTGAACTCATGGAGATTGACGTGAAGTATGTCCCCGGTACCGTGGCTGGCAAACGGTATTATCAATATACGGCGATAGATACCGCCACCAGGTGGAGGTATCTGCGAGTATTTGAAGAACAGACGACCTTTCATTCTATTGTATTTCTTGAGGATGTGATGACTCGGTTTCCGTACCCTATCACCGGCGTGAAAACAGATAATGGTAGTATCTTCACCAATTACTATCTGGGGACAAATAAACGCTCTGATCAAACCGTGAAGACGCTCCATGCTCTAGATAAGTTTTGCGGCGAGAATAATATTGTTCACTACCTCATTGATCCCGGCAAGCCGGCTCAAAAGGGAACCGTTGAACGCAGTCACCGTGAGGATCAACAGAAGTTTTATGAACGAAATGCGTTTCGGTCTATTGGTGATTTGGAAAAGAAGATTCGTCTCTGGAATAAGTATTATAATGACCTTGAACATTGTGGTCTTGGTGGCAAGACACCTAATGAGGTATTGTATTTAAAAGGGACAGAAGTCATTGCTTAAAACAGGGATAAGCTGTACTTAAGTCCATAACTGAACCCTCTCCCGACAAAGTTGGGAGCTTCCTCTTCGTTAGAGCTCAAATTGTAGTTACCCTCTGTCCTCTTTCTCTTGGTTGGCGACATACGGAAAGATGGTTTTCTCGTCTATACCCACGGTACTGAGGCAAACTCCTGGAGTGAACTGAACTTTAACTTAAGTTGAGATAATTTCTCTTACTTAGGATGGTTAATCATTGATACCACAACACAGTGTGGATCAATAATGTAGAAATAAAAACGGTAACTTTTATCAATACGAGCTTGCCAGAGATTATCCACTCCGCTATATAACTTTACATTTAGCGAAGGATGACGTAAGTCTTCAATCAAATAATCAAACTGTTTGCTAACTTTCTTTTGAATCTGTTTTGGTAATTTTCCGTATTGCTTTGCAGCACCCTTAGTTAATCTAATCTTCATACTTCTTTAGAAAAGCCGGAAGTTTTTTATTTAGCTCTTTACTAGATCCAAATTCAATAAAATGACCTTCTTTAAGGTCAGCTATCCCCTGTTTAATCATTTGCGACAAATCAAGGCGGGAGGCGGTTGACTGAGGCGTGAGAGTTATTTTACCGGCTTTTTCTTCAATACGAAGAACTTGACCATCTTCTAAACCCAAGGTCTCACGAATTTTCTTAGGAAGAGTTAGTAACCCCCGTTGTTGTAACTTTACAGTATTCATGAATTCAGTATATATGAATTGCTGTATTTGTCAATATATTGTTATGCTAGTTCACCATCTTTAGCACCCCATTTTCTCTTTAATTCAAATACAAAAACACCAATGGAAGCATCAGCCACCAGAAATAGAACTGCTCGGCGGCAAATAGGGTTTGGATTGGGGTGCCCGGGGTAAGAAATTCAGTAACAGGCAAAACATTAAAGCTAAAAATCATGACCAAGACAGTTGCGCCAATTGCCAGCATGATTTTTTTACCAAAGGACTCAAACTTCCCTTCACGGTATTCGTCAGGCATGATTCTCCTAAATAAAAGTGTGCTCAGGTAAGTAATTATACCGAAGAAGATCAACTTAACTGCGGCTACTACCGATGTCTGAGCAATGTTATTTAACAATATGTCGTAATAAGGAAACTGTAGCGTAATTAATAGAGCAAAATAGAGTCCGCAAATAATATTGATGAGCGCCTGACGGCCTCTAAATAAAGCAATTAAAAGGAAAACTCCAAAAACAACTAGTAGGTAAGCTGACTCAGATAGAAATGTGAGAATGACGGAACTGTCCATAAAATGCATAAGGGCGGGGACTTGTGCCCGCCCTTATATTATATACCCTTAGGTTCATATTTTTGATTAATTTACCCAAGTACCATAAGTTTTTTATGTTACTCATAAACCTCACCATGACTGCTAACATACAGTAATTGTGCCTTATTCATATTTTTTCCTTTGTCAGCATATTCAAAGATAATTCTAATTTTGTAATTTACTGAAAAGGAATGGGTTTTTTTAAGCGTCCGGCCGGGGTACGTACCTTGAGAGAAATATGATTTTCAGGATTTCTGAACTCTTGTATCTTATGCTTCACCTCAACTTTCAAAGCACCCGGAAGTTTTTCATATCTCTTCACAAAGGTTGGGGTATAAAAAATCAATCATCTTATTCAAATCCAACAGCTAATTCATCTAAGTCTCCGGTCAAGATATTACCGTCCTTAATCTATTGTCTAGCAGTAGTAATGGTGGTAACAAAATCACCTTCCTTGTACTTAATAATGGCACGCCTAATCAGATCAGCTTTACTAAACGTCTTACCTAGCTTTACTTGCTCATCAAGATAATCATCCAAATGTTGTTTTAGAGGAATTGAGACAATTGTCATAGATTACTAATATTTAATAGTACTATTAAATTACATTCGCTAGTCGCTTGGGTTGGGTAATTTAAAAAAGTGAGCCTATAGGCTCACTTTTTTAAACACCCTCCGCTCTAAGTTCTTGAATCAATTTTTCCGCTTTTTTCGATAACTTTTTTGGAATCTCGATATTGATTTTGACCATGAAGTCGCCGCGACCTCGCTCTGTCGGCACCCCCTTCTCTTTCACTCGGAGTAGTTCTCCATGGGTGATGCCCGCCGGCACCCTGATCTGAATGGTGCCATCAAGTGTTTCTACTGAGTAATCGCTGCCGAGCATAGCGTCTGTTAGCTTGACTGGCAAAGTGGTAGACAAAGTAGTTCCGTCGCGCTTGATAGTCTGGTGTCCCTCAACGTGAATTTTTACATAAAGATCACCTGGCTGACCGCCCGACATCGCTTCTCCCCGGCCGGTCATACGGATCACTTCCCCATTCTCAATTCCGGCTGGAACGTTAATTTCAATTTCTTCTTGGGCGCGAACAATTCCAGCTCCAGCACAGTGTCCACATTTTTCTTTTGGAATTTGGCCCTTGCCGTTACAAATATTGCATTCGCGAACTGTGGTGAAGCTACCCATGATACTCTGGCGGGTCTCACGCACTTTTCCGTTACCGCCACATGTAGAACAAGTTGTCGTTCCGGTTTCAGGTTTACCACCAGTACCCTTACAAGTACCGCAAAGAGAGTTTTTGGTGATCAAAACTTTTCGAGTTACGCCAAAGACAGCTTCTTTAAAATTAAGATTAATTTCTATCGAGATGTCACGTCCGCGAGTTGCTTTCTGAGCTCGATTGCCTCCGAAGCCAAAGTTTTCAAAGATATCATTGATATCAAATTCAACTCCCTGACCACCAAAACCACCTTGCCCGGCAAAGTCTGCCCAATTGAAACCGCCAGAGGCTCCTTGCTGGCCTTGAGAGCCATTGAAAGCATGACCATAGCTATCGTATTCAGCCTTGCGCTTATCATCGCCAAGAACAGCATAAGCTTCAGTAATTTCCTTGTATTTTTCTTCGTTGCCAGTCTTTTTGTCGGGATGGTACTGAGAGGCTAGCTTACGGAAAGCCTTTTTTACTTCTTCTTTTGATGCTCCTTTTTGGAGTCCGAGGATTTTATAGTAGTCATTCATAAGCGATTCACTTAAAGCTGTTTAGAAACCGATTATGCCACAAACAGAGAGTAACTGCAAAATTATTGCTTAGGATTTTTCTCCAGGCTTTTCATCCGACTTCTCTTCTGTCTTTTCTTCCTTAACTTCAGCATCCTTTACCTCACTAGTTTCTGGTGTCTCTGTTTTTTTTGCTTCTTCAGCTGCTTTTTGAATTATTTCCCCGATTTTTTGTAGTGCGGCTGATAATTCTTCAGTTTTACTATCGATCGCAGACTTATCATCTTTTTCTCTCACTTCCTTTAGAGTCGACATTTTTTCTTCAATTTCTGTCTTAGTCTCCGCAGGCACCTTATCACCATGCTCTTTCAGTGATTTTTCAGCTGTATATAGTAGCTGTTCTGCCGTGTTACGTGAATCAATCAAAGCTTTCTTACCCGCGTCTTCAGTGGCGTGATCTTCAGCTTCTTTTTTCATGCGCTCAATATCTTCTTCAGTCAATCCGGAGCTAGCTTCAATTCGAATTGACTGTTCTTTACCGGTAGCCTTATCTTTAGCAGTTACATTAAGGACACCATTACTATCAACGTCAAAGGTTACTTCCACCTGTGGTACGCCGCGTGGTGCTGGTGGAATTCCGCCAAGAACAAATTTCCCAAGAGACTTATTATCGGCCGCCATTGGACGTTCACCTTGGACGATATGAATTTCAGTTGAAGTTTGGTTATCAGCCGCGGTTGAAAACACTTGTTGTTTTCTGGTTGGGATATGAGTGTTCTTTTCAATTAGTTTTGTATTTACAGAGCCCATTGTCTCGATACCGAGCGACAGTGGAATTACGTCCACTAGAGTAATATCCTGAACGTCACCTTGAAAAATACCAGCTTGAATAGCCGCTCCCAAAGCCACTACCTCATCTGGGTTAATAGTCTTGTTTGGTTCTTTTCCAAAAAGATTCTTTACGGCTGCATAAATTGCTGGCATTCGTGTCTGACCACCCACTAGGATAATCTCGTCGATATCTCCCTTAGCGATACCAGAAGCTTCAAGTGCTCGCTTGGTGATTTCAATTGATTTGTCGATGTACACATGAGCGATTTCGTCTAGTTTTGCACGAGTTAGCTTGAGGTCCAGGTGAAGTGGGCCGTCAGTCCCTTGTGAGATGAATGGGATGTTAATGTCGGTTTCAGTGGTTGATGAAAGCTCATGCTTGGCTTTCTCAGCCATCTCATCTAGTCGTTGTAGCGCTAATTTATCTTTACTTAAGTCAACACCGCTAGTTTTTTTAAATTCTTCGATCAAGAACCGAACAATTCCTTGGTCGATATCGCGACCACCCATATGAGCATCGCCATCGGTTGATTGCACCTCGATTACATCATCGCCTACTTCCAGTACTGAGACGTCAAACGTACCACCGCCAAAGTCGTAGACCACAATCTTCTCATCCTTCTTCTTGTTGAAACCATAAGCTAGCGCTGCTGCTGTTGGCTCGTTGATGATACGTCGTACTGTAAGACCTGCAATTTTACCCGCGTCTTGAGTGGCTTTTCGTTGTGCATCGTTGAAGTAGGCCGGCACAGTAATGACGGCTTCAGTAATTTTTTCGCCAAGCTTAGCTTCAGCGTCAGCTTTCAATTTCGTCAGAATCATCGCTGAAGCCTCCTCTGGTCGGTAATCCTTACCATCCATAGTTACCAATACTCCTCCGTCTGGACCTTTTTTGATTTCGTAGGGCACGATAGCTTTATCTTTTTGTACAACTTCTTCATCATAAGTATGACCCATGAAGCGCTTAATACCGTAAATCGTATTGGTTGGATTAGTCACCGCTTGACGCTTAGCAATCTGCCCTACCAAACGTTCGTTAGTTTTAGAGATAGCCACGATTGACGGCGTTGTTCGGTTACCTTCTGCGTTTTCGATAATGGTTGGTTCCCCAGCTTCAATAATAGCCATTGCTGAGTTTGTAGTTCCTAAGTCAATTCCAAGAATTTTTGCCATAGATATTTCTTTAGTTAGTTATTATAGGTGCTAATTTTTTTCGTACACTCCAATCACTACGCGTGCCGGACGAATTAATTCTGTGCTACCATCAGTCCGTCTTAGAGTGAATCCATTCTGGACGACAGAGATAATTTGATCATGTTGATCTTTATCGTCTGTTGGCGTTGTTGACAAGGCTTCATGCTGTCTCGGGTTAAAAACTTCACCCAAAGGAATGGTAGTTATTACCTGATGTTGAGTTAAGATATTATTCAGCTGTGCGTAAATACCTTCAATTCCACGGCGCCAATTTTCATCAGCTTTTTCCCACACTTCTTTATTACTCATTGCCACTGAAAAACTGTCACATAGTGGAATCAATGATTCAATGTGTTCAATAGTCACTCGCTCACGATCTCTCTTTCGGTCTTCTTCCAGTCGGCGGCGCGCGTTCAGAAAGTCTGCCTTGGCCCGCCCGCTTTCTTCTAAGAGATCTTTCTTTTCGGCTTCACAAGCCCTTAATTTGTCTCGTAATGTGTTGTTAAAAGTACCTTGTTTCTCTTCTAATTCTTCCAGCTCAGGTTCGTTTATTTCCATTTCTTCATTGGTGATTTCAACGTCATCCTGAGGGTTGTCATTATTGATTTTTTTCACCATGCCATCATTATAAAGTTGAAAACGTTTTTTGTCAAAAGACCGGTCTCAGGTCGGTCTTTTGTATCTTTTTTAACGCTTCTGCCAACCAGAATCCTGTCTCACTAAAAGAGTTGGAGCTGATTCCGGATCTTGCATCACCTCTTCAATAATTTTTTCGGCTCGAATACTTTGAGAGGCTTTCACTAATACTACGTCTCCTGGCTGAAGATAACGCTGTAGTTCTTTACCAGCCTTCGCCACATCCTCGTATTGTAAAATTACTTTTTCACTCATTCCGTTATTTAAGGCAGCTTCAGCAATTTTTCTCGCTCGAACTCCTAGGGTAATTAAAACGTCAGCACTACTAGCAACCAACTCCCCCACTCGTTCGTGCTCGCGTGGTGAAAATTTCCCGAGTTCCATCATATCACCCAATACCGCTATTTTTCGTTTGGCGTGCTTAATTTCTTTAAGAGTAACCAAGGCTTGCTCCACGGCGATTGGTGACGAATTGTAGGTATCGTCTATGAGAATACTTCCTTTAAGTCCTTTAATTATCCGCAGCCGACCCGGTGGTGGCGCGAGCTCCTTTAAGGCAGCTACTGATTCACCAAGTGAAATACCACACTCAGCTGCCACCGCAATAGCTCCAGTTGCGGTATAGACTGCCGGCTCCCCAACAGTCCCGTTTATCCGCACTTCAGCTTTATCTTTAATATTTTCTACTACAAAACTAATACCCATTGGGACGTCATCACTGTAAATAATCTTATCAGCGCTAGCATTAAACTGTGATGTTAAATATCGACTATAACCAATTGTTTGTTGCCTTACTTGACTAAGTTCTTGCTGAATTATCTGATCGTCATGATTATATATCACTACCCCACTTGGCTTCAAAGCATTCGCCAAATACATTTTCTCTTTAACAACCGCTTCCGGTGTACTAAAAAATTCAACATGAACCGGAACGTCAGGAAAACGAGTCAAGACGAGTATGTCCGGCTTAATCCAACTAGCCAGCTTTTCCATATCGCCAGGTCGATCAACACCGGTTTCCAATATTAAATAGGTTGGATAATCACGAGTAAAGAAAGCAACAAAAAAACCATCAATAATATTTTTAAGCCACAATAATGGATTACTCCAGGCATTTGGTAGGCCCAACACAGTGAGTGGAACGCCGATGTCTGAATTAAAACTCTTCTCACTCTTTCGGGTTGGATAATGTTTTTTAAGAATACTGTAAATCGCATCCTTCATAGAAGTTTTGCCGACACTACCTGTAATAGCAATTATTATAGGTTTGTGCCGTGCTAAAAGAATCTTGGCTTCGATAGTCAAGATTGATACAATAATTTTTTTGAAGATGTTTTTCATATTTACCGATCTGGTGGTACGTCGTAATAATTAATTAAAAAACGAGTGATGTCCATAAACGGTTCTGTTAAAGTTTCTGATGCATACCGAACGCCTTTTGGTTCTACAGTATACATGAAGACAATAAATTGCGGATCAAAGGCGGGAAAATAACCAAAAAATGAGTGCAAAAACTTGTCTTCATAATAGCCTTTGCCGTTAGGAATGGCAATCTGGGCAGTTCCAGTCTTAGCCCCAATCGTGTGATTTGGTAAGGCGAATTTTCCGCCGCCAAGAGCGTCATCAACCACTGCCGTCAACATACGCGAGATTTCTTCACTAGTCTCTTCCGTGATTACTTGTGCTCCTTTTGGATATATAACATCTCGGCTCGTGCCGTCTTGGTATTCAATTTTCTTGACCAAATGCGGTGTTACTAGATAACCACCGTTTCCTAGTGCTGCCAATGCTCTTATGGCCACAATCGGAGTGAACGCAATTCCTTGTCCAAAAGACGCGGTAGCGTACTCAACATCTCGCGGTGAGTGAAGGTTGTCAACTAGACCATGAGCTTCGTTTGGCAAATCAATTCCAGTCTCGCTACCTAACTTAAAATTTAAAAAATAATCTCGGAACTTCTCTTTTCCCATTTGCTGCACAATGTGCGACACCCCAGTATTTAATGACTGATTAAGAATCTCTTGCATTGCTACAGTACCACGACCACGTCCGTCAAAGTTCTTGATAGTAAACCGGTCTAGAGTAATAGAACCAGCATCGTAATAGGTTGAATTACGATCAACTGCGCCACTATCGAGCCCGGCAGCCATGGTAAGTGCCTTGATTGTAGAACCAAATTCGTAAACATTTTCTACCATTGGATTTTGAAATTGTTGAACAGTACTTGTGCCTCGATCATTCAAATCAAATCCCGGGACAGCGTTCATCGCATATATCTGACCGTTTTGTGGATTCATAATAATCGCTCCAGTAAGACTTGAATTATACTTCTCGTTAGTCTCTAGCAAGACAGAGTCCAGCATCCGTGCAACTGTCGGTTCCATAGTAGTAACAATATCTCCTTGAACCGCTTTTTCCTTTCGATAGACCAAATCTCCTAGGTTACTAAATATTTCAGCAAAAAAATTGACTGAACGAACTTCCTTTTCCTTAAGTAAGACTTGGTCGTAGTAACGCTCAAGTCCATATTTACCTGAGAGTTCATTATCCGACTTTTCTAAATAGCCAACGAATCCAATACTTTTAGCTGACATAGCTCCACCAGGATAATAACGCCACTGATTGCGGTAGAGATTAACACCTGATAAATTCAACGATCGGATTATTTCCGCGTCTTCAGTTTTTAATGTCGTCACTGCTTCAACATATGTCCGGTCCTCAAGCGTGGCTCTCTCTAAACACTTTTCATTACTAATAGACAGATAAGGTAAGACCGCTTCACAGACACGCACAGGATCAGTGACTAAAGTAGGATTAAAGGCTAGTACAAAGCCTGAGCGGATTGAAGCAGCTGAAACTCTCTCCCCTTCTTTAGTCGTAAAGTATATTGAGCCCCGTGAATATAGATCTTGTTTAGTATGGACATACTGCCTATCTGCTAAGTCACTATAGTGTTCATGTGCTAAAACTTGGACTTGATACAACCGCGCAATTAAAATTAGAACTAATACAAAGATACAACCTGTAATGATGCGGATCCGCAGTATCATTTGCCGTCTCATACCAAACTAGAAACCAACGGTTCGCAAAACCAAACTCTTTTCCGCTTTACTGATAAAAATCTTATCTTGATTTTCGTTATAACCATCTAAAGTAGCTACCCGGGCGCTTATTTTATGCTTAGCTTCAATATACTCTGTGTCGAGATTAGCAATCTGTGAACGCAAATGACTTATTTCTTGTAGCGCTTCTTTTCTGATTACAACGTGCACTACAGATAAACTCAAGAAATACATGTATCCAACAATTGAAGATATAAATAAACCTACACAAAGCGAAGTTATATAGTGATTATTTTTTTCTATGGCTCTATAATTCATGAGTAAAAGTTATAGTTTTTGTATTAATCTTAATTTGGCACTACGAGCTCTGGGATTATTTTTTAGTTCTTCAGCCGACGCGGCAATTGGTCTCTTAGTGAGTAGCTGATACTGTCCGTTTACGATAGCTTCCTTAAAACGTAATTTAACAATACGGTCCTCAAGACTGTGAAATGATATGATTGCAAGGATCCCGTCTTCGGCCAGATTAGCCAGAGCCGCTGAAATAAATTGCTCAAGTTTTTGCAATTCGTCGTTGACAGCGATTCTAATGGCTTGAAAGGTCTTGGTCGCCGGATGAATCTTAGCTTTTCGAGCATAAGCTGGAGCTACCTGCAAAACAATGTCCGCCAACTGTCTCGAGGTCTTAATCACAGTCTTCTGGCGCTCCATGACTATCGCTTTAGCAATTCGCCGAGAATTTCTTTCTTCACCATAGCCATAAATAATGTCTGCGATATTTTCTTCGTCCCAAGAATTTACAATATCCTCAGCTGTGAATAAATATTGCTCCGGTGAACCATATGTCATAACAAGCGGCTCATCAGCGTTGAAGGAAAATCCCTTGTTACTATCAGCAAACTGATCAGTGCGCCAACCTAGGTCAGCTAGGATTCGGTCAACTTTATTAATATGTAAAGAACTTAATGTAGCGGTTAGGTTAGCGAAGTTATCATGAACCAAATAAATTTCTGGTCCAGAACTTCGTTCTAAATCTTCTTTTGCATTTACCAGAGCAGTTTCATCAGCATCAATGCCAATGAATTTTCCTTTTGATCCTAGTTTGGCACAAATTAACTTTGCGTGTCCACCAGCACCATAAGTAGCGTCAACAACCACATGTCCTTTCTTAAGCTCTAGGCCTGTGACTGCCTCTGTCTGTAAAACTGTAATATGCTTCATGGTAGTAGATGAGTTATAGGACGCCAATTTCTCCAAGCTTTTCTGCGAGTGCATCAGCTTGTGATTCGATTTTGCGTTTATACTCTGTCCATTTGTTCTCATCCCAAATTTCGATACGACTGTGAATTCCAGCAAGTACCACTGCGGTACTTAGGTTTGCAAAGTCTTTCAAAAAGTCTGGCACGAGAATACGTCCAACTGAATCTACCTCCACTTCTACAGCTCCTGATAAGAAGAATCGATTGAAACTTCTTGTATCCGCCTGTCCGAGTGGGAGTTGACCAATTTTTTTAGTGATCAATTCCCACTCCCGGAGCGGATATACAAAGAGGCAGTTGTCGAGTCCACGGGTGATTACAAGCTTTCTCCCTAATTCCTTGCGCCATCTAGACGGCAAGGACAGCCGTTTTTTGGGATCCAACGTATGTTTGTATTCACCTATTAACATATTCGACTAGTCTATATGACTTTCGTCT
>Ga0163144_10026737_pt1 | contig 11208 bp, 6 predicted proteins | sample OliLak19BULKMAT1_FD_123175 | JGI IMG/M metagenome (GOLD analysis project Ga0163144, IMG submission 123175) | Freshwater microbial mat bacterial communities from Lake Vanda, McMurdo Dry Valleys, Antarctica - Oligotrophic Lake LV.19.BULKMAT1 | ecosystem: Environmental > Aquatic > Freshwater > Lake... | reverse complement strand
GTCATAGCTACCGGCGTGGCAAACAGCGGTGCTGGTCGGCTACCGGCAAAGCCGTAGCGCGGTGCTGGTAAGACCGCTTCAGCTACTGGCGCTATTACTGTTACCGCGGCTACACCAGCAGTTATGGCTGTAGCTGCCAACATCTGTTCCAGTTCCATTCGTAATGATTGATCACCACCGCTATTACGATAAGCAAACACCAGGTCGCGAATGGTATTTTTAGTAGCCGGCGGTACCGTGCTTTGGCGCACACTCAAAAGCACCGCCAACACGCCGGCTTCGGTGTGTAAATCAAATGACGGCCTCTGACCCGCCGAAGAACGAACGTCCTGTACCATAATTTACATATCATACCACTAGTTGGGTACAAGCACGGGCTTCGGGAGAGAAAAATGTGTATTACTTTTACGAATTTAATGTCTGATCTCTTATCTATGCCAAGCTATTAATTGGCTCAACTGTTACTAGCAATGGTAGCCAAAATTGTTTTCATAGTTGCCTCGTCTACGAAAGCCACATTATATTTATCATAGAGCTCCATAACCGTATTGAGCTCGTCATTACTTATCCCCAGCTCAGCGAGTTGCCGCGTTCTCTCGTTATCAGGGTTGGTCTCGGTAGCAATCTTACGTAGTTGACGCCAAGTTATATTTTCCAGCGCCCGAAACTGTTCGCGCTTAACATCCGCTACGGTATCAAAAATGTTTCCAAACCAACTTGGTTTGACAGTGAGGTCAACCCCAAAGCGTTCTGCTATCAAGTCAATATACGCCGCAGCCGCTTTTTCTGGAGCGATAATAGTCTCCGGCGCGACCATATTACTTTCGAGTAGCGGTGCTATCACTTCCGCTTCGTCAGGCATTATATCAGCTACTTCACCCCCACCAGTTGCTGCTCCTATTATTGCAGGCGCCTCGGACACGGCTGGAGTAATCACTAAATCAGGCCCCTCAACCACCGGCCCGGCCGGTAAAATAACTTGCTCACTCCCCGGCACTACCGCTGTCCGCTCGCCACTAATTGCCCGCTCTACCCGCGGCTGCAGCACCCCAAACCTGATTAACTCATCGTCATGGATATGATCAATATTACCGCTATAAACCCCTAAACTGCGTAACACTTCTGGTTCTTGCCGCAGTGAATCTATAAAATCAGCGACCAGGGCGGCGCGATCAATAGCCGAGAGAGCAGCCAACTCCACGGCAAAATATTTTTCGAATTCACTAGTTAAATTGGAACCAACGGCCGGTACAATTTCTTCACCCGAAACGAGGGCAGCATTAACTCCGGCCATCCGTTCTACGTAAAATCCAACCACCGTAGTGAGATCAACTAGATTATTTGCAGCGTCAACTTCATGAGCATTTTCTAGTCCAATCAAGTGGGGATTAGCAATAAAGTCGGCGATAATTTCCTGCCGCAGGCGTTGCGCTACCCGGTCTGGAACCAGCGGATAATGGGTCCGTAAATCATCAACAATTTTTACAAACTCCACTTCCACCCCGAGTGAGCCAACTTCCACCCGATAATCTGGCGAAACTGTCTCCAACTGCGGAAGCATGGGCTCGATTGGTGATTGCAGAGATTGGTCCATGGCCTCGGCGCGGGCTGGTCCACTTAGACCGGGAATGGGCTCCGGAACCGAATCTACTACCAGTTGCTCGGTTGACGTTATCTGACTCGGGTAGTTTGGCACGTTAAATTGACCTACCACTGAACCGATTACTTCAGCTGCTGGTTTTACTGCAAAATTATTACCTCCAGCAAACGGATTATTTGTGTTATTCGCCTGGATCGGACGCTGCCCGACTCCGTCAGCGACAGGCGGATTTAGATCAGAAAGCGGCGGTGCAACGATTGCTTCAGTCCAAGGATTCTCCATATACACCCCCAACGAACTTACTTCTGGCTGGGGCCTAGCATCTCCAGTTGCTTCCGTCGTCGGGTTGTCTCTATTTATTTGATCCTGGGTGGGATTTAAAAGCACTCCGGTATCGACCGGCCTAACTCCATTAGCTTCGGGTTCGCCTGGTTGAGAGTTGGCTCGCTCACCAATATCTGGTATTCGCTGTATTGGCTCCGGCTCCAAACTGGGCAAAGTTCCAATTTCTTGATCCACCCGTGGATCAAGCAAAATATCCGGTTGATATGGAGATTGAATTGGTTGGTATTCCCCTCCCACCGCCGCCACACTGCCCTCAGTTGGTTGAGTGGGCGTATGATTATCCGTCGCCGTCGGCCAGGCCGCCAAAGTTGCTGCCAGTAAACTAGTTTTAACTGCCGGAAACCACGGCGCTTTTCGGCGCCAAAACCGACTCGGTCTATCGAGTCTCTGCCGCAGCCGCATCAGCTCAACATGACGAGGGCTAACACCGCGTTGATACTCCCACTGCCCTTCAATTGACTGGTAAAGTTTATCATACTGTCTCTCGACCGGCTCCAGTCTGTTGGCGGCTGTTAGCTGGGCTTCGGTTTGCTGGCCAAATTGACCACGTTGATTCATCACCGCTATCAATCGCGTCAGCTCCGTTTCATATTCTTTAGCCACTTGCAAATAAGTTTGCATCTGTTCACCGAGTGTCGGCTCCTTCACTCCTTTTGGAACTATAGGTGGCTTAGGACTATCAGTATCAGGCTCTGGATTGGGAGGTATTAGGCCGTCTGTATTTACCTCTCCAAGTACAATTGTTGTCTCTCCATCAGGGACATCAGGGGCCATGGGCAACACACGAGTCTCGCCATCTCTAATTCGCTGCTCAGGTTTCAGTACAAGCGGCCCAACTGGCAGATTTTTAGCCTCACAAGCTCTAATATAATTTTCACTATTGAGAGAAATTCTTTCACTATTTTTTTTGTAACTTAAAATTAAGGTATTGAGCTCTTCTGTTTTAATACTTTTACCTCTAGAAGTTTCCGGATCAAGAGCGGCCATTACCTTACTTTCTAAACTAGACAACCAGCCAAAATCTCGCTGTAAAAATTTAACCATCGCCGCTAGTGGTGTGTAGCTCTTTGTATCTACCCCAGCCTCAGTAGAAGCGCTAACGATTCTCTTCATTAGCGCATTAGGTCCACGATAGAGTCCACGATAGATACTTTCCACCGCGGCCATTTGAGCCGGATATTTGGTATGCTTCATCGCACCTAAAATTAAATAATCTTTTTCGGGATCTAGAGCGGGGGTATCAGTTAATTCTGGTGCACCGGAATTAACTTCATGTCCTATTTTTTTTTCTCCTAAAGCCTCCATAAAATTTAATTTATTATACCAAACTACTTAATTCGGGGACAGGTGCAGCTGGGGGTTCTTTGGCATAGCGGGCTTGGATTTCGGCTTCTACCTCAGCCCGCGGCCGGCCGTAGTGTTCGGCGCTACGAGCAATCATATGCGCTACTCGACTACTATCCATTGGCGGGGTAGGCAATGTCCCGATACTGAACGGTTTGGTCGGTATGCCATTGGCTAAAATACGCACGAGCGCATTATAGTTGGGAATATTCATCAAATCACTGACATTAAAAACTGGACTAAACTGCTGCTCGAGGAACTGCGCGTCATCCGAACCAATTCTAAAGGCAGCCAGTGAACCGACGTTCCCAAAGACGGCATCTTTAATGTTCTGATCAAGCTGGGCAATAAATTGATGGACCATTGTCATAGATAGCTTGTATTTACGCGCTTCAGAGAGGATTGAAGCAATCGACGGTGTTGATACATTCTGAAACTCATCAATGTGAAGGTAGAACGGTGTAAAATCCATCGCTACGTTATCCACCCGCGACAGCGCCGCCATCAAAATCTTACCCACAATAATCATACCGATTAGGTTAGCGTTGATCTCACCGAGCCTACCCTTGGAAAGGTTCACCAGGAGAATCTTGCGCTCGTCCATAATTTGCCGGAAATTAAAAGCACTCTTTTGCTGGCCGATAATCGGTCGCATATAATCGTTGGCGGTAAACACGTCAAACTTAGAAACAATGTACGGGACGATATTCTCCAGTGACGCCTCGCCGCCGGCTTTGGTAGCAATTTCGCGCCAAAACTGCACCACCACCGGATTCTTGGCTTTTTCTAGTTTCATTCGGCGGTACTTGGCATCAGCCATCACCCGACTAATATCCATGAGGGTATTGCCACTAGCTGGATCTTCCATCACCAGAAGCGTCGCATTACGGAAGTATTGCTCGAACATTGGCCCCATACTCTCCGGATTACCGCCGTAAAGCTTTTGGAAAATCGAAAACAGCTCGTTGACCACGAACGTCTTTTGCTCGGGTTTGCGCTCATCGTACTCGAGCATATTGAGCCCAATCGGCCGATCAAGATTGGCCGGATCAAAATAAATCACATCGTCCTGGCGCTCGGGCGGGACCGCTCCGAGCACATCCTGAATATCTGTCCCGTGCGGGTCAATCATACACACCCCGTTGCCACTTTGGATATCCTGGATAATCAAGTTCTTTAGGAACACCGACTTTCCGGTACCGGTTTGTCCAATCACATAGAAATGGCGCATCCGATCTTTCTCGGTCATGTAAATCGGCCGTTCGTCATTGCGGTGTCGATTAATACCCAGTAGAGTACCTTCAGTCGGCATGTCGTTGGGCGCGGCGGCTGTACTGGTTTGAGCTTGCTTAAATTGTGGCGACGACATAATACCGTTACCCGCAAAGTGCATCATCGACGCCAGCTCCGTCTCATTAAGCGGGGTAATATCGCTTTTGATAAACTCACGGAAAGAAAAGGCTCGGGCCGCACTACGGAGCGCACTGCCCTTATGGGCCCGATTAAACAGGAGCGAGTTACCGCCCACTTGGCTAAACTGATGGAAGGTCGATTCAATTTCACCGAGAATTTGTTCGGCTCGCATATGGTCACTAGCGGAAACAGCAATCCGAATATTAGTCTCAATCATGTCACTCTTAATTTTCTCACCAAAGAGCTCCAAGGCTTCTTGATTGGGCTCACGCGGCTCGTCTTTTGACTTACTACTGCCGCCGGTAAAAATAAATTCACTAACTCCCGCCAAGACTTCGCCAGCAATTGTGCTCCGTCTGATTGATTCCTGGGGAGACATCCCCTTGCGCACCCGCTTGATGATATCTTCATAGCTTTGGCGGTAGTGGATCTTACTATGACGAAAGACAAACTGCACCGCCGCACCGCCGCCCTCCCGCTCGATTTTAGAAAAGGCGTTTAGCAAAATCGCCATCGGATCGCTGCTGAAGTGCTCGTGGGTCTTGATTGGATAAACCGGATGTTTCTTTAGCCTGGCGGTACTGATGATATTAGCTCCGCCGTCGACAAAGATATTATAATCGTGAACTTGCTCGGTCAGTACCGCATGAGGAAAGAGTGACAGGGTCTGCTTTTCAAACAGTGACACGTACGGGGTTGGCACCGCAGCATAAAAAATAATGTCGTCACTTTTGTCGGCCACGGCAATCTCGATGACGACATGGTTACCACTATCGTGGGCGGACACACTGCGCAAACCGGCAAAGAGTTGCTCCATCATCCCGACCAGCTCCGCCAACTGGAACTCTTTATCGTTAGTCCCTTTAAGCTCTGGCAAAGTTATCTCAAAGAGCGTCATATGGAGCATCTGCCACGGCGGTACTCCTTCCCGCAAATTCTGCGTGCCTTTTCCTTGTTTAATGTGTTCAATCAGTCGCCGATGGACTTCATCTACCACGTACGGCGCTTCGACCCGTTCCAGCACTGACAAGGCATTACGAACCCCCTGCTCAAGCGCCAGATTAACGATATCCTCGACCGGATTACGAGTGGTCGTGAGCGACTCGTGGTGAGCGGCCAAGACAGGCGCTGCCAGCGGGCGTTCGGCCGACAAAATGACTCGGGGCGTAAACTGGCTGTACTCACGCAATTCAGCTTTAGCGACTGCTTCAAGATCATGCGCTTCGGCCTCGGGCTGGCGCGCCAACAGCTCGCGCTCACGCACCGCAATGCGTGCCCGTAAATACTCGAGCTCGGCCTCCGCCGAAGCAAAGGGTTGTAATGGAACACTTTCAATCATAGTACTTATAGTGTACACCAAAGGTCGTCACCAGAGACGTCCACCACTCCCCACCTCAACACACATGATCAACGGCAATAGGTTGTTAAATTTTACATTAAATGGAGACTAGGAAGCCCTGACTATAACTACCTGGAAGACTAGCGGCAAAACACAAGTCGTAATTTTTGGTACGGTGGGATTTATTTTACGAAACACAGCGAAGTCAATGAGCTACATTAGCGCTTCGTTAAGATGGCCCGCTTGTAGGTGGTGAGATGCTCGAGCGCTACACCAGTCCCCTTCACTACACAAAATAGGGCCTGGTCGGCTAGCTGGGCCTTCACTCCCGTCCGGCGCTTGACTAGCTCGGGGAAATTCCGGAGTTGTGACGTGCCGCCGGTCATAATTATGCCACTATCTATAATGTCCGACGCCAGCTCCGGCGGGGTGTCTTGAAAGACATCTTTAATAGCCTTAATCATCTCGCGGAGCTCACCGGAAATGGCCCGCACTACTTCATTAGTCTTGATCTCAGTAGTGCGCGGTAAGCCGGTAAAGACGTCACGCCCTTTAAGATCCATCACCAACTCTTCCTCGAGCGGCAAGGCCGAGCCGACTTTTATCTTTACCTCCTCCGCCGTTTTCTCACCAATGGCCAAGTTACGAGACTTTTTTACAAAATTAATAATCGCGGCGTCTATCCGGTTACCAGCACACTTCACCGAATTGGCAGCCACAATGCCACCCAAGGAAATAACTGCCACGTCGATGGTGCCACCACCGATATCAACAATCATGTGTCCCTGCGCATCATATATAGGTACACCAGCGCCAATAGCAGCGAGAATCGGTTCTTTAACGACATAGGCGGTGCGCGCCCCAGCCTTCATCGTCGCTTCCACTACGGCGCGGCGCTCGGTTGAGGTTACCCCGGCTGGTACCGATACCATCACGTCCGGCTTGAATAAATTGTAACGACTTAGCGCCTTCCCCAGGAAATAGCGGAGCATCGCCTCGGTCACGCGATAGTCGGCGATGACCCCATCTTTCATCGGCCGATAGGCTCGAATACCATCAGGCGTCCGGCCAATCATCGCCTTAGCTTCAGAGCCCACCGCTAGCACTTGGTTGTTTTCACCGACCGCTACCACTGATGGTTCATTAAGGACAATCCCCTGCCCCGGCACAAAAACCAAGACACTAGTAGTACCGAGGTCGATGCCAACTTTAGGTGTAAAACGATCAAACATAGCTTTAGCATAGTACGCGCGTTTCCACTGCTAAGCAAATGACAAACGTATAGCGTCTATGCTATATTGTGCAGATATGGAGAATAACATCGGAAAGCGGATTATCGATATCCGTGAAGCCCAAGGAATGACCCAAGCGGCCTTAGCTAAAAAAATTAAAACTACCCAAAGCGCCATCGCTCGCCTCGAAGCTGGTAAACAAAACATCTCCACTGATATGCTGCGCAAGATTAGTAGCGCACTCGGTAAAAATTTGGTCACGCTCTCACCGGGAACTATGAACGTCGTGATCGAAGGTAAGAAAAAGTTAAGCGGTACCATTGAAACTAATACCTCAAAAAACGGTGCGGTCGGCCTACTCTGCGCAGCACTCCTCAATCGTGGCATCACCACGCTCCACCGCATGCCCCGCATCGAAGAAGTCCACCGCATCCTCGAAGTCCTCGAAAGTATCGGTATGAGTGTGTCCTGGTCCGGCAGCACCCTTACCCTCACCCCGCCCAAGAAGTACAACCTCAAACACATTGATGAGGAAGCAGCGCGCAAGACCCGCAGTATCGTGATGTTTATTGGTGCCCTCATGCACTCACTCCCCCAGTTTTCCCTTCCCCAATCGGGTGGTTGCAAACTCGGCAGCCGTACGGTGCAGCCGCACTTTTTTGCCCTCGAGCGCTTCGGGGTGGATATACAAACTACTGAGAAATCATTTGTAATTAAAACTACCAAGCAGCCCGCTGGAGAAATCATCCTCTACGAGTCGGGCGACACCGTCACTGAGAACACCCTCTTCGCTGCTGCTTTAACGCCCGCGACCACCGTCGTCAAATATGCGAGTGCTAACTACATGGTACAAGAAATATGTGTGTTTTTACAGCTTCTTGGAGTCAAAATAGAAGGCTTAGCTACAACCACATTGACAATCACTGGCGTCTCCGATATAAACCAAAATATTGAATACACATTGGCTGAAGACCCAACCGACAGTATGTTCTTTTTGGCCGCAGCCGTAGTGACAAACTCGTCTATTACGATCACTCGTTGCCCCATAGAGTTCCTCGAGCTCGAGCTCCTTAAGCTCGAAAAAATGGGCTTTAAGTACACCAAGAGTAAAACCTACCTCGGTCATAATGGCCAAGTAAAACTCGTTGATATTACTACCAAGCCTAGTAAGTTGGTCGCTCTCCATGAAAAAGTCTACGCTCGCCCTTATCCGGGTCTCAATATCGACAACCTACCGTTCTTCGCTGTGATTGCGACTCAAGTAGACGGCCAAACCCTGATTCACGACTGGGTCTACGAAAAGCGCGCTATTTATTTTACTGAGCTCGACAAACTCGGGGCCGACACGGTCCTCGCTGACCCGCACCGCATTTACATCACCGGCCCCACCCCCCTACGCGCAGCGGAGCTTATCTGCCCTCCGGCCCTACGTCCCGCCACCATTCTCCTGATCGCCATGCTCGGCGCGGAGGGCCGCAGTGTCCTTAGGAACATCTACAGCATCAACCGCGGCTACGAAAACCTCGTCGCCCGCCTGCAATCCCTCGGCGCCAACATTAATTATTTAGAAGAACTTTAAAAAGTATTAAACTATTTAACCATTCAACCCAATTTTGCTATACTCAGTACACTATGTTCGTCATCGAGATAATTCCGCTCGTTCGTGGCGTCCAAATTGAATCGCTCACCTACTTTTCGGGCGTTAGCTATGAACGTGGAACGGTAGTAGCCATACCAGTTCGAGGTAAGACCGTCTCGGGCGTCGTCATCGACCAAAAGCCCGTCTCCAGTACCAAAACTGCTCTTAAGGCGGCAACATTTTCGCTGCGCAAACTGCCCCCTCAAGCTAACCCAGTCACCCTCAGTCAGCACCTTTTGTCCCTCGTTGAAATCCTGTACCGAGAGCTACCAGCAAAGCGCGGTGCCATTCTCTTTTCTCTCTTACCACCCGATATCAGAAACGGTAACGTCCCCTACCCCCACCACAGTAGTGTTCTCGGCAATGAAGACCCCACCCCCCAGATACTGGCAGCGCCAAAAAATGAGCGCTTCATAAGCTATCAGACCATCATTCGGGGCGCCTTTGCCCACCGCGGTTCGGTTCTACTGGTCGTTCCAACAGCTAGTGCCGTCAGTGAAATCTACGATGCCCTCGAGCATGGTATCAAAGACAGAATTATCCGCTTTTCTCCCGATCAAACCAAAAAAGCTCGCCTGGCGGCCTACGAAAACTTCCATGACATGAGTAAGGCTACCCTCACGATTACCACCCCAGCTTTCGCCTACCTCGACCGCTCCGACTGCACCACCATCATTATCGAAGAGATTGGCAGTAGTCACTACGTTGAACGTGTCCGACCCTATCTCGACCACCGCGTTGCCATCACTCGGCTCGCTACCTTAGCCAAACGTTCACTGATTTTTGGCGACATCGCCGCTCGCACCGAAGACGAATACTTTAGACGTGACGAGCGGTATCAAACCTACGGCGAGGAACAGAAGCGCCTCACTTTACCGGCGACCCTGACCATTATTAGTCAGGCAGATAAGCCTAAAGACGACGTCCCCTTCTCGCTTTTTTCGCCCGAGTTAAAAAAGCATATTGAGACCACTATTGACGGTCGTCACAACGTCTTTTTATTTGCTGCTAGGCGTGGGCTCTCGCCGGTAGTGGCCTGTGTTGACTGTGGCTATATCTTCCGCTGCCCCGACTCCGGCACCCCGTACTCACTCCTGCGTACCCGTGATGAAAAGCGCGGTGAGGAACGCTGGTTTATCTCGGGCACATCGGGTAAACGTATCCGTGCGGCGGATGTCTGTCCTCAGTGTGGTTCGTGGCGACTACGTGAACGGGGCATCGGAATTCAACATATCGAAGACGAACTAATCAAGCTCTTTCCGCAAACACCACGGGTAGTCTTTGACGCCACTACCGCGAACACCCACCGTAAAGCCTTGGCTCTTAAAAAAATCATGTCCGAGCACAAGGGTGCCATTTTTCTTGGCACCAGCATGATTATGCCGTACCTGCCGGATAATATTTACCTCAGTGGCATTGTTTCACTCGACGCCGTGCGGGCCATCCCCACTTGGCGCGCCGACGAGTCACTCTTTCGTCTCCTACTTACCCTGCGCGAAAAAAGTAACCAGGAAGTTATGGTCCAAACAAGAGTCGCCCCCGACGACCTCCTTATCTATGCTAGTCGCGGGGCGACCGAGCGCTTCCACGACGACGAGCTCGCCCTGCGCCAAATGCTAAACTACCCACCCTTTGCAACGTTTGTCTTCCTCACTTGGCAAGGGAGTCTCGATCATAACGCCGCCACCGAAACCGAACTTAAAACCCTGCTCAAGGCCCACGAGAATAATCTACAGTTTTACACCAGCCCACACTCGCAGCCCAAGGAACCCATCCGCCATTGTTTGATCCGAATTCCAAACCACCGCGTGACCACGACCCCCCTCCTCATGGCTCAACCACCAAGCGGCTTCTCCACCTTAATTGACCAACTCCGCCACCTCCCACCGCACATAACCATAATGATCAACCCCGACCGAATTGTTTGACAAACTACTGCAAATATGATGTTATAAATACAAATTGATCCTCAACTACAGTACAAGGAAAGACTGATGCCAATCCGTGCCACTCTCGAACTGCCCGCTACACCGGGACAATACACATTCGAAAATATGGTCAGTGTAACAGAATTACGAGAAAGGCCTGTGACCGTTGCAGACCCCCGAGTCCGACCGCTACATTATCTTTTTGGTCAGATTGACGGAATCGACGAGCGATTGCGACGGACACCCTTTACCGGCCAAGTGGTCTGTAACGCCAGCATTGAAGACGTCCTCCAGGGCGAAGTGATCTTGTACACTCAATAACACTTAATACTTTTCGCTGACTTGGTAAAAGAGCTAGGAGAGTTACT
>Ga0163144_10026734_pt1 | contig 11209 bp, 9 predicted proteins | sample OliLak19BULKMAT1_FD_123175 | JGI IMG/M metagenome (GOLD analysis project Ga0163144, IMG submission 123175) | Freshwater microbial mat bacterial communities from Lake Vanda, McMurdo Dry Valleys, Antarctica - Oligotrophic Lake LV.19.BULKMAT1 | ecosystem: Environmental > Aquatic > Freshwater > Lake... | reverse complement strand
TTTCCAAGGGGGTTGGGGGTGCCTCGCAGCGCCGTTATTCGAGTGCACGCGACTCCCACCACCGCCATCGGAAAAGCCCCCCTCGAACGAGGGGCTGGGGGAGGTTCCCAGCGCGGGAGCGCAACGATTGAGGCTCAAAAAGAAGTGATGAATCTTGAGGGGGGTGCCTCACATCGCCGCTCTCCGAGTGCACGCGCCGACAATCGCCGCCACCGGAAGCCCCCCTCGAACGCCTCGAACGAGGGGCGGGGGGGGTTCCTCACCCAAATCGTATGGCGCCAGCCTCGTAAAGCTCGACCAGCGTCTTGAGCGCCTCGAGCCGCGCCATGCCGCTGACGTCGAGGATCTCTTCGAACGAGGCGCGACCGTCGACGCGCGACAGCAGAAAGCCGGCGCGGTGGTCGAGGCCGAGCCAGCGGATGTCGTTCTCGCGGACGGCGACGACGGGCACGCGCGTCAGCGAGCCGACGCGGGAGGAGTAGATCTGCTCGAGGCGCTCACGCGACGCGGCCGCACACGCCTGCGCGCTGGCGTTGTTCTCGTCGCGGCCGAGCAGCAGCTCCGCGACGAAAAGCGCGCCGGTGAAGTCGCCGAGGGCGAAGCGCTCGGTCATCTCGCTGCCGAGGTCGAGCTGCGGCGAAGACGGCCGGCTGCGGTCGACCAGATCGAGCGCGTGGCCGTGACCCGGCGGTGGTGGCTCGGTCGCGGGACGCACGACGCGCAGCTGCCGCGTCGGACGCACCGCTTGCCGCGGCGGCGGTGTCGGCGCGCGGCGCGAGAGGCGATCGGTCGCCCACGCATCGGGCGCGGTGCTGTCGGGCGCCGCGGGCGCGCGGTCGGAGCGCGGCGGCGGAATCGGAGTCGCGATGGCGGGCGGCGCCTCGTCGGGCAAGCGCAGCGCGACGACGGGTAGCTCCAACGTCAGCCGCCCGTCGTCTGCGAACGCGCTTCCCGACTCGCTCTCCGCCGCGGACCCCGTACGACGCCGAGGCCGCGCGGTGAAGCGCTTCTCGGGTTCGTCGGGCGCGTCGGAGCTGCTGCTCATCAGGACTTGCCGATCACACCCTTGAACATCTTGTGAGTGCGCGTGAGCGTATCGAGCTGCTCCTTGAGCGCCGCCGCATCGCCGCGCGAGATCAGCGAGCGCGTCTTGTCGACGACAGCGCGCGCCTTCTCGGTCGCGTCGCGGCCGAAGTCCGAACCGGCGACGACGCGCTCGACCTCGGGGAAGAGCTTCTCGATGTCTTGGATCGTCTTCTCGGCCTCTTGCTTGAACTTCTCGAACTCTTCGCTCGTGCGGCGCGTGACCATCAAGTCCTTCGACTCGGTCATCATGCCCTCGATCTCGTCCTTGGTGAGGCCGCTCGACGCGGTCACCGTGATCGACTGCTGCACGTTCGTCTCGAGATCCTTCGCGTGCACGCTGACGATGCCGTCCGCGTTGATCTCGAAGGTCACCTCGACCTCGACCTGACCAGCAGCCGCGCGGCGCAGCCCGGTGAGCACGAACTCGCCGAGCACTTCGTTCTCTTCGGCGCGACGCGACTCGCCCTGCAGCACGAGGATCTTCACCGCGGTCTGGTTCTCGCGAACGGTGGTGAAGATCTTCGAGCGCGACGTCGGAACCGTCGTGTTCTGCGGGATCAGCTCCTCGAAGTAGCCGCCGACGACCATGATGCCGAGCGTGTGCGGCGTGACGTCGAGCAGGATCATCTCAGGCCCGTCGTCGACGAGCGCTGCGCCCTGGATGCCGGCGCCGAGGGCGACGACCTCATCGGGGTGCACGCCCTTGCAGGGCTCGCGCTCGAAGAACTCCGCGACCATCTTCTGCACCAGCGGCATGCGCGTCATGCCGCCGACGAGGATGACGTCCTCGATCTCGCCCTTCTCGAGCACAGCCTCTTCGAGCGTCTGCGCGCAGATCTCGACGGTGCGCTTCACCAGGTCGCCGCACAGCTCGTCGAGCTGCGCGCGCGTCAGCAAGCGCTGCAGATGGAGCGCCTCGTTGCGCGCGCTCGAGATGATGAACGGCAGGTTCACCTCGGTCTCGACCACCGACGAGAGCTCGCACTTCGCCTTCTCGGCGGCGTCCTTCAGGCGCTGCAGCGCCATGCGATCTTGGCGCAGATCGACGCCGTGCTCGTCCTTGAAGCCCTGCACGAGCAGATCGATGATGCGCGCGTCGAAGTCCTCGCCGCCGAGGAACGTGTCACCCGCCGTCGACACGACCTTGAACACGCCCGACGAGCTGATCTCGAGGATCGAGATGTCGAAGGTGCCGCCGCCGAGATCGTAAACCGCGACGGTGCGGTCGATGCTCTTGCCGAAGCCGTACGCGAGCGCCGCGGCCGTCGGCTCGTTGATGATGCGAATGACGTCGAGGCCGGCGATGGCGCCTGCGTCTTTGGTCGCCTGGCGCTGACCGTCGTTGAAGTACGCCGGGACGGTGATGACGGCCTTCTGGACCTCATGGCCGAGATAATCCTCGGCGATCATCTTCATCTCCTGGAGGATCATCGCGCTGACCTCCGGGACGCTGTAGACCTTGTCGCGCAGGCGGATGCGCGTGTCGCCGTGTGGGCCCTCGACGATGTGATACGGGCTCGTCGCGACCGCGTTCTTCACCTGCGGGCTCGCCCACTTGCGGCCGATCAGGCGCTTCGCGGCGTAGACGGAATTCTCGGCGTTGGTGACGGCCTGGCGCTTCGCGATGTGACCGACGAGGCGCTTACCCGCCTCGGTGATCGCCACCATCGACGGAGTCGTGCGATAGCCGCCGCGGTTGGGGATGACGACTGGCGTGCCGCTCTCGACGAGGGCGACGCAGGAGTTCGTCGTTCCGAGGTCGATTCCGATGACCTTGTCCATGTACGTGTCACACCCTTCGAAATACGACGCGAGGGCTCATTTGAGCTCGCGCAGGAGATTCTTCACGAGATCGTCGCTGGGGTCTAGCTTGCTGGCGATCTCCAGCTCGCGTTTGGCGTTGAGCTTGAGGCCAGCGGCGATGAACACGCGGCCGAGCACCGCGCGGGACTTCGAGTCGTCGGGCGCCATCTCGACGGCGCGCTGCGCGTACGCGCGCGCCTGATGCAGATCGCCGTTGGTCCGGAGCAGCGCCTCCGCGGTGCGCCGATGCGCGACGAGATCCGTCGGACGGCCCTCACAGACGCGCGCCCACGAGAGCGCAGCCTGGCCCCATTTGCCAAGCTGCTCCTCATAGCGCGCTTGCTTCGTGTAGGTCTCGGCGAGCTCCACCGCGAGGAGGTTCTTCAGCCGATCGTGCTCGCGGATCACGTCCTCGCGCTCGCCCTCGACGGCGCGCGCGACGCTGAGCGCGTTGACCGCCTCGACCAGCTTGCCGTCACGCTCCGCGCGAAGGCCCTCGGCGAGATGACGCGACGCGATGTCCCCTCCGCCGGTGATGGTCGCGGTCTGCTGCAGCGAGCGCACCAGATCGCGCCCGGCGCCTTGCGGATCGGCCGGACGCGCCGGCAATGGCGTCGCTGGCGTTGGAGGTGGCGTGAAGTCACGCGCGACCGACTGGAGGCGGTACTGCAGCAGCTCCTGCATCCGGCGGCGCTGGTCCTCGGTCGGTGCACTGGACGCGGCGGGCGGCGGGCTCTGCGGCGTGCGCGCCGGCGGCGCCGCGGAGCCCTGCGCAGGCACGCCAGACGCTGCGCGCGGAATGGCCTGGCTCGACACCGGGCGCGGCTCCACTCGGCTCGACGGAGCGCCTGAGACGGGTGGTGCCAGCGGAGCGGGCGTTGGGGGAGGCGGCGGCTGTGCCGAGATCCGCGGCTCCGGGACGGGCGACGGCGGTGGCGGCGGCGGGTTCGACTTCGGCGCGACCGGCGGCGGCGGCACCTCGTTGGGACGCGGCGCGATCGGGACCCCATGCACCGGCGTCGCGCCCACCCGCGCCGCCTCGCGCGCCGCGACCTTCTCGCCCGCGGCGAGCTCGCGCTGCGTCCCCGACGTCATCTCGGTGAGCACGAGGTAATCGTCGTACGCCTCGCGCGTCTTCTTCTTGCCGAGCACCTCGTACGCCTCGGTGAGACGGCGGAAGATGTGCTCCATCTTCTGCTTGTACGTGCCGAGTCGCTTCCGGAACATCGTGTCCGGATGAAAGACCTTTGACAGATCGAAGTACGCGTTGCGCACGTCCTTCTTCTCGGCGTCGGACGCGATGTCGAGCAGCTGATAGTAGTTGAGCACTTCCAGCTGATAGAACGTGTCGAGGATCAGCCGACGCCGGTCGAGGTCGAGATCGACGTCCTCTTCGAGCTCGCTCGGATCGTAGAGCGCGCGAACGACGCTCTGCGGCGCTGGATTGACGCGCATGCCGCGACCGCTGCCGCGTGAGCCGGACTCGGGCGTCTTCTGGCGCTCTGGGTTGCGCTCCGCCGCGGGTGCGCGCGATGGCCGCGCCGCGCCCGGCACTGGGTCCTTCCACTGAACCGCACCGAGCTCGACCAGTCGCACGACGATGTCGGTGACCGCCTCCGTGCCGAGCCCGGTCATCTCACCGAGCTCGCCGAGCGCGAGCGCGCCGTCGATGCGCGACAGCAGAAATCCCTCGAGCGCACCGAGCGGCAGCGCGCGCACGTCCACACCGGGGACGAGAATGGGAACGCGCAGCGGGGACTCGGTCGACATGCGGCGGCGCGCTATCCTACGCGACCAGCAGCTCGAGGAGAGCTTTCTGCGAGTGGAGCCTGTTCTCCGCCTCTTGCCAGACGCGCGACTGGGGCCCGTCGATGACGCTCGCCGCCACCTCTTCACCGCGGTGCGCGGGAAGACAATGCAGAAAAATCGCGTTCGGATCCGCGCGCTTCATGCTGCCTTCATCGACGATGTAGCTCGCGAACGCGCGCCGCCGCGCTTCGGCCTCGTCCTCTTGACCCATGCTGGCCCAGACGTCGGTCGTCACCACGTGCGCGCCCGCGCACGCATCGGCGACGTCGCGCACCACGCGCACGCTGCCGCGGCCGGCGCGCTGCGCTGCCTCGAGGATCGCGGGCTTTGGCGCGTAGCTCTCCGGACACGCGAGCACCAGCTCGAAGTCGAGCAGCGCCGCCGCCTCGATCCACGAGTGCGCCATGTTGTTGCCGTCGCCAACCCACGCGACGCGGCGACCGGCGAGCTGCGGCCCGTGCGCCTCACGCATCGTCATCAAGTCCGCGAGCAGCTGACACGGATGGTGGTCGTCGCTGAGCGCGTTGATCACCGGCAGCTTGGCGTGCGCGGCGAGCGTCTCGAGGCGGTCGTGCCCAAAGGTTCGCCACACCAGCCCATGCAGATAGCCCGACAGAATATGCGCGGTATCGGACAGCGGCTCGCCGCGCCCGATCTGCAGATCACGCCCGTGCAGCACCATCGCGTGCGCGCCGAGCTCGCTGATGCCGACCTCGAACGAGATCCGCGTGCGCGTCGACGCCTTCTCGAGCAGCACCGCCACGCTCTTGCCCGCGAGCGGACGCGGATGCGCCAGCGTGCCGCGCAGTGCCTTCAGCTCTTCGGCACGATCGAGCAGACGCACCAGCTCGATCGAGGAGAGATCGCGCAGCGTCAGGAAGTGGCGGACGGCGCGCGCGATCAAGCAGTCGCCTGTGCCTGCGCTTGCGGGACAGCGGCGCGCAGCACGCGCTCGATCGACTCGAGGCCCTCGTCGAGCTCCGCGCGCGTGACGAGCAGCGATGGCGAGAAGCGAAGCACGTCGCCGCCCGCCAGCGAGAGCAGCACACCTTCGTTGCGGATGCGCGCGAGCGTCGCCATCGGGTCGACGCCGCTCGCGAGTCGCAAGCCCCGCAGCAGGCCCTTGCCGCGCGCCTCCGACACCGCCGGGACGTTCACGTCCGCCGCGATCGCCGCGAGCCGCTCGCCGAGATAGGCACCATTGCGCGCGACCATCTCGATCACGCCCTCGGTATCGAACACCTCGAGGACCGCGAGGCCCGCGGCGCACGCGACCGAGTTGCCGCCGAACGTCGTGCCGTGTGAGCCAGCCGGCAGGCCGTTCGCCACCTTCGCGGTGACCAACATCGCGCCGAGCGGAAAGCCGCCGGCGATACCCTTCGCGAGCGAGGTCGCGTCCGGCCAAACGCCGCTCTGCTCGCGGCAGAGGAACGTGCCGGTGCGCGCGCAGCCGGTCTGAATCTCGTCGAACAGCAGCAGCGCGCCGCGCTCGTCGCAGATCGCCCGGAGGCCCTGCAAGTAAGCGTCCGTGCCGACGAAGATGCCGCCCTCTGCTTGAATTGGCTCGACGATCACCGCCGCCGTGCGTGGTCCGACGGCCGCGCGCATCGCCTCGAGATTGCCATATTCGACGAACGAGACGCCGCCGACGAGCGGCTCCATGCCGACGTGATATTTCGGCTGTCCGGTCACGCTGAGCGCGCCCATCGTGCGGCCGTGAAAGCTGTTGTGCGTCGACACGAACTCGACGCGCTCGGTGTCGCCCTGCTCGTGGTGCCAGCGGCGCCCGAGCTTGAGCATCGCCTCGTTCGCCTCGGTGCCGCTGTTGCAGAAGAACACCTTGTCAAAGCCGGTGCGGCGCGTGAGCTCATCGGCGAGCAGGATCGACTGCTCGTTGTAAAAGAGGTTCGACGTGTGCACGAGGCGCTGCGCCTGCGCCGCGACGGCCGCTGAGAGCTTTGGATGCGCGTGGCCGAGGGCGCACACCGCGATGCCCGCCGCGAGGTCGAGATAGCGTCGACCGTCGGCGTCCTCGACTCGGCTGCCTTCGCCGCGCACCAAGACGAACGGCGGCTGCTTGTAGTTGCCGAGGAGCGAGCGTTTCGCGAGCGCGACCAGCTGCTCGTTCGTGTTCGCGTGCTCACCAGGTGGGCGGGCCATTCGCGACTTGTAGCACGCCGCGTAACGCCCCTGCGTGCGTACCGCGCGGAACTTCGCCGCGTCGTAGGCCGTGTCGCTCAGCGGAGCAGCAAGAGCCAACTGACCGCTCCACCGGCGGCGATGAGCGCGGCGGCGACAATCGGCACGACGCGGCTCCGCCGGCGCAGCGCATCCGCGGGATACACCACTGGCGGATCGCCGTAGACGATGACCGGCGTGCCGTCGATCGTCAGCGCGAACGCTGGCACTTTGCGTAGCTCGAGGACCTGCTCGCGCACGCGCGCAGCCGCTGGCAGCTCGAGCGCCGCGAGCAGCGTGCTTGTCGCCTCGGCGAGTGGTCCGGTCGTCGCGTTGCTGCGATAGCCGCCATCGCGGAGCTGAAGCTCGATGAGGCGCTCGGCCCGCTGCACGTGAAAGACGCGGCCGCCGTGCTCGGGATCCTGCAGGTCGAGAAAGACCTCGTCCGGCAGCGCGCGCGTTGCGGCATCGTCGACCAGGCGCACGTCGTCGCGCGCGGCCATGCGCGCCAACACCGTCAGCGCGCCCCACAGCGCGCCCGTGCCGTGACAGGTCGGACAGGTCGCCTGGCCGGTGCCGTTGCACAGCAAGCAATGTGGGTCTCCGGCACAGCGAAGACAGACGATGTGCCCCGCGCCACGGCAGCCGCGGCAGCCCATCGCGATCTCGCCCGGCAGGTCGTGCGTCACTTCCTGCCCCGGCGCCGCGTCCACCGGTAGCGCGATGGCGACGCTCCACGGATCCGGAGCCTCCGTCTCCGCACCACCGGGCGGTCGCGAGCGCACCGTGAAGCGGACGGCGCGCTCTTCGTAACGCGTGCGCACGATCAGCTGCGTCGGCCCGACCGCCGCGACCTCGGTGATCACGGCACGCGCATTCGGCGCACGTCGCAGCCAAGGATCCATCGACGCCCAGTCGGCCAGCATCTCGCGCGCAGCGCGCTCGTCCTCTGCGCTCACTCGCGGATCGCCAGCGTCGGTGCCCCGCAGCGAATGCCATCGATCGCGACGGCGCCAGCGCCCGCATAGCCGAACAGCCCGATGGCGATTTCGAGCGGCGGACACACATAGGTCCCCGTCGGCCCACCGCCGCCCGGTCCGACCTCGCCGCTCGCCACTTCGCGCAGCAGCGCATAGCCATCCGCCGCGCGCTCGATGTCGACTGGCGCGCAGCCGAGCACGAGCCCCGCGCCGATGCGCACGACGAGCGAGCCCGCCGGACAACGCGCGTCGCTCAGCACGGCTGCGGACCCGCGCTCGCTGAGGCGCGCGCCGACGCTGAGCGCGACACCGTACGACCACGGCGTGCTGCTCTCGTCCGCCATCACCGCGATCGCGGCGCACAGCCCGCCGACGCGCAGCAGCGTGCCGTCGACGTCGCTCGCCGTGGCGATGCCCACCAGCGCCTCTCCCGCCGGGCAGCGATCGTCGAAGAAGATGCCACCGCTGCCGATCGTGCCGGGCCCAACGCCGCCAGCGGCGAACGACACCGCGCCAGTCGGACATCCCTCGTCGATGCGCGCGTCGCAGCTCTCGTCGTCACCGTCGCAGACCTCGCGCGCGGCGGGCGAGATGGCGGCGTTCGTGTCGTCGCAGTCGGTCGCGTCGATCGCGGCGCCGGCCGGCGCGCGGCAGCCCATCCCAGCCGGCACCGCAGCGTTGCCGAAGCGGTCGCCATCGGCGTCGGCGTAGAACATCGTGGCGCCCTCTTCGTCGACGCGCCCATCGCAGTCGTCGTCGAGCATGTTGCACGTCTCGGTCGCACCTGGCCGGATCGTCGGCTCGGAGTCGGCGCAGTCGGCGCCGCAGAGCAGCGCACCGTCAGGCTGCGCGTTGCAACACTGCGCGCGCACCGCGCCGTCGGCGTCGCGATCGCCGTCGACGCCTGCGCCCGCGAGCGTCGCAGGGTCGCAGTCTTCGTCGCGGCCCTCGCCGTCGCAGAGCTCTGGCGCCTCTGGGTTCACCGTCACCTCACCATCGTCGCAGTCGTCGCCGCCGCACGAGATCGCCAGATGCCCGTCGACGTCCGCATCGCCACCGCGCGTGCAGTCAGTCACGCACTGACGATCGTCCTCGACGCAGACCTGCAGCGGCAGACACACCGCGACCGCCGGCGGCGCGCAGCCGTCCGGGCCCGCGGATGCGCCGCGCAGACAGCGCTCGCGCCCATTGCAGAACACTCCGTCGTCGCAGTCGTCGTCGAGCATGCACAGGCGCGGACCATCGACCAAGCCGCCGTCCACCACGGCCGCAGAGTCGTCGTCGCCGCAGCCCGCGAACAGCGCGACGCACAAGAGCGTCGCCGCGCAGCCGCGAGTACGCGTGACGCGCGTGCGCTTGATCGAAGAGGGGGCGGTGTGCGAGGTAGGCATGAGGCTCCGTGAGGTGTGCATATGCGCGGCCGCAAGCTGTGTAGGCTCGAATACAGAGCTTGTTGGGCTGACCGACTCGGCGCATTCTTCGGTAGCACGCCCCCGGAGCCCTGCATGGCGAAGAAGATCCTGATCGTCGAAGACGACCCCATCGGCCGCAAGGTCCTCACCGACTACCTCACGGCGCACGGCTACGACGTCAGCACCGCGTCGACTGGCACCGAGGGCGTCGCGATGGCCGCCGCGCAGAGCCCTGATCTGGTGGTCTGCGACGTGCTTTTGCCGAAGAAGAGCGGCTTCGAGGTCTGCTTCGAGATCAAGCGCGCGGAAGCGACGCGCGAGGTGCCGATCCTGCTGATGAGCGCCGTCTGCAAAGACTCGCACTCCGAGTTCTACGCGGCCGTCGACCTCCACGCGGAGGGTTACTTCGTGAAGCCGTTCAAGATGAGCGCGCTGCTCGCGCGCATTCGCACGCTGCTCGCGGCGTGAGCGCTCCGAACATCGGCGCGTGGGCGGACGCGTTCTCGTTCGTCGCGGACATGCGCCGCGAGGAGAACCGACCGAAGCTGCTGACCGGCGTGTTCACCGGCTACATGACCGCGATCTTGCTCGGCGGCCTCGCGCTCGCGGCGCAGCACTTCCATCTCTTGCCCCAGGGGCCCTGGTTCTACTCGGTCCTCGGCTTGAAGCTGCTGACCAACACGTTGGCGTGGATCGGCCTGCGCACGCGGCTGCTCGGTATCACCTTCAGCGGCGCCAACGTCATCGCCGACATCTTCGTGATGACCGCGGCGATCTATTTCACCGGCGGGCAGCTGAGCCCGCTCGTCCCGATCTACTTCGTCGAGACGACGGTGATGGCGCTGCTCTCGAACGTGAGCCTCACCGTCATCACGGTGCTGCTCTCCTTCTGCTTCTACGCTGTGATGGCCGTGCTCGTTCACGCCGGCGTGCTCGTCGCGCATCCGCCACCGCTGAACGCGAGCGCGGCGATCACCCTCCCCTATCTGCTCTGCGATCTCGCGTTCGTCGCCGGCGTGTTGTTCGGCCCCGGCACCTACATCGCGCTGATCGTCCAGCGGCTTCGACAAAAAGAGGCCGCGCTCGAGGAACACGCGCGCGAGCTCGCGCAGGCGAGCAAGCTGAAGAGCCAGTTCATGGCCAACATCACCCACGAGTTGCGCACTCCGATCCACGGAGTACTCGGCCTCACGGAGATGCTCAGCGAAGAGATCTACGGGCCGATCAGCGGCAATCAGCGCGAGGCCATCGACGGCATTCGCCAGAGCGCGAACAACCTGCTCGAGCTCATCGACGCGCTGCTGCTACTGGCACGCTCCGAGGTCGCCAAGCTCGAGCTGCACGTCGACGACACCGCCATCGGCGAGGTGGTCAACAGCGTCGCGACCGCGGGTCGCTGGATGTGCGGCAAGCGCGCGCTCGAGGTGAACGTCGAGCTCGAAGAGGGCCTGCCGAGCGTCGCGACCGATCGGGCCAAGCTCGCGCAGGTGCTGCTCAACCTCGTCGCCAACGCGATCAAATTCACGCCCGATGGCGGCCGCGTGACGCTCGCTGCGCATCGCGGTGTGGACGGCAGCGTCGAGATCGCGGTGACGGATACCGGCATCGGAATCTCCGCCACGGAGCTCCCGCACATCTTCGACGAGTTCCGCCAGGTCGACGGCTCGTCATCACGCACCTACGGCGGCGCCGGCCTCGGCCTCGCCGTGGTGAAGAAGCTGACGGAGCTGCTCTCCGCGAAGGTCCGCGTCGAGAGCAGCAGCGGCGAGGGCTCGACGTTCACCGTCTGGCTCCCGGCGCGCGCGCTTCCGCAGCCATCCGTCAGCGCGTGATTTCCGTGCCGATGCCGCGATCGGTGAAGATCTCGAGCAGCATCGCGTGCTTCACGCGGCCGTCGATGATGTGCACTTTCTTCACGCCGCCAGCGAGCGCCTCGAGCGC
>Ga0163144_10026733_pt1 | contig 11209 bp, 11 predicted proteins | sample OliLak19BULKMAT1_FD_123175 | JGI IMG/M metagenome (GOLD analysis project Ga0163144, IMG submission 123175) | Freshwater microbial mat bacterial communities from Lake Vanda, McMurdo Dry Valleys, Antarctica - Oligotrophic Lake LV.19.BULKMAT1 | ecosystem: Environmental > Aquatic > Freshwater >... | reverse complement strand
CGCTTTGCGCGCGAGTACGGCCCGTGGCGCCCCGTCGTGGCGCAGGTCGCCGACAAGTTCCTTGCCTGCGGCGTGCTGGAGCACGGCTTCGCCCGCATCCGCTGCGACGCCTGTGCCCACGAGTACTTGCTCGCGCTCTCGTGCAAATGCCGGTATTTCCGCCCGAGCTGCCACACCAAACGGCTGGCGATCTGGACGCAGTGGCTCGACGCCACGCTCCTCGCACCGGTGCCGCATCGGCAGGTGGTGCTCACCATCCCCAAGCGACTGCGCGCGTACTGCCTCTATCGCCGCCGCCTGCTCGGCGAGATCGCCCGCGTCGCTGCCCGCTCCATCACGGCCGCCATTCGCACGCTCACCGGCGAGCGCGCGCTCGCGGTCGGCATCGTCGCCTGTCTGCAGACGCACGGCTCGCGCGCCAACTGGCATCCGCACCTGCACCTCCTCGTGACCGACGGCGGCTTCCGGCCCGACGGGACCGTCGTCTCGTGGCCGGTGCTTGGCGTACATCGGCGCGTAGTTCGGATCGGCCACTATCACCTCGTGGCCCAGCGATTCCAGGTGGGCCGCCCCCCATTCGCGCTCGGTGCTCGCCTCGAGCAGTCTACGCGCCGGCGGCCGCTCTCCGAATACGGCCGTGAACCGCTCCCGGCTGGTGGCGATGCGACGGTCGGTGATGGATCTGTCGTCGGCCTTGATGGACCGCTGACGCTCGCGCTTGGGCAGATCCAGGTCGATGATTTCCATGGCGACGGGCCTCCCGGTGTGCGCCCCGTCTGGCCGAGGTGAGCGCGCGGATAGTGGTGGGGCGATGCGGGTCTCCACGATACCGCGGAGGACCAGCCACCGCTTCACACCAACTATCCTGATCGCGACCATGCGTCCCGCCCATATCGAAATGGGGCCCGGGCAAACCGCGGACTTGGAGTTTGTGCCGGCCGTGCCCAGTGAGTGGATGATGCATGTTCGATCGGTAGAAACGGGATGGTACATTCCCCCTCCGGTCATTGTTGCGCCGCGCAAGAACCCGTAAGGGCGAATGCATTGGTGATTTGGCAGGGCTTGCAACTTGCTCGAAATGCAAGCCTTGCTGTCGTGTACAAGAGCGACGCCGTCTGTACATTAGGGACTATCGACCGCATTGAGTTCAGGCATTCAGCGTTCGTAGTCCGGATTGTCGCGCCACTGTGCCAAAATTATGCGACCACTTGTTCTCGTGAGTTCCAACGACCGTTTGCAGGCTGTTGTGGCAGCGCTTGTGCGATCTCGTGCGCGATTGCTCATTTGCGCCGACGCGGATGAATTGCTGTGTTGCCTTCGACGGCATGCGCCTGGTACGGTTATTGTCGACTTTGCGCCGGAGACATCGGAAATGGCAACGAACCTGTTGCCCGAACTTCGGAGGTGTCGCCGCGAGTCGCCGACCACCGACATGTTTGCATTCGTCCGAATTGCGCCGCAGTCGGTACGCACCGCCCTTGCCGCTACTAGTGAGGGACTTCTTGCGGGGGCAGTTTCCGATAACATTGCCGATTTGGAGACCGTCCTTCAGTCGCGAATTTGTTGTGACTCAAATCGGGAAAGTGTAGCGGAGCGCATTGCGGAGGCCGGCGCGGCGCACGTTCCACCAAAACTGCAACCAGTCGTACGCTGGTGTGCGATGCGATCAGACAAAAATCTGCGTGTTACTCACCTGGTGCAGGCAACCGGAACCGATCGGAAAGCGCTGAGCAACGCGCTACGAAAAGCTGGGATGCCGAAAGCGCAGACGCTGATCGGCTGGCATCGATCAATCCACGCTGTTAGCAGACTTTGTGGAAGCGTTCAGTCGGTCGCACGTATTGCGAATGACCTGGAGTTTCCCTCGCAGTCGGATTTATCGCACCTGCTCGGCAAGTATCTTCGCACCACTCCTACCAACGCGAGAAACCCCGCCTCACTGAACGATGCGCTCAGTGCGTATGCGCATGCGCTTGCAACCTTTGAGCCCGTCGCCAAACTGGGTCGCGTCGGCATTGCTCTTGTACCGAGATAAGACGACCACCTGCTTCTCAAGGACATTTGCTATGGAGTTTCCTTGACGTCTATCTTCACAGTTGCCGGCAACGGCGCGCATGCCTTGGCCTTACTGGCGGGATCGTCCACCACAAGAATTCTAGGTACGCTATCTCTGATAAACAGACGTCCGTTCCGGTCGGCGCGAAGCCAATGGATGTTGATTTTTGGAATAAAGTAGGAACCCAACAATTTGCCGTTGACGTCGTACACTTCGAGTGCACGGGCGTTGGGCACCCAGAGCCCGCCTTGCGGGAAAAAGGGACTCGGGAACTTCAACCAGTGTGCTGAGTAATTGCGGACGGCATACAATCGCCCTTCCGACCCGAAGGTTGCCGTGGCGATATGAGGCACGTGTTCGAATTGCGTCACGTCGCCTGACACTTGTATCCAGGGATACGTAAAGACGCGTTCCTTGACCGGTGGGGAATCGAAGTATCTCGGTAAGGCGACAGTACTATGTTCGAGATATTGACCAGTGGCGGTGTCGCGAACATACGTTCGCACGATGGCGTCACTGTGCGTAACGGCGCGGATTGTATCGGCATACGAACCAAGTGTCATCGTCGATAACAGTGACGGCAGGTACAGACCCGAAGTGTCCGGTAGTTCGCCGACTGACGCGTATTCAGTTCCATCATGGTGAGCGACGTGTATCAGTGGCGCCGTTGCGCGCGGGGACGGTCGCCGAACCGGTGCGTCACGTGTACTGAGCGGTGCGACCGCATAATCCCCGTTCAACAGTGGCGCCGCCGGACCCATGCGGCTTCCGCCCCATCGATGCTTCAACACAACCGCGGTGTCGATGCCAGCGCCCTCTGTATCGAGCGAGGCGGCGAGCACAGGATGCAACGACCACGCGAGCACTTCGCCGTTTTGCTGATTGGTTTCAAGACGAGTCGTGCTTCGAAACCCCGGAAGTTTTATCTCTTTTGAAGTGGACCGTCCGTCATTGCCAATGTAGACCACCGTACCCCACTGAGCGCCGACGAGGACAACGCCACAATTCGGTAAACCGGCGACACCTGACGGATGAAATTCGCCAGCTCCGGAAATTTCAGAAATCAGGGACAGCGGCTGAGGTGCGCGTATCGCCGTGTTCGGCTCGATGTCTGGCTTGTTGCAGGCGGCCAGCATCAACAGTGCAGTCGTCGCTACGCGACTCAGTCCACATTGAGCGTAGTTCATGCCTTGTGACAGGCGGCGCGCGCCGAGTCGGCCGGTGGCAGTTGGTTGCCGATTACGCCAACGCGAAGGCGCCCCGCGCGATCGAGCAGAAAGGTTGTTGGGGTGCCGTACACGCCCAATAACTCCGCTGACTGCTTTTTCGAAGGTACCATAGTACTGAATTCGATTCCTCCGAGGTGATAACCCGCGGTGAATGGAGCTGTGGCTTCTTCGGGATGGTCTGTCAGCCAGATGGTGCGTATCGGAGCATCGATCGAGTCGCTCGACACGGCCCACCGTTCGCGCCAGTCAGTGCGCATGCGGCTGCAGACAGAGCAGTTCGGGCGAAAGAATACCATGAGCGTGCACTGATTGCGCGAGGTGAATTCATCAGTGGATGCGACCACGTTCCGCTGTCCCGCCAGACGCATTTCTACTGCTGGCAGAGGCTCGCCGATAGTCGGTCCCGTAATTGGCAACCACCGCGACTGCCACTTTCGGTGAACGAGTTGCCCGGCGAATGTGACCACCAGAATCAGTGCAACGACATTCGTCGGGCGTGTTCGCATCAGATTTGATTGCAAAATTGTTCAGTCTCGCATGGGTCGCCCGGATTGGCCGGGTTGCTGATGCAAGAGCTACCGGGCCCAGGGCCACCTGACGAGCACCGGCAGCTATCGCGCAAGCAGACCATTGGCGCCGCCGCCGAACGCGATTGTGCATTGAGAACAGTTACAACCCCGAGCGCGAGATTGGCCCCGACCGCGAGCACAGTGAGTGCACGCTTGTTTAATGCCAGCAGCGATTTCATCAGATTGCCCCGAATGCGTGAGTGAACGAGAACAACAGGGAACGGAACATTTACGATCTTTCCAGAAACGCCGCTAATGAGTTTGGGGCCTTTTGTGAATAAACGAGGCGTCGGCTTGGCTGCCCCTTGTGCTGGATTCTGGCGGTATTCAATTTCCGTTCTTGGTTCAGGCAAATACTTGCGAGGATTCGATGCCCATCCGAAACGGGATTGCAACGGCCAGGCCGCGCTCTGTGCCAATGCGTCAAAAGTCGGCGAGATTACGCCGACGTATTCTGCACGGGGTTTTGCCCGCGTTGGTGCTGTTCGGCGCCTGCAAAAGCGGTGAGCGCCAGAACGCGCAGCAATTCACTGTTTCCGACAGCGCTTCCATACAGATCGCTCATAATGGTGGCAGCCCGCTGCAATCGGTGCCACAGTGGACAGTGAGCGACACGCCGCTTCTCTCAATTGGCGAAGACGGGCGCGATAGCGCGAACCTGCTCTTCGGCATAAGAAGTCCGCATCGTCGCGCCGATGGAACGATTGCGCTGGGAAACGGCGGCTCACCCGATCTCCGATTCTACGACCAGGGCGGAAAGTTCGTGCGCTCCATTGGCCGCCGCGGCGACGGGCCCGGCGAATTCCAGGGTATGTATGGACTGTTTCATTGTGCGGGCGACACCATGGTCGTTCGTGAGCGTCGCCGGCTCAGCTTCTGGGACGGAGACGGTCGCTTCGTGCGTACGGTGGTCACCAATTTCGGCAACAGCGGATGGGCACAAAGTGTCGAAGCTGTCTCACATGATTGCAGCAAGGTCCTCGTGGCCGAGAACAATCCAACGATGGGGAGCGACACCAGAACCAGGGCAGAACACCGGCTGTTCTGGTGGAATCTGCGCGGTAGCGTAGCGCTGGACACGTTGATGCGGTATCACGGAACAGAGTCCATCGCGCTCAATTATCTCGGCAATCAAGTGCGCGCCAACATCCCATGGTCTCCCGCACCTGTTGTTGCTCGTTCGAGCAGCGGCGTGGTGTTCGGCGGCGGAAGCCACGCTGAATTTCGATTGATTGGCGACAAGGGCATCACAACCTTGGTGCGGTGGGACGCGAAAGCGCGCGAAGTCACGGCCGACGACCGTGCAAGCTTTGAAAGCAAAATTGCAAAGCTCAAAGCGCTTTATCCCGATCAAGCGTCCTCGTATCCACCCTTGAATCTGTTGTCTCCAAATAACACGATGCCATTGTTTTCCGCGGCCATCGCGGAAGATACCGGCAACGTTTGGCTTCGCGAATATGGCGAATTTGAAGGTGGGTACGTCAACACCTTTGCGCCGGAATCGAAAAAAATGGACACGCGTTGGTTGGTGTTCGACAATTCGGGCCGCATGCTCGCTACCGTTCAATTACCCGCCAATCTGGAGGTCAAGCAGATTCGAGCGGACGAAGTTATTGGAGTGTGGCGAGATGAAGACGATTCAGAATCGGTGCGAATCTACCAGTTGCAACGCAAACCGAAATGAAGGCGTGCTCCAATGCATGATGGTCGAAGTTGGCGGACACGGTCGACTGTAGCGCACGGTCGCTTGAGCGTTCTTCTAGTGGCGCTTTGGGTGGGAACAGCCGCGGTTCCGCTGGCTGCACAGACCGGACTGAAACTTCCGGCGCAACCTTCCCTTGCAATTCCCGACTCAGTCAAGACTCAAGTTGAACGGTGGACCAACGGGTTCTTTACCGTTTGGCAAAAAGCCTGGATGGACAGCGAAAAGGCGCGCCGCTCTATGACAGGCGCGTTGTCCAACGCTGAAGTGGCGGAAGGATCCCGAGCCATCTTTCAAATGCCGTGGGGCGAGCGATTGGCCCATTTGCATTGTCATCCGCAGTTGCGCAGCCCTGCAGAAAAGCAGCAATTACAAATTCGAGACGGTTATCCGAAAGTTCGAAGTGCCATCTCCTTGTTCTCAATCTGTCCGAGTTGGCGAATCGATTCCGACCCAGTGCTGGGTGATGAAGCAGAGCATGCGGACGCCGCCATTACACAACAGTTTCTCCCGGGCGTATTGAAGAGTAGAAACGTGCTGCTTGCCAACCTTAAAACCACAGCGGACAAGTATCCGTCTGACGGTCTCGTCATCGGACAGTACATTCGATTCCTGATTGAATCATCACTCAAGGACGAAGCACTGGCGGCAGCGCGTGGTTGCCGCGCCGAAGTATGGTGGTGTGCCGCACTGGAAGGGTATGTCCATTGGAAACGCGGCGAGCTGGAACCGGCCAGTGTGGCGTATGAACGTGCGCGTGTCGCAATGCCGATGCCGCTCCAGTGCGAATGGGACGATCTTGGCGTGTTTCTGTCGGCAGCCGACGTCAATGAATGGCGCCAACATTCATGTGCGGAGCAATTGGTACTCGCCAATCGGTACTGGTGGCTGGCCGACCCGCTCTGGTCCGAGTCGGCCAACGAACGCCGCACAGTCCATGACGCTCGGCAAACACTCGTTCGGCTGCATTCGGCGCTCCCGGCCGATTCGCGATACCACTGGCAAGCCGGATACGGTGCGGATGCAGTGGTAGCTACGATTCTGCGTTACGGATGGCCGAGTTATGCCGCATGGAGCGGCACGAACTCGGACAAAGGGCACGCGCAGTGGATGAGAACCATGGACCGATCGCTTTCTCACGCTCCCTTTACAACGTTCGAGTATACGCAGGGCCGGACACACACAGCGCCAACCTGGAGTGCGGTCAAGGACATCAAACTCGTTGCCGACAGTACGTGGCAACTGAACGACCCACTCGACAACTATGTCGAGCGCGCGCAGGCAGTTGGTCATCGCGCATCGCGAATCTGGTGGCCGTCGGAACATTTTCGCCGTGAATGGCCGCTCGTTCAACTGCCGGAAGGGCAGGTTGGCCTGTTTCGGCGTCACGACGCGGTCTTGTTGGCTGCGGCGCTCAACTTGGCGGCGAAGCATCATCAGCGCCTTTCCGCGACGGATACTGCGTTTTTGTTGATTTCAAGCGACCCAAAACAACTCAAGCATGTCGACATGCGCCCGGCACGGTCATTCAGTGCGGTCGTGTTGCAAGGTGAAATTCCAAGTGGTACTGCGCTCATGTCGCTGGAGATTCTGAGCGGCGCACAGAATGGCATCGATGCTCGAACGCGGTCTGCCTTTACAGCGCCACCGACGTTAAAGAGCATGCGACGTGGAGAAGTCGCGATTTCCGGGCCTGTGTTGCTGAATCCACCGCGGCTGTTGTCCGGCTCTTACGATTTGTTCGCTGTTGGCGATACGATTTTGCAACAAATGATGCCAGGCAATACCGTGAGCAAAACGCAAGCGAAAGTTGGTATCTATTGGGAAAGTTACGGATTCGGTCAGGACGATTCACTTGACGTCGTTGTTCGTATCGAACGCATCGTGAACGCGGGGTTGCTGCAGCGCATTGGAATGGCGCTCAATATTGCGGAAGACCCCAGCTCATCCGTCAGCATCCGTTCGCGTGAGGGTGCGTCCCAACGTACTGCGCGGACTATGGTTGGTGGCGTGGCGCTCGATCGTCGTGCGGTGCTACTCGATATTTCGCGGCTGGGTGTAGGTGACTATGACGTTGTGGTGCTCGTTGGAAAGCCGGGTGCGTCTCCGGAGTCTGCGCGTCGGCGGATTACGGTGACGCCGTAGGGCAGCGTCGTTTGCGGAATCGTTTGAATAGCGCGCGTTACCAGGGCGACTTGTCGCACGCAAGACCGATCACGCGGTAACGCACGACATTCAATTCTTCGTACCCCCTCGCGTGTCCCACCTGCCACGGTGCGATGCGCATCGTCGCCTTGGAACGGCTGACCTACGACCGGACGGCGAAGGCGCCCGCGCGGCGACGGCCGCCCACGGCGGCGCGCGGAGTCCTCCCTCGACCCGGGGACCGTCTGGACCGGGCGCCACGCGACGACCCGCCGCGGCCCACCGGACTCGCGAAGTCTCACCCCGACGCCCCGATCACGCGCGGGGACGTTCGGTGTGCGCGTCAGACCCACCGGGGCGTCCGATCGGTCCCCGCAGCGACCGGGCGCCCACGGGAAACGCCGTCCGGACATCCACCGAGGCGCGGCGGCGGGCAGGCCGCTGCGCCCCCGCCGGCCTCGCGTGGTCGGCGATCGCGCCGTATATTCGCCGAATACTCGACCGACCCTGATTGAATTTCCTATCCTGGCCATGCTGTCGCACCCACTCTACTTTCGTGGCGTCCCGTGTCAACGTCACAATGAACCGTAACAGGGCCTCGACATCACAATGCCGAAACCACTTAAGACTCTAGCTGAGCTACAGGTCTACGCGAATTGGGTCGGTAGATCGCCGGTGGAAGTGCTTGAGTTGGCCAAGTTTTATAAATGGGAGCAAGTGTTCCCGGGCCCAATGCATGCAAGTTTCAGCAGGGTCCGCCAGTACTTCAATGTGAATCCGACCGATCTCACGTTATGCGATAAATCCACGAGTGCGTACCATATCCAGGCCAAAACCGCTTCGTCCGAAGCAAAATTCAGAATTGCTATGACTGCAGTTAATCCGGCTTCAATGTTGACCGATCCAAGTGCGCTACGGGACGACGTGGCTACAACAAGGGCGCTGTCCGATTACGTCTATTACGATCAAAGAGGGAAGGTGTGGTTTCAAATGGGTCCCGGAGGAACGATCTTTCACTGGAAACCACTGTTTGGCACCGGCGTGGTTTCAGCCGCCACGGCCGAAAAGAATGGGCAAGCATGGTGCCCCATCTTCAAGCTGGTGTGCCCCGACGGCACAGGCGGTTCGCGGGAGTGCGTCATCTTCAACCGCAAATTAGGCATGACCATTGGTGCTGTGAACCAAAAGGTGGACGTTTCCAAGGACATCGAAACGAACTCAGTGTATCAAGGCTCCTACAATTACGCCGAGACCAGCGAAAAGGGTTTCGCTGCTCATACCAGGCTCGACGTGAAGTCGGACAAGTGCATACCGGGTTTCCTTATCACACCTAAGCACTATGGTCACAATAACCTTTCTATGCGTTTGTTCGAAAAAATCGAAAACATTCGCTGATCGCGTGCCGCGACGCGCACCAGGCTTTGTTGCTCGCTCGCGTCTTCATCGCGCTGACGACGGGACCCCCGGCCGCATAGGGGGGCGAACCTTAGTGGCCGCCTGCTTTCCGAAACGGCAACAGTTGAACAGAATGGCTGCGGTCGCGATGGCTGAAGGTCGATGCGACAGCCCACGAGGCGGACCCGAAGGTCCGCTTGGTGGCGCGCGCGGTTTTCCTAGAGCTTGAGTCGCTGGAACGTCAACGCAAGCTGGTGCCAGTCGCTGCGGCGGCCGCGATCACGGCACGGTTATTCACCCACGCTGCGCGCGATCCTGTTGGCATTTCGGGATAAGAAATTCAATCGAGGTCAGCCGAGTAAACGGCGTGGTCCCCTGCCGCGTGCGAGGCGCGGGTGCGGAGGTGCGTCAGGATCTGGTGAACCCGGAGTGCGGCCACGTGAGCATGCCGGTGGCCTGCTCTGCATCGAAGAGCTCGAGGCGCCGAAGCACGGCGCGGCGGAAGGCCTCCGTCAACCGGCCTGTGTCATGAACCGGCCACGAGTCGAACCTGCCGTCGGGCCGAAACCCGCCGCCGGTGACGAAGAGGTGCAGATGCGGATGCCAGTTGGCACGCGACGCGTGCGTCTGCAGACAGGCGACGACGCCGAGCTCGCGCTCACAAGTTAGGCCGTCGCCTCGCGGACGTTGCGTCGAAACAGCCCGTCGCGCAATCGAACGGTGACGGTCCGCGCCCGAGTCGGGCCTATGCTCGGCGCTCCCCGGTCCTGAAGCGCACATGCCCGGCCCGGCGCCGACGGCGCGCGGCGTCTACAAACCCCGGTGCCCCCAGGCGTCGCCACTCTTTCAGTTGGTCTCAGATCATCTGCGCCGCCTGCAGACGGTCTACGACGTGCGCTTTGCCCGCGCGTATGGCCCGCGGCGTCCCGTCGTCGGGCAGGTGGCCGACAGGGTGTCCCCACGCGCGATCGCCGCGATCACTTGCTCCACTACCGTTTCGGTCACCACCGATTCTGCTCCCAGACACGAGTGTCTCGAAGATGGGTCGGTGACCGCTCCTGCTACGTCCCCAGCACATCCCACCACGCTCCACATTGCCCAACTCCTTCGGAAGGGGGTGGGGAATTTGAGACGATCACTATATGGGGAATTTCACACGATCGCTGACAGTTGGACACCACCCTCCTCGCGCCCGTGCCGCACCGACAGGTCGTGCTCACCATTCCGAAGCGGCTGCGCGCCTACTGCCGGTAGCGACGCCGCCTGCTCGGCGAGATCGCGCGCGTCGCCGCCCGCTCCGTCACGGCGGCCATTCGCACGCCAATGGCCGACTGCAACGGTTGCGCCCGCACCGTATTCGCTGTTCGCAGCACTTCTGCGCATTCCTGGCGCTCCGGCAGTTCGAAACCCCAAAACCCACATCAGCGCCATTCGCTCTGAACTCGGCGGCAAAACCGTCCAGCCCCGATCGCCCGCAACCATTTGTGGACATAGTTTGTCTATCCCTTAGATAAACTATGTCCCCAATCACGACCTATGACCAAACGAGACCTCCTCCCCGGTCTGCTCGACATGCTGGTGCTCAAGACCCTGTGCGTCCAGACCATGCACGGCTATGGCATCGCGCAGCATCTGCAGCGCCTTTCGAAGGACGTGATCAGTGTCGAAGAAGGATCGCTCTATCCCGCCCTGCACCGCATGCGACAAAAAGGATGGATCAGAGCCGAGTGGGGGCACACGCCCAACAATCAGCGCGCGCGCTACTACACCATCACCACGCCCGGCCGCAAACACCTGGGTGCGCAGGAAGAAGGCTACGCGGAACTCATGGCGGGCGTGCGCCGGATCATGAAGCCGGTTTGAACAAACCAAAGCCGCCACTAGTCATCGCTCTCGAATGACCGGAGCGTACCATGCGTGAATTGTTTGCCCGCCTGCGTGAATGGATCCGTCGCGACCAGCTCGATCGTGAGCTACGGGAGGAACTGCAGTTTCATCAGCAACAGCTTGAGCGCGACATGTCACCGTCAGATAATGCGCACGCAATGCGACGACTGGGAAATATCACCGCCGTGCGCGAAGCCGCGCGCGAACGTTGGTGTGTTCCCTGGAT
>Ga0163144_10026732_pt1 | contig 11210 bp, 2 predicted proteins | sample OliLak19BULKMAT1_FD_123175 | JGI IMG/M metagenome (GOLD analysis project Ga0163144, IMG submission 123175) | Freshwater microbial mat bacterial communities from Lake Vanda, McMurdo Dry Valleys, Antarctica - Oligotrophic Lake LV.19.BULKMAT1 | ecosystem: Environmental > Aquatic > Freshwater > Lake... | reverse complement strand
GCCGGGATGGTCACGAGCCGGGTGACCACCGTCCAGGTCATCGTGCCGCCGGCCATCATCCAGCAACCGATCGCCCAGAGTGTCCTCCCCGGAACCACCGTCCTCTTCAATGTCATCGCGACCGGCACCGCCCCGAACTTCCAATGGAAACGCAATGGCTCGGCCATCGCCGGTGCCACCAATGCCGTCCTCACCTTGCCCCTCGTGCAACTGGCCCAGGCGGCCGCGTATCGCGTGGATGTCAGCAATCCCGCCGGCACCGTCACCAGCACGGAAGTGACCCTGACGGTCTATCAAGCCCCGGCGATCACTTCGCAGCCGGTGGATCGGATTTTGAACCAGGGCCAAAGCGGCAGCTTGAGCGTGACCGCCAGCGGCATTCCCTCTCCGGCCTATCGCTGGTGGTTCACCAATGCCCCCCTGCCGGGCGGCACCAATGCCACACTTCCGCTCACCTCCGTCCAGCCGGCCCACGGCGGTTCCTATTGGGTCATCGTCAGCAACCTCGCGGGCGTGGTCACCAGCCGCGTGGCTTCCGTGCAGGTCATTGTCCCGCCCGCCTTCTTGCAACAGCCTTCCAGTCAAACGGTCGACCGCGGAGATGACGTCACGTTCACCGTCGTCGCCTCGGGCACGGCCCCACGTTTTCAGTGGAGTTTCAACGGAGTGCCGCTGGTGAACGCCACCAACGCCTCGCTGCCTTTGCTCGATGTGATCCCGCCCCAGGCCGGCAATTACAGTGTCACCGCCAGCAATGCGGCCGGGAAGGTGACCAGCGCCGTCGCCACCCTCGGGGTCCGCCGCATCGATGTGTTCTGGGTCCAGCCCGGCAACGGCGTGTGGAGCCAGGGCGCCAACTGGAGTCGCGGCGAGATCCCCACCACCTGGGACAACGTCTTCATTGTCTCCAATGGCAGCTACACGGTGACGGTCAATGCCGATGCCAGCGTGGGCAGCCTGACCCTGGGTGGCGCGAGTGGCACCCAGACGCTTTCGCTCAGCGCCGGCATCTTTGATCTTTCGACCAACGGCCTCTCCGCCAGCCTGGTCTCGTCGAATGGAGTCCTTGAGTTGAACGGCGGCGTCTTGACCGGGCGCCCCCTCGCCATGAATGGCCGCATGGTCTGGAGCAAGGGGGAAGTCCGCTCATTGGTCCGCGTGGCCGCCCAGGGACGCCTCGATTTGACCGGCAACCAGCCCAAGGTTTTGAATGCGGGCGTGCTGGACAATGCCGGCACCGCGACCTGGTCCGGCGCCGGCAATTTTCAACTCAACGGCGCCGCGGCGGTGACTAATTCCGGCCTGTTCGAATGGCAGGGCGATGGCGGGCTTATCTCGACCAACCTGCCGGCGCCGGTCGTCGTGAACGTCGGCGTGTTGCGCAAAACCACCACAAGCAGCGTGTCTCCGGTCACAGGCGTCGACCTGCGGAACCGCGGCACGCTCGATCTCCAATCCGGCGGAATCAGTCTGCTCTCCGGCAAACACACCTTGAGCGACGGCTCGAGACTGACGGGTTCCAATTCCCTGTCCGTCGATGGCGCGGAGTTGACCCTGACGGGCGCGGTGTCATCGCTGGCCCCCATCGAACTCACAGCCGGCGCCATCAAGGGCACCTGGTCCCTGCTCGGCCCGCTGAACTGGCGCGGGGGAACCGTCAATGGTGGCGGCACCCTCACCGGCACGTTGAACCTGCTCGGTGGCTTGGCGTCCAGTGCCTTGACGGTGAATGGGCCGGTCAATCTCAGCGCCGGTGAAATCAGTGGCGGGTTGTTCACCGTGAACGGCGACCTGAACTGGACCGGGGGCCGCATCTCGAGCACCCAACTCGCGCTCAATGGCAATGTCACCTGGGCCGGCGGCGTGTTGAGCGGCCGTCTCCTGATTCCCCAGAACCGCACCCTTCAACTGACCGGCGCCGGGATCCGGCAGATCGACGCGGGCACCCTGACCAATTGGAGCACCGTGGTGATACCCGCCCTGCTCGCCATCAGTTGCGACAATGGCGCCACCATCCATAATTACGGAACCTTCCAGATGAATCATGACGCGCCCTTCACGGGTGGCGTTGGAACGTCCTCCCGCTTTTTCAACGCGGGCACGCTGGTCAAGGCCGGCCCCGGCCAGTTGAACTGGAGCACCCTCGAACTTCACCAATTGGGAACCTGCAACCTGCTGGCCGGCTCCCTCGCCCTTGCCACCAAGGCGCATAGCCTCGACGCGAACAGCATCGTCACCGGCCCCGGCCGCCTTCTGTTGACCAGCGGCTCGCTGGTTTTGGGCACCAATGTCACCTGCGCGCCCACCCTGGAAATTTCCGGCGGCGCGGTCACGGCATCCGGTCCCTTCCTCGGAAACATCGAATGGTCCGGCGGCAGTCTCGCGGGTGTCCTGACCCTGGGCTCCACCCGCCAGCTCCGGATTCTGGGTGCCGCCACGAAAACCTTCAGCAGCGGTGCGGTCCTGAACACCGCGGGCGCGACGACGCTGGAGGGAACCGGCGCGCTGCAGTTCTTTGCCGGTGCCACCCTCAACAACACCGGGGATTTTGAGATTCGCACGGGCGGCAATTTCACTTTCAACGCCAGCGACACGGCCTGGTTCAACAACCGGGGCACCTTGCGCAAGACGGTAGCCACCACCGCACTCCCGTTTGGCGCGTTGCAATTGGTCAATCGGGGCGTCGTGGATGTCCAGGCCGGCTCGATCCAATTTACCGCCTTCACCCATGCCCTCGAAAACGGCTCGAGCATCACCGGCCCCGGTGCCGTCCAGATCAATGGCGCCACGGTCAACCTCAACGGCGTCGTCGCTTTCGCATCACCCCTCACGCTGAACAGTGGCACCCTTGGTGGCGCCGGCACGCTGCAGGGGGATCTCCTCTGGACCGGCGGCACGCTCGCCGGAGTGATCGCCGTCACCGGCAACAGTTCGTGGAGCGGCGGAACTCTCAGCGGACGCTTGACCGTCAAGACCGTGGCCAGCCTGACGGCCAGCTCGACCGCCGCCAAAATCATCTCCGGCGTGTTGACCAACGACGGTCGCGTGGTGGTGCTGGACAAGGCGGTCCTGACCCTCGCCAGCGCCGCGCCGATCGTGAACCGGGGCGTGTTCGAGATTCAGTATGACAAACCGTTCACGGCCACCGCGCTCAAGCCGGTGTTCCTGAATGCCGGCACCTTCCTCAAATCGGGACCCAAGGTGTCCACCGACTTTGGCTCCGTCCTCCTGCAAAACACCGGCACGCTCGATCTCCCGTCGGGCGACCTCACCTTCAGTGCCAACACTCACACCTTCGGCGCGGGCACCCGGACCACCGGGTCCGGCGCCGTGCGGGTGAACGGCGCCACCCTCACGGTAAATGGTTCGGCCACGCTGGAGGCCCCGTTCGTGCTGGCCAGCGGCGTGTTGAATGGGAATGCGACGATCACGGGCCCGGTGACCCTTGCGGGGGGAACGGTTCCCGGCACTTTTGTGCTGAATGGCGACGCCACCTGGAATGGCGCCGAGATCAATGGCCTGTTCACCGCCAATGGAATCATGAACTGGTCGTCCGGGTTGCTCTCGGGCACCTTGAACGTTCCGGCGGGCGCGCGCGTCCATGTGCTCGCGCCCGGCACCAACTCGATTTCCGGCACCCTGCAAAACGCCGGGACCGTGGTGGTCTCGAACACCGCGAGTCTCCGTCTCCTGGGCCTCACGCCAATCCAGAACAGCGGGTTGTTCGAGGTGCAGAACGAAGCGCCCTTCAAGCCCGGTAGCACCGCCAGGGTGAACTTCATCAATAGCGGCACCTTCCAGAAGACCACGGCGAACAAGCCGATGGATTTCCCTTTTGTCCTGCTCCAGAACAGCGGCACCCTCGAGGTTCTCGCGGGCGAACTTTTCTTCCGGACCAACACGCACAGCTTCACCCACGGCAGTCGCACCACCGGCACCGGCACCGTCCATTTTGCCGGTGCCACCGTGACCATGGCCGGAACCCTCACGCTCGGCCCGCTGCTCTCGTTGGAGAGTGGCGTGCTTGCCGGCAACGCCACCTTGGACGGGCCCTTCGCCTTCGCCGGCGGCCAGATCACCGGGAACCTTGGCGTGAACGGTTCCGCCGCCTGGTCCGGCGGCGTGCTCAAGGGCAGCCTGAATGTGAACGGAAGCGGCACCTGGTCGGCCGGTCAACTCGAAGGCGACCTCATCGTCGCCACCAACAGCGATTTTTCCATCAGCGGCCCCGCCCAGAAATTCATCAAGAGCGGCACCCTGACCAATCTCGGGCGCATCCTGCTCCTGCCCGCGGCGAGGCTGGTCGCGGATGACCTCGCGGCCATCGAGAATTATGGCGCTTTCACCGTTCCGGGTTCTGCGACGGTCACGATGACCAATGGACGGCCGAGTTTTAACAATTACGGCGCGCTCAGCCTCACCAATGGTTTTGGTTCCTTTACCTTTCAGGGCGACTTCCGCCAGTTCCCGGGTGGGTTGCTCGAAGTGGAATTGGGCGGGCGCTCGGCCGGAACCAATTTCAACCGCTTGATCGGCATGAACACCGCCACCCTGGCCGGCACTTTGAATGTCCGGCTTGTCGATGGTTTCACGCCGGTGCGGGGAGATCGCCTCGAGATCCTGAAGAGCACCTTCCGGACCGGCACCTTCACCGCTTATCGCGCCAATACCACGACACTTTCCCCGCTTTATTCCACCACCAACGTCACGCTCTGCGCCGAGGCGCCGTCCATCGTCAGCCAGCCGCAAAGCCAGACGGTGGGCGATGGCGTCACCGTAACCTTCGCCGTGGGCGTGGCCGGCACCACTCCCCTCGCTTACCGCTGGCTCAAGAACGGCGCGACCCAGGACGGGACCAATGCCAGTGTGATTCTCACCAACGTGCAGCCCGTGCATGAAGGCATCTACTCGGTGATCGTGACGAATGCCTGGGGCTCCGTGACGAGCGCGCCCGCCACGCTCGTGGTCATCGTCGAACCGGGCATCACGCGGCAGCCCGATTCGGTCACGGTGGTGCAAGGCAACCAGGCCTCCTTCACCGTCGAAACCAGCGGCACTCATCTCCGCTTCCAATGGGAGTTCGGCAAGGACCCGGTTCCCGGCGCGACCAATGCCTCCCTGATTTTCTCCAATGCCTCGCCCGCGCAGGCCGGCATCTACAAGGTGGAGGTGCGCAATTCCGCCGGGGTGGTCACGAGCCGCGAAGTCACCCTGACCGTCCTGGTGCCGCCGGCCATTTACCAGCATCCCGCCAGCGCGGATATTTATTCAGGTTCAGGCGTGACCCTGAGCGTGCGGGCCACTGGCACCACCCCGTTCAGCTACCAGTGGTTGAAGGATGGCATCGCCCTGACCGGCGCCAGCCAGTCGAGTTATTCCATCAGCCGGATGGCCCTGGTCAACGAAGGTTCCTATGAAGTGATTGTCGCCAATGCCGCCGGCTATGCCTACAGCGAGCCCGCCGTGCTCCGGCTGAAACGGGCTCCGCAATTCACCACCCATCCGCTCAGCCAGACCGTCGCCCGCGGCACCAATGTCCTGCTCTCCGTCGTCGTCACCGGCGTGCCCACGCCGACGCTGCAATGGCGACTGAATGGCGTGACCGTCCCCGGGGCCACCCAGTCCACGCTCCTGCTCACCAACGTCCAGGGGAAGGACAGCGGCCGCTACTCGGTCGTGGCTGCCAATGAACTTGGCACCGCGCAAAGTCTCGAAGCCCAGTTGAACGTGGTCGTGCCCGCCGTGCCCTTCGCTGACCGGTTCGCCGATCGCGGCATTATTTACACCGCCTCCGGTTCCGGACGCGGCACCAACTGCGCCGCCACCCTCGAGGCGGGCGAGCCCGATCTCGGCAGGAACTCGTCGCATAATTTCCAGGCCGCCCGTTCGGTCTGGGTCACCTGGTGGTCCCCCGCCAACGGCATCGCCACCTTCAACACCCTCGGCAGCGGGTTCGATACCGTGCTCGGGGTCTTCCGCGGATCGAGCCTCAATGGCCTGACCCGCATCGCCCTCGATGACGACTCCGCCGGTTACCACTGCTCGAAAGTCAGTTTCAACGCCCAGGCCGGCACCTACTACGAAATCGCGGTCGCCGCGATCGGCAATAGCTGCGGCGAAATCGTCCTGAACTGGAACCTCGTCCAGACCTCGGAATTACTCCCCGAGATTGTCGAAGCCCCGCTTGACCAGACAGGCAACACCCATGACAGCATTCAGCTCAAGGTGGTCTTCAACGTGTTTGAACCCACCGCCATCCAATGGTTTTACCAGGGCCAGATCCTGACCAACGCCAACCAGGCCACGCTCACCCTGCCCAATTTGCAGGAGGGCAACGTGGGCGGATATTCGGTGCGCTTGACCGGCGCCTCCGGACGTTCCGTCGTGTCGGCCCCGGGCGACATCCAGATCAACACCGAGGGAGCCACCGCGGTCTCGGCGCGAAACAAGTTCTTCGACGGTTTTGAAAGGGCCCTGACGCGATGATGCTCATCCCGCCGGGACTTCGATCCCTCCTCACTTTGCGTCGCGGCCTCGCGCGAACCGGTTGCCTGGCCTTCCTCCTCCTCGCCTCCCTCCTCCCGGCGTTCGCCGCCACGGGCACCCGCGGGTATAGCGGCACGCAGATCTTCAGCACGGTCGGCGGCGACAAGGATGATGGCGAGCCCAACCATTGCGGCGAGCCGGGCGGCGCTTCGAGCTGGTTTTTCTACCAGGCTCCGCGCAGCGGCATGTTCACCGTCGATACCAGGGGCAGTTCCTTCGACACGGTGCTCGCCGTTTATATCGGGCCCGGGACCGACTACGCCACCCTCACGAACATCGCCTGCAACAACGACAGCACTCCGGGCGTCCTCTGGAGCAAGGTTTCCTTCAATGTCACGTCCAACACGATGTATTACGTCGCCGTGGACGGCATCGGCGGCGCGAGCGGCACGGTGAAATTGAATTATCAATTGTCCGACCCCCTCCTCATCACCAACCAGCCCCGAAGCCTGGTGCGGGCCATCGGTTCGGCCGCCACTTTCTCCGTCGCCGTCAACGGACTGGATCCCTTGAGTTATCAATGGCAGTTTTTCGGCACCCCCATCAATGGCGCCACCCAGGCCAGCTTGACCCTCCCGTCCGTCCTGCCGTCCGCGGATGGCGCGTATTCTGTTCTCGTGCAAAATCCTTCCGGCTCCGTGACCAGCACCAATGCGACGCTGACCGTATGCGGCCAGGTGCCTTTGACGAACACCGTCGGGATGAGCCAGATGACTCTGAACGGCACCCGTTGCCTCCGGGTGGTGGGCCACGCGGCGGTGGGCTCCATCCTCGAGGCCTCGACCAATCTGCAACAATGGACTCCGGTCCATACCAATGTCGCCAGCCAGGGCCTGTTCACGCTGGACGATCCCATGGATCGTCCGCAGCGCTATTTCCGGATTCGCCTCTCCCCGTGACCACGCCACTTTCGCCCATCCCGGCCCGCGGGCACCCCGGACGCCTGTCTTCCGCAGGCGCCGTGGCCCAACCCGCCAGGCGCGTCGGCCATCTCCCGCTTTTCCTCCTGTGCCTGTGCGCCCTGGGCCTGCCGATCCTTCGCGTCTCCGCCGCACCCGCCCACGTCCCCAGCCTTCTCCTGAGCGCCGAAGGCACCGTTGAGTTGTCCCGGATCGGCGGCGCCTCGTGGGAACCTGCCCCCGCCGGAACGCCCCTGGCCGCCGGGGAACGCCTGCGAACCGGGGCGCGCAGCCGCGCCACCGTACGGCTCGCGGACCTGAGCGTCTTTCGCGTCAACGAACTTTCCACGCTGCAAATCATGGAGCCCGCGGGGATGGCCAAACGGCCGATGCTCGATCTTAAAAGCGGTTCGACCTTTTTCTTCAGCCGGGAGAAACCGGCCGATGTGCAAATTCGCACCCCCGTCATGGCCGGAGCCATCCGCGGCACCGAATTCAATCTGCAGGTCGCTCCCGATGGCGCGAGCCGGCTGACCCTGGTCGATGGCGAGGTCGAGCTGAGCAACGAACTCGGGCAGCTGGTTCTCAAGTCCGGCGAGGAGGGTTACGCCAGCGCAGGCCAGCCGCCGCAAAAAACCGCCGTGCTCAATGCCAGCAACATTTTGCAGTGGTGCCTTTATTACCCCGCCATTCTGGATCCGGACGAACTCCCGTTCACTGCGGCCGAAAAGGATTCCCTGTCGAAATCGTTGCAGGCCCATCGCAGCGGTGATTTGCTCCAGGCCCTGGCCCACGCGGGGACCGCCGCACCGACCTCCGACGCCACCCGCCTTTACTCCGCCGCGCTCGGGCTCGCCGTGGGACAGGTGCAGGAATCCGAACAACTCCTCACCCGGCTCACGACGAACTCGCCACACGCCGATGCCCTGCGCGGGATGATCGCCGCCGTGCAGCACCGCGACTGGCCGTCCGCCCGGACACCCCGAACCGCCAGCGAATGGATGGCGCTCTCCTACCAGCACCAGTCCCATTCCCGGTTGGACAAGGCCCTGGCGGCCGCCCGCTCGGCCACGGTCCAGTCGCCCGGCTTCGGCTTCGCCTGGGTGCGCGTGGCGGAACTGGAATTCAGCCATGGCCGCATTCACGCCGCCCAGGCCGCCCTCGACCAGGGCCTCGAGCTTTCCCCGCGGAATGCACAGGGACTGGCTCTGCGGGGATTCCTGGCCGCCTCCCGGAACCATTTTGCCGAGGCGCTCGGATGGTTTGATCGAGCCATCGCGACGGATGGGGCCCTGGGAAATGCCTGGCTCGGACGCGGCTTGTGCCGGATTCGGAGCGGGGATGTCGAAGGGGGACGGAATGACTTGCAGGTAGCCGCCACGGTGGAGCCCAACCGTTCGGTGCTGCGCAGCTACCTGGCCAAGGCGTTTCACCAAACCGGCCAGGATAAACTGGCCGCCAAGGATCTTCGGATCGCCCGCCAACTCGATCCGAACGATCCGACGAGCTGGCTTTATTCCGCGCTGATTCACCAGCAAAACAACGAGGCAAATGAAGCCATCCGCGATCTGGAACAGTCCAAGGCCCTGAACGATAACCGCCGGGTCTACCGTTCCGGACTGTTGCTCGATCAGGATCGGGCGGTGCGCAGCGCGAATCTGGCCACCAGCTATCGTGACGCGGGCATGTTCGATCTGAGCGTGCGGGAGGCCGCGCGGGCGGTCACCTACGACTATGCCAATTATTCAGCGCACCTTTTCCTCGCCAACAGCTACGACGCCCTGCGCGATCCCAAGCTGGTGAATCTCCGCTATGAAGCGGCGCAAATCAGCGAGCTGCTCATGGCCAACCTGCTGGCCCCGGTCGGCGCCGGGAATTTGTCCCAGAACATTTCGCAACAGGAATACTCGAGGCTGTTCGACCGCGACCACCTTGGACTGAGTTCCGCCACCGAGTATCGCAGCAGTGGCGACTGGTTCCAGTCCGGCTCGCAATACGGCACCCTGGGCAACAGCAGCTATGCGGTCGATGCCGTCTATCGATCGGAAAACGGCCAGCGCCCGAACAACCGCCTGGAACAACTGGTGTTGTCCGCCCAGTTCAAGCAACAGCTCACCGTTCAGGACAGCCTGTATGCGCAGCTTTCCTATGCCGACTTCAGCAGCGGGGATGTCGCGCAGTATTACGCCCAGACCAACTTCAGCCCCGGGTTGCGCCTCCAGGAAAGTCAGGAGCCCAACGCCTTCGTCGGCTATCACCACGAATGGAGTCCCGGCGTTCACACGCTGATTTTTGCCGGCCGGCTGCACGACTATTTCCGGATGCAGGACCCGGCCGCCAGCATCCTGTTTCTCCAGCGCGGCGGCGGCGCCATCACCGAGGTGTCCACCGTGCCGCAGGATGTTTCGCTGCGCAGCGATCTCGTCGCCTACACCGTCGAGGCCCAGCAGATCGTTCAATCGGGCCCGCACACCAGCATCGCCGGGTTGCGCTACCAGACCGGCGACGCCGAAACCCGGGACTCGGTCGTCAACACCTTCGACCAAACCGTCGCCATGCCGCGGATCTCAAGCGACCTGGAACGGTTCAGTCTCTATGGCTATCACCAGTGGCAAATCGTCGAATCGCTCAACCTCACCGCCGGACTCACCTACGACTGGCTGCATTACCCGCTCAACATCGACACCTCACCGATCACGGAAGCCGAGGATGACACCGCACGGCTTTCGCCCAAGGCGGGCGTGGTCTGGACCCCGGCGAAGGAGACCCATGTTCGCGCCGCCTACACGCGTTCGTTGGGCGGGGTTTTCTTTGACAACAGTTTCCGCCTCGAGCCCACCCAGGTGGCCGGCTTCAACCAGGCCTTTCGCAGCCTCGCGCCGGAATCCGCGGTGGGCCTGGTCCCCGCGACCCGGTTTGAAACGGCGGGCATCGGCCTGGACCAAAAATTCGCCTCCAACACCTACCTGGGTCTCGAAGGGGAATGGCTGCGCTCCCGGGGATCCCGGCTGGTCGGCGTCCTGTCAAACAGCCTGTTCATTCCCACCCCCGATACCGCCGGCAGCACGCGCCAGACTCTCGAATACGAGGAAATGACCGCGCTCCTCACGGTCAACCAGTTGATTGGACGCGACTGGGCATTGGGAGCGCGTTACCGGCTGAGCCAGGCCGAACTGACCGGCCGCTTTGTCGATGTCCCGCTCTCGGCCAACAACGTGTCGCAAATCAACCAGGATGAACAGGCGCTCCTCCACCAGTTGACCCTGTTCGTGAATTACAACCATCCCGCCGGTTTTTTCGCGCAATTCCAGTCCATCTGGTCCTCGCAAAATAACCGCGGATATGGTGGCACCCGGCCGGGCGACGATTTCTGGCAGCACAATATTTCCGCGGGCTATCGCTTCGCCCGGCGCCGGGCGGAAGTGCAGCTCGCCCTGCTGAATTTGACCGACCGCGATTATCAGCTCAATCCACTGAACCTCTACTCCGAGCTCCCGCGCGAACGCACCTTCGCCGCCACCCTGAAGTTTAATTTCTGAGGTTAAAGCAGCACGGGGGCGGGGACAGCCTGTCCCCGTATCCCTTGAACCATCGTTTCGCGGGGACGGGCCGTCCCCGCCCCGCTTGAGTTTAATTTCTGAGAGTAGGGGCGGGGACAGCCTGTCCCCGTATCCCTTGAACCATCGTTTCGCGGGGACGAGCCGTCCCCGCCCCGCTTGAGTTTAATTTCTGAGAGTAGGGGCGGGGACAGCCTGTCCCCGCATC
>Ga0163144_10026729_pt1 | contig 11210 bp, 8 predicted proteins | sample OliLak19BULKMAT1_FD_123175 | JGI IMG/M metagenome (GOLD analysis project Ga0163144, IMG submission 123175) | Freshwater microbial mat bacterial communities from Lake Vanda, McMurdo Dry Valleys, Antarctica - Oligotrophic Lake LV.19.BULKMAT1 | ecosystem: Environmental > Aquatic > Freshwater > Lake... | reverse complement strand
GATTGTGGCGATCGCCCGTTTCGGTTTGCTGGTGCCGCTCTCGTGGGTGGTGCCAGGATTGCGTCGCTGGATGTGGCAGCGGTGTTCGTCGCTGGTGATCGATCCGAGCTATGTGCGAACGATGCCGGACGAGCGCGAAGCGGCGGAGATCGCGTGGCAAGAGACGGCCTGCTGCCTTTGGATTTGGGGAGTCGTCGCGTTGCTCGCCTTCGCACCGCGCGGCATGGTTATACCCCTCTGCGTCTCGGCCGCCGCGAGTCTCACCGTGATGACGATCAACACCTTCCGCACTCTCGCTGCTCATCGCTGGGAGAGCGAGGGCCAGGAGATGACGGTCGAAGAGCAGCTCCTCGATTCGCTGACCTATGCGGATGGCGGATTCGTCACCGAGCTTTGGGCTCCATTGGGACTGCGCTATCACGCGCTCCATCATCTTTTGCCGGGGCTCCCCTACCATCAATTGCCGGAAGCCCATCGGCGGCTGATGGCAGAGCTTCCGCCCGATTCCCCCTATCGGCGAACCTTGGCCAGCTCGCCATGGGAGACGATTGGGAAGCTGTTGTAGGAGCGCTTCTCTAATAGCGCCGCCGTAGGACGGGCTTCCTAGCCCGTCTCGAGAACGGCTTGCCGAACACTGGAACGGCCGTCCTACGGCTGACCGTCTCTTCGAGACGCGAAAGCCGACGACGGAGCGTCGGACCACATTGAGCAACCGATACGCGTTTACCCAATCACTCGGTGCGACTCCAAGAGCTGCATCAAGCGATCGACACACGCTTCGATCGGCAGTTGGGCCGTGTCGAGCACGAGATCGGGATTCACGGGCGGCTCGTAGGGAGCGGAAACGCCAACGAAATTCAAGATCTCGCCGGCATCGGCCTTGGCATAAAGACCCTTCGTGTCGCGCTGGCGGCAGAGTTCGAGCGGGGCGGTGACATGCACCGTCAGGAATCGCTCGGGGCCGACGACCTCCTTCGCGCGCTGCCGCACGGCTTCGCTGGGGGCGGCGAAGGAGCAGACGCAGATCAGCCCGGCGTCGTTCATCAGCTTGGCCACTTCCACTCCGCGGCGGAGATTCTCCGAGCGGTCGTCGGAAGAGAAGCCGAGATCTTTGCTGATCCCGAGCCGTAGGTTCTGGCCATCGAGCACCGTGGCCGCGCGGCCCAGATCGAAGAGCCGCCGCTCCAAGGCATAGGCGATGGTCGACTTGCCGGAGCCGGAAAGGCCGGTGAGCAGGAGCGTCGCCGGCTTTTGGCTGAAGCGGCGCGACCGCTCGGCGATCGTCACCTGGCTGGGCCTTTCTTCGAGCGTGGTCACGCTGGCCGGCTCGTCGTCCCAGTGGTCGGAGTGTTTCACTTCGGTCGCGCGGTCGAGGATCATGCCCGCGCCGACCGTGGCGTTGGTCACCCGGTCGATCACGATGAATGCGCCGGTCGCGCGATTGCGCCGGTAGCCATCGAAGGCCACACTCTGCGCGAGCTGCAGCGAGCAGCGGCCGATCTCATTCAAGGAGAGCTGATCCACCGGAGTGCGATGCAGGGTATTCACATCGATCTTGTAGCGAACTTCGCTGATGCTGCCTTGCACCAGCTTCGCCGACTGCTTGATCAAATAGGGCTTGCCGGCCACGAGCGGCTGCTCGTGCATCCAGACGATCGTCGCATCGAAGCGCTGCTCGAGCTTGGGAACATTGCCGGGCCGCACAATCACATCGCCGCGGCTGATATCGATTTCGTCTTCCAGAGTGACCACCACCGATTGCGGCGAGAAAGCCTCTTCCAGCTCGCCATCGAAAGTGACGATCGATTTCACCTTGCTGCGCTTCCGCGACGGCAAGGCCATGATCTCATCGCCGCGGCGCAGGATGCCGGAGCAAATGGTGCCCGCGAAGCCGCGGAAATCGAGATTAGGCCGAAGCACGATCTGCACCGGCAAACGGAAGTCTTCGAGGTTGCGGTCCGACGCGATATAGACCGATTCGAGGAGATGCATCAGGGTGCTCCCCTCATACCACGGCATATTTTTGCTGTGGTCGACGACATTATCCCCATTCAGGGCCGAGATCGGTACAAAGTGGAGGTCGGGCATATCGAGCCGGTTGGAGAAGCCCATATAGGCCTCGCGGATCTCCTCGAAGCGATCCTGGCTGAAGCCGACGAGGTCCATCTTATTCACGGCGATGAGGATATGCCGAATCCCCAAAAGCGACGTGATGAAGGAGTGACGGCGCGTCTGCTCCTGCACACCGAATTTCGGACGGGCGTCGATCAAAATAATCGCCAGGTCGCAGTTCGACGCGCCGGTCGCCATATTGCGGGTGTACTGAACATGGCCCGGGCAATCGGCGATGATGAACTTGCGTCGTGCCGTCGAGAAATACCGATACGCGACATCGATCGTGATCCCTTGCTCGCGCTCGGCCTTGAGACCGTCGGTGAGCAGGGCGAGATCAAACTTTCCGCCGGTGGTGCCGTATTTCACGGTATCGCGCTCGATCGCCTTCAAGTGATCCTCGTAGATCATCTTGGAGTCGTAGAGCAGGCGGCCGATGAGCGTGCTTTTGCCATCGTCGACATTTCCGCAGGTGAGGAAGCGGAGCAACTCCTTGCGCTCGTGCTGAGCCAAGTAAGCGTTGATGTCTGTCGCGATGAGGTCGGATTGGTGAGACATGGCTTAGAAATACCCCTTCTTTTTCTTTTCTTCCATCGAGCCTGCTTCGTCTTTGTCGATGGTTCTTCCTTGTCTTTCGCTTGTTTTGGTTAGCAGCATCTCTTGGATGATTTCGGGGAGCGTCGTCGCGTTGGAATCGACCGCGCCGCTCAAGGGATAGCAGCCGAGGGTGCGGAAGCGAACGCGCCGCATCTCGGGCTTCTCGCCGGCTTCCAGCGGCAGGCGGTCGTCGTCGACCATGATCATGTCACCCTTGCCAGAGGCGACACGCATCAGCCGCTCGTCGCGCCACACAATCGGCCGCTCCTGCGCGAAGTAGAGCGGAACGATCGGAATCTGCTCGAGGTGGATGTATTGCCACACATCCAGCTCCGTCCAATTCGAGAGGGGAAATACCCGAATGCTCTCGCCGGGATGGACGCGCGTGTTGTAGAGATTCCAGAGCTCGGGGCGCTGGTTCTTGGGGTCCCAGGTGTGATGCTTGTCGCGGAACGAGAAGACGCGCTCTTTCGCTCGCGACTTTTCTTCGTCGCGCCGAGCGCCGCCAAAGGCCGCGTCAAACTTGAATTTGTTCAGCGCCTGCTTGAGACCTTCGGTCTTCATGATGTCGGTATGGACCTTGCTCCCGTGGGTGATCGGGCCGATGCCGGCCGCCACTCCTTCGGGATTCTTGTGGACGATCACTTTCAGCCCGAGTTGCCTCTCGGCGTAGCTCTCGCGCATGGCATACATGTCGCGAAATTTCCAGCCGGTGTCGATATGCATCAGCGGGAAGGGGGGCTTGGCTGGATAGAAAGCCTTGCGAGCGAGCTGCAACATCGCCGAGGAATCTTTTCCGATCGAGAAAAGCATGACCGGGTTTTGAAACTCGGCCACCACCTCGCGGATGATATGGATGCTCTCGGCTTCGAGCTGCTTCAGATGGGTGAGATTGTATCCTGACATCGCGGGCCGCTAAGGAAGGGGAAGGTTGCTTGCCACCGAAACCTTCAGCATCGGGGTTTTGGCGGTTTCGACAAGCGGGGGAAACAAGATAAACTGGCTGTGGTTTTCCGTCCGGCGGCCTGTTGAAAAACTAGCCCGACGCGTCAGCGAGGTGAACAGGCTTCGCTATTTTCTAGGAATGCGGCACCGCCCTCAGCACAAATCGCTCGCCAGATCGGTTTTTCAACAGGTCGCCAAGTCCGGGCGCGCAGTATAGAGGAGGGGAGTGGGAGCGGACAACGGCAGTCGGGAGTGCATTCCTTTTGCTAGCACAAGGGCAATCGAACATGGCCAATCGCAAATCGTGGCGTGAGAAGCTGCGCGACGCCAAGGATCTACCGAAGGTCGTTGAGGTATCTCCGGCGATGCGGAAAAAGTGAGGGGAAGGAACGTGTGCGATCGCCTCGCCGATCTCGAATCGGAGGGGCACGAGGTGGTGGCACGCGGGAAGAAATGGGTGGTGGAGGACTTTGCGGATAGCCTTCACAAGTTTCCGAAGGGGAAGCCAAAAGTCCGAACGGGTGCGAGGCAACGTGGAGGCTCTAAAGGGCGCTCACCAACGTAAGAGTCCATTCGGTTCGGCGCGGATGGAAAAATCGGGACGGTAAGGCGGCGGAACGCAACGGCGCACCAAGTTTGGTGCGGGCTACTTTCTTGCGGTAACCATGCCGATTCGCGCTGCTATCTTCCTTGGGAGTAGCCCGCACCAAACCTGGTGCGCCGTTGTCCCGGCTTTATACATAGGTAGTCGAAAGACCGCACAGCGATTGGCCTTCGATCTTCATAGCTGCTCCGCACTACTCCCCCAACAGCTTCTTCATCCCCTCGGTCAAAATCGCCTCCACCTCCGGCGATACCAGCGAAGCAGGGCCGGTCTCGTAACCTCCTTGCGAATAGGAGATCTGAGTGCCGATGTAGCCCATGCCGTAATCGCCGTAGGCCGCGACGGCGACGAATCGCTTCGGCGCCATCTGCTGCGCGGCGAGCTGGTATTCGACGAACAGCTCGCCAGGCATGTGCAGGATTCTCGCGCCGGCGATCGAGAGGCAGCTTAGCTCGGTTTCATGTCCGAGCTTCGTGCGACGCAGCCAGGCCAGGCGCCGCGCGGAGATCACCCGGTCGCGCACAGTCCGCTTCTCATCGGCGATTTCGGCGAGCAGCTTGTCTTCATTCAAAAACGGCGCGGCGGGTAGCTTCACTTTCACGACGCGCCAAGCCACGTCGTCCGCCCCGATCGCCATCTCTTTGCGTTCTTCGTAGGCCTCTTTCATGCCGGCGGCGAGTCGCTCCGCGATAACAATTCGATTCGCCGGGTCGCCATCGTTGTATTTGCCGGCCGTCACATTTCCGCCGGCACCATTGAAGTGAACCAGCAGCGCGCCGGGGATCTGCTTTTCACGCATCCCCCGGGCGATGCCAGGAAAATCGCAGCTCACTCCTCCCTGGCCGTAGTAGCTTTGCGGATGAGTCGCGTAATAGCTCAGCACCGCGATCGGCGTCGCTTCGTTCCAAAAAGTAACGACGCGCACCAGCGGATCGATCGTCCCCTCCGGCTGCGCGCGGGCTTCCGCATCTTTCGTCGCGCTATAGCGAACCCATTTCACTCTGCCATCCGGCCCGAGCACGCGGCGATTCGAGGCCACTTGCTTCACGGTGGCATAACCGGTGCTGAGCTGGGTCACTCGCTTCGCTTGCGGTATCCCGGCGACGATCGCCTTGGCGGCCGTTTCGATTCGAGACTTCGCAAAGGCGGGATCGAATGCCGCGCCGGATAGCCCGGCCTCTTTGAGGATCGCCTCGGCTTCGAAGTCGCAGCCGGGGGCGTCGTGGGCATGAGTGCAGTGGACGGCCACCCGATCTGGCGTGGTCTTGGCGGCCGCGGCGAGCGCGGTGCGGAAGGAGTCGTAACCGGAATTTCCGATACCGACCCAATCGAGCGAGCAGAGCACAATCGGCTGACCGGCGCCGAGAATCACCACCCCGCGGCAAGTGAGCGCATCGTCGATCCGCTTCGCCGGCTGCACCAGCGCATCGCACAGCGGCGAACCGATCGGCGGAGTGGCGTCGATGGCGAAAGGTGCGATGCGGAGTGGTTCGGCGGCGAAGCCCATGCCGGCGCCTAGGAGTATCCCGATAGAGAACAGCACCGCCCGCATGGAAAATTCCTCCCGCATTTGGATTTATTCCCCGATTTCTCCGGGCATTGGCTGCAATTACACACCCCCATCCGGCGGAAATCAATCACCGCGAAAAAATGTTGTCCGGCATTTGCTGCCGGCGGCAATGGAGGGGTGTGGAGTTATCCATTCGACCTTTCCTCCTTGTAAATATCGAGAGCCGCCATGTTGACCTCACTTTTCACCCGCATCGTCGCTCTGGCGGCGGTATTGATCGGAACGATCGGCGTCGCCATGGCAGATGAAGGGAGCTATGTGCGTCTGGATGGAGACAAGAAGGTGTTGGCGCTCCGCGGGGTGCTTCAGAGAGTGCTGATTGCCCAGTCGCTCACCAGCGATGGCTTCAAGAGCAATGTCTACCGCGATGTTGAGTATCCGATCACTCGCAAGGACAACCCGAACAACGAGACGGATTTCGAAGTTTGGGCCTCGCTGAGCGGCGAGTACAACGATCCGCCGCTCCCCGGCGCCGCGCCGGCCTTTCGGGGTCGCCGCGAAGTGCGCGAGCCGGTGAAATACATCGGAAGTATCCCGTTTCGTGGCCACGAAGAATTTGTCGTGAACCTCACGCTCGATTATTCGGGCGAGCAGATTCGTGTGTCCGGCAATTTTTTCTGCGTCGAGGGGGGCGGCGACGATTTGAAGCCGGCTACGGATGCCCATTCGGACTTCATGATGGCCGACAACGTCGATGGGTTTCGCGGTGGGTTTACCACCCGCCAGTCCCTCACGAATCCGCCTGAGCAGGTGCAGGTCTGGATCAATACGAAAGAGCCTCTGCGTAGTGCCTTCGCCGCCGACACGAGCCTTTCCGCCGAAGATCGGAAGCTAGTGACGGAGGACACGATCTTCCTGACGCTCCGCAAAAAGACCGTCAACGATGAATAACCCAGGGCGTTTCCTCCCCGCCCGTCACAGAGCACTCCTTCCCCGGTATGGGAGGGAGTGTATTTCTCCAAGTGACGGGAGCCCGGTTTCATGGTCCGCCTATATTCCTTCTCGTTTTCATTCATCAGTTGGCTGTTGCTCGCCGCGGTTTGTCACGCGGCCAGCAACGAGCCGGCCACGAAAGGGCCGAATTTCGTGCGGGCGACGGGCAAAATGTTCGTCACCGGTCGCTGGGTTTCGCCGCAAGGGGCGACGTATGTTGTCACCCATGGCATGGGGGGAACTCGCCACGACGATCGCTTCGAGCGGCTGGCGGCAGAGCTCGAAAAGGCCTATCCGGCGGCGAATGTGCTGCGGGTGGATTGGACTCCGGCCGCATCGCTGCAAGCTTTCGGACTTCCTTCCCCTTGGAAGGTGGCCGCGCAGATCGATGATGTCGCGCTCGACCTGGCTGCCGAACTTCGCCGCGCCGGGATCGACGCGAAGAAGATGACGATGATCGGCGAGAGCTTCGGCAATTGGGTGAACAATGCCGCGGCGGAGCAGCTCGAAGGAGTTCACTGCCTCTTGGCTTTTAACCCGGCGACGGAACTGGCCGGTTATTCCTTGCCCGACTTGCGAGAATGGTCGGACATCGCCTGGAGCTTTCACACCAGGAGCTGCTACGACACGGCTCAACCGACCGGCGATCGCGGGCTGTATCTGGCAACCCGTCCTGGCGCCGGAGCGACGGCGCAGCACATCTCCGGAATCACCTGGCTCACCGAACGAATCGCCGCCCACGACGATCGCTGGCTGCGAGCCGAGATGCCGCTGCCGCCCGCCGACGCCGATCACTTCGACGCCATCGCCGGGCTGACCGGCGAGTTGATCGCCGAGCAGCCGGTGCGAGTGGTGGAGGAGAGCTAGTGAGGGACCAAAGTTCGGAGTTCCGCCTTTAGGCGGCTGTGAATTACGTGTGACTCTGATTCGCGAGCGATATCCCAACCCGCTGCGTCAGCAAGGGATACTGCCTAGAGACGTAACTGTGTCACCGACTCAGTCCCTTGCTAACGCAGCGGGTTGTGATGCTTTCGGCAGATCGCAGCGAAGCAAGAGTCCGAAAGCCGCCTAAAGGCGGAACTCCGAACGACCCCGGAGCTCGTCGCGTAAGATAGCGACGAGCCGGGTTTTGCTGAAGCAAAACGCCAGCCACCCTTTTTCCTGGCTTAATACGCCTGCCGCTCGCTCCCTCGGGCCCGCATGATCAGGTAGAGGAAGATCATCACCGCTTGCAACGTCGCGGCGACGTAGGTCCAAGCCGCGGCGTCGAGCACTCCGCTCACATGGTCGAGTTCCTCGGCCTTGATCATGCCGCTCGAAACGAGCTGCTCCTTCGCGCGATTCGAGGCGTCGAACTCCACAGGTAGATTCACAAGCTGGAAGAACACCACGCCGCCAAAGAGCGCGATGCCGGCCCAGGTGAGGAGCGTGATGTGAGCGGCGATCCCAATGATCGCCAGGATGAAAGCCAGGTTGCTTCCGAGGCTGGCGATCGGCACCGCCGCGTTGCGGATCACCAGCGGCGCGTAGTGCTCCGCATCTTGAATGGCGTGCCCCACTTCGTGTGCCGCGATGCCCACCGCGGCCATGTCGCGCCCGTGGTACACCTCGGGGCTCAAGCGGACGACTTTGTCGGTGGGATCGTAGTGGTCGCTGAGTTGGCCGGGCGTCTGCTCAATCTGGATGTGCTGCAGGCCGAAGCTATCCAGGATATGGCGCGCTGCCATGGCGCCGCTGGCATTCGTCGGCACCTGTTGCGCGGCGGAATAGGCCCAGCTGATGCGAGCCTGCGCCCACATCGCCAGGAGCATGCCGGGGGCGATGAAGAGGAGATACCAAGGGTCGAAGTAAAACATGGCGCTGTTCTTTATGTTGGGACCAAGGGGGGCTCACGCGCCGCCTGGATCAGGATTGGAATCGTTGGGGAATTGTATGCAATGACCAGTCCGCAGGGGGGCAAAATCGGGGGGGCCCCGCAGGGTTTGCCGCGGCAGAGGTAAGTGGTGAATTTACATGACTTTATCGTTCCAGTTGTTGAGGGAAAGCCCGCTCCCTTTCGTCAAGATTTGGCGAATCAGCGGGCGATTTTTCCACTAGCTATTCGATGCCGGGCGGGGAATCTTCGTTGCGAAGAAAGCGGGGGCCAGCGGGGCGTCAGTCCACTATATGGCAGTGCGATTGCCGGGCGAGAGAAAGTGTGCGCAAAGACGGTCGAAAGAATTGCGAAATTCCGCAGAAGAGTCTTGCATCGGCAATCGCCGATGGAGTAGAACTACACGCGCTCGCGGATACTTCCTCAGGGTGGTATGGTGCGCGGGAGCGGTGGTCCCATTTCTCTGTCAGTCGGCCATCCTTCCGGCAGCCCTCTCTGGCGAATTCCCCAGCCGATTTCCATACTGCGCCGGGTCTCGGCGTGGCAGGTTATTTGGCAACGGGCGTCCTGCAAGGATGTCGATATTGCGAGTGGTTTTTTCCAACGTGTTCCCCGGGTGGTTTCCATTGGCGTGGTGAATTGTCGATCCTAGCTGGACCGCCCAAAAAGTGTGTTTGACCGAGGAGTTCGTGAGATGGCTAAGGGTGTGATCAAGAGGCTCGTGGCGGATCGTGGTTTCGGCTTCATTGCCGGGGAAAATCGCGGGGGCGACGTGTTTTTCCACTTCAGCGCGCTGAAGGAAGCCCGTTTCGAGGACCTCAAGGAAGGCCAGTCGGTTTCGTACGAGGTCGATGCGGGCGGGCGCGGCGACAAGGGTCCCCGAGCTACTTCCGTGCAGATCAGCTAAGCCGTTTTTCGGCGGACGTGGCTTAGGTGGCGAGCATCCAGATGGCATGGGTCTGGTGGTAAGGCGAGCGTGATTTGAGCATCACGCCGCGGAGACCCGAGTCCGTGAGCTTTGAGTGCGGAGCAACTCCAGCGGACCAACGAAAACACCAATCAATTGGAAGGGCGGCCGGCCGGATCACCGGCCGCTTTTTTTTCGGCTGCGACGTGGCAGTCTTCGCCGCGATTTCCCAGCGAAGGCTGGAAACCGAACTGTCGCGCCGCCGGCAATCTAACCGCAAGTCTTGAATTCGCAATGCTTTGCGATAATCTTCATGCTGGCCTTGACGCCCACGCACGCGCGAGTTACAATACTTTCATGTGAAGTTTGCCGCCGGCCTCGTCTATAGGACGCTGCTCGCGGTTTTCGGCCCAAGATTGACGATTAGGGTGTGCGTTCCCGCAGGAAGCAGGAGCGCGGCGCGAAAGGCTGGATGCCTCCTTCCGTGCGCCACTCGGCTTCCTGCACCCGGTTCCCTCGCCGATACGTCAATTTTGCAGGCGCTCCTCGGTAATCCAAGGCATGTCGAGCCCCTCTCCCCTTGCGCATTTGGCGAATGCTTCGCCGGCTATTTTGCCGTCGCTGCTCCTATGCGACTTTGGAAATCTCGAACGGGAAGTCACGCGGCTCACCGCCGCGGGAGTTCCGGGATTCCATCTCGATGTGATGGACGGCGTGTTCGTCCCCAATTTCACCTACGGGATGACAATCGTTGCGGCCATGCGCCGGCTCACTTCGCTGCCGATCGATGTCCATCTGATGATGGTCCATCCCGAAAGATATGTGGAGCAATTCCGCCAGGCAGGGGCCGACGGAATCACCTTCCATGTCGAGGCGGTGGAGGATCCCCGACCGGTGCTCGCGCAGATTCGCTCGCTGGGAGCAGCGGCCGGATTGGCCCTGAATCCTAGCACCCCCTTGAGCCGCATCGAGGCCGCTTTGGATCTGTGCGACTTGGTGCTGGTGATGAGCGTGGACGCTGGATTCGGCGGACAAAAATTCAACCCCATCGCCTTGGACAAGCTGAAAACGCTGCGTATGCGTTTGCCTCCAGGCGTTTGTTTGGAAGTGGATGGCGGAATCAATTCCTCCACCATCGCGGCAGCGGCCCAAGCGGGCGCGGAGCTGTTTGTGGTGGGATCGGCCATCTTCGGTCAAAGCGACTACCAAAAGGCTGTCAGCCAATTGGTCGCCGCGGCCATGCTTCCCGTGAATAGGTAAACCACTGAAATGTCTCGTTTTGTGCTCGTTCGTCCCGGTGCCACCGACTACGACCTCCAAGGCCGCATGAAGGGAACGCTCGACGTTCCCCTCTGCGAAAAAGGCCAGGAGCAAGCTCGGCAGCTCGCCGAGGCGCTCGCCCCACATAAGCCCGGCGTGATCTACGCTTCCACCTGTCGCGCTGCGCAAGAGACCGCCGATATCCTCAATAAGACGCTCCATATCCCGATCCATTTCATCGAAGGCTTGCAGAATCTCGACCACGGATTATGGGCGGGCCGCCTGGTGAGCGAAGTGAAGCAGCGGCAGCCGCGCGTTTATAAGCAGTGGCTGGAACATCCCGAAACGGTCTGCCCGCCGGAAGGGGAAACCCTCGGCGAAGCGCAAGACCGCGTTCGCGCCGAGCTGG
>Ga0163144_10026728_pt1 | contig 11210 bp, 5 predicted proteins | sample OliLak19BULKMAT1_FD_123175 | JGI IMG/M metagenome (GOLD analysis project Ga0163144, IMG submission 123175) | Freshwater microbial mat bacterial communities from Lake Vanda, McMurdo Dry Valleys, Antarctica - Oligotrophic Lake LV.19.BULKMAT1 | ecosystem: Environmental > Aquatic > Freshwater > Lake... | reverse complement strand
GATTGGTGGATCGAAGCAAGAATGGCTGGGGGCATATTAACTTTGATCACTTCAGGTTGCATGCGACTCGGCCGGCTGAGTTAACTCCGCCTGCGGTGCCGTTGGTTGCGGACGACTATCCGCATCGCGGTTTGGATGCAGCGCGTGCGGCGGCAGCGATGAAAGTGCCTGAAGGATTCACGGTTACGGTGGCCGCCGCAGAACCCGATGTAAAACAACCGATTGCGATGGCGCTCGATGATCGCGGGCGGACTTGGATTGCGGAGGCTTATGAGTATCCGCAACGGGCGAAGGGTGATCTTGGCCGAGATCGCATTTTGATTTTTGAAGATACGAATGGCGATGGCACGTTGGATTCGCGCAAGGTGTTTGCAGAAGGATTGAATCTTGTCAGCGGTTTGGAAGTCGGTTTTGGTGGAGTCTGGGTTGGGGCGGCGCCTTACCTGATGTTCATTCCAGATACGGATGGCGACGACAAACCGGACAGCGAACCGCAAATCCTGCTTGATGGTTGGGGATTTCAAGATACTCACGAAACGTTGAACGCCTTCATCTGGGGTCCGGACGGTTGGCTGTACGGATGTCATGGTGTGTTCACTTATTCGAACGTTGGCAAACCGGGCGCCGCGAAAGAGGATCGCACGCCGATCAATGCGGGGGTGTGGCGCTACCATCCGCTGCGACATGAATTTGAAGTTTTCGCGCATGGAACCAGCAACCCGTGGGGCGTTGATTTCAATGATCAAGGTGAGGCGTTTGTAACGGCCTGTGTGATTCCACACTTGTTTCACATGATTCCGGGCGGGCGATATCATCGGCAAGCTGGTCAGCACTTTAACCCGAACACGTTTGACGACATCAAAACCATTGCCGATCACTTGCACTATCTCGGAGCGACGCCGCACAGTGGCAATGGGAAGTCCGATGAGGCGGGTGGTGGCCATGCGCATGCCGGAGCGATGATTTATCTCGGCGGAGCTTGGCCGAAGTCGTATCACGGCGCGCTGCTGATGAACAACATTCATGGTCAGCGATTGAACGTCGATTTGCTGGAAGCGGATGGAAGCGGCTATGTCGGCAAGCACGCTCCCGATTTCTTGTTGACCGGCGACATGGCCTCTCAGATCTTGAACATGCGTTACGGTCCCGATGGCCAAGTCACGATGATCGACTGGTATGACATGCAAGCGTGTCATTTGAAAGAGATTGAAAAGCACGATCGGAGCAACGGACGCATTTATAAAATCAGCTATGGCAAATCGCCTTCCGTGAAAGTTGACTTGGCTAAGCAAACGGATCTCGAGTTGGCGGAAATGTGTTTGCATCCGAATGATTGGTACGTGCGTCATTCGCGTCGAGTGTTGCAGCAACGAGCAGCCCAGCAAGGTGCTGCCAAGGAACGAGTGATGCCAACAGCGGTCGCGCGACTCACTGAGATTGCCAGCTCGCATGCGGATGCCAATCGACGACTGCGAGCCGCTTGGGTGTTGCATGTGACGGGGCAGTTGTCGGCCACGATGCACAAGCGGCTCGACGAAGATACAAGTCCAGTGGTTCGAGCTTGGTCGTTGCGGATGGCGATGGAATCGAACCGCGGTGAGAGAAACGGAGCCGAGTTGATTCAGTTGATCGAGAAGGCTGCGGAAGACAAGTCGCCGGTTGTGCAACTGGCGGTTGCGTCGGCGCTGGCGCAAGTGGACTTGAAATACCGCTGGAAAGCGTTGACGAGTTTGGCGGGTCACGACGGTGTGGCAGAAGATCATAACTTGCCATTGATGATTTGGTATGCGGCGGAACCGATCGCGGATGTCGATGCGGATCGCGCGCTGGCTTGGGCGATGGTGGCGGGGGAGAAAGTCCCTTTGCTGCGAGATTTTATGTTGCGACGGATTGCTGGTTCGGGCGGCGCGGAAGCGGTCGAACGACTGGTGGCTGGTTTGCAAAAAGCGACGCAACCCGACTTGCAATTGACTTTCTTGAATGCAATTCAAAATTCTTTGGCGGGACAGCGAACCGCAAAGAAGCCAGCGGCCTGGGATGTGGCTTATGCGGCGTTGCTGAAGGGGACCAATGAAGCGGTGAAACTGCAAGCGACCGCGCTGGGTGTGACGTTTGGCGATACGGCAGCGATGGCAACCTTGAAGACACAAGTCAGCAATCGACAAGCGAAGCTGGCTGACAGAATCAGTGCGCTCGAATCTTTGGTGGCAGCCAAAGACCCTTCGCTGGTCGACCTGCTACTGACGTTGGTTCAAGATTCAGCGAGCGACGGAAATGAACTGCGTGAAGCAGCGATTCGTGGGTTGGCTCAGTACGACGATGCGCGTATTGGATCGCTTCTGTTGGCTGCGTACGCGAATCTTGGAGCGGCTGAACGACGATCGGCAATTGCGACGCTGTGCAGTCGAGCCACTTCGGCCGAGATGTTGCTCAAGGCGATTCAGGCGAAAAAGATCGAAGCCAGCGACTTGAGTGCGGACATGGCGCGGCAATTGGAATATATCGGAAGTGAAGAGGTCAAACAATTGCTTGGTCAAGTTTGGGGTCAAGTGCGCAAAAGCACGGCGGAGAAAACGAAGCTGATGGAAGTTTATCGGCAACTGGTGAATGACACCAAGCAACCGAAGCCTGATGAAATGCTGGGCAGAGCCGTATTTGCGAAAACGTGCCAACGCTGTCACATGCTGTACGGCGTCGGGGAACGAATTGGTCCGGATCTAACCGGTTCGAATCGCTCGAATTTGGATTACTTGCTTGAGAACATTGTCGACCCGAGTGCGGTTATGGCCAACGAGTACCGTCAATCGATTTTGCTGACCGACAACGGCCAGGTCATCACTGGGATTGTGCGAAGCGAAACCGAAAAAGCGGTAACGGTGCAGACGGCTGATGCAACGGTTGTGGTTCCCAAGGATGAGATCGAGCGACGGATGGTCAGCGAGCAATCGATGATGCCCGACGATCAATTGAGCCAGTTCAGTGATCATGAGAAGCGCTCGTTGATTGCTTATCTAAGAAGTAAGAGTCAAACTCCGCTGCGCGTGTCGGCAGAGAATGCATCGCAGTTATTCAACGGCAAAGACTTGAAGGGTTGGACGGGCAACGCAGAATTGTGGACGGTCGTGAACGGCGAGTTGATCGGCAAGAGTGGCGGCTTGAAGGAGAACGAGTTCTTGGTGAGCGACTTGTCGGCGGGTGATTTTAAATTGAGTGTTGAGATTAAGCTGGTTGGCAATGCGGGAAACAGTGGTATCCAGTTCCGCAGCGTGGCGAGCAACGGGTCCGTTGAAGGTTATCAAGCGGACGTGGGCCAAGGATGGTGGGGGAAATTGTATGAAGAGCATGGTCGCGCGTTGCTGTGGGATAAAAGCGGTGAAGCGCACGTGAAGTCGGGCGAATGGAACACTTACGAAATCGAAGCGGTTGGTTCGAAGGTCACAACCCGAATCAATGGCAAGCTGTGTGCCGATTTGGATGATCCGCAAGGGGGTCGCGAAGGTGTGTTTGCTTTGCAATTGCATTCCGGTGGTCCAACGGAAGTTCGCTTCAGAAATTTTCAGTTGACGGTGGCGCCGGTTTCCTCGAGTAACGCAAGCAATTCGAGTAAGTAGAACTTCACGGTTCAGTGTGTTTAAACATGGCTAAGCAAAAGCGGAAATTTGCCGTAAAAGAGATCGAGAGTGGCTGAGCGATTGCAGGCGGTAGAAAAAGCAAAGCAGGAGTCGGTGGAAGAAGCAAGAAGTGTTGAACCTCGCTTTCGAGCTTGACAATAGTTGACGGCGTGTCATAATTTGACCATGACAAGAATTAGCCGGAAACAACTAGAAATGCAGCAGCGGGAAGCGGATATTTTGCAGATTGCCAGGCGTATGCTGTTGGATGATGGCTACGATGCGCTCAGCATGGACAAGCTGGCGGTGGAACTCGGGACGGCCAAGGGGACTCTTTACAACCACTTTCCGAACAAAGAAGAAATTGTGTTGGCATTGGTTTGCCAAGCGATGCAGGTGAGGCAGCAAATGTTTGGGATCGCCGCCTCGATCAGTCAAAAATCCCGTGAACGGATGATGGCGGTTGGGTTGGCCAGCGAACATTATGTCCGGAAGCACAACGAACATTTTGCGATTGAGCAATTCGTTTCAAACTCGACGATTCGCGGGAAATCCAAGCCACGACGGCAAGAACTGATTCGGCATTTTGAATTGCAATGTATGGGATCGGTGTCCGGTGTGGTCCGCGACGCCATTGCGGTGGGTGATTTAGCTCTGCCGTCGATGCTGACTGCGGAAGAAATTGTGTTTGGATTTTGGTCGATCACTTTTGGCAGTCACGTGCTGACTTTCGATCGGCCGGGGCTGAACGAATTGGGAATTCATGACGCTTGGCGCGCGGTCCGGTCGCATGGTTGCAGCCTAATGAATGGGTTCAATTGGCAACCAGTGATGACTTTCGAGCAAAGTGAAGTGGTTTTCGCGGAGCTTGACGAACGGCTTACCATGCAACTGAGTTTACAGAACTAGTTTTTTTGCCAACATTATGACGCTGCGTCATAAACCGACGCCTTGGTTAAGATATTGAGGGGAAAATGGCCGCCAATAAACTGAAATTCTTCCTGAGCCGCTTTCTGTTGTTGGCTGTAGCCGTCGGTCTGCTCGGCGGCATGGCCTGGGTGGTTCGAGCTCGAGGCGCGCCGACCTCGCCGGGTGAATCGATCGAGGCTGCCTACGCAATTCCGGCTCGCCTCTACACGATTCAGGCGCAGCGTCGCGGGGCTACGCGGACGCTGGCCGGAACCATTCAAGCTCGCTACGAAACCGAGTTGGCGTTTCGGGTCGGCGGCAAAATTGAGACTCGGCAGGTCGATGTCGGTTCGCGTGTCGCCGCAGGAGATGTGTTGTTCAAGTTAGAAGTCGATGATTACGAATTGCAAGCCGAATCGATGGCGGCGGATGTCGCCAGCGCGGAAGCGACTTACAAACAAGCGTCGGCGGACGAAGTTCGGATGCGATCGCTGCGAGCGAGTCGTTCGGTAAGCGACGATGAATACGATCAAGCGCTTGCCCGGCGCGATGTTGCCGCCGCGCGCCGCACTTCCACTCAACGCTCGCTCGCGCTGGCTCGCAATCGACTCAATTACACAACTTTGCAAGCTCCTGCGGAGGGCATCGTTACCGCGCTCATGGCCGAGAGCGGCCAAGTTGTCGCCGATGGTCGCAGTGTTGCGAGGATCGCGCAGAGCAACGAGTTGGAAGTTGTCGTAGGTGTACCCGAGCGAATGGTTGCTGGACTGGCTGAGTCAGCGGTGAAGATCACTTATTGGTCATTGCCCGGTGTTACGTCGCAAACCAAGCTGCGCGAACTCGCACCGACTGCTGATCCGATTGCAAGAACCTATGAAGCGAAATTTACGGTGATCGATGCTCCGCCCGAGTTGCAGCTTGGTATGTCGGCAACGCTGCATTTGAATACCGGAAACGACGGTGATGGGATCGCGGTTCCGTCCGGCGCGTTGGCATCGAATCGAGAACGGTTGGTGGGTGTCGGTGGCGCGTCGAGCGAAACGTCGATCGTTTGGAAGGTTCTCGACGAAGCGGGCCATCTGGCTGCGGTGCCGGTCGAGGTTATCCGTTACGGTCAAGAGGAGATTATTGTGCGAGGCAGTTTAGCCGCCGGAGATCGCATCGTTTCCGCTGGCGTCCACAAGTTGGACTCCGGTGTAACAGTTCGTAAATGGGAAGAACTGAAATGAGTGGACTCAACCTTTCTGAATGGGCGGTAAAGCATCCTGCGTTTGTGACCTTCCTGATGCTGGCGAGTGCGATCGCGGGGTTGGATGCCTACCGTCGCATGGGCCGCGCCGAGGATCCTTCGTTTACGATCAAAACCGGACTCGTGGCGGCTCAGTGGCCCGGTGCGACAACCGAGGAAATGCAACGTCAAGTCGCCGACAAGCTGGAAGAAAAACTTCAAGAGTTGCAGTACCTGAGTTTTCTGCGAACTTACACAACGCCGGGCAGCGTCATGGTCCTTGTTCAGTTCAAGGACAATACGCCGGCGAAAGAGATGGATGAACTGTGGTATCAACTGCGGAAGAAACTGGACGACATTCGCGGCAATTTGCCAAGCGGTGTGATCGGTCCGTTCGTGAATGACGAGTATGGTGATGTGTGCTCAGCCATCTTTGCGTTCAGTGGCGAAGAGTTCACGCCGACTGAGTTGAAGCACTTGGCAGAGTCGGCTCGCGATCGCTTCTTGCGAATTAAAGATGTCGGCAAAGCAGTTCTGTATGGCGAACAAGCGGAAAAGGTTTACATCGAATTCTCGCATCAACGTTTAGCGACGCTTGGCATGCGTCCGCAGCAGATTTTTGATTCGTTGCAACGTCAGAACGCGGTCACGCCAGCGGGAATGATTGACACGCCGACCGATCGTGTGTTCATTCGAGTTGAAGGTGCGTTCGATGTGCTTGATACCATTCGTGAAGTGCCGATCGAGTCGGGCGGCGAGATGATTCGGTTGGGTGACATCGCTGAAGTAAAGCGCGGCTACGTCGATCCGAAGTCTTTTACGATACGGCACAACGGAAAACCCACGGTGGCACTTGGCGTGGTGATGAAAGAGAACGGCAACGTGCTGGAGCTCGGACACCAACTAGAAGAAGCGTTGCAAGAAGTCAAAGAAAGTCTACCGCTGGGAGCCGAGGTCGAGACGGTGGCTTTTCAGCCGGACGTGGTGGAAGAATCGGTCACTGAGTTTTTGCGTTCGTTCGTTGAAGCGTTGGTAATTGTGTTGGTGGTCAGTTTCATTAGCCTGGGATGGCGGACCGGGATCGTGGTCGCGCTTAGCGTCCCGTTGGTTCTAGCGATCACGATGGTGGTCATGAACGCGATTGGAATGAATCTGGACCGGATCAGTCTTGGCGCATTGATCTTGTCGCTGGGCCTCTTGGTGGACGATGCGATTATTGCGGTTGAAATGATGGCGGTGAAAATGGCGGAGGGTTGGGATCGAGTCGCTGCAGCCACTTTCGCTTGGCGTTCGACTGCGTTTCCGATGCTATCGGGCACGTTGATTACCGTCGTGGGTTTTCTACCGGTAGGCTTCAACAACTCGGCCGCTGGTGAATATGCAGGCGGTATTTTTTGGGTGGTAGGAATTTCGTTGATTGCGTCCTGGATTGTGGCCGTCACGTTCACTCCGTTTCTCGGAGTGCGGTTGTTGCCTGACGGGCATGGACATGGAGGTGGTCATGGCGAAGCATACAACAGTCGCTTTCATCGATGGCTGCGGAGTGCGGTGACGTTCTGCGTCGAGCATCCGAAGAGCATCGTGGCGGGAACCATGGTGGCGTTTGGAATCGCGTTGTACGGTTTCAGCACTGTACCGCAGCAATTCTTTCCGCAATCGTCGCGTCCCGAGTTGATCATCAATGTGCGACTGGCTGAGGGGTCGTCGTTTGCCGCGACAGAAGCCGAAGTCGAACGGATCGAAGCTCTGCTGTATGGCGACGAGAACATCGAAAACTTCACGGCTTACACGGGTGCCGGGAGCATTCGATTTTTCCTTGCGCTCGATCCGGATCTACCGGCGGCCAACTTTGCAAAGTTCGTCATCTTGACCAAGAGCGCGAAGCATCGTGAGTTGCTCCGCGACCGGCTGGTAAAGATCTTTGACAGCGATCCCGCTTTTGCTGCAGCCAGCATTCGCGTGCTGCGTCTCGACTTCGGGCCTCCTGTGGGTTATCCAGTTCAGTTCCGCGTGGTTGGGCCGAATCCAGCCGAAGTGCGTCAGATCGCTTATCGAGTTCGCGATGTAATGCGAGCGGAGCCGGCTGCGGTGGCTGCAAATCTTGAATGGAATGAAACGGCCAAACGCATTCGAATGCAAGTCGATCAAGACAGAGCTCGGCTGATTGGGTTCGCGCCTCAAGAGGTCGCTAATTCAATGCAGGGTCTTTTAAATGGAATTCGAGTATCGCAGTTCCGCGATGGCCGCGAATCGATCGATGTCGTTGCGCGAGCCGTGAGTAACGAGCGACTGGATTTGGATCACATCACGGACTTGTCATTATTTACGACATCGGGCAAAGTTGTGCCGTTGTCGCAAGTTGCTGTGCCGGTGTTTGATCAAGAGGAACCGATTCTGTGGCGCCGCAATCGTGAGACAATGCTTACCGTTCGCGCCGACATTCGCGATGGCTGGCAGGCTCCCGATGTTTCGAAACGCGTGGACGCGAAGCTGACAGATATTCGCAAGTCGTTGCCGCCGGGCTATCGCATTGAAGAAGGTGGTGCGACCGAAGAGAGTGCCAAAGCGAACTCGGCGTTGTTCGCCGTTTTCCCGCTGATGGTGTTGGTGATGTGGACGCTGCTAATGGCGCAAGTTCAGAACTTTCGCAAAGCCGTGTTGGTGTTTGTGATATCGCCGCTGGGTATTATCGGCGCCGTGACGGCTCTTCACTTTTTTAATGCACCGTTTGGATTCGTCGCGTTGCTGGGAGTGATCGCTTTGGCTGGGATGGACATGCGGAACTCGGTGATTTTGATCGATCAGATTGAACAAGACATGCAGCAAGGTATGACGCAGTGGGAAGCGGTGATCGAGTCGGCTGTCCGCCGAGCTCGTCCGGTTGTGTTGACTGCCGCCACCGCGATCCTCGCCATGATTCCGCTAACTCGCAGCGTCTTTTGGGGACCGATGGCAATGGCCATCATGGGCGGGTTGTCGATCGCAACATTTTTGACGTTGATGAATCTCCCCGCACTGTATGTGCTGATGTTTCGCGTAAAGAAGCCTGAGCTGAGTGAGTAGCTCGAAGTTGCAGTTTCTGCTTGTCTCACAATAGGAAAGTTTTTAGAAGACCGTACTAAGACTAGTACTGTCCTTCGTTTTTCTGCCCAACATTTTTCTGCCTCAACCAGTAACAGCCAGAAAACACTAAATCCACCGAGCAAAAACTCCGCGACCTCCGCGCCTCTACCGTTTAAAACTTCGACGATTACCGGTCGCACGCAAAAAGAGGGTGGGTAAAGAGTATCGAATAACTGTGAGCGGACGAACAAGTGCATAGCTTCTTTAGGGCGATTGCGGTTCGAGCTCGACAGTCAGTTCAAGTCGCTCTTCGCCGCGAATGATCGACATTTTTAGCGGCTCGCCGATCGGAGACTGCTGGACGATCTCTGAAAAATTGCTGGCCGTGATTTGCTCGCCTGCCAGTGAAAGAATGATGTCGCCAGCCAAGAGACCAGCTTTCTGGCCGGCGCGATTGAACACAAGTGAAGTGACCATCACGCCAATGCCGCGCGCCAGCTTGTACCGTTCCGCTTCTTCACCCTGGACAGCGACCGCTTTGACACCGATCTTTGCGCGACGCACCTTGCCGAACTCTTCCAGTTCTTTACGAATCCACTTTGCGCGTGTGATCGGAATCGCAAAACCGACTCCTTGAAAATTTCCGCTGCGTGAAGAAATCGCTGTGTTGATACCGATCACTTGCCCGTCCAAATCAAGCAGCGGGCCGCCGGAGTTGCCAGGATTGATGGCAGCGTCGGTTTGAAGAAAGCGACCGTTCACTTCGCGTGAGATCTGGCGCAGTCGTTCCGTACGGCTGACGATTCCGGCGCTGACGGAGGATTCGAGATTGAAGGGGCTGCCGATCGCCAAGACCCAGTCACCAACATGCAATTGATCTGAATCACCCAGCGTGGCTGCGGGAAACGGTGTGTCCGATTTGATTCTCAGAATCGCGAGATCGCTTCCCACGTCCGATTTAATATCTTCGGCTACAAATTGGCGTCCGTCGGGCAATCGAACGTCCAGTTGTTGCATGTTCGCAACGACATGGTGATTGGTCAGAATCAAGCCATCTTCGCTGATGATTACGCCTGAACCAACGCTCGAGTAAACCTGTTCGTCAGGTCCGCCGATGATGTTCAGCATCGGTTGGTCCTTGTTTTCTTCGCGGCCCAATACCGTGACAACAGCCGGTAGCGTTTTCTCAGCAGCCTCGCGGAATGCGTTCGAAAGCTGCCGCGCTGCAGTAACTCCAGGCGCGACTTTCAGACCATCGTCGGCTCGAACTGCGGAGCCGATTGCGATGCCCGTTAAGGCGAGAGCCGCCAATGAAACTAGTGCGGGACGATGGGCTCTCAGAGTCGCGTGTGGTTGGTGTATCAATTTGCTCATGTTCAATTCCATCTGTTAACAACGTTCTCACAGCAAGTGAGTCAATTTCCAATAACAATTGCCTGCCCGTGTCTAGCACTGCCGCGCTGAGGGTTAACGGGCAATGCTACATAAGCCTTATTATAGACCTACCAATGGCAGAACTAGGCCACGTTTGATTTTTGGAACTGGAACGCGGGCGTTTCGCTCGTAACTTCCTGTCTTTGCGGGCGCGACCTCCGCGCTCCGATTATATGTGACCTTTAGATTGTGGATCTTACGCTCCACTAGTGGGTGACTACAGTTTTCGCGGGTACTTCCGTCACTGGAACGTGTTTTTACAAAATGGGCGTATTTTTCTTGCAATAGGTTTATGATATTGCTCTAATCACCTACGACGAGCAGATTAGTCACCATTGACGCCAGTTTTGCGGGGCATCGTTATGCGCAAACAGCTCAACAGCTCAGTTGTTCAGTTGTTCAGTTGTTCAGCCTCTCTTTGTGGTGCGTAGTGTCGGCCGCTCTAGGATGCGGCGGGCACGTCGAGGCCACTTCTAGCAAGTCCTTGATTTCTAGTGCAGGTAGCACTCGCGAACCAGTGGTCGACTTGGGAGTGATCATCACGGTCGAGTTGGCGGATGGCGGCGGCAAGCATGAATTCACTGTGAATCTGCTGCACACGGTTCTCGCTGAGGAGGAGCGTCGATGATGCTTACCAACTCGCACAAAGCAAGTCCCAATGTTGAGTCATTAATTGTTTGCCATGTCAAAGGATTACGTAACGGTTTCACCCTGGTGGAATTGTTGGTCGTGATTTCTATCATCGGAGTGTTGGTCGGTTTGCTGCTACCGGCGGTCCAAGCGGCTCGCGAGTCGGCTCGACGGATGCAGTGCCAATCGCATCTAAAACAGTTGGGGTTGGCAACGCTCAACTTCGAATCGGCTCGGCAAAAATTTCCATCGGGCGGTTGGGGCTATCAGTGGCAAGGCTTTGCGGACCTGAGCACGGCAGCGGGGCAGCTGGGGAGTTGGGCTTATTCGTTGCT
>Ga0163144_10026727_pt1 | contig 11210 bp, 6 predicted proteins | sample OliLak19BULKMAT1_FD_123175 | JGI IMG/M metagenome (GOLD analysis project Ga0163144, IMG submission 123175) | Freshwater microbial mat bacterial communities from Lake Vanda, McMurdo Dry Valleys, Antarctica - Oligotrophic Lake LV.19.BULKMAT1 | ecosystem: Environmental > Aquatic > Freshwater > Lake... | reverse complement strand
CGGCACGGTCAAGGATCTCCGCCCGCTCACCGACCCCGCTCCTGGCATGGCTACCACCGTGTCCTTGATCCTGCCACACCACTTCAAGCTGCGCGTGCAACCCGACCCCAGCGCTGGGCAGATTACCGTCGGTCAAGGTGTGAAGGTGATGGTCACTGGGTCGAATCCCGGATGGTTCAGTCGATTGATGGCGTGGGGGTATGGGGAGACGAGATTCTGAATGCTGTCCCCCGAGCACATCACCGGCGCAGCTGCTTGACGATCAGGACGCGCACCGACCTATCCGCGAGAGGCAACAGACCGATGATAAGAGCGGCCACCAACCCAGCGACCTGAAGCTCCTGATGGCAGCCGGGCAGCAGCCACCAACTGCCCGCTAGGCCTCCCCCAACAAGCGCTGCTACCGCGGGTACGGCCACCGATCCCGGCTGACCGATGTCTGAAATACTCAACCGATTATCGCGGAGGAAACCGACCATTAGCAACAGGCTGCCCGCCACCAGGGCGAGGCAGAAGGCGCCTACCACACCCAGCGCGCCCCACATCTGGCCAAGGACAGCCGCAAGTGCCAGATTGGCAACCGCGATCAGAATTTGACCACTCAGATTCCAACGCTGCCTGCCCTGACCCTGTGCACAAAAATATGCCGGGGCCGACAAAACGTTGACCGCCCAGGCAAGCGTCAACACCTGCGATACGATGACGAATTGCTGATCGATCGTGCCAATCCACAATTCAGCGATGAACGGGATCGCCGCTAAGAATGAAGCGAACAACGGGACACCGATCACCAAGAACATCCGAATGGCCGGGAAATAGACTTCACCGATGCCCTTGGCGCGATCGACCAGTGTGATCCCAGCAACATAGGGTACGAGCGCCTCCATGGCGCTGATCAGCAACCCGCGAAGCTGGAGAACCATCCGGCTCGCCATCTCGTACCATCCCACATCCGCGAGCGTGCCGAACACAGAGAGGAAATACTTGGTCACAGGATCGTAGAATTGCGCGGAGATCGTCGTCAGATGGAAGGGGACCCCATACTCCATCACTCGCTTCAGCAGAGCCCAGATCGAACCTAGTCGCCCTTCCTGCGGAATCTTCCGCCACAACCACCAGAGGATGACGCTAGTCAGCAGTGCGGTGGCACACGAACACAGCAGGTATGCCGCCACTAAGCCAGTCCACCCGTGACTGGGGATCAGAAACCAACACAGCACGAGCATGATCAACGCCTGGAGAGTGATGGTCAGGTGACGCAGATCGACCCGCTGCATAGCATCGATCGAGGAACGCAGAGCCTGGACCAAGAATCCGACCCACGTTCCAACGCCGATTGCCAGGAGTTCCCAGACGGTGGCCGTGCTCACTTCGGCGAGCATGGGGATCGCGACCGCAAGGAGCAGGCTGGAGAGGAGCGTCGTCAGCGCAGTTCCGAGGATTGCTATACGCGTGAGGCAACGGGCGTCACCGAAGCGCCCTTCAGCCAAGGCTTCGGCTGTGAGCTTCATCCCCGACCCGGTCAGACCGAACTCGAGCAATCGCGCCAATCCGAACAGTGCCACCAATAGCGACCATTGCCCCAACCCCGTCGATCCCACCCCATCCAAAAGCAACCGATAGAGAACGACCAACATCAAACCAGAAGCGACAGTCTGCGTCGTGCCCGCAACCGCGTTCGTCAACAAGCGATGCCGACTTCCTCCAGCCACACCAGACTCAGCGGATCACGATGATATTGGCCTGCAGCATCCGGCCCGTTGTGGGGTGATAGAAACCGGGAGTGAGATCGTGGACTCGATACCCTAGGTGGGTTAGATGTTCGAGCACTTCGAAGGCTAACGGCTGGCCATCATAGAGCTGTGCGAACGAAACCTCGACCAGCATGCCTTTGATGCGCGGCATAAGACCTTTAGCGCCGCGAAGGACCGACATCTCATAGCCCTGAGTGTCGATCTTAAGGAACAACTGCGCCTCACGGGGGATGCCGTCGACTTCGTCCAACCTGCGGATCTCGATGGTCTCAGCCCCCACCGGTGCGGAACCGGCCGCCGCGTCGATGTGTTCACGACGCATAGGCAAAAGTGAACTGCTCGCCGAATTTCCCGCACGATGAATCTCGCTCTGGCCCGCCTGCTCGCCGATGGCGCCACGCGTGGCCACCGTCCAGCGGGAATTACCCGCTGCTGCTGCTGTGAGAGTCAGGTGTTCATGCGACAATGGCTCGAAGCTGATCACCCGGCCCTGCCAACCGTTGCGAAAGACCTCGCCCGCGAACTGACCGACATTAGCCCCGACATCCAGAATACAGTCAGCACCAACCTCGGCAGCAACACAAACGGCACGAAAAGTCTCATCGCGTTCAGTATGCAACCTAGCGATCTTGGCCCCGAAAGGTCGAAGACCGGCCTGGATCATTCCCACGATCATATCACGCATCGATCACGTTCTCCATTCTCCTGGCAAACAGATAATCCGCTGGCTTGCCAACAGACTCCATCAGTGATCACGGCTGACGATTGATCCAACCGCGCACCGCGGTCAAGGCCACGATCTTCAGATCGAGCCACAACGACCAGTTACGGATGTACTCGAGATCATATTCGACGCGCCGGCGCATGTCCGCCAGGGTCTTGGTTTCGCCACGGGCGCCGCTGATCTGGGCCAAGCCGGTGATGCCTGGCTTGACGTAATGCCGACGCATGAGTTCGGCGATGTCTTCGACATAGTTCAGATTATGGGCGATGGCGTGCGGTCGTGGACCGACGATGGACATGTCACCGAGCAAGACGTTGAAGAACTGCGGGAGTTCGTCCACGCTGGTACCACGCAGGAGCTTCCCGACCGGCGTGATACGCGGATCGTCGTGTACCGCCTGATGGAATACCTGCCCTTTGTGCCAGTGGCTGGTCTCGCCGTCGTCGACCTTAGAGTCCAACGATTTGGCGGCGGCCAGGGCCGCACGATGCGGCGGTAAGTCGCCGTGGTACATGGTGCGGAACTTGAAGACCCGGATGATGCGACCGTTCAGCCCGTGGCGATCCTGAATAAAGAGCAATGGGCCAGGGCTGGTGAATTTGACCGCCAGTCCGGCCAACAACAGCAACGGACTGACAATGATCAGGATAATTAGCGCCAGGATCTTGTCCTCCACCCATTTGATCGCCTGAGCCGCTTCGTCGAGCGGACTGGCGGAGAGGTCGATGAGTGGCCGCCCAGCGCAGTCACCGACACGAAAGAGGAAGAGCGGGGTCATCAGGTAATCCGGAGCGTACTGCACCACTACCGCTGTCGGCAGCAATGCCTTCAACACGCCAGTGACCAGAGGATGGTCGCTGAGATGACCACAGATGATGACGCGATCTACACGACCCGCCTCGACCTCGTCGCGCACGTCGTCCAGGGCGAGGGATCGCGGTGCCGGAAGCGCTCGTTGTCGCGTCGGTTCGTGTTCATCCTTCACCGCCTGAGCACCAACAACCATCCCCGCAACCCGCAGACCCAGCTCCGGTCGTTCGGCTAGTCGTTCAACCCAGGCCATGCACAGATCCCGCTCGCCAACCAGCACAATGCACTCAGTTCCAACGCCCCGGCGATGGCGATCAAGCAGGATGCGATGCACGATAACGCGTAGTGCCACCATGGTCCCGGTCGAGAAGGCCAACCAGCCGACCACAACTCCGCGAGAAAAGTTGCCACTAAGCTTGGTCGCATAGGCGATGACCAGGAAGGTCACCAGGACGATCAATAAACCCCACAATGGTCGACGACACCAATCGAGCAGGCGCAGTGAACGCAGACCGTCATAGGCACCGATCAACGCGAACACCACGGCCGCGACCGGTACCAGCAACAGGACCACCAGCCAGTGGAACTCGTCAGGTGGAAGCTGTTCCCAGCGCAGATAACCGGCCAGCAGCATGGAGCTGCAGAGGATCAGAGGATCGAGCAGGCGAAAAACGGACTGACGCAGCGAAGACCGGGGATTGGAAGGAATCATGTACACCCTGCCCGAGTGCCGCCGGTCAGCGCCTCCGACCGGCGCGGGTCGACCGCCGGCGGCGCACGATCTCAGTGACGGAGCGGGCAAAAGCTCCGAGCACCCGATCGATACCGTATCGCGCAAGAACGTACCGGCGGGCCGATGCCCCACAATCCTCCCGCTGTTTACGGTTGTACGCGAGGGACTCGAGCGCGCGAGCGAGCGCCTCCGGAGATTCAGGTTCAACCACCAATCCGCCAGCAGAGGCTCGCACCGCATGCGCCAGATCGGTTTCCGGATCAGCGGTGACCACCACCGGACGCCCCACCGCCATGATGTTGAGCAGCTTCGACGGCATCACTGAACCCGCCGCAGCTCGGCGTTGGGGGATGACGTGGATGTCGGCAGCTGAGAGGAAGTCGCCGAGCAGGTCTGCCGCGACCAGATCACAGAAGCGCACGTGGTTAAGGCCGAGCGAGCGGGCCCGCTCCTCAAGCCCAGGGCGTTCCGGTCCATTCCCCGCGATGATCAGATGCAATGGACAAACATGAGAGATGAGTGCGATGGCATCGATCAGTACCTCCAATCCATGCTTCCGTCCCAAGCTGCCGGAATACATGACCACAAGCGCCTCGCCGACCTCCCAATGCGCACGGAAACCCGCATCATCTCCACTCACGGCGACTGCCTGCGGATCGACCCAATTAGGAAACAGCCGCACCGGATGCCGTGTCGCTCCCTTGGCGCTGATCCGTTGCGCCATCGTCCGGCTGACCGTGGTCACCAGATCCACCCGGCGCAGGATCAACCGCTCAAACCACGACAGCAGCCCACCCAAACCACGCGGCAACATGCCCAGATCCAACGCGGCATCGATCTGCAGATCCTGCACGTGGTAGATGACCGGCACGCCCCACCGCCACCCCAGAAAGATGCCCAGCAATCCGCCCAGGAAAGGCGGAGCCACCACCACCAGCGCTTGCGGCCGCTGGCGGGTCGTCCACGACCGCATCCAGGTCGCCAACAGCCAGCTCGCGTCGAGGCGCATGCGCTTGAAGCCGTTCAGTGGCAGGGTGGGCACATGATGGGCGACACGCTCGACGGCGACGCCGCCGAGCTCCTCGTCGCCCCTGCCAGCGCACAGGTCGCGTCCGGCGTAAGCTGGATGTATCCGCAACCAGGGGTAATGCGGGATGCCGGTGCGGACGACCACCTGCCAACCCAGCCGTGCCGCCAGCCATTCCGCCATGCTGGTGTTGTAATACGGGATCCCGATCGGCTCAGGGGCGTAGTTGATGGAATAAAGCGCGAGGTGCATCGCTCAGCCGGCGGGGGCGGGAGGTGGTTGCGGCCGCTCTGGTACATTGACGTGCGTGCTGCCCATCACGCGACCAGGAATTCCATCATGCGCCGCCATGGATTGAGACGGTACGACCAGTAGGCGAGGGCCGGCAGCGGCGCCCGCGCCGGGCGATGGCCAGCGGCGATCAATTTCACGCGCATGCGCTCCAGATCGGCGAGATAGCGCTCGCGAGTGCCACCCTGCTTCGCCAAGTCACTGGTGATGGTTCCGGGGTAGAGACGAAAATGGCCTAAAACCCTCTGGTGGTTGCAGAAGCGCGCGCCGTTCAGCAGGAGATCAATCAGCAGTTCGAAATCCCACGACGTGCGGTTGTCGGGATTGAAACCACCGCTGGCGGCGAAAGCCGCGCGACGGAAGAACGTCGCCGGCTGGATCGCCTGCACGGTACCATGGAGGAACCGCCGCGCGGTGAACGGTGTGGAGAGCCGCTTGCGCAGGTGCCTCCGCCCTGCGCCGTCGATTATCGCGCCCGAGCCGGTCAGTACGTCCACCTCGGGATGATGCTGAAAAAACTCCAGTACCGCGTCAAGCGCACCCGGTTCGTAGCGATCGTCGGAGTTAAGGTAGCCCAGGATGTCGGACCGCCCGAGCTTCGCGAAACCCGTGTTCAGGCCATCGCTCGGTCCACGGTCGGGCTCGAGGATCGCCGCATGGAAACGCTGACGCTGCGCGTACTCGGCGATGATCTCGCGCGAGCCATCGGTGCTGCCCGGATCGACGATCACGTGCGCGAGCCGCGAGCGGTCGCCGCAGGTCACCGATTCGATGCATTCGCGGAGATATCGGGCCTGGTTGAACGAAATTGTCACACAGCCCAGGCTCAGGGTCATGCCGCCTCTCCATGCACCCGGTTAACTTGCTCCTCCGCCGCTGCCTCGCGCGCCAACTGGCAGGCGATCACCGCGGCCAAGCCAGCGAAGGCGATGGTGAAGCGGGTCATGCCCTTGAAGGGGCTCATGAACAGTGCCCACATCCCACTAACCATGCAGAAGGCGAGCAGCGGCACCAGGGCGACGCGACGCACCTTGAAGATCACTGCATGCAGGCCCTTCAGCAACCAGAACAGATAGCAGAGAAAGAAAGCGATGCCGAGCATGCCGCCCTCGATCCATGCCTCGAGGAATTGACTGTGCGCCGGAATAGTGGCGAGGCGGATCGCATCGAAATCATACAAAGCGCTTTCTTCGGTTTTCTGCATGCGCGCATTGACCGCGGCATAAAGTTTGGCGAAACGCGTGTCCCGACCCCACGAGCCATAGCCGATCAGCGGAGATTCCAGGATTGCACTGAAACCAACGATTGCGTTCGACAGGCGACCGGAGTTCGACGCTTGGCGACGTTCGGAGAACTGCCCCTGCGATGCCCAGTACGCACCAGCGATGATGCCTGTCGCCAGGACTGATATCAGGAGGACGCCCACCACCTTCACGCCACCTCGCCGTGACCACTGGTTGAGCCAGATGATCAGCGCGACGATCACGACGAAGGCCGCCATGCTGCGGTAATCCAGCCAGATGTTTAGCACACCCAACAGGAAAAGCAGGGCGCCTTGATGGCCGGTCGAACGCATCAGGCACACCGCCGCTATCAGCGCCGCGTTCACGGGTTCGGCATACCCAAGCTTCCAGAAAGAAAATGGGACTTGTTGCAGCGTCAAAACAACAATTCCACCCAGGCCATAACCCATCACCATAAGCCAGAAGTTGGCGCGCCGCACCGACACCAGCATCGCGATCCCAAGCAAGTCGACAGCTAGAAATAACAGCCGCGCCCACCCACGCAGGAAATCCTGCGGAGCGTTGTTGCGATAAAGGTCGGAGATGAAGTAGCCAAGGAAGGTCACGCCGAGCGTCATCAGCAGGGTGTTTACCGGCGTCCACAAAGTCGACTGGGTGGCACGCAACAGCACACGCTGGCGATAGAAACGATCGAACAGCAATACCGGGGTTAGCGCGAGCAGCAGCAGCTCACCCGCAAAGAATTGTCCCTGAAGCTGGAAAGAGACGTTGAATAGGACGCCGACCACAAAGGCGCTGAACGCGACCCACTCCCACGGCATAACCGCTTCCGTGGAAATTGGCGAAAGTGGAGAGGGAAATCTCGGGCGCTGTGTGCTCGCCGCATCCAGGATCATGTACCCCTCCCTCGCCGCATGCCCTGCTAGGGATCGTGTGCCCCGCTTATCAACGCAAAGGCTACGAACGATGGCGTATGGTCATGCCGCCCGCAAGTCTTTACCCTTTATGCGGAGGCGTTCAGCCAGGGCCGTTCAGGGGGGCCACAGTGAGTTCCTGAATCTCGTCGGGACTCAGCGCGCGATCATAGAGGCGGATATCGTCCAGCCTGCCTTCCATCAGCAGGCCGAACATCGCCGGGATGTTGGCGTGATTGACCTGAATCCGGCCCACCTGCTTACGACCGACCTCAGCGCCATTGTGATAGATACGCAGTTGGGCACCGTCATAGACCGCGCAGAGGTGGTGCCAGCCACCAGCAAGGCCAGACTGCGTGACCATCAGCTCAGCCCGCGTGAACACATCGCCGCCGCGCATGAGCCGGAAGTTGAGGACATCGGAACCCTCGAACCTGAACTCGAAGCCGCTGTTGGTGGCCCAATCGATCTTCGACAGCAGGGTGGGATAGGGCACGGCCATAGCCGACGGTGCGACGTCGGCCTTCATCCACACGCTGATGGTCATCTGGCTCACCCTGAGCGACGGGCTGTCCGGTGCCGCGGCGAAATCGTTGTATGGACCACCAGCGCCGAATTGCAGTGCGTTGCCCAGGAGGCCAGGTGCCCAGTTCGAATAGCCACTGACCTGGGCATGGTTGCTACGACCCGAGGAATCCGCAGCGACAACGCCGCTCGCCTCGTCCAGCTTCCAATGCGCGACCAAGCCCTGCTGCAGATCGTTTTGCGCCGGGTAGACAATGATGAAGAGATCGGCCACCGACACCAGTTGGCCGTCGCTAGCCCTGACGCGCAGCCCATAGGCCCCTGCGACGGGGCAGGTAACGGTCGGAGCGACCGCGTTGATGTCGCTGAACTGGACCAGGGCCGGGCCCGAGACCTGCAGCCAAGTGACCAGGGGCGCGCCAGCCGGAAGTCCGTCATCGCTGATGGTGGCCGAGATCTGCGCAGTGGCCGGCAGGACGATCGCTTGATCGGAGCCGATCGCGATCACCGGCGGGGCATTGTCGGGATTTGCTCCCGCCAACCCGCCAAGCTCGGCGGCGTTCAAGGCATGGTCATAGACGCGCACGTCGTCGATGGATCCCTCGAACCGGGCCGCCGCGCTGACCGCCCAGGCGCCGACGTAGTTGATCGCCAGCGGACCGACCGTCTGGCTGGCGACCATCACGCCATTGCGATAGATCAGCATGTCCTGGCCGTCGTAGGCCGCGGCGACATGCACCCATTCGCCCGAGGACGGCTCGTCGTAGGTGATCATCTTGCGCTCGGCCTGGCTGCTGCCGGTCATCAGGACGAAGGCAAGTTCACCGGTGCCCATGGTACCAAACCAGAATCCGCTGTTGTTGGCCCAATCGAACCGGTCGAAGAGCGAGACGTACGGATCCATCCCGGCGATGGGCTGGGACGGCTTGATCCACATGGCGATGGTCATGCGCTGCAGGTGCAGGTCGGCGGCGTCATAGGCCTGGACGAAGCCACCGTTGTTCATGGCGACGGCATTCCCGTCCTTGCCGACCATACGCGACCAAGAGCCGATCAGGCCGGCATGGTGCGTCCGCGCGCTATCCAAGGCGACATGGCCGACGCCAAGATCGCTGCGCTGTTGGTCGAAGGCGGCATCCTCGTTGAACTTCCAGTGCAGCACCAAATCGGCGGGCGACTGCACGGTCACCGTCACCCAGCCGAGCGCCGAACCGCCGAGGCCATCACCGACCACGTAGTAGAACCCATCCGAGCCGGTGAACCCGGGCTTCGGCGTGTAGCGCAGCGAGACCGCGCCGGTGACGATGGCGGAGGTACCATAGGTCGCCTCGCCGACAGCGGTCACGAACAGGGCATCCCCGTCCGCGTCCGTGTCGTTGGCGAGCACAGGGATCACCACCTGGGTGTCGTACGAAGTCGTCGCGACGTCATCGGCGGCCACCGGCGCCCGGTTGGACGCGGGGTAGAGCTGGGTGGCCGGGACCGGGCCGGCATATTCGCGTGCGCTATACCAGTTCATCTGTGCCACCGCCGAGCCCTGGTGCTCGTAGTACTCGACGCGGAGGTCGTAACGACGGCCGGCGACGGCCGCGAAGCTGAAGGACGAATTGGCGGCGCCGCGCAGGAACCAGTCGCTGATCACCTGCGTGCCATCCAGCCATACGCGCACGCCGTCATCGGTACGCAGGACGACGGTGTAGGTCTCGGTATAGCGCGGCTGAATCTCGCCCTTCCAGCGGACGCTGAACGAATCTGCGGGGATGACGCTGGCCGGCGAGCCGCCCGCCCAGTCGAAGTTCATCCCGGCATCGATGCGGGTGAGCACAGGCAGGCCGGCGAAGGTCTCGTTGGCGTAATAGGCGGCAGTCAGCCCGGTACCGGTGCCGATCGGGCCCGAGGTGTCAGGCGGCGTCGGAAACATCTGGCTGGTAGGGATTGGGGCCGAGGGTTCGCTGGCGCTGCGCCACCACAGCTTGGCCACCGCCTGGCCGGTGCGCTCGTAGTAGTCGACGCGGATGCGGTAACGCTGGCCGGCCACCGCGTTGAAGGTGTAGGTCGAATCAGCGGCGCTGCGCAGCACCCAGCTGTTCACCACCAGTTGACCATCCAGCCACACGCGCACGCCATCGTCGGTACGGAAGGTCAGGGTATAGGCTTCAGTGTAGCGGGCCTGGATCTCGCCGTCCCAGCGCACGCTGAAGGAATCCGCGGGGACGCCTGACGCCGGTGCGCCATTGGCCCAGTCGTGATCGATCACCGGCTCGACGCGGGTCAGCACCGGCGTGCCGCTGGCCGTCTCGTTGGCGTAGTAGGAGGCGAAGAGGCCAGTGCCGTCGTTGGACACGGTGATCGAGCGCGCCACCGGCGCCGCCGCCAAGTAGTTGACGTCACCGGCCTGGGTGGCGGTGACGGTGACGGCACCGACGCCGGTGACGTGCAGCTGACCAGAGACGATGGTGGCTGGGCCGCTCACGCTGAAAGCGACCGGCAGGCCGGACGTGGCGCTGGCGACCAGGGCCTGGTCGGGTGCCCCCACGACGACATCGAGCAGCGAGGCGAAGGTTATCGCCTGCGCCACCTGGGTGATGGTCAGCGCGGCTTTGGTCGAGGTGACGGTGTAGTGACCGAGGCGGCTGCCCGGATCAGCCAAGCTCGGAGTGATGGCCTCGGCGCTGGCGGCGGAGTAAAAACCGGCCGCGGTAGCGGCGGTCGCGCTGCAGGTATAGCTGGCCGTGATCGCGTCACCGCCCACTACGCCGGCCAGCGTACCGGTGAAGGTCGGGTTGGCCGAGCCGTAGGCGCGGCTCGCCGCGTTGGCGGTCACGCTCAGCGCTGCCTTGTTCACCGTCAGGGTTTGCGCGACCGGCGTCGCCGCCGCGTAGTTGTTATTACCAGCCTGGCTCGCGGTGATCACCGCCGAGCCCGAACCGACGATCGTCACTGTGGTGCCGCTGATCGTGGCCACCGCGGGGTTGCCGCTGGCGAAGACCACCGTCTGGCCCGAGGCGCCGCCGGTCACGCCACCGATGGTGTAGGGTGCGTTGCCGTAGGTGCGCGCTGCCAGCGCACCAAAGCCGGTGATCGACTGCGCCGCCTGGGTGATCGTCAGTGCCGCCTTGGTCGAGGTCACGGTGTAGTTGCCGAGGCGGCTACCCGGATCGACCAATGTCGGGGTGATGGCCTGAGTG
>Ga0163144_10026726_pt1 | contig 11210 bp, 12 predicted proteins | sample OliLak19BULKMAT1_FD_123175 | JGI IMG/M metagenome (GOLD analysis project Ga0163144, IMG submission 123175) | Freshwater microbial mat bacterial communities from Lake Vanda, McMurdo Dry Valleys, Antarctica - Oligotrophic Lake LV.19.BULKMAT1 | ecosystem: Environmental > Aquatic > Freshwater >... | reverse complement strand
TATAAGGCTTCTAAATGAATCTGTCAACTCAGAAAATGCTATCCAAATCCAACATTACAGAATAACCTTACGAAATTTCTATTCAATTTTTGCCCTCGAAATAGCAAGAACCGATAAAACAGTATTTATAGAAGCAATTTGGAAATCTGTCTTATGGCAATTGAAAACACTGAAAGTGGATTGGATGTTTTTGCCTAAGTTGGTTATTTCATTGATTGAGACAAAAAAGGAGTAGCTAATCTAGGTATAATTAGTTTGCCAGAACTGAAATATTTATGGCTTGCGTACTTTATTTTGGTCGGAGACCTAGTGATATATCACACGCCAGAAGCAATGCGACGATGAACTGGGTATAGATTCGCACGCAAAATGCGTGCGAATTCTGATATTTTTTCTCTAACTCAATCCATTCACCCCAAATACAAAATCTCATACTCTTTACAGATATTCTCCCAATAGAACTGACTCTTCCTCACTTTATTTTCCAATGAAAATTTATTTCCAATATTTTCGTCTTTGATCAATAAAGCAAGACATGAAGCTAAATCTCTTGCATCCACAAAACATAATATACCGTTTACACCATCTTTAATCACTTCCGGCGTACCTCCAACTTTGGTAGCAATAATGGGCAATTCCATACCAATGGCTTCCATGAGGGTATTTGCTACCCCTTCATGGCGCGAAGGCAAAACGAAAATATCGGATTCCTTCATGCCTTCTAAATGCAGGGGAGGCTCAACAAATCCGCGCCATTCTATTTTTTCATTCAGTCCTAACATCACAGCTAACGATTTCTCTTTGCTGTTCAATGGAACTTCACCGTAAACTATCAACTTAAAGTTGTTAACCTTGAGCTCATCGTTTAGTATTCTTAAAGCATAAATCAACAAATCGCCTCCCTTTTGATGGGGTCTTCCTCCACCCATAAAACAAATTTTTACAATACTTTCTGAATTTGTTTCCTTTCTGTGTGCGGCTAAATCCTTATCAATTCCATTCGATATTATTTCTGTTTGTCGCAAGGGAATCTTCCAAAGTTGAAGCAAATCAATAAAATATTGGCAAGCTGAAGTGAAAACATCCACGTTCGAGAGTATCCTTAAAATGGTTTCTCTTTGGAAAAATGGAAAATAATCATCTAAAGGATCCAACGCCAATGTACCGTGCATCGTATTGATATAGCGGATATCAGGCCGAAGTTCTTTTATTTTAGAGGCTACCCAGTAATCCCAAACCAGATTGGCATGCATGGTCTTGATGTCATTTTTCTCCAGAAATGCCAAAGATTTTTTAGTCCAGCGGTTTAATTTTCTTTCATCCAATTTGAGTTTATGTTTTAGATAACGCTGTATCCAAAATAAATATTTATTGGAGGTTTTATTAAAAAAATTTCCTAAGACTAAGTGATGGTCAGCTTTTATCAAATCCAAGTAATAGGAAGCAATTTCAGTACTGCTTATTAAAAATACTTCTACTTTATCGTTTGGTAAATATTTTAAAATATTTCCTATTACACTCTCAACACCGGCCTTTCCAGGTGATATGAGGAGCAGAGCTACTTTTATCCTTTTCATAGACAGTTTGCGAATTTACTTCCTTTGATTGTAGATTTTAGAATTACCTTTGCTAAAATGCCATTCGCTACTATACTAAAACCAACTTTAGAGATCACTAAACAAGCTGGGGACTATCTATTTAAAGAGTTTAAGGAATTTAAACAGCATAACATAGAGGTGAAATCCCTCAATCAACTTGTGTCTTATGTGGATATTACCTGTGAAAAAATGCTTGTTGAAAGCTTGTCGAAATTGGTGCCTGAGGCAGGTTTTATTACCGAAGAAAATACCATTTCTAAATATTCAGACAAGCTCAATTGGATTATAGATCCCTTAGATGGTACCACAAATTTTATGCATGGTATTCCAGTATTTGCAGTAAGTATTGCCTTGGTGGAAGGAAATAAAACCCATCTTGGCGTTGTATATGATGTGTGTAATAAGGCAATGTACTGGGCAGATAGTTCTGGTGCCTATTGCAATGAAGAACAAATAAACGTTTCTCCGAATACGGAATTAGGCAAAAGTTTGTTGGCGACTGGATTTCCATACTACGATTTTGATGGCATGGAAGCCTATATGGAGGTTCTAAAAGAGCTTATGCAACATACACATGGTTTACGAAGAATGGGCAGTGCAGCCATTGATCTTGCTTATGTGGCCTGTGGGAAATTTGAAGCCTATTTTGAATATGGATTAAGTCCTTGGGATGTAGCTGGTGGAGCATTCATTGTAAAACAGGCTGGCGGCATGGTATCTGATTTTAAAGGTGGAGAAAATTATCTTTTTGGTAAGGAAATAGTGGCCGCAAACCATTTCATCTTCGAGCGGTTTTATAATATTGTTAACCAAAAATTTTATCCTGCAAAATGATTAATTGCAAATTTTCTATTTTATTAATAATTTTCAATAGCTTACCTTTTCTCGTTTTAGCTCAAAATAATTTTAAGCTCCTTAAACAGAACGATTTTTACACAGTTATTGAATATTCTCATTTAGAAAATGATACTGTTTTTATTCCTAATTTAAAATACACTTCTTTATCTATTGAGTATTTCAAGCCTGACGCTTCTCCTATAATTGTTATATCTAAACAACGAAACGGAGAACAAAAATTGTTGAATACCTTTGTCACCAATCAAAGTGCTGAGCAATTTCAAACCTTATTTTCAACCCCACTGCAAATATTCGATACCGTTCAGAATGAACTGAGTCTTATTTTTTCAAACCACCCTGAAAGAATAAAAATTCACCTGATATATGCACCTATTATTCCAACTCCAAATTATTTAGCTTTAAAGAAATCAACAAATAAATGTGACAAACCTGAAATGATAAGCTTTACGATTTGGCGCAATGGATTACCTGACCCAAAACCACCTCGAGAGTCTACCACAGTTGAACACTTGGTTGTACATCATTCAGCAGGAAATAACGCAGATACCAACTATATAAACATGGTTAGAAATATTTATTTATTTCATACGCAAAGCAATAATTGGGATGATATTGGCTATAACTACCTCATAGCTCCCAACGGTGTAATATTTATGGGACGTGACCCGCAAGGTGTGGCTAGCGAAGACAATATTCTTGGCGCACATTTTTGCGGTAAAAACAAAAATATGATGGGCGTTTGCATGATGGGGGACTTTATGAAGATTAAACCAAGTACTCAGGCTCTTTCTACTTTAACTTATTTGTTGGCTTGGAAATTAAAGAAAGATAAAATTGATGCACTAGGTCAAACCATACATCCAAAGATAACAGGTAACCTGCTCAACAACGTATGCGGCCACAGAGATGGTTGCAGTACCGACTGTCCAGGTGATTTTCTCTATTTTATGTTGGGTGAGATTAAGCAAGAAGCCGCACGTATTGCTGATAGTTGTGGACTTGTGTTGGGAATCGAAAATTATGAAATAGGTGTATCTGCCCTCTACCCAAATCCAACAAATGGTAGTGTAACCTATACAAATGACAACAGAAATGGAAAGGCATTCTTAAAGATTTTTAACCTGAGTGGGCAATTGGTTTTTAAAAATGAAGTGAATTCTGGTCAAACTTTTGACTTATTTTTGCCAGCAGGTTTGTATTTTTACCAACTCAATGAAAAAAACACTGAAATAAAAAACTATAAATTACTTATAAACTAAAAATGGAAAGAAAAAATGTTGTTTCAAGCGACTTCTGGGAAAGCATGGTAGGCCAAAGCAGAGCAGTTAGAGCTGGTAATTTTATTGCCGTATCAGCAACCAATGCCCTTAATGAAGAGGGCGAATTGGTTGGGTTAAAAAATGTTTTCCAACAGACCTTTTATATTATTGAAAAAATTGAAAAAGCGTTGATAGAGGAAGGCGCAACTCTCAACGATGTAACAAGAACAAGAATCTATGTTACTGATATATCGCAATGGGAAGAAGTTGCAAAGGTAATGCATCATTTTTTCGGCGAAATTAAACCAGCTTCAACTATGGTAGAAGTATCAGCCTTGATTGACCCAAGATTTTTGATTGAGATAGAGGTAACTGCGCTTAAATAATTATTAAGGCAATGTAATCAAACCATTACCTTTGCCCCAATCTCTATGTGGGAAAAAATTGCTAATATTTTACTGCGTAACCGTCTCTGGTTAATCATATTTCTAATTGCTGCTACGGTATTTATGGCGTATGAGTCTACGTTCAGTAAAATGGCTTACGACAATCCAAAATTTATTCCCGACGATGATTCTGATTTGGTTGTCTATAAGGATTTCAAAAAACTTTTTGGCGAAGATGGAAGTGTGATGGTTATTGGTGTGAATGATGCCAAAATCAATAAACTCTCTTTTTTTAATGATTGGTATGACCTTACAACCGAACTTGAAAAAACCAAAGGAATTAAAAGAGTCCTGTCTATTGCAAATATTCAGGAACTGTTAGTGGATGATTCTTCCTATACGTTCGCACAATCAAAAATATTTCAGCATCGCCCTCAAAACCAAGTTGAATTAGATTCTCAACTTGCTAAAATGCATACCCTTAAGTTTTATGAAGGCCTTATTTATGATAAAAGTGGCAAACTTTCGGTAATGGCTATTACCATGGAATCTAATCTTTTGGATAGCCGAAGTAGAATTGCATTCGTAAAAAAAATTGAAAATAAAGTTCAGAATCTTTGTAAAAAACACAATGTCGAACCTCATTTTTCTGGATTACCCTATATCAGAACAGAATATTCCAACAAAATAAAGCATGAAATAATTTATTTCACCGCACTTTCCTTTTTGATTACATCCTTAATCATGTTGTTCTTTTTTCGGTCTTTTTTTACTTTAATATTTGCACAGCTTGTGGTGATTATGGGGGTAATTTGGACTATGGGAATCAATGCACTTTGTGCTTATAAAATTTCCATTTTTACAGGTCTCATGCCACCCCTCATGGTGGTAATCGGGATTACAAATTGCATTTATTTACTCAATAAATACCATGATGAATACCGAAAGCACCACAATAAAATAAAGGCACTTCACCGTGTTATATCCAAAGTAGGTGCGGCAGTGTTCTTTATCAATTTAACCACTGCCTTTGGATTTGGTGTGTTTTATTTTTCGGGAAGTACATCACTGAGTGAATTTGGCTTGGTATCTTTTTGGGCCATCATGGCTGTTTATGTAATCTCCATGGTATTAATTCCTATTATTTTCAGTTATCTGCCACCGCCTTCCAAAAAACAGACGAAGCACCTCGATAGTAAATTCTTACAGGTTATTGTAGATTGGACGGTTCGCATGATCACCAACAAACGAAGATTAATTTATTCCATAACCATTATCATTTCGATTGTTTCGGTTGGAGGACTATTTTTAATAAGCTCAGTGGGCTACATGGTTGATGATATTTCTAAAACCGACCCCCTCTATAAAGACCTCAAGTTTTTTGAGAAAAACATAAAAGGTGTTATGCCATTTGAAATAGTTATAGATTCAAAGAAAAATGGTGGAATTAAAACAGTCAGAACCTTACAAAGGATTGATAAGCTTGAGCAGGACGTTGGATTAATGCCTGAGTTTTCTCAATCTGTATCCATAGCAAAAATGATGCGTTTTGCCAATCAGGCATATTACGGAGGTGATTCAATGCGCTATTTGGTGCCAAGCATTATGGATTTGAGTAATATTTCTGCTATGATGCCGACAGGTGAAAATAAAGGGAATGCATTACATAATCTAGTTGACAGCAATTATCGCAAAGCGAGAATTAGTTTTCAGATGGCGGATGTTGGGTCTAAACGGATTCAGGAAATTAAAGATTCCGTTATGAAAAAAGCATATCAAATTTTTCCTGCCACTGATTATAAAATTTCATTGACAGGAAGTAGTATCATCTTTTTAGAAGGAAATAAGTATTTATTCGACAATCTTTTTCAAAGTGTCTTATTTGCCCTGATAGCCAATTCTCTGATTATGGCATTCATCTTTTTTAATTGGAGGATGATCATCATCTCATTTATTCCCAATATTATACCACTCGTTATGACCATTGCAATTATGGGATTTTGTGGTATCGATTTTAAACCAAGCAGTATTTTGGTTTTCTCAATCGCTTATGGTATTGCGGTAGATTATAGTATTCACTTTCTTGCCAAATACCGGCAAGAGCTCAAAAAGCACAAATACAATATTCCTAAGGCTGTAACAAGTGCGTTGCATGAATCTGGGGTGAGTATGATTTATTCAGCTGTTGTTCTGTTTTTCGGGTTTCTCATTTTTGCTTTCTCCTCGTTTGGAGGAACAATCATGTTAGGAGTTCTTACAAGTATCAATCTGATTCTCGCCTTATTTTCAAATCTTATTCTGTTGCCTGCTTTATTGCTCAGTTACGATGTAGCTATCGCTAAGAAGAAGGAAGGTGGCGGTTTTGTTGATTTAGATAGTTTTGAATAGGAAGGTCTGAACAATTCTCATTTCATTCCAAAATACAGATTTGAGAACATGGATTAACGTTTGAGTAGAGACGGATGATTATGTGTCTCTTCATTAACATCCTAACCCCTCTCATTCATAATCAACAGAACTCAACTTCATAACAAAATTAAAACCTTCATCGCCATCCATTTGCATTTTACCATTCATTAAATTAACCCGTGTTGTGATATTTTTTAAACCGATGCCAGGGTTTATTGCTTTTTTATTTAAGCCATTCCCATTGTCGCTATAATTTAACTGAAAAACTTGGGTATCTGAATCACATGTGAAAAGTATCCTTATGAGGTTTGCACCACTGTGCTTTTCAGTGTTATGAATTAATTCTTTAATTATTCTGTATAGGTGTAATTCTGTTTTTTTGTTGAGTTTAATGTTACCACAATCGGATGTAAATTCAATATTGATAGGTTTTGAGCTATATTCTCTGACTAATTCGTTCAGTAAAGCCGCCAAACTATAGTCGCTTAAAATTGATGGTAAAAGATCATGTGCTATTCGCCTTATTTTATTGGAGGCATTCTTCAATTTATTGTTTACTTCCAGCTTTATATCAATAACCTCCGTTTCTGAAGTTTTAATTTTATTTAAATTATAAATAATGTCGGCCAATTCAGCACCCATTTCGTCATGTAAATCTCTTGACAAACGTTCTCTCTCGTTTTCTTGGCCAATAATAAGGTTTTCGAGTGCTTCTTTTTGTTGGCGACGCAATGTTTTGTTATACCTGAGAAATAATACTAACACAAAAATGCCCATGATAAGTAATACCAATGTAAATACAAGAACAAGAATGACCGTTGAGTTTAAGTTTTCTTGCATAAAAAACTAATTCCAAATAGAATATTTCCAATAATATTGCCTATTGAATTTGAAGAATGAAAAATTAGTTGGTATAACTCGTTCTCAAATATTTTGGTAAAAAGAGCACTGCAAATAAAAACGATTGAAATAATAAGGAAATAAAATAACCTTCCAAAGCTTATCCAAAATAAATAGTCTTTAAAAGGATTTTGTTCTACATTTTTAAATATAGAAAAAAGTATAAAAGCACTTTGTGCTATAAAAAACAAAAATATTGTAATGTAAAATGCACTGCGAAGCTTAAGATTTAATGTAGGAAAAAAGCTAAGGAATGAAAAACAAATTACAAGAATTGTACTTACTTTTAACCACAGTGTAATAGATTTAGCTTTGAAATAAAACCAGCTAATAAATAATAAATCACAAACCAGAAATATTTTAAAAAGAAACATGTTATTCAAATGAAGAAAATAATAAGTATCTGAGATAAATTCAAAACAACAAGAGAACACTATAAATATCCAAAACACCTTATGTAGTTTTGTAAGATCTGCATACCTTGCTAATCCAAGAAAAAAAGGTATTAAAATACTTACACAACTAAAATAGCCAAGCCAAATCAAGAATTTAGAGCATTGGGGATTCCACAATTTAAAGGGCAAGCTAGCCCAAACTCGGCTATTAAACCTGCTGAAATATCATCCTCATTTGCTTCTACTCCTGCAATTAAAAGTTTAGGATTATTCGTGTCGTCTTCGCCAAAATAAATGCGAATTCCTAAACATTCAGGTTGACTTAAAATGTTCTTTATAGCAGTCTTACTAAAGTAGAATCCTTTTATTGCTGTTGGATGTGAAGCCCGATATTTGGCTGTTAATTGTGCTGCTTCCAATAGTGAAATGCTGTGATTTTCGTTTCCTGTAAATGGCATAGTTTTTTTTGTACAATTATACGTTTTTTAGATTGGTTTGAATATATTGTTAACCAATATAGAATTGTTCTACAATCAATTCAGTTAAGCAGAGATTGGTTATAAGAACTTTAATTTAGCAAAGTGCAACACGTTTTTCTTTAGGCCGTTTAAAGTTTCAAAGTCTAAAGTTTTATCCCGACTCCGAGCCTGAAACTCAATATTTTTGGAAGAAAACTAAAATCCATCTCAGATATTCTTTGCGACTCAACTGGAATTTGTGGATTGCGAACCGTAGCAAAGCTATTTTTAAAATTAAATATAGCAACTGGAATATTGAAATCAAAAAAGCATTTAGATTTGAGATAATAGGTTACACGCGGAATGATATACCCGTGGAAACCAAAATCCGCAGAAGACCAAGGAAACGCCTGAGAGGTATGCGGTTTACTTTTTAAATGCTGATAATAGGGATTGACCGAAAATCCGAGCGTTGGAACAAAAGGTTTGGTTGATTTATTCAAAATATTAAGAATATATTCATAGCGCAATGAAATATTTGTGGAGGTAACTTCATTGCCTGAAATTGGGAAGTTAGAGGTTGAATTTAGAGGAATAACACTTGTTTCGTGATTGGCTTTATTTAATTGAAACGAAGTTAATTCCACTTCGTGAAAATTAGATTTTTTTGCTTTCCAGCTACAGGCGATAGTTGGTGATAAGATTTTAAAAGTGGAATTGAAAATGTTTGTTGTTGAAACACTATCACTGAATGTATTGGTTGTGTTTTGATAGGTTGATAAATTGTAAATCTTAAAGGCATATTTGTAATCGAGATTTTTATTTTGGGAGAAACCAAAAAAAGAAAGAAACATTGTTAACAGCGTGAAGTTTTTTTTTGCATAATCAACAAACGCTTGAAAAATTTATTAAGTATCCTAGACATTGTTCGATTTCCTGATTTCCTTATAAAGTCAATAGTTTTCACCCTGTTTTTGTATCACAAAATTGCATAGGAATTAGATTTTAAGAAACACTCATCCAAAATGACACCAAAAATTGAAACAATTGAAGCAAAGAATTTAGTAGGTAAATTGATGAGAATGTCGCTGGCGGATAACAATACCTCCCAGCTTTGGCAGAGCTTTATACCAAAACGCAAGGGAATCGAAAATAACCTTGATACTTTACTTTATTCCATTCAGATTTTTGATGATACCACTTATTTCACTAATTTTATTCCCGACAAGGAATTCGCAAAATGGGCTTGTGTGCAAGTTGAAGAGTTCGACGTAATTCCTGCCAACATGGAAACCCTCATTTTGCCATCAGGACTCTATGCCGTTTTTATGCACAAGGGCATGGCAAGTGAGTGGCCAAAAATCATTTCAGTACATTTTTAACACTTGGTTACCAAATTCTGAATACGCTTTAGATAACAGGCCACATTTTGAAATCTTAGGTGAAGCCTATAAAAATAAAAGTCCTAGTTCGGAAGAGGAGATTTGGATGCCAATTAAAGTTCGTTTTATTTTATAGTTTCTTTTAAGTGGTGTTCGAGATAAAGTTTAAATAATTGGGATTTCCTAAAAGTTTTTGGTTAAAAAATGTGACTCCCAAGGTGAATATTTGTACACGAGCAAAAAAATTAGAAGGGACAATTCCCTTTCATATAATACAAATAGGGCATCGGTCTATACCTAGCCTGAACGATATTCCAAGGTGTTTTATGAAGTGGGAGCTATTTCATTTTCCGCGATTCAATCTTCTTGATGAAAGTTTCTTCCAAATGCTGTGTGCCAAATCTATTTCTTCTTCTTCTAAACCATAATGTTCTTTTAAGATGATTTGATTCGTAATTTTCAAAACCTCTTCGATATTTGTTTTATTGCGAATTAGCTGGTCAATTTGTAATAATAATGCCGCATTGTCAATATGATAAGGCAGTAAAACTCTCAGCCTCATTTGGCATTAATTCCAAGACTCCTCCTCCATGACTTCTTCCATATACCTCTGTAAATGCAAGTGGTAAAAAGTTGTAATAACTTGCTGTCATTGCTTCAATGTTTGTTTCTGGTCTAACAAATACTCGGTGTATTGTGTCAGTTGTTTAAGCTTCGGCTTGGTTAATTATTAATCTAGGATAAAGATTATTTCTCCTGATAAAAAGTGCGTCAGAAATTTTTAACGATGGAATTACAAACCAATCATCTCTAATTCCGGTCTTGTAACCTTTGTGGATTCCTAAATTCTCTCCATATTCAATATATTTAACAGCACCGTTTTTTCTATTTAAACTTTTTCCCTCTGGAAATATAAGCAAATGTGCCTTAGCCTTTGAAAATTTATTTTGCTTCCAGTCTTCTTCGGTAAAAATTAAACTGTTAACCTGAACACTTCTTCCAACCATAGGTCTTGCGTAATCTTCTAATTCATATTCTTCATTGGTTGCAAGTGGAACTGTGAAAAAATCATTAGAACCAGTAGTTATTCCGACTTCAACTTTTGCAAACTTTCCAAGTGTTGGAATATTTCGGGTCTTGGCAATTCTTTCTAAAAAATCTTTCTCTTCTTGTTCTAAAAAATAAAAAGTCCATTTGCTTGCCCTGAAATCAATTTTCTTCATGCGACTCTTTAATCTGTTAACATCAAGTGTTTTTAATTCTGATGCATCTCGCAATTCGATATGCTCAATGTTGTGGTCTTAAGTATTGTTTTTCTCACATAGCAATAAGACTACTTCTTGTTGGATGTGAGGGAACACAAGTTTCTCGAATGATATGATATTAATTTTATTGAAAAAATGAGCAAGATAATTTCTCAATTGTTGGGCAAATGAAACTTGTAAAATCTCTGCAGGTAAAACAAAGCCAATTTTTCCACCTTTTTCTTTCAATAGGAGCGATGAACCACTAACAAATGATACTTAGGCGTTTGTTAGTTTGGAATAAGTTAAACCAGCTTTAAT
>Ga0163144_10026724_pt1 | contig 11210 bp, 10 predicted proteins | sample OliLak19BULKMAT1_FD_123175 | JGI IMG/M metagenome (GOLD analysis project Ga0163144, IMG submission 123175) | Freshwater microbial mat bacterial communities from Lake Vanda, McMurdo Dry Valleys, Antarctica - Oligotrophic Lake LV.19.BULKMAT1 | ecosystem: Environmental > Aquatic > Freshwater >... | reverse complement strand
TCGGGTGGTGGACGCGCTCGTGTTGTGGACGGGGGTGGAGCGCGGCTTGCTCTTGATGCGGGCGCCCGACGGGCGGCTGATGCCGCGGGCGGCGCGCAACCTGGCGCGAGCGGATCTGCAAGGCGAGCAGCTCGCGCTGTCGCACACGCTGGCGGCGCGGGCGCTGGAGACGCGGGCGCCGGTGGTCGCGGTCGACGCGGCGGGCGAGCTGCCGGGCGTGGTGAAGAGCGTCCACGCGCTGAAGCTGCGGAGCGTGCTGGCGCTGCCGCTGATCGCGCGGGGCGAGGTGCTGGGCGTGGTCTACCTGGACGATCGAATGCGAAAAGGCGCGTTCGGGCCGCGCGAGCTGTCGTGGGCGCAGACCATCGCGCAGCTCGCGGCGGTGGCGATCCTGGATGCGCGGGCGCAGGTACTGCTGCGGCGCGCGGTGCGGCGAGCAGAGCGGGCGTCGGCCGAGCTGGCGGAGAGCCTGGCAAAGCGCGAGGCCGAGGTCGACTCGCTGGCGCGCGAGCTCTCGCACCAGCGGACGGGGCGGGCGACGCGGCATCGTTACGACCGCATCATCGGCGACAGCGAGCCGATGCAGAAGCTGCTGGGGCTCGTCGATCGGGTGACGGCGTCGGACGTGCCGGTGCTGCTGTTCGGTGAGTCGGGCAGCGGGAAAGAGCTTCTGGCGCGGGCGATTCACGACAACGGGCCGCGGTCGTCGCGGCCCTTCGTGGGCGAGAACTGCGGCGCGATCCCCGAGGGGCTGCTGGAGTCGGCGCTGTTCGGGCACGTGCGCGGGGCGTTCACCGGGGCCGATCGGCCGCGCTCGGGGCTGTTCGAGGTGGCCGATCGGGGGACGCTGTTCCTCGACGAGATCGGCGAGATGTCGCTGGGGATGCAGACGAAGCTGCTGCGCGTGCTCGAGGACGGCATGGTCCGCGCGGTCGGCTCGGAGCGGGCGCGCAAGGTCGACGTGCGGGTGGTGGCGGCGACGCACCGCGATCTGGAGGCGATGGTGAAGGCGCGGACGTTCCGCGAGGACCTTTACTATCGGCTCAACATTGTATCTTTGCGCATTCCACCGCTGCGGGCCCGGCCGAGCGACATCGCGCTGCTGCTCCAGTACTTCGTGAAGGCCCACGCGAAGGGCGCGGAGGTACGCATCACCAGGAGCGCGATGGCGAAGCTCCTTTCGTATCCGTGGCCGGGGAACGTGCGGCAGCTCGAGAACGAGGTGCGGCGGGCGATCGTGCTGTCGGACGGGGTCATCGACGTGGAGCAGCTCTCGCCGGAGGTGGGCGGCACGACGTTGGTGGTGCGGTCGGCCGACGGGCTGAACGTGCGCGAGCGCATCGACGCGCTGGAGGTCGAGCTGGTGCAGAAGGCGTTGGAGCGCACGAAGGGCAACCAGACCCAGGCGGCCAAGGTGCTCGGTCTCTCGCGCTTCGGCCTGCAGAAGATGATCAAGCGGCTGGGCATGAGCGCGCCGGCCTCGGTGCGGACGTCGCAGCCGCTACCGCAGTAAAGCGAGAATTTGTATCGCGGAACGATCGGCGCTTCGCCCGCGAGGTGAATCGCGTGAATGGCCACTCCAGCCTTCGCGGCCCCGCTTTCGCGACGGTGGGCAGCGTCTTGCGCCAGCGCCGGCGCACGATCGTCGGAGCACGCGAGCCCTCGCGAGCGCCGGCGCACGAACGTCGGAGCACGCGGGCCCTCCCGAGCGCCGGCGCGCGAACGCCGGAGCACGCGAGCCCTCGCGGCGCACGCCAGGGCGGTGAGGCATCCAGCATCGCGGCCAACAGAACGACCGCGGCCGCACGGCTCTCACCGCACGGCCGCAGGGCCACCCCCGATGTCGGAGCCTACTTCTTCGGCTCTTCCTTCTTCGGGGCGTCTCTGACTGCGTCCTTGGCCGCGTCCTTCGGGGCGTCCTTGGCCGCATCTTCGGGCTTCTTGTCGGCCGCGGCGGGGTCGCCCTCTTTCTTTTCACCGGCGGCGTCGGTCGGGGTACCAGGGGCCGGGTCAGCCGGCTTCGGCTCTTCTTCCTTCGGGATGTCGAAGGCCTTCTGCTGGTTCATGCGCTGCCTCAGCTCGAGGGCGGCGGGGGTGCCCCGCAGGTCGATGAGCGACTTGACGTAATAGGCAATCGCGTAGATGTCGCTGTCCGAGAGGCCTGCGCCCTTCCAGGCGGGCATGATCGGATACACACCGAACGAGAGGACCCGATAGAGGTCCTTGATGCGCGACTCGGGGTGGGCCGAACGCACGAAGTCCATGGTGAAGTCCGGCGGCATGATCTGAACGCCGTACTCGTCGGACTTCTTGGCCTGCGAGTGGGAGAGGTCCTCGCGGAAGCTCTTGAGCGGGGAGAAGACGCTGGAGTCGCGCTTCGCCGCCTCGACGCTCATCTTGTAGAGCTCTTCCTTGGTGTCGTAACCAGGGTGGCAGTTCATGCACTCTGCCCGAAGGTGGTAGAGCTCCTTGCCGCGCTGGATGGCAGTCTGCGCCTTGCCGACCCACGGATCGTCCTCGGGCTGCCAGGGCTCGAGGACCTTCAAGAAGTTACCCTTCTTGTTCTTCCTCTCCCACTTGGAGCCCTTGTGCTCTTGGACGCCGTCCTCGGTGAGCGGGCCGAGGGTCTTGATGTACTGGATGATCGCGTTCACCTCTTTGTTGGTGATGTCCCACGGCAACATGGCTGTTCCGTGGAGACCGCCCAGCACGATGCGGGTGAGATCCTCGTCGTTGGGCATCTCGTCGCCGGCGCGGACGCGGGCGAACTTGAAGAGGCCCTTGGTGAAGTCGCGCGGCGGGGGCCGGAGGCCGTACGAAGAGGGGCCCTTGCCGTCGCCCTTCTCGCCGTGGCACGCGTAGCAATAAAGCATGTACGCGTCGTGCCCGTCGTTGAGCGTCGCCGCGTCGACGGACACGTCGCCGGCGAACGTCCTGCCCTCGGTGAAGTTTGCCTCGCGCTTGCACGCGGGGGCAGCCACCGCCGTCACGAGGGCGAGCGTCGCGGCGAGCGCCACCGCGCTCACTTGCTTTGCACGCTTCTCGGGCATCTGGCCGTCGGTCCGGGAATTGGCGCGGGGGGCGTGCGTTCCGCCCTCGGCTCCATTGTCAGCGCGAGGATTCATCGAGCGATGCCTCTTTCGATTCACATGAGATAGATGGTCACGAACATCAGAATCCACACGACGTCGACGAAGTGCCAGAACATCGTGCAGAGTCGAACCGAGATGGTGTTGTGCTCGCTGTACTTGCCCAGCAAGCTGCGGGCGAGCACGACCATCAGAATCACCAGGCCCACCGCGACGTGGAGCGCGTGGAAGGCCGTCAGACAGTAAAAGACGGAGCCGTAGAGGCCTGTGTTGAGGTGCAGACCGGCCTGGCTGACGGACTGCCAGACATAGATTTGCAGCGCCAGAAACACGAGCCCGAGAACGATCGTGACGGACAGGGCGCGCTGGAAGGCGCGGACGTTTCCGCGGCGCAGCTCACGCAGGCCGAGGGAGAAGATCAGGCTGGAGCCCAGCATGACGGCGGTGTTGAGGGCCGGGAGCGCGATGGGCAGCACCGGGATGCCGGGCGGCGGCCACGCGCCTGCCCGGCTCCGAACGAAACCGTACGAGAAGAACAGACCGGCAAACATCATCGCCCACGAGGCGAGGAACACGACCATCCCCACAGAAGCAGTCTGCTCCTCTCGCTGATGGGGACGAAGTGTGGCGATGGTGCTCATCGGTCGTTACTCGGCCGCTCCCGCGGTCACCTCGGACTCGGCGACGGCGCCGGCCTCGGGGAGGATCTCCGTCTGCGACAGCCAGTCACGGCCGAGCAGCTTGATGGCGTCGGGGTTGGCGTACTCGTGCGGACCACGAATGACGGTCGGGACGACATCGAAGTTGTGATACTCGGGCGGCGACGGCAGGCTCCACTCGAGCGTGCTCACCTGCCACGGGTTCTTCTCGGCCTTCTTGCCGCTCAGGATCGAGGCGACGAAGTTGTAGATGAAGATCAGCTGGAAGAGCCCCAGCGCGAAGCCCGCGTAGCTCGTGTAGGTGTTCAGCGGGTGGAGGTGCTTGAGGAACGTGTACTGGTACGGGTCGAACAGACGGCGCTGCTGGCCGGCATAACCCGCGATCATCTGGCCGCCGAAGACCAGGGTGATGAAGATGGTCGAGCCCCAGAAGTGCCACTTTCCAAGGGTCTGGTTCATCTGCTTGCCGAACATTTTCGGGAACCAGAAGTAGATGCCAGCGAAGCTCGCGAGGAACGACGCCGCGGCCATGGTGAAGTGGAAGTGACCGACGACGAACATGGTGTCGTGCAGGTAGAGGTCGGTCGAGATGGTGCCGAGGAAGACGCCGGTCAGACCGCCGAGACCGAACACGAAGATCATGCCGAGGGCGAAGAGCATGGGGACGGTCGTCCGGATCGAGCCCTTCCAGATGGTGTGGAGCCAGTTGAGGAACAGCACCTCTGCCGGCACGCTGATGATCAGCGTGAGGAGCATGAAGCCCTGTCCGAGCAACGGGTTCATGCCCGTTAGGAACATGTGGTGGCCGTACACGACCGCGGACAGGATGGTGACCGCGCACATCGCGTAGACGCTGCCCTTGTACCAGTAGGCAGGCTTGCGGCCGAAGAAGCACACCATGTCGCTGACGATGCCCCAGGCCGGCAGAATCAGGATGTAGACTTCCGGGTGCCCGAAGATCCAGAACAGGTGCTGGAAGAGGATGGGATCGCCCTTGCCGCCGGCCGCGCCCGCGATGAAGAACTGAGTCCCCATCATGCGATCCATGAGGAGGAGGAGGGCAGCGGAACCGAGCACCGGGACGAAGAGGACGTTCAGAATGGCAGTGAGCCAGAGGCCCCACACGGTGAGCGGCATTCGCATGTACGTCATGCCCGGGGCCCGGAAGCGGATCACGGTGGTGACGTAGTTGACGCTGCCCATGATGGTGGCGACGCCGGTGACGAAGACGGCGGCGACGACCAGTGTCTGGCCGTGACCCGGGGTGCCCACGTTGGTGGAGAGCGGTGGGTACGTGGTCCAGCCTGCGCCTGCCGTGCCGAGCTGCACGCCGAACGACGCGAGGACCATGACCTGCGACACGACGAAGAACCAGAAGCTCAGCATGTTGAGCTTCGGGAAGGCCATGTCGCGGGCCCCGATCATCAGCGGGATGGTGTAGTTGCCGAACGCTCCGATCAGGATCGGGGTGATCGCGAAGAAGATCATGATCAGCCCGTGCATCGTGAAGATGCTCTGGTACGCGGCTGGTGTGATCACTCCGCCGGAGCGGGGCAGGAGCAGCTTGCCCACGGCGGGCACTTCCTGGCCGGGGTAGGCCCACTGCCAGCGAATGGCCATGGCTAGGATGCCGCCGAAGGCCAGAAACAAGAGCCCGGCCCACAAGAATTGCTTGGCAATGTACTTGTGGTCCTCCGAGAAGACGTACCTCTTGAGGAACGACGTCGGCTCTTTGTGGATGGCTTGAAGTTCCATGATCACGACCCTCGAACGCCGCTCGGGCCTACTTGGATTGCCATTCCCATCCCCAGTGCGCAGCGCTGTCGTCGGCCGCGTAGGCGCGGCTCGCGATCGCGGAGCTCTCGGCCGCCCACTTGGCGTAATCTTCTTTGGACATGACGATCAGGGTGGCTTTCATTTTGTAGTGATTCGTGCCGCAGTGCTGCGAGCAGGCGATGTCGAACTCACCCGTCTCCTTGGACTGGAACCACATCTTGTTGACCATGCCGGGCATCGCGTCTTGCTTGATGCGGAAGTTCGGCAAGTAGAAGTTGTGGATGACGTCCGTGGAGGCGAGGTGGACGAGGATGGGAGTGTCCACCGGGACGCGGAGCTCGTGCATGCCCACGATGTCGTCCTGCGTGTTGAACTTTCCGTCGGGGCCGCCGTAACGGAAGTCCCAGGCCCACTGGTGCGCGTTGATCTCGATTCGGAGGGTGTCGGCCTGCTGCTCGACCATGTCGAAGTTCCAGAAGGCGCTGGAGACATCGATGGTGGAGTTCACCCACAGGTTGCCGTCGACCACGAAGAAGATGATCGCCGACAGCGCCGCGGCGAACTTCACCTGGTGCTTGGCGTTGCCGTGGTCGTACTCCGCCTTGTGATCTTTGTTGTGCTTGACGACGGCGAGCGCCATCCACACGCACATGATCACGAAGAGGATCGCGGTGAACGCGCCGGTGATCTTGATCAGCCAGTCGATCCGGTGGCCGTCGACGGACACGTCGCGCGGGAGACCGATGCCGAGCTCTTGCACCGGAGCGGCTGTGGCCAGCAGCGCCGTCAGCACGGCGCTGCTCGCCGCAGCGAGGCCGAGCAAAATCCGAGGAACCCTATTCGCCAACATTTCCGCGTTTCTCTGCTTTCGCAGCCTCCCGGGGGGAGGCGGCTCTAGGGGGCAGATTCCAGAGTGGTGAGCTTTTGGGGAGCACGAGCGCTCTGAGCCTGACTGTCACGAGCCTGACTGGCACGAGCCTGACCGCCACGAGCCTGACGGTCGCGAGCGCTGTTCGCGTCGGTGCTGGCAACGTCCCGCAAGCCGCCGGAGACGTACAGGGCGTCGTCAGCCGCCGAGGAGCGGATGAAACGAATGACCAGCGCGACGATGGCGAACGGGAGGAAGATGAACGTGGCGAGCAGAATGCCCCGCATGACGCCGCCGTCTTGACGACCGGCGCAGGCCGGACAGGCGAGCGCCGACGAAGGCGAGAGGGCCAGCGTCAGCCACGCCGCCGCGACGCAGAACGCCATGCGACCGGCCCGTCCAACGACGCTCCGGGCGGCAAGAAACGAGCGGGACCCGCTGCCAGACAGGCTTGCTGTGGTTCGCGCCAGCATGCCAGTCGACGCTCGAGTCAGCGTGTGAGTCGCCATGCGCCCTCAGCGATGAGCACCAGCGCGTACACGGCGGGGGCCGCCATGGGGAGCGCGACGGAGAGCCGCAGGACCCGGGTCTCGTGCTTGAGGTGCATGTAATAGAGGCCGACGATGGCGGCCTTGGCCACGGCCAGACCAACGAGCGCGATGCCCAGGAGGGTCTTGGAGAGACCCGGCACCTGCGCGACACCCACCTCGATGGCCGTCAGGACGGCCAGCACGAGGAAGATGTACATGTACTCTTTGCGGTTCGGCGCGTGGTGGTGCGCGTGGGCGACACCGCCGTGGACGGCCGCGCCGTGGTCGTGCTCCGCCTTGGCCGCGTGCTCGCTCGAAGCGCCGGATTCCGAGGCGTCGACGGCCTTTTCAGCGGCGGTCTCCTCGGAGGCCTTCTTGCCGGCGGAACCCGTACCGTCGCCCTTTTTCTTGGCCGACGCCTGACCGCTGTCTTTCTTCGCTTGCGCCATCTTGCAACGCCCTATTTCAACGCTCTACTAGAGGAGGTAAACGAAGGTGAACACGAGGATCCAGACGAGATCGACGAAGTGCCAGAAGAGCCCGAGGATCTCGATGTGATCGGCCTTGCCGTGATCGTATTTGCCCATTATCGCGCGGACGAGGATCGCGGTGATGTAGAGAGTGCCCGTGAGCACGTGCATCCCGTGGAAGCTCGTGATGACATAGAATGTCGTCGCGTAATGGCTCTGTCCGAACACCAGCCCTTCGTGCGTCAGGCCGTGGCTCCAGATACCGAAGTATTCCTGGTACTGGCCGCACAGGAACAGGGCACCGCCGAGCGCCGTGAGCGCCAGGTAGCGGATCATTTCCTTGCGCTTGCCCTCGACGGCGGCGGCGTGCGCCAGCACCATGGTGACGCTGGAGCAGATGAGGAGAAATGTCAGGGCAGCCGTGAAGTTGATACCGAGGATTGGCTCGCCTGGGTGGTGCCAGATGTGGCTGCCGCCGCGGAGGATGCCGTACGCGAGCAAGAGCCCCGCGAAGGACATGCCGTCCGAGAGGAGGAAGATCCACATCCCGATCTTGCCGCCGGTGGCGACGCCGTACTGAGCGTCGTCGGGCCAAGCTTTCGGGCCGTGATCACCGTGTTCCGCAACCGTAGCGCTCATCCGTGATGTCCTCGCGTCGGAACTAAGTTCGCCGGTTCTATCGTCTTTCGCCCGGCGCGGTCAATAGCAGGGCGATCGGAAACTTTTGCGGAGCGCACGGCCGAACCACGATTCGGCTTGCTCGAGCGCTCAACCGCCGAGGTTCGTGAGGATCCCGGCGTCGCGCAGCAGGGCGTCCGTGCCGGCGTCGGTGGCCTCGTAGTAACCGCGGATCATGCCGTTCTGGTCGACCAGGACGAAGCGCTCGCCGTGGAAGATGCTGAAGATGCCCTCACTGACCTCCTCTTTACCCATGGCGAGCTTGAAGCCCTGGACGACCGTCTTCTCGACGTCGCCGAGAGGCCCGGTCAGGAAGCTCCAGCGCGCTGGATTGGCATGGACCGAACGGGCGTAGTCCGCCAGGACCTGGGGAGTGTCATTGTCGGGGTCGACGGTGAAAGTGACCAGCTGGAAGGCGATGCCCAGGTTGCGCGAGCGGTGCTGGATCTTTGCCATGCGCTCGGTGAGCCTGGGGCAGACCGTCGGGCAGCTGGTGAACACGAAGTCTGCGACATAGACCTTGCCCTGGAGGTCTTTGCTGCCGAACGGCTGGCCGCGCTCGCTCGTGAGCTCGAAGGCCGGGAGCTGGAGCTTCATTTCCGGGGGGCGCGGGCGCTCGCGGCTGAGGGTGCGGCTGAGTGGCACGACGACCACCATCGCGAAGAGGATCAGCCAGAAGTGGGGCTTCACGACCAGGCGGACGGCGAGCGCCTGGAGGCGGATTGCGAGGTCGGAGGAGTTCGCCGTTTCCACGCGCCGACGCTGGTGGCGCTACGCGGAGGGGTCAATAGGGAGCTGGCACGATTTTTCGCGCGGTCGGCGCCTGGTCGTGAGAACCGGAGGAAAGAGCACCGTCATGGATTCGCCGTGAGGCGGGGTAGCGGCTCGGGGTATCCGACGCGGGGTGCTGGGGGCGCGGGGCGGACTCGGGGTGCCGGGCGCGGGGCGGTCAGCCGTGGGGGGCGGCGGCGGACGCGAGGGCGGGGCCCATGTGGTAGAGCATGGCGTAGACGATGACGCCGGTGAACGAGACGTAGAGCCAGATCGGGTAGGTGTACCTGGCGATCTTGCGGTGCTCCTGGAAGCGCTTTTTGTAGGCGAGGAAGAGCGTGCGCAGGACGAGGGGGACGGTGACCACCGCGAGGATCATGTGGCTGATGAGGATGATGAGGTACGCGGTGCGGACCCAGCCGACGTCGGGGAAGCGGTGCGAGCCGGTGAGGGCGAAGCGCGTCAGGTAGCCGACGAGGAAGACCGACGAGGCGACGACCGCACCGACCATGCAGAAGCGGTGGGTGGAGACCTTTTTCTGTCGGACGGCGACGTAGCCGGCGAGGAGGAGGACGGTGCTCGTCGAGTTGAGGAGGGCGTTGATGGGGGCAAGCGCGTCCCCGATCTGTTGTGAGGTCATGTTCAGCCGGCGACCGTGAGAGCGGCCATGAGCAGCACGAGATAGAAGATGGAGACGGCGAAGAGCCAGCGCGCCCAGCGGTTGCCGGCAGCGCGACGCAGACCGGCGAAGGCGAACGCGAGGAACACCGCGCCGAGGAGCAGCGCCGAGACGAGGTAGAACGCGCCCGCGACGCCGAGGGGAACGAGGAGCACCGAGACGCCGACGAGGAGGATGCTCTCGACGACGATGTGGATGCGCGTGACGCGATCGCCGTGCTCGGCGGGGATCACCTTGGTTCCGGCGCGTTTGTAGTCTTCGCAGCGGAAGGTGGCGATGGCCAGCGAGTGGGGGAGCTGCCACAGAAAGAGGATCGCGAAGAGGACGAGGCCCGCGAGATCGACGCGACCGGTGACGGCCGTCCAGCCGAGGAGCGGAGGGATCGCGCCGGGCACGGCGCCGATGGGGAGCGCGAGCGTGCTGCGGCGCTTGAGCGGCGTGTAGACGAACGAGTACACGACGAGCGCGAAGCCGGCGAGGACACCGGTGATGGTGTTGACCTGCCAGAGGAGCAGCGGAACGGAGCCGAATCCGAGCGCGGCGCCGACTGCGAGCGCGATGCGCGGGACGAGGCGGCCGGTGGGCAGCGGGCGGCCCTTTGTGCGGTCCATGAGCGCGTCGGTGTCGCGCTCGAGGTACATGTTGAAGGCGCTCGCGCCGGAGACCACGAGGACGGTCCCGAGGACCGCGAAAAAGGCTTTTGAAAGCGAGAGAACGGTGCCTGGCTCGACGCGCTTGGCGAGGCCCATGCCGCCGATCATGGTGATGATCACGAGCAGCGTGATGCGCGGCTTGGTGAGGGCGATGACGTCGCGGGCGATGCCGAGCGGCCCCAAGCGCGCAGGGGCCGAGGGCGGGCTGTCGGAGATCGAGAGGGGGATCGAGGGGGGGATCGAGGAGGCCGGCGAGGACGCGTGGGGGACCTCGCCCGGGACGTCGATGGGTCCGAAGGGATTGGGGGCGCGCACGTCGGATCGGGCGGCGGCGTCGGCCGGGACGGTCATGCGGTCACCGAGGTGGCGGGGGTCGAGCGCGGCTCGATCGAACGGGCGGGCGCGCGGCTCGCGAAGCCCCAGCGAGAGCCGGGAAGCAGCGTCCACAGGACGACGTGATCGGCGAGGAGGAGGGCGCCGACGGCGAGGTGGGTCGTGACGGTGTGGAGGTGCAAGAGGGTCGTGACGCTGAAGACGCCGAGGAGGATTTGCACGCTCACGAGGATCGGCGCGGCGATTGCGAGCCGGCGCGCAGGGTGAGCTCCGGGGAGACGGCGGACGACGAGGGCGGCGTGCACGAAGACGAGGAGCGCGAGGACCACGGCACCGTAGCGGTGGATCATGTGGATGCGCTCGCTCGTCGCGCTCTCGCTGTCGGCGGGCCAGTAGGCGCCGAAACAGTCGGGGATGGTGGTGCACGCGAGGCCCGCCATGGAGTGGCGGACGAGACCGCCGAGGAACACCTGGCCGAGGATGGCGATGCCCACGAGGCCGACGGAGGCGCGGAGATCCCAGCGGTTGCGCGGCTGCGCGTCGAACGCGGCCTCGGCTTGTCGGGCGGCCGGCCGGGTGCGTTTGGCGATCACGGGCAGCACCGAGAAGAAGCTCATCGAGAGCACGAGGTGGCTCAGGGTGATGGCTTTGGGGAGCTTGTAGAGGACCGTGATGCCGCCGAGCACCGCCTGCGCGAGGACCAT
>Ga0163144_10026723_pt1 | contig 11211 bp, 8 predicted proteins | sample OliLak19BULKMAT1_FD_123175 | JGI IMG/M metagenome (GOLD analysis project Ga0163144, IMG submission 123175) | Freshwater microbial mat bacterial communities from Lake Vanda, McMurdo Dry Valleys, Antarctica - Oligotrophic Lake LV.19.BULKMAT1 | ecosystem: Environmental > Aquatic > Freshwater > Lake... | reverse complement strand
GTTCAATCATCTTACAGCAGAAGTCTTTCTTAACCGGTTGTACTCCGACCGTCGTAATCCCAATACCCTTCGTTTTGGAGGAGTTGCACTCCGACCGTAGTAATCCCAATTATATATAGTATGGAAAAATTAAATAGGAAATACTCAGGACTTAAAACCTTCTCTAATTAACTTAAACAGCAGGCCCAAACTACTCTTTAGAGTCATCTTTCAGACACATGGTTGCCGGTGAATTTACTCCCTTGGGCCCTCCACCCAGCAAAGCATAGATAGTTAATTTCCTAAGCCACAAATTCTTTGCGGTATATTTTTATCAATAAGAAAAAATAAGAGATCAACAATGGCCCGAATACCAAACCGGGCAAACCAAACCATTTTAAGCCTATGATCACTCCAAGAATGGTAATGACAGGATGTACATCGGCAAACCATCTGGCAAAAAATAACCGGAAGATATTATCTACGGTGGAAATCACCAGAGCACCATATAATAAAATCCCTATCCCTTGCCAGGAAACGGAAGTCGATAACATAAAAATCCCGGCTGGAAACCAAATTAATCCGGCACCGACTACGGGCAGAATACTGGTACAGCCACACATGATCCCCCAAAACAATGGATCGTTTAATCCGAATAACCAGAACCCAAATGATGCCACAATACCCTGGCCGAATGCGATAAGAGGAACTGCAATGGCATTGGCCTTGGTCATATCCCTCAATTCATTGGTCAAGACATGGATACCCTCCTTAGTAAAAGGGAGGTAACGAAATAATGCCGGCTCTACCCGACCGATGTTGACCAGGAGGTAATACAAGAGAAAGTACATCATCAGCAGACTTCCAAATAACAGCAGGGACGAACTCAGGACAGAGGGCACCCCAGCTGCCCAGGTTCTGAAATAATCACCAATCATATTGCCGTTGATAATTTCCTGGTCAAATATCCCATTGAGTTTAGCTATCAGGGTATTATACCCCAACACAACGTCCTGGGGGTCATTCAACAGATTCTGTACTCTGCCAATCAGTAAATACAACAATCCGAATATCGGTATGATAATGACTAAAAAAGAAATAAAAATGATGAGGGTAGCGGCCAACCATCTTCTCCAGTTATATACTTTTATCAGGGTACGCATAAAATTCCTGAACAACACATAAAAAATCAAGGCACCCAGAAAGGCATTGATAAACGCATTTAAACTTAATAAGAGAAAGAGGAATAAAATAAAAATGATGGAGATTACAACAAACTGACGGCTTTTACCCGGATACAAAGAGGAAGACTCGCTCATAATAAATACAAAAGAACAAAAAACATAGCACATTCTGCCGGGTTTCGGAGTAAGGATGGCCCTTCTTCAAATCAGTTACGACACCACTCGTTTATCAAGAATGTATTAATTTGGAAGGACATTCCTTTCTTTTGAAAAACCATCACTTTTTAAATCTTTTGTTGAATTCCTTGTCCTCTAAGGTCAGGATAAATTGGTTGCTTTTATTCACTTTGTTAATTTCCTGCACGCCCAAGACTCCCGAACAGCCCTACCAGGACTTGTCCCATACCAGTCAGGTCTTCAAGCAGGTCAAACCTTTCCGGATATACTTTCCGGACACCTATCCGGACGCTCAAACCCGGTATCCGGTAATCTACTTTTTTCATGGATGGGGAGGGCGTCATTTTAAGGATGACAATGCCAAATTGGAATATGAACGGATTAAGGACCTGGTCGATAAATACCAAATCATCCTGGTCATGTGGGACGGCAATATTACCCTCGACCAACCCAGACCTTACAACATTGGTAACCATGAAAACATCAATGCTCCGGTCCAGATGTCCGAATACTTCATTGAATTGATGCGCCATATCGATACCAGCTACCGTACCTTGCCGGAACGGCGGCATCGCGGTATCATTGGATTTAGCATGGGAGGATTTTTATCCTATTTTATCGCCGGTAAATATCCGGACCGGATCACAGCAGCGGTAAACATGACCGGCAGCCCTGAGTTTTTTGTCGGCCATCCGGATAACCATACTCTTTATCCTTTACGTTACACCTTTAAAAATTTAAGCGCAGTGCATCTCCGGTTTCACAACAGCACGGAGGATGAACTTACCGATTTGAATAAAGAAGTACACCAGGGCGCGCGTTGGGAAGGTGGTCTATCCTATGACTACTGGGTCTTTGAGGGAGGACATAAAGTAGATGATCCAGGAAAGACCGAAGTCTTTGAAAAGGCGATGAAGTTTGTTGTTAATTCATTTAATCATCCCAATCCATCACTCCATAAATGGGGACATTATGATATATACCCTTCATTCAAAGTATGGGATTATTCCGTGCTATCGACTAAAAATGTTCCCGGCTTTATTTACCTCAAAGGGGTTACCGTTCGGGGCTTTGGGATAAAAACACATCAATGGTTGCCTGCCGGGCCAATAATCCCGGGAGTGAACCCGGATATAACTACCGCCCCTCTTTACCTTCCGCGTGAGGAATATCAAATCGTGCAATATCCCGGTCAGGGGAATAAATGGATTCATAAAACTTTGACCAGCGATAGTCTTGGGCGTCTTCATTTTCCGTCAACTCCTTCGGAATACGAAACGGGAATTTACCGGGACGGGGACAACCCTGAAATAATTGTGTTGGATTATAAATTATCCTCCAACCGAAGATACCTGAGGGCGGGGAATGAAAATAAATTCACCCTTCAATTATTTAACCGCGGTAGTGGAATAAATACAAAAGAAAGTATAACTATTAAAATCACTTCCCGGGATACCTCCGTTCGGGTAAATCAGACTAATAACACCTTGATCTGGGACCAGGGAAAACGGCTGTTGCCAAGTCCTGAATTTATCATTTCAGTCAATAAAAATCCCCCTTCCGATGGATCTCCTGCTGAATTAAAATTCGAGATAACTATACATCTCGATAGCCTCCAGTTTGAAGATGAGCTTGTCGTGCCGGTGTTTTATAATGTTCCGGAGTTTAAACATTTCCTGTTAGACGACGGCCGGCAGGTCAAAGACAGTGTTGTTGTTTTTGGGCATGGGAATCAGGATGGCATTGCCAATGCCGGTGAACAAATTATGGTCTATGTGGATGGGCACCGGACGAGGATTTACAGCGATGATCCATACCTCGAGCATTTAAAAGAAAAATTGGTTGATGAGGCTTTGCCGGCTAAATGGCCCGATGGATTTACGTTGTCTTCCGTGATCAGTATTGATCCTGCTTGTCCCGATGGCCATCGTATAGCATGTCTCTTCAACTATGAGACCAAATCATTTATGCCGATTACGCGGAAACTAACCTGGGGAAAATTGTGGATTGAGGTTAAAAAAACCGGAAGTTCAAAACCTGTTCCTTTAAATTAAACCTGGCTGTTGCGGTCAGTCCACGATTTATTCCACAGCATCACACATTGACCGGACCGATATATTCAATAAAAATTCACAACAGGCGTTTAGCAATGTTCCCTTTTCAGACGTTTAATTCAAAGCGCGGGCTGGACAGTGTTCAATTTCAGATAATCCTGCATGGAGATGATTTAAACGGAGCCCTTCAATTACCGCTTTGATTTTGGTTTGATAAACAAGCTGCCCATTCAAATTATAGACTTCTATAAATACAGGCAAAAACGATAGTATACCATCGGTTGACAAAACTTTACGGACAATGGGACGGAAAAACCAGCTTTGACTTCGGATAGAACCATCTGATCAAATGGATGAGATTAATTTTGAATGGTAAGTTTTTGGATGATCTTGCACCGGAAATAAAACCGGAAAGGGATAATTTACGTATATAGGAGCGGGGCTGAGATCCGGTACGCTTGAATCAAAAATATGGAGGCAAGATTCCCTGGATAAACAATACCAGCATGGTTACATTTTATATGGAAACTAACACCACAACGTTTACTATATATAATTGGTCTGGCCAATATTCAAGCAAACCAGGAATCTTCGTTGTACCGGAGACGGTGGCTGATTTGAAAGAAATTATTCAAAATAAAGTCAAATTTCCATCACCAGCAGTAGCACTGGCTTCGGGTCATTCCAACAGTGGATACAATGTGGTCAATGCGGGTACTGCCAGACTGGTAATTATAACGCCAGCCCACTAAAATCCAATAGTTGTTTGCCAGGCCTAAGATCTTTATCTTAAAGCCATCATTTAATTGGTGGTTGATATAGTATTTGTTTTACTGACCACTGACCCATTGACCATTGATACTGTATGAGAATTTTGATGATTGTTTTATTCCTGTTATACTTTACCATAAATTCGTATGCCCAGGTATTAAATCCTAAAATCAAAAAATCCTCCTTGAGATTCACTATCGATAGTATCCTCAACCATCAGGTGGATGAGGATATGATCCCGGGTGCGGTAATACAGATCAAACAAGGGAATAAGATTTTATACCGTAAGGCATATGGGTTTGCTCAAAAATACGACTACCAGCAGCAGTTACTTGCTCGTCCGGAAAAAATGAGCCTCCGCCATGTGTTTGACCTGGCATCACTGACCAAAGTCATTGCCACGACCAGCGCCATCATGATATTGGTCGATCGGGGGGTCATCAAATTAGACAACCCTATAAATGAGTATCTCCCTGGGTTCGATTCGATGGATAAAAAAACAATCACCGTTCGCCATCTGCTGACCCATACTTCGGGATTAACCGAGTGGTACCCGATGTATTACCGGGCCGACAACAAACAAAAAACATATAAGCTCATTGAAAGCCTTCCCCTGAAATATCCCGTTGGAGCGGAAAGGCATTACAGTGATCTCGGATTTGTGCTTCTGGGTCAAATCGTGGAAGAAGTTACAAGGCTGCCTTTCGAAGTCTTTTTGCAGAAAGCGTTGTTTGGGCCATTGCACATGAATAAAACAGGGTTCAATCCCTTAAAAAATAAAAAGAACAAAAAAATCGCGGCTACCTCGCACGGCAATCCCTATGAAAAAAGGATGGTTTATGATTCTACTCTGGGTTTTACGGTAAAAGAAATAGATCCTGCATCCTGGAATGGATGGCGTACCTATACCCTCAAAGGCGAAGTCAATGACGGCAACGCCTGGTATGCTAATAGGGGCATATCCGGCGCTGCGGGATTGTTTTCTTCGGCCAAAGACCTGCAAAAATTGCTGGACCAGCTGATGGGTAAAAGCAAATATCCCCGGATCATATCTAAAAAAACGATTAATACCTTTTTGACCAGGGATTCATTTGACAACGGACTGGGATGGATGATGGATCCTGCAAATTCCTTTATAAAAAATGGACCGGAAGGAAGTTATGGTCATACCGGCTTTACAGGCACGTGCATTTCAGTAATCCCTTCCCATGACATCTCCATCATTCTATTGGTCAATCGCCAGAATAAAGGCTTGCTCAGTACAGGCAATTATTATAACGTCAGCCCTTTGAGGCAGCAATTAGTTGAAGTAGTACTGAACCTATTAAACTGAAACTTAAAGAAAATATATTATCCTCAAGTCTCTAGTAAAATACGTTTCAATTTAAGATGTTCAAACAACGCTAAAATAGAAAAGATATTGTAAACAGAAATAAAATTTGTCGTAATATTAACAATCAAATCAAACAATTGAATGAAAGCAAACGAAGTTGCATTGAATAGCTTTTTATCTCAAACAAAAATACAATTTATAATACCAGTATATCAACGAAATTACGATTGGTCGGAAGAACAATGTCGTCAACTGCTATATGACATCCTTGAAGTTGGTCGCAAGCCTGGTGCCACCCATTTTATAGGAAGTATTGTCTTTATTCATGAAGGCATCTAAACTACTTCAGACGTGAAACAACTAGTAGTAATTGATGGTCCGCAAAGACTTACTACATTTTCTCTATTGTATTTAGCATTGTACAAATTTTCATTAGAAAATGGACAAGAAGAAAAAGCACAGGAAATAAAAGATACTTTTTTAATTAATAAATATGTAAAAGAAGAAAGTAGCAAATTAAAATTAAAATAATCAGATACTAATGCTAAAACTCTTAAATTTTTATCTAGTAATAATTCAAATGACTATGGTGAATATTCAAAAGTGATAAATAATTATAACTATTTTAAACAAAACATATCAGATACCAATATTCAAACAATTTTAAATGGGCTTAATTCCTTACTTTTTGTTGAAATTTCTTTAGAAAGAGGCAAAGATGACCCACAACGAATTTTTGAGAGCATAAACTCCACTGGACTTGAATTATCTCAAGCTGATTTAATTAGAAATTACATTTTAATGGGGTTAGAACCCATTGAGCAAAATAGGATATTCGATCATTTTTGGGAAATAATTGAAAACAATGCAATAGATCACTCCAAAGAAGAAAGCAAGGTTTCTGATTTCATTCGAGATTATTTAACATTTAAAACAAAAAAAAATCCAAAAATAAAATCAGTCTACGAAGAATTTAAGTTAAGATTTCCTGAAAGAAATGTAAAATTCTACAATGACACAATAAATGAATTAAAAGAATTTTCATTTTATTACAATAAACTAATAAATCCAACAAGCGAAACTGATATTGAAATTAGTAAGGAATTAAATTTTATAAATCGATTGGAAATAAATGTATCATTTCCATTCTTATTACCAGTTTACAAAGACTATAAAAACAACATAATAGATAAATTAATTTTTATAGATATACTTAAATTAATTCAATCATATACTTGGAGAAGATTCATTTTAGAAATGCCAACAAATGCATTAAATAAAATATTTCTAAATCTCTATAGTGATATTGTTAAATCAAACTATTATAAATCCTTAGAAATAGCTTTAGTAAAGAAAAAAGGGAGTCAAAGATTTCCAAATACCAAAGAAATTGAAACAGCTTTAGCTGAAAAAGATGTATATAATATTCAGTCGAAAAATAGGTCTTATCTATTTGAATTGTTAGAAAATTATAATAACAGAGAGTATGTGTCAGTCGAAAACCCTGATATTACAATTGAACATATATTACCACAACATCCTGACCCAAAATGGTATGATGTTTTAGATGAAATTAGCATTAAAACGATGCAAGAAAAATACCTTAATACTTTGGCAAATTTGACTCTTTCAGGCAACAACGGAAGTCTTGGAAACAAATTATTTATTGAAAAAAAAGCACTTAATAGGGACAATAAACAACAAGGTTACCTGTACAGCAGGTTATGGCTCAACCAAAGTCTAAAAGAAATAGAAGTTTGGAATCTAGATTCTTTAAATAATCGATTTATTTTATTACTAGAAAGATTTCTTAAAATTTGGCCATATCCAGAAGTAATAATTGATGAAGACGAAATGGAATCAGATGAAGATTATAATATTTATAATGCACCCGATCCAAGAAATAAAAAATTAGATAACTTTATTTTTAAAGATGAAAAAATCATTACAGATGAAGTTGCCAAAATGTATTATCATGTCGTAAAGCAGCTTTTTGAGGAGAGTCCTACTGTTTTCAGCCATCCTGACCTTAAGATTTTATTGGGATTAAGCACAGATCCAAATATTTTAAGAACACCGTATAAAATTAATTCAAGCTATTTTATAGAATCAAATATTGATAACAATACAAAATTTAAGCGGCTTAGAACTTTACTCACAAAATTCGATGCAGAGGAGGAATTATTAATAAATTTTTCCAATCGAGAATTAGATGAATTGGAATCTGATATAAGGGATCGAGCATATTGGGATGAAAACTCAAGTAAGGAAAGTCTTTGGGTAATAGATGAATGTATTAAAATAATACATCAATTTAACACAAATATCAATTTGAATTATACGCAATCATACATAGGTTTAACACAAAGTGGAAAAACCCAAAATTTTGCAATATTTACCCCAAAACAAAGGTTTGTTAGGGTAGGAATTAGCGTTATAAATGGCGAGGGCTGGCAAAGGGTACTTGAAGATTCAGGATTTAAAGTGCTATCAATTGGAAAACGCTCCGGTAGGATCAGGTTTAGAATATCACGTGAGCAAATATTTTCTTGCAGTTCAATATTAAAGGATCTGTTCTCTGAATCCTATGAAAATTGGATAAATTAGATAAATCAATTGTTAATTATCTATATTACCATATGAAAAAATCAAGAAGGACATTTTTGAAAAAAACGCTTGCCGGAACCTCCATCGCCCTAGCAGGCGGCATATTGCCCGGGTTCAGCGCAGCCAGTTATAACCGGATCAGGGGAGCAAATGAACATTTTAGAGTATCCGTCATGGGGGTCAATTCGAGGGGGCTTGCCCTGGCCCAGACCTTCGCCCAACAAGACAATTGTGACGTCCTGCATATTTGCGACGTAGATAAAAAAGCAATCGCCGGATGTCAAAAAAAATTGGAAAGTATTCAATCCGTCAAAACCCAGGGATATAAAGATTTTCAATCTTCCCTGGAATCCAACGATATAGATGCCCTTGTCATTGCTGCTCCTGATCATTGGCATGCACCAGCGGCCTTGCTGGCGCTTAAAGCCGGCAAACAAGTCTATATCGAAAAACCGTGCAGCCATAACCCCAATGAAGGGGAACTTCTGGTGAAAGCGGCCAAACAATATCAGAAAAAAATGCAGATGGGTAATCAGCGCCGGTCATATCCAAATATCGTCCTCGGCATGCAGGAATTAAAAGATGGCGCCATAGGTCGGGTTTATTTTGGCAAAGGCTGGTATACCAACAACCGGGAATCGATAGGTACAGGGAAAACCAGTGCGGTACCGGAATGGTTGGATTGGAATCTATGGCAAGGCCCTGCACCACGCCAGCCTTATAAAGACAATATCGTGCATTACAACTGGCATTGGTTTTGGCATTGGGGGACTGGCGAAGCATTAAACAATGGGACACATATGATCGACCTGTTGCGTTGGGGCATGGAGGAAGATTATCCGATAAGGGTAAGCTCCAATGGGGGCAGGTACCGTTACAAAGACGATTGGGAGACTCCCGATACCCAGGTGATCAACCTTGATTTTAAAGATGGCAAATCCATGACCTGGGAAGGCCGAAGTTGTAATGGGGTTTATGTAGAAGGCAGCTCGGTGGGTGTTGTATTCTACGGAGAAAAAGGCAGTATGTTATTTAATGGCGGTAATGGATATACCATTTACGATCTCAACAACAAAATTGTAAAAACGATAAAACCTGAACAAAAATCCGATGCCCGGAATATAGCGGATCCTTCCGGTGGCCTGGACGGCATTCATGTCCGCAATTTTTTTGACAGCATCAATGGCAAGGCCAGCTTGCATGCCGATATTGACTCCGGCCACAAGAGTACTTTATTGATGCAACTGGGAAATATTGCCTATAGGGTTGGAATGACCCTCGATATTGATCCTACCAACGGTCATATCCTTAATAATATCGCAGCACAGAAATTCTGGTCGCGCGAATATGAAAAAGGATGGGAGTTAAAATTGTAATACCCCGGTTAATGTTAACCCTTTAAACCATATAACCCGATGTCATCCAGAAGAAAGTTTATAAAAACAGTAGGTGCCGGTGCAGGACTTGCCTCCCTGGCATTTACTTCTAAATCAGCTATGCCATTTGTTGAACCCGGCCCTACTTTCAACGCTTTGCGTATAGGGATCATTGGAGCAGAAAATTCGCATACCATAGGATTTGGTAAAATGTTCAATGTCGAAAAAAAATTCCCTGAAGCAACGATCACCCATGTTTGGGGTGAGACAGAAGCCCTGGCCCTGAAAGCTTCGGAAGGAGGTAAAATACCAAAAATAGTGAAAGACCCCCGGGAGATGATGGGCGAGATCGATGCCCTGATCGTCGATCATCGACATGCAAAATATCATCTGGCGGCTGCCACACCTTTCGTCAAAGCCGGTATTCCTACCTTTATAGATAAACCATTTTGTTACCGGGTAGATGAAGGCCGTGCTTTTTTAAATATGGCCAAAGAAGTCGGCACTCCGGTCACGTCTTATAGTTCGGTAGCGCATACAAAAGCAACCTATGATATTAAACAACAATTGCAAAGTTTAGGAGAGATCAATCATGTCGTCCGATATGGCCCGCTCGATCTTGATTCAGAATACGGTGGGGTGTTTTTTTATGGTGTTCATCTGATCCAACCCCTCATGTTTATGTTTGGGGAAGATATTCAAAGAGTAAAAGTTATCCGGAGCGGAAAACAAGGCAACGCCAGCCTCGTTTATAAAAATGGTTTATTTGTAACCTTGATTTTTAAAAACCTTTCCTATGGCTGGGAAACTTTTGTCGAAACTAAAAAAGGTCTGACTGAATTAAAATCAACAGTGGATGAACCCGATCCCCCCATGATGGATGCTGAAATGGTCAATATGTTCAGGACCCGCAAAGAGCCCCGTACTCATAAAAGTATGTTGACCGAAGTAGCGATTCTGGAAGCTTTGGAAAAATCGGCAATAACTGAAAAATGGGAAGAAGTTTATGCAGTATGAGCCGCGAGCCATGAGCCGTGAGCTGCGAGCTTACCTATCCTAACGCTGACCCTTCAAACTTTTAACCTTTTAACCTTTGACCTTTGACCCTTTTTTGACCTCTGACCTTTGACCTTAACCCTCTTAACCTCGGCCTAACTGACCAACTGACCAACTGACCAACTGACCAACTGACCAACTGACCAACTGACCAACTAACCAACTGACCCATGCCCTCCCGCCCCAACCACTCCACCACTTTCTCCATGGTCATCCTGGCATTTATGTTTTTTGTGTTTGGATTTGTTTCCTGGGTCAATGCTATATTGATTCCTTATTTTAAAATTGCCTGCGAGCTTACTAATTTTCAATCTTACCTGGTAGCATTTGCGTTTTACCTGGCTTATTTTTTTATGTCAGTACCCGCATCCGTTTTATTGGACAGGGCAGGTTTTAAAAAGGGGATCATGATTGGTTTTTTTATAATGTCGGCCGGAGCTTTTATGTTTATTCCAGCAGCTTTTAGCAGGTCTTATCCCGTGTTTTTATTGGGCCTTTTTATGGTGGGGACCGGACTTGCGCTCTTACAAACAGCAGCTAACCCCGTGGTGACAATGATCGGGCCAATGGACCGTGCGGCTCAACGGTTTAGTTTGGTTGGTATTTGTAATAAAACAGCAGGTATATTGGCACCTTTAATTTTTGCTGCTGTCGTTTTGAAAGTCACCGACAAT
>Ga0163144_10026721_pt1 | contig 11211 bp, 6 predicted proteins | sample OliLak19BULKMAT1_FD_123175 | JGI IMG/M metagenome (GOLD analysis project Ga0163144, IMG submission 123175) | Freshwater microbial mat bacterial communities from Lake Vanda, McMurdo Dry Valleys, Antarctica - Oligotrophic Lake LV.19.BULKMAT1 | ecosystem: Environmental > Aquatic > Freshwater > Lake... | reverse complement strand
TGCCAAAGAAAAAGCAAGTGAACAGGAGTTCCGGCAGCAAATTTTACAAAAATTCACCGAACATAAGTCATTAGATTTTATGTTTGAGCAAATTAAGGGCCAAGCATTGGCCCATACTAAAGAACATGAAAACGCTTTGGAGCCAGCATTATGATGGTTATTTTTGTCAGCCAATGTGAAAAAAAAGCGCTTATACGAACTCGTCAAATACTGGATGCATTTGCCAATCGAATTGGCGAGCGCACATGGCAAACTATTATTACTGAAGATGGATTAATTACTGTTAAAAAATTATTGCGTCAAGCTGCCACCAAAAATACGGCGGTGGCTTGTCACTGGATGCGTTCGAGAATTCGAGATGAAGTGGTCTGGATAGTTGGTAATCGTCAAAAATTTAATATGCAGGGGATTGTGCCTGTCAATAGTACAAAAAAAAATTATAAACATAGAGAATGGGAAAATGACTGGCAGTATTTGCCTATTATAAAAGCCTTGGTTGCAGTAGCTGCTTTGTTACATGATTGGGGCAAAGCTTCCGTGCTTTTTCAAAAAAAGTTGGCGCAAGGCTCTAAAAATAAAGATCCTTTACGACATGAATGGGTTTCTTGTTTATTGCTTAATGCATTAATTCGATTATCGGGTAACTCAAAAGAGGATGAAGCCTGGTTGACAATATTTATTAATGGTGATTTCAATGAGGAAAAACTGATTGATGTTGTAAATGAAAATTTACAAAAACCTTTGGAAAATCTGCCTCCCCTGGCACAATGGGTGGCTTGGCTGATTGTGACGCACCATCGTTTACCTGGCTTAAACAATCAGGAACGTGATGGGTGGTCGGATCAAGAGATGAATACTATGGAAAATATGCTAAGGCATATTACGGCAAAATGGGGATACCAAAATAATAATGAAACTGATTATCAGTCCCGGTTAAAAGATTGTTTTCGATTTGAGCACGGTTTATTGAGTGAGTCGATTCCCTGGTGCAAGTCCATCAAAAAATGGGCTGGTCGGCTTTTAGCTGCGCAGCCTCAAGTCCAAACATTGATTGACAGTGGCGCTTGGCGCGTGATTTTGCATCATGCCAGGCTTTGCTTAATGCTGGGTGATCATTATTACTCGTCCTGTAAAGCTGATCAAACCTGGCAGAATAGTATACCTTTATATGCTAATACTCAGATCAAAGACAACAAAAGAACGCTGAAGCAAAGACTGGATGAACATCTAGTGCGAGTGAGCGAGCAAAGTTTAAAAGTTAGTCAAAGTTTGTCGCGCTTCACTACCGATATGGAGATGGCTCAAGATATAAGATTCCTAAAGCAAAAAAGCCCAAAAGGTTATGAATGGCAAGATTTGGCTGTAGATAAGATAAAATCCTTTAAATCTCAAAATGGAATTACTGCTGATAAAAATTATGGTTGGTTTTTGGTCAATATGGCCAGCACCGGTTGTGGTAAAACCCTTGCCAACGCTAAGATTATGCAGGCTTTATCAGATGATAACAAAAGTTTACGTTATATCTTGGCGCTAGGGCTTCGTACATTAACCTTGCAAACTGGGGAAGAGTATCGTAATAGAATAGGTTTAGAAGACGATGAATTAGCGGTTTTAATCGGTTCATCAGCTATTCAAGAGTTATATCAGCAAGCAAAAAGAATGGAAGAAGAACCTGTTAATGAGGAGCTAGGTTCTGAATCTCTAGAGCAGTTGCTGGATGAGGAGTTAGAGTATAATAGCGCGCCAAGTGCTGATTTTTTAGAGGCGATTATTCCTAAACACAACCCTGATCAGGCAAAAAAGAATAAAGCATTTTTATATAAGCCCATACTTACCTGCACCATTGATCATATTATTGCCGCTACAGAAACTACGAGAGGAGGAAAATATATTTTACCCAGTTTGCGTTTGCTGTCATCAGATTTGGTTATTGATGAAGTAGATGATTTTGACGGTAAAGATTTAATTGCGATCGGACGATTAATTCATTTGGCAGGTATGTTGGGGCGCAAAGTCATGATTTCCTCAGCCACAATTCCCCCAGCGTTAGCGGAAGGTTTTTTAAATGCTTATCAAGAAGGTTGGCGTTTACATGCGAGTTTTAAAAATGTATCGCCTCAAATTGCTTGTGTCTGGGTGGATGAATTTTCTACGCAGGTTAATCTAATAGACAAAACAGAGTCGTCTCAGATATGTCAGCAATACGCTGATTTTCATGAACAGTTCATTGTCAAACGGGTAGAAAAATTAAAACGGCAAATCATTAAACGCAAAGCATATATTGTACGTTGCGATGATATTTTTGAAGCATTAGAAACCACAGAGACCAATGAGTTAAGCCGTCAAGAAAAATATTTTGAAAAAATGGCACAAACCGCAATTGATTTACACCACCATCATCATTTAGTGGATGAAAGTACTGGCAAAAAAGTGTCTTTCGGGGTGATGCGCATGGCCAATGTTCCGCCGTGTATCCAGCTCAGTCAATATTTAATAAGTAAGGAATGGCGAAGAGATATAACAGTAAAAGTGATGGCCTACCATAGTCGTCAAGTATTGTTATTGCGTCATGAGCAGGAAAAACATCTGGATGAAGTGCTTAAGCGTATTGAAAAAATAAACAATATGCCACAAGCTCTCGATCACATCATTATTAGAAATCATCTTGATAATACAGAAGCTGAGAATGTGTTGTTTATATTGGTCACCAGTCCAATTGAAGAAGTTGGCAGAAATCACGATTTTGATTGGGCAGTAATTGAGCCTTCGTCTTACCGTTCGATTATCCAGCTGGCAGGTCGCGTTCGTCGTCACCGTCACACTGGAATTGAGCAATCTAATATTGCAATTATGCAATACAATTTAAAAGCGCTGCGAAAAAACCATGAGCTCGTATATCGCCAGCCTGGTTATGAGACAGTTGAATCATATAGATTAATAACGCACGATTTGTGTCTTTTAGTCGATGAATCGATTCTGAATCATGCCATTGATGCAATTCCCCGCATTTCAACACCAAAAATATTAAACTTTGATAAGTGTTTAGTGGATCTTGAGCATAAAGTTATAGGTGACGTTTTAACGTATTACAAGGTCAGTACTAAAAAAGGTGAGCTTAAAGGTCCTAAATGCTTGCGAGGGTGGTTCATAGAATATTGGTGGCTGACAGCTGTTCCACAACAATTAAATCGTTTTAGAGAAGGCCCTGTTGAAACGCAATTATATTTAGTTTGGCAGAAGGATAAGGGTAAGTCTTCCTTTTGTGAGCGTAGTGAGCAAGGAGAGTTTATTCCCCGAGAGTTTAGGTGGGATATTAAAAAAGCTAATTGTATTGATGAAAATATGCGTCAGCATTTATGGTTGGATAGAAATTATGAAGCAGTTTTGCGCTCTCACTCTAAGGTTAATGTTTTGGGTTCTGAGGACTTGGAGTTAGAGGATGAGATGCGGAGAGTCTCGCAGCGATATGGGGAACTGACTATCCCTGATAACGAAAATCAATCATTTATTTATTCGGATCAATTTGGATTATTAAAAGTAAACTAGAAACTGAAAATAAAGTAAGCCGCCTGTTCGGCGGTAAAAGGTAATATAAAAAATAGTATTTCTAAGCCATTTTTCAACGGTATAAAAATGATACATGAATTATAACCGAAAGTCAAAATTTAATAAATATAAAAAATAGTAGGTATTGTTCCTTAAAAAATTAAGTGCTATGCTATGAGCTAAGAGGTATGGAGAGTATTTAAAGGAACTATTTGAATGTTAAAAAAATTAATTTTGTTTTTATTAATGGTATTCAGTTTTTTATTGTTGATCTGGCCTACAAAGATTATGGCTAAATCATCCGCATGTTATCATCTTAGTATAACTAGTGCGATATCAATCAAAAAGACATTTGGCTAATAAACAGGGAGAAAAGTTAATGACCAGCGTAATACAGGATTTTTTAAATGATCGTAAAGAAGAGTGGCTTAAGAAGAAACTTGGTGTCAATATGGATGACATCGAAAAAACCAGCTTGATGCAGCAAGCTCAAACTAAATATACATTGAAAACATGGTTGCCAGACGCAGCGAAAAGAGCATGTCAATTGTCCATGACAACACATCCTGGTAAATTTAGTCATCCCAGTGCAAAAACTAATCCTATTATCGCAAGTGCTAAAAAAGAAAATGACGGTTATTTAAGGACAGGGAATGTCGACTATGATTTAGATGTATTCGGGAATGCGGCTGCGATGGATGTTTATAAATTTTTAAAATTAAAACTAGAAGATGGTCAGACCGTTTTAGAACACCTTGAAAGGGGTACAGACCAAATTAAAGCAGTATTTGGAACATCAATAGCTGAATTTGAAACACTTAGACAAAATTTTTTAATGATCAAGCAAGTTAAGGAATCACAAACAACAGATGGTTTGGTCAAACAAATTTATTTTCCGGTTGGCCAAGGTTATCATCTTCTATCTATTCTCACGCCATCGGGCCTATTGGATAAATTAAAAAAGCATATTGATGAAATTAGATTTAGTGATGTCGCCAAAGAAGCAAGAGATTGCAAAAAAAAGAAAGCATATCATCCCAATGGCTACGATGATCTTTATGATTTAACAGTCACCGCTTATGGTGGTACAAAGCCACAAAACATCAGTGTCTTAAACAGTCAAAACGGTGGAATTTCTTACTTGCTTTTAAGTATGCCCCGTAAAATTGAGCAACGCAGCCTACGATTACCCGTTCGTGATTTTTTTACTGATACTTTAAGGCTTGGTGTATTTAATGAAATTTTTAAATCCTTACATGGCTTAATGGAAGCTGGTAATAACCAGAATATTAGAAACGCTATTCAAGACATTATAAAATATGTCATTGACTTGGTTTTGGAGTTTGCACTTCGGGTGCGTGAGCATGATTCAGGTTGGTCAACTAGGCCGCATTATAAAAAATTGCCTCATGCCCAATGCATTTGGTTAGACAATATATATATTCAAAAACGTAAGGATGAAGAAGAATGGTTTGATCCTATTTGTGCATCTTTTGCGCGATGGATTGTTAGTGCTTATGAAAAAGTACTAAAAAAAGATCATATTCTGCTAGGAGATGGAGAAATGAATTATATCCGTAGTTTTGTAGAGGAGGCTATGAGCCGCGATAAGGAATTTTTTAAAGGAGATTTTTAAATGAGGCGATTTTTATTAATTCCGCATCTTAATATTCATAATGCCAATGCTATGAGCAGTCCATACACCATCGGTTTTCCAGCAATAACAGCATGGATGGGTGCAGTCCATGCATTGCAACGCTATCTTAATTATCAAGGCTTGCGCCAAATAAATTTCACAAAGGTAGCCGTGAGTTGCCATAGTTGTAATTTGCAAACCTATAAGGGGCGCGGTGATTTTGTATCTTCAATTATAGGCACTTCTAATCCATTAGAAAAGGACGGCGAGCGCCCCGCTTTTATAGAAGCGGCCCGTTGTCATTTAGATGTCTCCCTGCTCATTGAATATGAAGGTCTTAATAAAAATGATGAAAAAAGTGATGAATTTAAAAGTTTGATTGATGCCCATATACCTTGCATGAAATGGGCAAGCGGTGATTTGTTAAATGTTGATCCAGTTGAAGAAATCAGTGTTGATGAAGACGATGAAAAAAGTATTAAAAATATTGTGTGTAGACTCATGCTCGGCCACGTTCTGATTGAGCGCCGTGACTTAATGATTAAGGCTATGTCGGAGGGCAAAGATGCATTAGAAGCTTTGTTAGATTATCTAAAAGTAATGCATCGTTCGATACAAGATAAACAAGATAAAGAGGAGACGGTTATATGGACAAGTAAACGTAAGCAGATGGGTTGGTTGGTACCAATCGCAGTGGGTTTCCAGGGAATTAGCCCTGTGGGCGCAGCTAAGTATCAACGGGATTCACAAACCCTGCATCGATTTGCTGAAAGTATTCTTACAATGGGTGAATTTGTCATGCCCTACCTTATTCGTAACTTAGACCACATGTTATGGCAATATCATGTGGACCTTGAGAGAAATTTGTACCTTTGCAGTACAAATCCAGATATTTTAATTCAGGAGAAATAATATGGCTATGATTAGCGCAAGTGTATTGTCATTTGAAAAAAAATTGGTAAGTTCTGATGGTTATTTTTATGGGACAAGATGGGAAAACCGTTTAAAGGAAGCCTCACCTTTGAAATTAATTGTAAAATCTGTGCGTGGTACGATTTCTAACCGCCTAAAGCCAGCCCTACAGAACAACCCTATAAAAATTAATGCTGAGGTAGAGAAACCGAATTTGCAAAGAGTTGATGTTTGTTCATTAGATGAAAACCAAGATACGCTCAAGCTTTGTTTTACGCTCAAAATTCTGGGTGATATTGCGAAACCTTCTGCCTGCAATTGCGAAAAATTTAAAAAATCGTACGTCCAAGCTGTCAAACAATATATTGAACAAGAAGGATTCTCTGAATTAGCAAAGCGTTACGCAATCAATATTGCTAATGCCCGGTTCTTATGGCGCAATCGCGTTGGCGCGGAAAATATTGAGGTGATTGTTAATGCAGAAAAAGATAATAAAAAATGGGAATTCAATGCTAAGCAGTATGGTTTGAGTGATTTTACGGTAGATGACGCTCAAATTAATGAATTAGCTGATTACATAGCAAAAGCGCTTAGTGGAAACTCTGAATATTTATTTCTTAAAATAGAAGCTTATGCCAAGGTTGGTTATGCCCAAGAAGTTTATCCCAGTGAAGAATTAGTGCTTGATAAAGGCAAAGGCAAAGGTAAAAAAAGTAAAGTTCTCTACTCTATTAATGAAATAGCAGCAATGCATTCACAAAAAATTAGTAACGCATTACGTACTATTGACACCTGGTATCCAGATTTTGATGCCGCCGAAATCGGTCCTATTGCAGTTGAAGTATATGGTGCTGTAACTAATTTAGGTAAGGCATATCGCACTCCAAAACACGATTTTTACACTTTGTTTGATCATTTTGCGACAGGTGGCAAACTTGCGAATAAAGAGCAGGAACATTATGTCATGGCAGTGCTTGTGCGTGGTGGCGTGTTTGGTCAAAAGCAAGAGTAGGGTAACATCATGATTTATTATCGAGAGCTCACACTCATACCCCAAGTGGAGATATCAAAATATTTTATTTGGACTAAAATTTATGCGCAACTTCACCTGGCTTTAGTAGAAATGAAAGATTCAGAGGAGAAGATTCCAATTGGTATATCATTCCCTGAATATCGATATGAGCCAGAGAATGGTGGCCATTTGGGTAATAAATTGCGTGTATTTGCTCAAGATGAAGCTACGTTAGAACGGCTTAATTTATCGAGTTGGTTTTCTCGCTTGAGTGATTATATACATTCCACAGGTATTCGAGAAGTACCCAGCAATCGAGGAATCAAGTACGCGCAATACAGTCGCTATCATGTTAAAGGGGGGCCAGAAAAATTAGCAAGGCGTCGTGCAAAAAGGCATAAAATGAGTTTGGAGGAAGCAGCAAATTATTATCAGGGTGAGAGATATCTTAATAATTTGCCTTATATTCAGCTGAAAAGCCTCACAACCCAACAGTCTTTTCGCCTGTGTATTGAAAAGCGTGAATGCAGCGAACTCATTGAAGAAGGGTTCGGCACCTATGGCTTAAGCTCTTCTTCAACGGTACCTGAATTTTAACCTAAATTTTAGGTGTTCTTTAATAATATAGTAAAATCAAAAGCTTGTGGAGTAGGCTCTACAGTTAGGTTAAACTTTAAAAAATTACTCGAAACCTGCTCCACTATTGGTTTCTTGTGCTAAAAATTTTGTGTTCACCGCTGAATAGGCGGCTTAGAAAATTTTAAATCTCCTTATTCTAAATAGATCATAGTTCACCGCTGAATAGGCGGCTTAGAAATCTAGTCATAGGCGACGCTGAAATAGTAGTAAGTTCACCGCTGAATAGGCGGCTTAGAAAACTACCGTCGCGAGTGAATATCTGATCAAAATGTTCACCGCTGAATAGGCGGCTTAGAAATATCAGCTCAAGGTTCGGTGTCATTTTTGGGTGTTCACCGCTGAATAGGCGGCTTAGAAATTCAGTAAAACCCGATAATTTAATACCCGCTAGTTCACCGCTGAATAGGCGGCTTAGAAAGCAACACGATTAGCTACCGTCGGGGTAACAACGTTCACCGCTGAATAGGCGGCTTAGAAACATCCTTTTCTTGAAGGGATTGAGTCTTTAATGTTCACCGCTGAATAGGCGGCTTAGAAACAGAACCTCAATCTCTTCTTCGGAAATTGATTGTTCACCGCTGAATAGGCGGCTTAGAAAACCAGAAGATTTATTGGGTAAATTCATGGGCAGTTCACCGCTGAATAGGCGGCTTAGAAATTGAGAATGTATAGTTTAGTATTTGTTTTGACGTTCACCGCTGAATAGGCGGCTTAGAAAGCTAACATCACACATAGCGGGGTATGATAGTAGTTCACCGCTGAATAGGCGGCTTAGAAAACTAATATACAACACTTGACTTTGCAAGCGACGTTCACCGCTGAATAGGCGGCTTAGAAAAACTGTTACAAATGGTACGCAACAATCTTTGCGTTCACCGCTGAATAGGCGGCTTAGAAATCTAAAAATGCGCATGTGGTTAATAATTCTTTGTTCACCGCTGAATAGGCGGCTTAGAAATACCACTCTCATTTGATCGGAGAGTTTGCAAAGTTCACCGCTGAATAGGCGGCTTAGAAAACGCTCGAGCCAATCATAGAATGTGCGTATATGTTCACCGCTGAATAGGCGGCTTAGAAAAAACCGGAAAGAGCTACTGACTCATGTTGACCGTTCACCGCTGAATAGGCGGCTTAGAAAGTAGTAATGAAGGGGGCGGTATTATCATCGGTGTTCACCGCTGAATAGGCGGCTTAGAAAGATATCTATTTTTTAGTATACGTCAATAGTTGGTTCACCGCTGAATAGGCGGCTTAGAAAAATATAGAACTGGATTTCAAGCGATTTCACCCGTTCACCGCTGAATAGGCGGCTTAGAAAAAGCAGCGAAGGGGAATATATTGTTGCTATATGTTCACCGCTGAATAGGCGGCTTAGAAATACGAAATGATCTAAAGCCACAGTCTTATTAAGTTCACCGCTGAATAGGCGGCTTAGAAAATTACTGTAGGATTACAATTTATGCATAGCCTGTTCACCGCTGAATAGGCGGCTTAGAAAAACGGTTCAGGCACGCACTCATTTAGCAGCACGTTCACCGCTGAATAGGCGGCTTAGAAAAGTTGAAGACATGTTACGGCAATGGCGTAAAGGTTCACCGCTGAATAGGCGGCTTAGAAATGCTGCAAAACCGCCGCTATCTCCAGAAGTTGGTTCACCGCTGAATAGGCGGCTTAGAAAGTGCAAACTAACATTACTAAATTAGGCTCAACGTTCACCGCTGAATAGGCGGCTTAGAAATGTACAGCCCGTGGAAACAATAGAGCCAGCAGGTTCACCGCTGAATAGGCGGCTTAGAAAGCTGGGTAATTGTCCAAGCGCATCTTTAAAGCGTTCACCGCTGAATAGGCGGCTTAGAAAGAACCGTTAGTTTGTAAAACCGCGTTATTTACGTTCACCGCTGAATAGGCGGCTTAGAAATTTAATTTAAGGGGTTTTTATGACAACGCTAAGTTCACCGCTGAATAGGCGGCTTAGAAAATGAAGGGGAATTGGGTTGTTATTGTTATTATGTTCACCGCTGAATAGGCGGCTTAGAAACGACTTCATAGTTGGCGATGATTTGCATAATGGTTCACCGCTGAATAGGCGGCTTAGAAATGATTTATGATTTAGAAGAAATGGTTAAAACCGTTCACCGCTGAATAGGCGGCTTAGAAAACAATAAATGCAAGGCTCAATTTTATATTCTTGTTCACCGCTGAATAGGCGGTGTTTGTCAACAAAGTTGTCGCATAAAAATTTAAGCTACCCTTTTATCTACACTATTTTTTTACTGTTTATTGTCTTCATTTTTTTGTTAGGATTAAGCGAGGCAACTTTGCTAACCTGCCAGTCGCGTGTTGCACCTGACCATCGCTCTGGATGTTGTAATTTTGCCATTTGGTAAATAGCCTGTCTTTTTGCTCTAATGCTATTATCCTCGCCGCTATGCCGCTGCTGAGGCGTAACGAACTTTAGTGCGCTATGCAAGTGTTCGTTGTTATACCAGCTTACTAACTGCTCACCCCATATCCTTGCCTCAAGAATGCTCGCAAATTTGTTTAGCCATGGAAAAGAATGGTGGTATTTCGCAGTCTTAAATAAGGCTTCCGAGTAGGGATTATCGTCGCTTACTGATGGGCGGCTAAATGAGGGGATCACGCCTAATTCTTGCAGCATACCCAACATAGTTGCGCCCTTCATTGGCGAACCATTATCTGAATGCAATACCAGCTGATTGGGCTTCACGTTCTCATCCAGGCACGCCTGCTTCATCAGCATCGCTGCGTGTTCAGCGCTTTCGCTTTCATGAATACTCCAGCCAATAATTTTTCTGCTATAAATATCCATCATAAAATATAAATAAAAATGCATTCCTCGCACCTGTGTTGGCAAGTAGCTAATGTCCCATGACCACACCTGATTAGGCGCATGCGCCTCATAAGCCTCTGGACGCTTGTGTTTAGTCGGTTGACTAATAAGCCGATGCGCCAGTTGTTTAGCTGCACGTAAAACACGATAAAACGTTGATTCAGAGGCGATGTATTGCCCTGCATCGGCTAACAGCGGAACTATTTTCGACGGGGGCAAATTCTGATAGGGTGTGCTATTGGCCATATTTAATACCTGTTCTCGTTGCTCTTCGGTCAGCTTGTTGGCGACCACCCGTGGCGCCGATGCGCGCTTGTCAGTCTGTCCTTTTTCTTTTTCCCAACGTTCCAAGGTCCGCATAGATAACCCTAAAATTTCACAAGACTTATGGCGACGCGCACCTGCAATAGAGGCTTCGTTGATCAGTATAGTGGACCCCAAAAACTGGACAGGTGAATAAGATATAATCTCCTGAAGAAACGAGGAGATGATAATGTCAAAGATGCGTAAAACATATACAGCCAGTGATAAGGCTAAAATAGCTCTGGAAGCCTTGAAAGGGGATATGACACTTAGCCAACTGACGGCGAAATATCAAGTCCACAGTACCCAAAT
>Ga0163144_10026716_pt1 | contig 11212 bp, 10 predicted proteins | sample OliLak19BULKMAT1_FD_123175 | JGI IMG/M metagenome (GOLD analysis project Ga0163144, IMG submission 123175) | Freshwater microbial mat bacterial communities from Lake Vanda, McMurdo Dry Valleys, Antarctica - Oligotrophic Lake LV.19.BULKMAT1 | ecosystem: Environmental > Aquatic > Freshwater >... | reverse complement strand
AATTACCCAATCCCAAATTACCCAATTACCCAATCCCAAATTACCCAATTACCCAATCCCAAATTACCCAATTACCCAATCCCAAATTACCCAATTACCCAATCCCAAATTACCCAATTTCTTAGAAACAAACCTCCGGTCGTCAGCGACTGAAAACCGACTTGTAAACCCTGACGTATTGCTATGCAACAGAAAATCCTTGTGATCGACGACGACACCGACATTTGTTTGCTTCTGAAACGGTTTTTGACCAAAAACGGGTTTGTCGTCGAAATTGCCCATAACGGGCGCTCCGGCCTCGAACGCCTCGACAATTTCCACCCTGACCTGGTTATGACCGATTTCCGCCTGGGCGACATTGACGGGGGTGAGTTGCTGGTAAAAATCAAAGAGCGCTATCCCCAGGTGCCGGTGCTGATCATCACGGGGTATTCGGACATCAAGGTGGCCATCAGCGTGCTCAAGCAAGGCGCGTTCGACTACATTACCAAGCCGCTGTTTCCCGACGAAATCCTCGTCACCATTCGCAAAGCCCTTGACAGCGCCGGTCGGCCTTCGGCCCCGGCCTACGACACCGCCCCGGCTCCGGCGGGCAGCGCCCCCGAAACCCAGGCCCAGGCCGACGTGCGTCGCGCCCGCCCCACCCCCAACGGCGGCTACGTATTTGGGGCCAGCGCCGAATCGAAGGCCCTGTTCCGGCAAATCGACCTCGTGGCCCCCACCAATTACAGCGTGATTATTTACGGCGAAAGCGGCTCCGGCAAAGAGGCCATCGCCCACGAAATTCACAAACGCAGCAAGCGCGCCGACCAGCCCTTCGTGCCGATGGACTGCGGGGCGATCTCGAAAGAACTCGCCGGGAGTGAGTTGTTCGGCCACGAAAAAGGCTCGTTTACGGGCGCGGTGAATCAGAAAATCGGGCACTTCGAACTCGCCAACGGTGGGACGCTCTTCCTCGACGAAGTGGGCAACCTGCCCTACGAGGTGCAGGTGTCGCTGCTGCGCGTGGTGCAGGAGCGGAAGGTGAAGCGCATCGGTGGCAACAAGGAAATTACGGTGGACGTACGCATCATCGTGGCCTCCAACGAGCGCCTGGCCGAACAGGCCAAGAAAGGCAAATTTCGCGAAGACCTCTACCACCGCTTCAATGAATTCAGTATCGAAGTACCGCCACTCCGCGAGCGCAAGGCCGACCTGATGGCCTTCGCCCAGAATTTTCTGGATACGACCAACGCCGAACTGGAGAAAAACGTCCGGGGCTTCGCCGACGACGTGGTGGAACATTTTCTCAATTACCCCTGGCACGGCAACCTGCGCGAGTTGAAAAACGTGATCAAACGGGCCACCTTGCTCAGCGACGGCGACTTGATCGAATCGAAATCGCTGCCCTTCGAGATTTCCAATTATTCCAAACTCCTGTTTCTCGAACCCAACTCGGCGCTCCCCGCCCCCGTTGAAGAGCCGACGCTGGTGGGGAGCGCTGCTGGTGTAAATAACCTAAGTAAACAACCCCAGCCCAGCCTGAAAACCGCCGCCCTCGATGCCGAATACGAGATGATTCTGAAGGTACTGCGTCAGGTGAATTTCAACAAAAGTAAGGCCGCCCGCCTGCTCGACATCGACCGCAAGACGCTGTACAACAAGATGAAAAATTACAACCTGTAGTGTTGCGTTTAGAGTTTAGGACGGTCTGCCGCTGTGGTGTAGTGTTTTACAATCCATTCGATTCTACCCACTAAACCGCCTATGTTTCCGCTGGAGCCAGCCCCTGAATTCAACACCGATTCGATGGAAGTCGGTGGGGCGGGGTATTTCCTGAACCGGCTGCTCCAGCTCAGCACCGATCTGATTCACCTCCACGACCTGCGGACGCAGCGGATTCTGTTCGTCAATTCGCACCTGACCGAGGTACTCGGCTACACGCCCGACGACCTCGCCGCGCTGGGGCACTCCCTGGCCTCGAAGGTAGTGGAACCGGTTCCAGCGGATTTTGTCGCGTTCGTGGCGGCGCGCTTCGCCGGTGCCGCCGACGGCGAAACCGTGGAGTACGAACTCCGGATTCAGCACAAAAACGGCTCGCTGCGTCGGCTCCGCACACGGGGTAGCGTGTTCCGGCGCGATGCGACGGGGGCAGCACTCGAAATCCTGGGTATTTCGACCGACGTGACGGCCGAGTACGACACCGCCACCCGGCTACACGAAGGCGAGAACCTCAACCGGCGCCTGCTCCAGATTCTGCCCGACTTTATTACCATTTACAACACCCAAACCGGCCAGAGCCGGTACGTGGGAATAAACTTGCGGGAAGTACTCGGCTACTCGGAAGCCGACGTTGCCCAAGGGGGCGGCTCTCTGCGCTTTGCTGTCGAAACCGACCGGGACCTCGCCGAGATCAACCAGGCGGCGGCGCGCTTACCCACCCTGGCCGAGGGAGAATTTGTGGGAAATGTGGTGAATATGCGAACCAAAGCCGGTGAGCGTCTGGTCGTTCAGATGCGGACGACTGTGTTCAGCCGCCTCGCCGATGGTACCGTCGGCGAGGTGCTGGCTGTACTCTCCGACGTGACTGAGCAGGAGGCCCAGGCCGACAAACTCCGCCAACTGGTGCAGCAACTTTCCCGAACCGAGGCGCTGCTTTCCCAAACCGAAGAATCCCTCCGCTTTGGCAGTTGGGAATGGGACGTAGCTTCGAAAACCATCACCTGGTCGCAGGGCTTGTGGCGAATTTTCGGCTACGACGCGGAAGGCTCCCAGCCCGTGACCCTCGCTATTTTTCTCGGACACCTCCATCCGGACGACACCGACCAACTGCGCAGCCTCGCCCGGCGGGCCTTTGCGCAGCCCGCTCCGTTTGAGTTCGAGTACCGCATCACCGATGCCCAGGGCCGCTTGCGCACTCTGGCTGGTCGGGGGGTGCCGCTCTTCGACGAGGCGGGTACATTGCTTCGCTTATTGGGAAACACCCTCGATGTGACGGACGAACGCCAGGCCAGCGAAACCCTCGAAAAACAAACGTATCTGCTGCGCGAAGCTGAAGTCCTGCTCAGTTTCGGAAGCTGGGAATGGGATCTGACCACCGACCGCATCGTGTGGTCCGAGGGAATGTACCAAATTTTAGGGTACGAAAACGACCACCGACCGGCACTGCTCACGCCGGGATCGATGTCCCAACATCACCACCCCGACGAGGCCGCTGATTTTGCCCAACGCGTGCAGGGCATCATCACCGAAAAAAGGCCCTTTGATTTTGAACGCCGTTCGCTGACCCTGAGTGGCCGCGAAATTTACGTGCGCGAAAAAGGCACCGTTCTGACCAACGAACGCGGCGAGGCCACCAAACTCATCGGCAGTACCGCTGATGTGACCGAACTCAAAAAATCGCAGGCCGACCTGGAGCATCGCATCGCCGAACTCGACCGTTCCAACCGCGACCTGGAGCAGTTTGCCTACGTCGCCTCGCACGATTTACAGGAACCCCTGCGCAAAATCACGGCCTTCGCCGAACGCCTCCAACTCAAATACGCCGACCGCCTGGGCAGCGACGGTCAGCTTTACGTGGAGCGCATCGTTGATGCCACCCAACGGATGCGGGTGCTGATGGAAAACCTGCTGAATTTTTCGCGAATGACCCGCAAAGCCGGGGCGTTTGAACCCACCGATCTCAACGCGGTCGCGCGCGGCGTACTGAGCGATCTAGACCTGAAAATTGACGAAAAAGAAGCGCGAGTGGAGGTAGGGAAACTCTCCACCGTGGATGCGCTGCCTGGGCAGATGCCGCAGTTGTTGCAAAACCTGATTGGCAATGCCCTGAAGTTTGCCGCGTCCGACGCGCCGCCGCTGGTGCGAATCCTGAGTCAGCACGTCAGTACCGCCGATAAAATCGCCCACCACCTCGACCTGACCCGGCAGTACACCCAACTGACCGTGGAAGACAACGGCATCGGATTCGACCCGTCGTTTGCCGAAAAAATATTTGTCTTATTTCAGCGCCTGCACGGGCGGTCGGAGTACGAAGGCACGGGAATTGGACTGGCTATTTGCAAGAAAATTGTCGAGAACCACATGGGAATCATTTTTGCCGAAAGTCAACCCGGTCAGGGTGCCCGATTTACGGTGATTTTGCCCCTCAGCCAAGCGAATACCGAACGTCGGAACGCCTAAGCAACCATAAAAAAAGCCTCCCGTGTTTTTGTAAACGCCCCGCTCAGGCGGGCAGCCCGGAGGCGGTTATTTCCCCAAAAGAGCCATGTCTACCCCTCCTGCCCTCGAGAAAAAACGCATCGACATCCTGATTGCCGACGACGATGCCGACGACCGGATGATGACGCAGGAAGCCCTGGAGGAATCGTACCTGCTCAACAGCCTTCGGTTTGTGGTAGACGGCGTCGAACTGATGCACTACCTCCGCCGCGAGGGCAAGTACACCGACCCCGCCAGCAGCCCCACGCCGGGTCTGATTTTGCTCGACCTCAATATGCCCAAAAAAGACGGACGGGAAGCACTTCAGGAAATCAAGTCGGATCCGAAACTGCGAAGCATTCCGGTCATCATCCTGACCACCTCCAAAACCGAAGAAGACATCCTGCGTTCGTATAACCTGGGCGTCAATTGCTTCATCACGAAGCCCGTCACGTTTACCGGCCTGCTCGACGTAACCCGGAGCATTGGGCAGTATTGGTTTGAAATCGTTGAACTGCCCCGAAATTCGTAAAACTGAGTGACTGAGTGGGCTGAATGACTGAGTGAAAAAAGCCAAAATGCATTTCTTTTCACTCAGTCACTCAGTCCACTCAGTCACTCAGCCCACTCAGTCACTCAGTTCTATAAAGTCACTCCATCTTCTACCCCGTATGAACCAACCCGGTACCAAGCCCATCCGCGTACTGCTGGTCGATGACGACCCCGACGATTTTCTGCTCACCAGCGAATACCTCCGCGACATTCATACCCTGACGTTCGAGATTGGTTGGGCGAAAAATTTCAACGAGGCCGTTGAACAGATCGCCAGCCGCTGCCACGACATCTACTTTTTTGATTTCCTGCTGGGTTCCCGCACCGGCCTCGAACTGCTCGAAGAATCCCTCCGGCTGCGTTGTGAAGGCCCCATCGTACTGCTCACGGGCAAGGGCGACCAGCAAATCGACCGCGAAGCCACCCGCCTGGGGGCCGCCGACTACCTCGTAAAGTCGGAACTCGACGCCGAAAAACTCGAACGCTGCATCCGCTACGCCCTCGAACGCGCCGCCAACCTGAAGGCCCTGCGCGAGAGTGAAAGCAAGTACCGCAACCTGTTCGAGCAATCGCGCGACATGATCTACATCTCCCGGCCCAATGGGCAGTTCACCTACCTCAACGGTTCGGCGGCGGCACTGACGGGGTACCCGCTGACCGAACTGTTCAGCATGAAAGGCCAGCAGTTGTACGAAAAAGACGAGAGCCGGATTCTGTTTGAAGAAGCCATGGAAGCGCGGGGCGAAATCCGCGATTTTGAATTCAACCTGCTCACCAAATCGGGCGAGCGACGAATCTGCCTCGTGACGGCCAGTGTTCAGGAAGACAGCAGCGGGCGCTACTACCAGGGTGTGGTGCATGATATCACCAACCGCAAACGCGCCGAACGCGATCTGCTCATGGCCGAAAAACTGGCCGCTACGGGCCGCCTGGTGCGCACTTTGGCCCACGAAGTGCGCAACCCGCTGACTAACATTAACCTGTCGGTCGAGCAAATGGAGAGCGACGTGGAGGACGAAGACCTGCGGATGTACCTGGGCATCATTCATCGCAACAGCGGACGCATTAACGACCTGATTAGTGAATTGCTCAACTCGTCGAAGCCCGCTGAACTGGTGTTTAAACCCCTACCGGTGCAGGAAGTTCTCGAAGAGGCCCTCAAACTGGCTCAGGATCGGATGGCGTTGAAGGGCATCCGGCTGTTGAAAGAATTTAAGGATAACAACCTGGTTCAACTTGATCGCGCGCAGGTGCAGATTGCCTTCGTCAACATCATCATGAACGCCATCGAAGCTATGGAAGAAAATAGGGGCGTACTGGCGGTACGCACCGATTCGGCGGAAGGTCGTTGCCTGGTCATTATTGCCGACAACGGCAGTGGCATTCCAAAAGAGAATCTGGGGCGTTTGTTCGAGCCTTATTTTACTTCTAAAAATAACGGCATTGGCTTAGGGCTGGCCGCTACGCTCAACATTCTTCAGTCGCACAAAGCCACGGTGGAGGTGGAATCGGAAGTGGGCGTTGGTACAACCTTCTACATCAGTTTTCCGCTCTGAATCGGTACACTACGGCGCATCGACCAGAGCAAAACCCCAACGATGAGCAACGCGCCCAGTCCCGCCGCCAGCGCCACGCTGAAGGCAAGTGGCTCTACCGCATAGCGTTTTAGAATAATCCCCGCGAAGGCCCACATCACCACCAGCCCATACGCCCATTGCTGAGTACGACGCAGGACAGTGAGCGTCAGGACGGTGCCAACGGCAATCAGTAAAACGGCCCAGAACCACTCTGGTAGTCCGAATCCCTTCCAGCCTTCGTTCACCAGCCAGGCCGTCACGTTGGCGATGGTGGCGATGCTGATCCAGCCCCAATACACCGCGAAGGGCACCCTCACCAACCAACGCGGGCGTACCGCGCGTAATCGCTCCTCCTGGTGGAGGCGTTCGTTGAGTACGGTGAGCGTGAGTAGAAACGAAAGCATCACCAACACCGACAGCGTGACGGCCTCGTAGTGCCAGGCGAAAATCCAGGTACCGTTGAATAGGCAGGTCAGGCAAAAAAGCCAGCCCACTTTGGCCACGATGGGGTCTACTTCGGCGGCCCATTTTCGGCTGAACAGCGGCAGAGCCTGGTACCCGGCGAAGGCAAGCAGTCCGGCGTAAATCAAGCCCCAAATCGAAAACGTCAACCCGGCGGGTGTGAATAGGTTAGGATACTGGTCGGAAAGCTGCCCCGTGTTTTTGCCGTTGAGAGGAAGCGCATTGGCCAGATAATTGACCAGCAACGTCAACAGCAGGCCAATTACGTTGAGAACTTGCAGTACCCGGACGAAGCGGGGATAAGGTGTTTTCATAAAAAAAGAACCTGAGGAAATCAGTTTACGGCTTTTAACCAAAAAACCCGCCCCGGTGTTGAAATCGTATGCGGGGTTTTGGTTTGAAATGGGGGTGGTTACCGGGTCAATTTCGATTCCAATTCGGTAATCATCTTTAGGTGCTGGCGCAGTACGGGGAGTGACTTGGCGGCGTACTTTTTCACATCCGTATCGCCAATGGCCTGTGCCGCCGACTCAAATTTAGCCACCGTTTGCTGGTGGGCTTTTACTTGCAGGGAAACGTATCCCCGGTCGAAGGCGCTACCGGTCAAGGGTTGGAGCTTGTCTACCTCCTGTTTTTTATCGGGTGTCAGCAACGTAGGCAGCACGACGTTGTTGGTGGCGGCCAGGGTTTTCAGTTCCCCGTTATTTTTCTGGTGCTCGGCGACCATCATCCCGGCAAACCGCCGAATCTCCGCATTTGAGGAGGCTTTAAGCGCCAACTGACTCGACTCGATTTCGGTTAGGTTACCTACGGCGGCATCGCGCAGAAAGGCCTCGGCCTCTCCCGTGGTGCTGGTGCGGGAGGTTGTTTTGTCAGCCCCGGTCCGGTCGGAATACGATCCCGTGGCCGGATTGGTACTGACGTTGCCCGCCGTGACGGCTGAATCGGTTTTCGCTGAGTCGTTGAGGTTGTTGGTCAAACCCGTCGAATCGGTAGGGGCGGTGCCCTCCATCTCGCGGTTGTCCTGCTCTGAAGTTACAGTTTTCGAGCGGTTGTCGGTGCAGGCGCTGAACGTCAGCAACCAGGCCAACGTAAATGCGCAAATTTTAGCGGGATTCATGGATGTGATGAAGTTTACATGTACCGGGAAAAGAGCCGTTCCAAGCCATCTAAGCGGAGGGCTTCGGATGGGTTTGGCGAGGACGTTCCACCTCTTTTTTCTCCACCACTACCGCGTGGGAGCTAGGGGTGATGCGTTGCCCAAACTTTTCGCTGTATACCTTGGTAAACTCCGCCCCGAAATACAGAATCGCCGCCGTGTAGTACACCCACAACAAAATGAGGATAATCGACCCCGCCGCTCCGTAGGTAGTGGCCACGCCCGAACTGCCCAGGTAAGCACCGATCAGAAATTTACCGATCATAAAAAGAATGGCCGTGAAACCGGCCCCGATGAAGGCGTCTTTCCAGCGCAGGTGCCCGTCGGGGAGTACCTTGAAAATAATCGCGAAGAGCGTCGAAATGATTGCCAGCACTAAGGCCTGGTTGAGGACGTAGAAAATCACGACGGTTCCCTCCGAAAAGAAGCGCTCTAAGTAGCCACTAAGGATACCCATGATGGCGTTGATGCCCAACGACACCAGCAGCAGAAACCCGATGCTGACAATCATCGAAAACGACAGCAGGCGGTTGACCAGGTATTTCACCCAGTTCTTCTTCGGCTTGGCCTTCAACGACCAAATGAAATTGATGGAATCCTGAATTTCGGCAAAGACTCCGGTGGCGCCGATGAAGAGCGTGACCAAGCCAATCACCGCCGCCAGACCTGACTGCTTGGTCAACTGGGCGTTTTTAATCAACTCCTGAACTTGTACGGCCGCTTCGTTGCCTATCAACCCGCGAATCTGGTCGTCAATCTGACCCTGAATGGCTTCCCGCCCAAAGAAAATCCCGCAGAGCGAAATAATGATGATAAACATGGGGGAAAGCGAGAACACCGTGTAGTACGAAAGCGAGGCGCTTAACTTCAATCCGTTGTCGTCGTTGAAAGCCGTGAAAGCTCCCTTCAGCGTTTCCCAGAGGATTTTGAAGAATCGTTTCATAGAAAATCAATGCAGATTGGGTTGAACCATCCTGCCTTCTATTTCAGTGCCACCGCAAACGCGTTCGACCAACTAAAAACCTGCTAAGAAGGTAGGAAAACCACTTGTTCCCCGGTTTGGGGATTTTGTTCCTCAGCTTTACCCAATCTCCCCCGATTACTGGCCTGAGACGGCATTTGACGGGGTTTACGAAGCTTAAAAAAATTGGCAAAGTTTTTTAACACGAAATCCCGACCACCCGCTATCCGCTGTCGGGCGCTGGTTTTACACGCTTACTTATTAACCCCTACATCAGTACCCATGAGAAATCTACTCTACATTATCGCCGTCATCCTGGTTATTGGCTGGGCAGTCGGCTTTTTTGGCGGCTACACCTCAAGCGGCCTCATTCACATCCTTCTAGTCATCGCTGTCGTGTCAGTTTTATTGACGCTGATTCGCCGGGGCGGAATTTGAGGCACGATTGTTTTAGAAAAAGATTCGGTCGTAGCATTTAATGAAGCGACCAGTCGAAGCAGAGATTCAGAAGTTCCTTCGGGAAACAACGATATAGGTTAGGTTAAAGGTCATGTCTCTGGGCCTCCCAGAGCAGAAGGTGGGTTAAGGATAGCTAAACGCTGGGGACTCCCTGGCGTTTACTTTTTTTTGTGCCTACCCCACCGAAAGGGGTGGACTGGTTCCAGGCCCTTCGAGAAGGGTTCTTCCCATGGAAAACCCCAAACACTCCATCTTCGCCACCGGGGGGAAGCCCAAAATTTTCCCCCGCCCCGCCTCCATTCCCGCCCCACTCCTTACCTTTGGGCGAAATTTTTCATAACCACTCCTCCATGAGCGTTTTAGTCAACAAGAATTCTAAGGTGATTGTCCAGGGATTCACGGGTTCGGAAGGGTCGTTTCACGCCCAGCAAATGCTCGAATACGGCACCAACGTCGTGGGCGGGGTCACGCCTGGCAAAGGCGGTAGCCAGCACCTCGGCAAGCCGGTGTTCAATACCGTTCAGGACGCCGTGGAGACGACCGGGGCCAATGTCAGCATTATTTTCGTCCCCCCGGCTTTTGCCGCCGACGCCATCATGGAGGCCGCCGACGCGGGTATCGGGGTGATCATCGCCATTACCGAGGGCATCCCGACAAAGGACATGATTTACGCCAAGGAGTACGTGAAAGACCGGGGCGTGACGCTCATCGGCCCCAACTGCCCCGGCGTCATGACCGCCGACGAGTGCAAGGTGGGTATCATGCCGGGCTTTATTTTTCAGAAAGGCAAAATCGGCATTGTCTCGAAATCGGGCACGCTCACCTACGAGGCCGTGGACCAACTCACCAAAGCCGGGCTGGGCCAAACCACCGCCATCGGCATCGGTGGCGACCCCATCATCGGTACCACCACGAAGGAGGCCGTCGAACTGCTCATGAATGACCCCGAAACCGAGGGCATCGTGATGATCGGCGAAATCGGTGGCGGCATGGAAGCCGAAGCCGCGCACTGGATTAAGTCGACTGGCAACCAAAAGCCCGTTGTGGGCTTCATTGCGGGCCAAACCGCCCCGAAAGGCCGCCGGATGGGCCACGCCGGGGCCATCATCGGGGGTGCTGACGACACGGCCGCCGCCAAAATGCAAATCATGCGCGACTGCGGCATCTACGTGGTCGAATCGCCCGCCCTCATCGGCGAAACGATGGTCAGGGCGCTGGAAGAAACTTCGGTAGTGAAGAGTGAAGAGTGAAAAGAGAAAAGTTGAGCTTGAAGGCATTCGTTCGGTTTTCATTTTTGCCGCAAAGAACCAAACCTGTGGGCCTGCCTTTGGCTCACAGGTTTTTGGTTTTCAGGCTGGTATTGATTTTCATTCTCCATTCTTCATTCTCCATTCTCAATTCCGTTCGCGCCCAGGGCGTCGGTCCCAACCAGCAGTTCTACCTTGTACACGACTACGCCGACGACTGGCAGGTGTACGACGAAGGCGTGAAAACCTACGTGCCCTACATCCAGGAACGGCACGCCCGGTACAGTTCGTTCAGCCTGTTTCTGAACCTCGAAACGGCCCGGCACTACCGTCTGCTTTGTTTTTCTGAAGGGGAAGGGTACCTGTTTTTCGATGCCTCGCTTCAACGACAGATCCGGGCGGGCACCTGGGTGGTACTCAACGTCGACAGCCTCTACCGGCGCTACCGCAAACCCGAACTGCTGCTCACGTTTTACAGTCGGCAAATGGGCACGGGAGCGGCCACTCCCACCGACAAGAAAGTGCTGCTTGGCTACCAGCGCGTTGCCAATCAGCTCCCCGTGGCGGTAGCGGGTGACTTGCTGCTGGCCAAACCCCGCCCCACCGCCGATGCCTT